>Ga0194132_10008533_pt1 | contig 14596 bp, 14 predicted proteins | sample TA2KigOf80mmetaG_FD_148612 | JGI IMG/M metagenome (GOLD analysis project Ga0194132, IMG submission 148612) | Freshwater microbial communities from Lake Tanganyika, Tanzania - TA2015054 Kigoma Offshore 80m | ecosystem: Environmental > Aquatic > Freshwater > Lake | place: Tanzania: Lake... | reverse complement strand
GAGGCGGGCAGGGCCTTTGCCGAGGAGATGTACTACTGCCTGGGCTGCCTGGCCTGCCAGAGCGCCTGTCCGGCGGGGGTGGACTACAGCACCCTCTTCGAGACCGCCCGCGCCGAGGTGGAGCGGAACGGGGCACTGCGCAACGCCAAGCGCTCGGCCATCCGCGCTTATATCCTCCGGCGCCTCTTCACCTCCAAAAAGCGCCTGCGCCGCCTGGGCCGGCTGCTCTACCTGTACCAACGCAGCGGCGTCCAGTCCCTGGTGCGGAAGCTGGGGCTGGTGCGCCTCCTGCCCGGTTCCCTGCGCGGCCTGGAGCCCCTCACCCCGGTGGCCCAGGCCCGGTCCACCCAGCAGCTCTTCGAGAAGAGGCTGGCCCAGGGCAACCCGGCCCAGCCCCGCTACCGGGTGGGCCTGCTCAGCGGCTGCGTGCAGGATCTGGTCTACTCCCAGATCAATGCCGACACCATCGAGGTTTTGCAGGAGAACGGCTGCGAGGTGGTGCTGCCCCCGGCTCAAGAGTGCTGCGGCTCCCTGCACGGGCACAACGGCGAGGTGGAGACCGCAAGGGCCCTGGCCAGGGTCAACATCGACGCCTTCGACCCCGAACACCTCGACGCGGTGATCACCAATGCCGGGGGTTGCGGCTCTCACATGGTACACTACGACCACCTGCTGGAGGGCGACTCCCGGTACGCGGCAAGGGCCAAGGTCTGGAGCGCCAAGGTGAAGGACATCAGCCAGTTCCTGGTGGAGATCGGCTTCCGGGCGCCCAAGGCCGGCCAGCCCCAGCGCCTGACCTACCACGACTCGTGCCATCTGCGCCACGGCCAGAAGGTATGGGCAGCCCCGCGCCAGGTGCTGGCCGCCATCCCCGGCCTTGAGCTGGTCGAACTGAAGGAAGCCGACTGGTGCTGTGGCAGCGCCGGGATCTACAACATCACCCAGCCCGAGGCGGCGATGAAGCTTCTGGACCGCAAGATGGAGAACATCAGGGCCACCGGGGTGGCGCGGGTGGCCGCGGCCAATCCCGGTTGCAGCATCCAACTCGAATACGGTGGGCGCCGCAGCGGAATGCCGGTGGAGGTGGTCCACCCGGTCTCGCTGCTGGCCGCCGCGTACCGGGCCGAAAGAGAGGGCGTGAGATGAAGGTCTACGGACTGACCCTGAATCTGAAGGACGATCCCCGGGTCATCGAGCAGTACAAGCACTACCACCGCCACCCTTGGCCCGAGACCATCGGCGGGCTGGAGGCGGTGGGCATCCTCGACATGAAGATCTTTCTCCTGGGCCGGCGGATGTTCATGTACATGACCACCCAGGACGAATTCAACCCGGCGGTGGACTTTCCCCGGTACATCGCCGCCAATCCCAGGGCTGCCGAATGGGACGTGCTGATGCGCACCTTTCAGGAGAAGGTGCCCGAGGCCGGGGAGGGGGAGTGGTGGGCTCTGATGGAAAAGGTCTTCGATCTACAGGATCATCTCTCTTAACCAGGAGTACAGCGATGGGCAAGAACGCAAAACCCGCCGGCCGGCTGGCCGGCAAGGCGGCCCTGATCACCGGGGGGGCCTCGGGAATTGGCGAGGCCACCTGCCTGCTCCTGGCCAGGGAGGGGGCAAGGGTGGCGGTGGCGGATGTGGACGAGAAAGGGGGCGAGCAGGTGGCCGCCCGGATCCGCAGGGAGGGCGGCCAGGCGGTGTTCATCAAAGCAGACGTGGGCAAGGCGGTGCAGGTGAAGCGGATGATCGAGGGGACGGCAAAGGCCTTCGGCCGTCTGGACATCATCCACAACAACGCCATCTGGTTCCGCCACGGCTCCGCCGTCGAACTGGATGAAAAAGACTGGGACGGCACCCTGGACGTGGGGCTGAAGTCCATCTACCTGGCCGCCAAGTACGGCATTCCGGTGATGCGCCGCACCGGCGGGGGGGCCATCATCAATACCGCCTCGGTGCATTCCCTGGTGGGCTTTGCCACTTCCACGGCCTACGACGCGGCCAAGGCCGGCATCCTGGGCCTGACCAGGGTGCTGGCCATCGACTACGGCCCGGATATCCGGGTGAACGCGGTGCTGCCGGGGGCCATCCTCACCCCGCTATGGGACAACCTCAAGGTGCCGCCCAAGGTGCGCCGCCAGTACGCGCGGATGGTGCCGGCCAAACGCCTGGGTCGGCCCGAGGACATCGCCTATGCCGTGTTGTACCTGGCCTCGGAGGAGTCCTCCTTTGTCACCGGCACCACCCTGGTGGTGGACGGCGGGCTGCTGGCGCGCACGGACTGAGGGGGATGATCTACAACTTCAATCCGGGACCGGCGGTGGTGCCGGCTCCGGTCCTGCGCCAGGCCGCGGTTGACCTGGTCGATTTCCGCGGGCAGGGCCTGTCAATCGCTGAGATGAGCCACCGGGGTGGGGCGTACGAGGAGGTACACCAGGAGGCCATTACCCGCTGCCTGCGTCTCTACGGCCTGGGGCCGGAGTACGCGGTGCTGCTCCTGCAAGGAGGGGCCTCGCTCCAGTTCGCCATGGTGCCCCTGAATCTGTTGCCCCCGGGCCGTTCGGCCGACTACCTCAACACCGGCCACTGGTCGCAGAAGGCCATCGAGGAGGTGGGGATCGTGGGCAGGCAGTGCCGGGTGGCCGGCAGCAGCGAAGGGGCGAACTTCACTTTCATACCTTCTCAGGGCGAACTAGACCTGGACCCTGGGGCCGAATACCTTCACCTGACCACCAACAACACCATCTACGGCACCCAGTTCCAGTCCCTGCCCCGCTCGGGCGGGGTGCCCATCGTCGCCGACATGTCCTCGGACCTGCTCTCGCGCCCCCTGTGCTGGGAGGAGGTGGGGCTGGCCTACGCCGGGGCGCAGAAGAATGCCGGTATCGCCGGCCTGACGGTGGTGATCGGCCGGCGGGAGTTGCTCGACCGGGCCGGGGAGGGGGTCCCGACGGTGCTGCGCTACCACACCCATCTCCAGAGCAACTCCTTGTACCACACCCCTCCGGTTTTTGCAGTGTACCTCTTTGGATTGGTGCTGGGCTGGATCGAGGCCGAGGGCGGACTGGAGGGCATGGCGCGGCGCAACGGGCGCAAGGCCGGGTTGATCTACGCGGCCATCGATGAATCGGGCGGTTTCTACCGGGGCCACGCCCGGCCGGATTCGCGCTCGTCGATGAATCTCACCTTCAGGCTGCCCGATCCCGACCTCGAATCCCGCTTCTGCGCCGAGGCCGAGGCCGCCGGCCTGGTGGGCCTCAAGGGCCACCGCTCGGTGGGGGGGGTGCGGGCCTCCCTCTACAACGCCATGGACGAGGCAGGCTGCCGGGTGCTGGCCCAGTTCATGGGGGATTTCGCCCGGAGTAGGGGCTGAACTGCAATCGAGCCAGAGGAGCGGGATGGACTGGAATATCCGCAGGCGTGGCCGGGTGACCTACTACACCAAGAAGACCAACGAACTCTTCTCCGACCTGGTGGTGGAGGAGTTGGACAACGGGGACCAGAAGCTCTACTTCGTCGGCATGACCGGGGCCCTGGCCGGCACCAATGAGTTGGGATTAGCCGATGTGGCGCGGATGGACCCCGAGCGTGAGATCCCGCGGGTCTTCGACACCTGGGAGCGCTACGTGCGCCAGGCCGGGGTCTGCCAGTCCCTGGCCGAACTGGATTTCCTCGAAGTCCACGCCTTCGGCGCAGCGCCCAAGACCCCCAACCCGATGGCCGACCCCGAGGGCTTCCTCGCCGAGAAGAAGCGCATCCGCCAGGCGTACTCCCAGGCCTATGCCAAGTACTGGAAAACGAAGATGCCCGCCAATGGCCTGCCGGTGCGCTTCACCGTGTACCTGGAGGAGTTGCCCGACGCCGAGGCCAGCTACGAGTTCGGGGCCACGGCCCTCCACCAGCGGCAGAAATAGCCCCGTTGTCCAAGGGAGGAAGGCCCACGGGCTCCTGGGGAGTCTGCGGGCCTTTTTTGTCGGCTGGAGGAGAGCGGCCCTGGCAGTTCCGGTTCCGGCGGACCATAAAAAAGCTTGATCAGGGTGGCGACCAAGGAGATGCCGGCCACCCTCATGCCTCCCAGGCGCACGATGAGGCGGAGTTCCCGCGCGCGGATATCCTGATTGACGATATGAAGATCATCTTCGACGAGAGCCATGCGGCGGTCTAGTTTGGTCTCCATTGGCCGGAGAATCGCGCTGCTTTTCCTGCTTTCAGTTCCCCTGTCCAAGGGAAGAATGGCGGTGCTGTTGCTGGTCCTGGCCGGCGCTGACCTGGCGGAGGGAGGAAGCACTTACTACCGCAAGGATTATCAGTACTTCAAGCCCCCCATCGCCGGGTTGCGGGCCCCCCACACCTATATGCGGGTTTACGAACACCGGCCCGTGGCCTTTACCCGCAACCAGGGCCGGGAGCACCGGTTCTGGGACGTGGGCTTCGGCGGGCACTTTGCCTGGTGGGGGTACACCCCAGACGGGTCGGAGCCGCGCTCGCCGATGAGAGCCAGGGGGGTTGAGGTGTTCTGGGAACCCTCGGCCCATGCGCTCTTGGACTTTAGTGCCCAGTCCAACGCGCTCATCAACGCCGATTACCGGATCGGCCTGGGGGTGGCCGGGCGCAGCCTGCCGTGGAGTTGGAAGGGCAGGCGCTTTTCGTGGCGGCTCAAGCTCCTCCACGAGAGTTCGCACCTGGGGGACGAATTCGTGCTGGACGCCCTGAAACGCGACGGGTTGCTGGCAGCAGAGGTGGTGGGGGGAGGAGGTAGCGCCGGGGGCGAGAGGGCCTTCCAGCGCTACAACGTGGGGTACGAGGCCCTCGAATTCTACGCCAGCGTGGACCAGTACGCCCGGGGCTACTGGCGTCTGTACTGGGGCGGCCGGTTCCTGAACCACACCCGGTACGAGGCCGAGCCCCTGAAGTACCGGGACGCGGCCCTGAACGCCCCGCTCAGGGCCAAAGCGCAGGAGGCGCAGGCTGGCGCCGAGTACTTCGCCAGACTGGCTCCTTCCCCGGCGGGCTGGCCTCATCCCAACGGGTGGATAGGGGGGTTCAACCGGCTGGTCCGCCATCTCGGTTTCCTCGATTATCTCCTCCCCCAGCTCGAAGAGGCGCAGTACTGGTTGGTGGCGGCCGAGGTGTATCTGGGTTCTCAGTACACCGTGGGGAGGCCGGGGTACAAACTGGCCAACCACCTGGTCACCGGCTTTATCTGGGGGGAGTACTTTGCCGCCGACGAGGGGGTTTCGTCCTTTGCCCTGCTGCTGGACTACTACCGCGGCCCCAACCCGCACGGGCAGTTCCGCAGCGAGGACCTGAACTACTGGGGGATGGAGTTCAGGGTGCGGCTGTAAAGGAAAGACCGGCGCCCGGGGCCGGCAGGAAGCGGACCGCATCTGTGGGCAGGACGCGGTCCAGGCGGCGGATGCATTCAGCCAGATCCAGCCGCGGCACGGTGCGCAGGCGGCGCGGGTCTTGGGGCAGGGGGCTGAAGAAGTTCTCCCAGTGGGCCAGAACCAGGGCGCGCGGCTGCAGGTGCCGCACAATGCCCTCGGGATAGTTCTCCACCTGCTCAAAGCCGGCGGCGCAGAGGATGGCCACGTCCACGCGATGCTGGTCTGCGGGAAGGTCAAAGGCGGGTGGGAAGCCGGCCGGCGGGGCACAGGCCGCATCCTGATAGTAGACGCGGAACTCGACCTGGCCCTCTTCCCCGAGGAAGTCGATGAGATAGGCAAGGGTCTGTCCCTCCCGCCAGCCGCTAGCGCGGGTGGGGAGGGCGCCCAGGTCCGCCGCGTACTCCCCCCCGAAAAACTTCCATCCGCCCAGGTGCGGGGCGTGCGCAGATTCGAGAGCCATGAACCGGATCCGCCCCCCGTTGACCAGGTGCCATTGGCCAGGAACCTCCCGGGTTCCCAACCCGCCCTCCATCGGGACCAGCCGCTGCGGGTCCAGGGCCGCGGCCAGGAGGTGGACTGAGGTCCGGCTGCCGTAGATCCGGGCCTCTGGCGCGTACCGCTCAGCCAGGTAGGGCAGATCCATCAGGTGGTCGTAATGGGCATGGCCCACCAGGATGGCCTGCACCCCCCGGAGCTGCCCCCGGAGCGGTTCGAGGTGGCGGTCGATCTGCGCCTGGTCGGCCCTGATCCACCCAAAGATCACCCGCCTTAGCGGGGGATTGGAAAAGAAGGGGGCGGTCAGGAGCGCTTCCCCGTCCCGGCTGAGCAAAAACCCGCCGGCGCCAAGGTACCTGAGCTGGAGTCCCGCCTGGGGCCTTGCCTGCCCAAAATCCACGGGCAGGCCCTCGAGCGAGCCGCTGCAGGACCAGCAACAAAGAACCAGGCAGAGCAGCACTCTCTTCATCGCCATCTCCCATACTAATCTACTAGCCTCTCGCTGAGAAAGGGAGGGGCCGAAGATCCGGTCGCTCTCCATATCTGCGCAAAAGCGCGCAAGATCTGGCAAGGGAGAACTTTGCCTGATCCGGGCAGGGTCCTGGGTGAGGTGTGGCTCCAACCCCAGGAAAAACAGCTTGTAAAGTCGTATCCTCAACCTCGCCCTTCCGGATGGCACAGGCCTTGCGATAGGCCGGTGGTGTCGAGGATCACCCAACCAAAGGAGGATTCGACATGATGTGGCCCAGAGGGTATGCCGTTATAAGGACCATCTGCATCTACACCCTGGCCCTGGCTGCCGCGCAAGGGGGCTTGGGTTGCGGGGGACCCAAGACCGTCAACCTGGCCCCGAGGCCCACCGAGGAGGTGGTGGAGGAGATTCCCCAATGGCTGCTCAAACCCCCCAGCGACCAGGAGCATCTCTACGCCGCGGCCTCGGCCACCTCGCGCGACCTGCAGGTGGCGTTGCAGAAGGCCAGGATCAATGCCCAGACCGACCTGGCCCAGCAGTTGAGTACCCGCCTGGCAAATATGAGCAAACAGTTCCAGGAAGAAACCGGCCTGGCCGAAGACTCGGCGCTCTTGAGCCAGTTCTCCTCGGCCGCCAAGGCCGTGACCCAGCAGACCCTGGAAGGGGCGCGGGTGGACCAACAGCAGTTGCGGCCCGAAAAGGAGGTGTACCGGGCCTACGTACTGATGCGCCTGCCCCTGGGCCAGGCAAATCATCTGCTGATGTCCAAGCTCAAGGCCAACCAGGAACTCTACACCCGGTTCCGGGCCACCCAGGCCTTTGACGAACTGGACCGGGAACTCGGGAAAAGCGCGGCGGGCGAGGGGAAGTAGGGGGCGATGGTGACCAGGGTGGCCGGATTCTTCACCGCGGCCCTCTGTGCCGCGGCGGCCTGGGGCGAGGTCCCCGGCTGGGTGGTCCGCCGCCCAGTGACACCTGGATACCTGGTGGGCATCGGCGCGGCCCGCACCCAGGGAGACCTGCCCGCAGCCAGGCAGGCCGCCGCGCAGCAGGCTCTCGCGGACATCGCCCTCCAGTTAGAGGCAAAGGTGTCCAGTCAGGCGCGTCTGGAGGTGGAGGAAGGAGGAGAAGGCATGAGCCAGGAGTACCGCAGCGAGATCAGGACCCGGACCACGGGGGAGCTGGAAGGGGTGGAGATCGCCGGCACCTACGAGGACGGGGAGCACTGCTGGGTCTATGCCCGGCTCTCGGTGGAGGAGTTCCATCGCCGGCGCCAGGAACGGGCCGCACAGGCGCGGCAGGAGGCCCTGGTCCTCTTCGCCCGGGCCCAGGGCCAGGCTCCGGCAGAGGCCCTGGGCCTGTACCTCCAGGCCCTGGGTCCGCTCCAGCGGGCCGCCGGGAATCCCCTGCACGCGGAGTACCAGGGACTGCTCCTGGACCTGGCCACCGAGATCCCCCTGCGCCTCCAGCAGTTGCTCTCAACCCTGCGCCTGGAGGCCGCCCCCGGCCAGCTCAGGCTCAGGCAGCGGGTCCCCCTGGACCAGGTGCTGGAGGTGCGGGTGCGCGGCAAAGAGGGCCCGGTTGCGGGGCTGCCCCTGGGCTGGCGCTTTGTCCGGGGCGAAGGGCAACTGGTCCTGGCAAGCCTGACCGACCAGGAGGGGTTGGCCCGCTCCAGGTTGAAGCAGGTGCAGGCCGCGCAGCGGTTCCAGCAGATCGAGGCGCGACCCGACCTGGCCGCCCTCCTGACCCCGGAAAGCCGGGCGGCCGTGGTGCCCCTGCTGGCCGGGTTCGCCCTGCCCAGGGCAGTCTTCTCCCTGCAGGTGGAGCCAGAGGCGATCTGGGTGAAGGGCGGCGAGGGCCTGGGCTTGGACGCCGTGGTCAGGGCTTACCTGGAAGGGCAGGGTCAACCCCTGGCCGCAACGCCTGGCCAGGCCGACCTGGTGGTTGAGATCCGCACCAGGCTAAGGCAGGGGGCGCAGTGGAAGGGCGTGTATTTCGTCTATCTGGATTTGGAACTGGGAGTCAGGGACAGGGCTACCGGCGGGGAGATCTACACCGCCGTCCTGAACGATATGAAAGGAGCTGGCACTGACTACGAGCAGGCAGGGCAGCGAGCTTGTGCCAGAGCCGGCCGGCAACTGGAAGAGCAGGTCCTTCCGGAGCTACTCAAAGGACTTAATCGCTGAAAGGGAGGAAGGAGCCATGAAACGCAGGAGCAGCAAAACCGCAGCAGTCGATCACCCACGCCACGCCAACCGGAGGGAAGGGACCATGACCAGGAAGATCATCACCGCCCTGTGCGCCGCGTTAACTGTAGGCGCCGGAGAAGCCTTTGCCCAGGAAAGCGGGCGGGAGATCATGGGTGCGCCCCCGCCTGTCGAACCCTCTTACCTGTTCACCATTCCCGCCGGCCGGGTGGTCCGCTCACTGGACCTGGATGTGGCGGCCTCGGGGGTCTTCCTGGGCGAAGGGGGGGGAAAACCCGTGGGGACTTCTGCGGCCCTGGGGTTGGGTGACATCGCCGAGGTGGAGGTCGGGGCCATGGAACTGGCCAGCAGTCTAGGTGGGGATGCGCGGACCCACAGCGTGCCGGCCGGGGGGCTGAGGGTGTACCTGCCGGGGTGGAAGTACTGGCACGGGATCTCGGCCTCCTTCCGCCGCTCCGGGACCCACGAGGAACGGGTGGATGGGGTGTGGCACGAGAAGAAGGTGGGGAACTTCGCCGTGATGGCGACCCTGGCCAATTTCCTCACCCCGGAAGAGGGGAACGAGGTGGCCGGCGGCTGGCAGGGGATCAAGGTGAAGACCCACCTGGGGATGCTCTACGTGGACCCGCGCCTCAGCACAGCAAAGGTAAAACCCCGCGGCTTCTGGAAACCTTACGGCGGCTTCGAGCTGTGGCGCAAGGACTCCCGGGCCCGGATCATGGGCGAGCTGGGGTGGAACGCGGATTTCCAGCCGGGCGGGCGCACCGAGGAGGTGTGGATGGCCACCGGCGGGGTGCGCTTCTTCTTCAGCAAACACGTGACCGCCGACATCGGGGTCAAGCACCAGAGCAACCATCAGGGGCTCTCCGAGTCGGTGATGCAGTTCAAGTTGCGCATGTCCTTACCCACCCACCTGCTGCGCGAGCGGATCGTGGGGCACTAACGGGCAGCCCAGGCGCCGAATCGCTGCCTCTGCAAGGGAGGGTGATGGTATGAGAAGGATAGCAGCAAGTCTTGCCCTGCGCCTGAGCCTGCTGGCCACCCCGCTCCAGGCCGGGGAATGCAAGGTCGCCGTCTTCTTCGAGGGCCAGGCCACCGGGCAACTGACGGAGTTGGCCGAGTCGCTGGTTACCGCCCTGAGACAGGAACAGGGACTGGGGGTGGTGGAGGGAGAACCCCTGGCAGCGCCGGCCAGCCTCGAAGAGGTCGCGGAGCTGGGGAAAAGGGCCGGGGCGGAGGTAGCAATGCTGGGCAGCCTGAAGAAGGGGACCTACAAGCTGGAGGCCCGGCTGATCGAGGCGCAGAGCGGGGTGGTGCTGGCCGCCCCTGGCGTAGCCGGCCTCCAGGGCGAGGTCTTCGACCTGGTGGATTCCCTGGGCAGGAGACTGGCCGAACGCCTGGATAGAGGCGGGGGGCTGGCCCGTCGGGTGGCGATCCTCGACTTTGAGAACCGCGCCGGCCCCGAGTACGGGCACTTTGTGCGCGGCCTGCCCGAACTGCTGGCCGCCGGGGTGGGGCAGGCCAGGGGCCTGAGCCTGGTGGAGCGGGCCGAATCCGGGGAGGGACTGGCCCGTTTCTCCCTGGCGCCCGGGCAGGCCCTGACCCCGGAGGAGGCCGTGGCCGTGGGGGCCTGGCTGGGCGCTGACTGGGTGGTGGTGGGGAGTTTCACCGAGGTGGTGGAGCTGCAAGCCAGGCTGGTGGAGGCCAGGAGCGGCAGGCTGCTGGCGGAGCAGCGGGCCAGGGGAGGGCGGGAGGAGATCGCCGGGCAGGTGGCCCAGCTTGGCGCGGACCTGGCGCGGAGCCTGGGCGCTTTCGGCGATTCCCTTCGCAAGGTGGCAGTTCTCGACTTTGAGAACCACGCCGCCGCCGAGTACCAGGGTTTCGTGCGGGGCATCTCGGACATGCTGATGACCTGCCTGGGGCAGGCCGAAGGCATGCTGGTCATCGAGCGGGTGCAGATCGAACGGGCCATGCAGAACTTCGCCCTGGAACTGAGTGGCCCCATCGCCACGGAAAAGGCCGTGGAAATAGGCCAATGGCTGGGAGCCGACGCCGTGGTCCTGGGCGGCTTCACCCGCTTTGGGGAAACCTTCCGCATCGACGCGCGCCTGATCAGCGCCAGGACCGGGGAGTTGCTGGTGGCCCAGAACGTGCGGGGCGGGGAGGGGGAGATGATGGGGCTGGTGGACCAGTTGGGCAGCCGGCTTCTGGTCAGCCTGGCCGATAAGCAGACCGAGGTCAGGGGAGGGGTCGGCGAGTTGCAGGTGCGCTTCATGATCACCAAGACCGAGATGGGCGAGCGCCACGTGTACCGCCATTTGTGCAAGCTCTACGTGGACGGCAAGTATGTGGGAAGCAGCCCGGTGATCGAAGAGACCGAGCAGTGGGCGACCCTGTTCGCCAGGAAACTGAGGGCAGGCAAACACGAGATCCAGGTAGTACACGGGTTCGTCAAACAGGGGGAATGGGACGGAGAGATGCCCGAACAGCCCCGGGTGTTTCAGGTGGTGGTGGAACCCGGGCAGACCACGGCTATCCAGTACAGCTTCGAGGTGGGCTGGTTCAAGGATCAGTACTTCTACGAGCACCCCTGGCGGGGGTTGCCCAGGTGAGTCGGCTGCCTTGACCAGGCAGGGGAGGTCGCCGAGGTTATGGAAAAGGGGTCACCAGGGGTGGCCGCCCCTTCCGAGGAGGCCGCTGCTGTTTGGCTACCCGGAGCAGAGACGCTGCTGCCAAGGAGATACCAGATGCGAATCCACCTCTGCCTGACCTCCGTCCTCCTGCTGACCGCCGGGGTCCTGGCCCAGGACGACCGGCCCACATTCTCGGTGCCCGAGCCCAAGGTTGCCGACCGACGGCCCTCCGGCGCCCTCACCCTCACCGAGGTCCAGTACCAGCTCACCACCCAGGCAGACCGCTACTCTGTGGCCCTGCCGGAGCTGGTGCGTTTTTTCAAGGAGGTGAGCGGGATTCGAAAGATCGAGACCGAACTGAACTGGAATCAATTGCCCGCCGACAGCCCGCGCCTCAAGCAGGCGACCCTGGTGCTGATGACCGGTAACCAGGCCCTGCTGCAGTTGAGCGAGGCGGAGAAGAAGGGTCTGGCCGAGTACCTCAACGGCGGGGGGCTGCTCTACGCCGAGGACATCCGCCCCAGCAATGCCACTAGCGGCCTGGAGGGTACCGACGCCGGGGTGGAGGGCACCCCCTTCGACCGGCAGTTCAAGGCCCTGATGCGGGACCCGCTGGTGCTGGGGGAGCAGGGGACCCGCTGGGAGCGCATATCCAAGAAGCATTCCCTCTACAGCACCTGCTTCGACTTTGCCGACGGTCCGCCCATGGGCGGGGCGCCAGGCGGCAATGTCTTTGAGCTGGAGATGTTGCAATTGCGCGGGCGGGTGGCGGTGATCTTCAGCGACCTCAACATTGGCTGGTACTGGGGGGATCCGCTGGCGACCTTGCGGGAACCGGGGCTCCAGTTCGGGGCCAACCTGATCGTCTTTGCCATGACCCAACGGGCAGCCGGACTGCGCCCCTCGGCCCCATGAAGGATACCGACATGATCAGGAGACTGGAAAACCGGGTGGCCCTGGTAACAGGCGGGTCCGGGGGCATCGGCCGGGCCATTTGCGCGGCCCTGGCGGCAGAGGGGGCGCTGATCGCCCTGCACTACCACCGCGACGAGGCCGGGGCAGGAGAGGTCGCAGAGGCCCTGCGCCGGCAGGGGGGGTGGGTGGAGCTGTACCGGGCAGACGCGGCGGACCCGGCCCAGGCCCAGGCCCTGGCCGGTCGGGTGGCGGGGGATCTGGGCCGCCTAGAGGTGTTGATAAACAACGCCGGCATTACCATCGGCGGCAAGACCGTGCTGGAGACCAGTATCGAGGAGTGGCGGCAGGTGATGGCGACCAACCTCGACAGCGCCTTCTACCTGTGCCGGGCGGTGGTGCCCTTGATGCAGCGACAAGGGTACGGGCGCATCGTCAATATCTCCTCCAACGTGATCAACACCCTGCCGGGGGGCAGCGGAGCGTACGGGGCCTCCAAATCGGCGCTGGTGGCCCTGACCAAGGTGCTGTCCAAGGAGGTGGCCCGCGATAATATCCGGGTCAATGCCGTGGCGCCGGGGATGATCGATGCGGGCATGGGGCAGGGGGCCCTGGCCCGGCGCTCGCCGGAACTGGCCCGGCGCTTCCTCGACACCATTCCGCAGGGCCGGCCAGGCACGGCCGAGGAGGTGGCCGCGGCCGTGGTCTTTCTCTGTACCGAGGAATCCAGCTACGTCACCGGCCAGTGCCTCAACGTCAACGGCGGCGACCGCACCGAATCCTATCAGTAGAAGAAGAGCCGCAACCCGATCTGCCCGAAGAGCCAGACCACGGCGAAGAGGAGCAGGAAGGGAGCGGCGAACTTGGAGCGCGACATGGCGGTAATCCTGTGGAGGCCGGCACATTTTTCCGCTGTCCGACTGGAAACAGGAAAAAAGCGCCGAATCAAGGGTGAACGAGGTCTGCCACAACGGGTAGCGCAAACAACATGCCAGGAGGACTACCCCTAGATGAAAAGGATCCTGGTTTTCGCCCTGCTCCTCCCGGCGGCAGCCTGGGCCCAAGCGGATACCACGGGGGTGCGGCAGCGGTTGGAAACGCTGCTGCTGGAGAACCTCCTGCCCTTCTGGTACCCCGGCACCCTGGACCAGCAGGCAGGTGGCTACGCCTTCAATCACGACGTGGCGGGGAAGTGGCAGGGGCCTTCGCCCAAGGCCCTGGTCACTCAGGCCCGTGCGGTGTGGTTCTTCTCCAGGCTCTACAAATCCCCCTACGGCAAACCAGAACACCTGGAGGCAGCCCGCCACGGTTTTGCCTTCCTGCGCGACCGGATGTGGGACTCCGAGTACGGCGGTTTCTACTGGGAGGCGAGTGAGGAGGGCACCCAGCCTACCAAACCAGACAAACACCTTTATGCCCAGGGCTTTGGTCTGTACGCCCTGGCCGAGTACATCCGTGCCAGCCAGGACCCGCAGGCCAAACAACTGGCGGGTGAACTCTTCCATCTGCTGGAGACACGAGCCCACGACCGCCGCTTCGGGGGGTACCGCGAGTTCTTTGCCCGCGACTGGGGGGAGGCCCAATCCCGCTCCTATTTGGGTGGGTCGGCAGAACACAAGCTGATGAATACCCATCTGCACCTGATGGAGCCCTTCACCACCTACTATCAGGTACAGCCGGATAGCCTGATCCGCGAGCGGTTGCTAGAGTTGATCCAGGTGCAGAGCAACGCGGTGGTGCGCAAGGACCTGGGCCTGTGTACGGACCGCTACGCCCCGGACTGGACCCCGCTGCGGGGACCATGGTTCGACCGGGTCTCCTACGGCCACGACGTCGAGAACGTCTGGCTGCTCATCGAGGCCGTCGGCGCCGCTGGCCTGGCCCAGGGGCCCTTCATGGATCTGTACCGCACCCTCTTCGCCAATGCGCTCAAGTATGGTTTCGACCAGGAGCAGGGCGGGTTCTACGACAGCGGTCCTTTCTCCGAACCGGCGGACCGGCGGGCCAAGGTGTGGTGGGTGCAGGCCGAGGGCCTGGTCGCGGCCCTGTACCTGTACCACCTGACCGGGGCCGAGGAGTACTGGCAGGTCTTTCTCCAGACCCTCGGCTGGATCGAGCAGTACCAGGTGGACCGGCAAGGCGGGGACTGGCACGCCACCATCGCCGAGGACGGCCGGCCGGAGGGGGACAAGGCCGGGCCCTGGAAAGGCCCCTATCACAACGGGCGGGCTCTTTTGGAGTGTTTGCGCCTTTTGGAAAGTCTCAAAGGAGGGGAAGGATGAAAGAGGTGCGCTGGGAGCGGATGTTCCCCGACCAGTTGGAGGCGGCCTTTTCCCACTGTCCGGCGGTGTACTTTGCCTACGGCCTGTGCGAGCCCCACGGCCCCCAGAACGCCCTGGGCCTCGACGCGCTCAAGGCCCACGCCATCCTGGAGCAGGTGGCCAGGGAACACGGGGGGATCGTGGCCCCCCCCGATTTCTGGCATGTCCACGAA
>Ga0194132_10008530_pt1 | contig 14599 bp, 16 predicted proteins | sample TA2KigOf80mmetaG_FD_148612 | JGI IMG/M metagenome (GOLD analysis project Ga0194132, IMG submission 148612) | Freshwater microbial communities from Lake Tanganyika, Tanzania - TA2015054 Kigoma Offshore 80m | ecosystem: Environmental > Aquatic > Freshwater > Lake | place: Tanzania: Lake... | reverse complement strand
AAAATATTTTAAAATAAGCAGTTAAATATAATTTAAAAAAAAAAAAATAAGTATAAGGAATAAATAAAAAACCGTCTTTATTTTTATTTCCTAGCGCACAATTAATTATTCTCAATTGATTTCGATTATATTTTTTATAATTAACGTTAACTATGTTTTTAATTGGTTCAAAAACTATAATTTTAGAATTATTAAAATTCTTTAAAAAAAAATTAGTTGACAAGCCATCGTTAGCTCCAATATCTATTATCGTTAAATTTTTTTTTTTTTTAAAGTATTTAAATCCCACTGCTTCAGATTCAAAATAGAAACCTAAAAAAATTTTTACAAATACATATCTTGCAAAAATATAAATAGGTACAAATTTTCTAAAATACTTTTCAAGTAGGAATATTTTTTTCATATAATGAATAATAATTAAAAAAATAAACTAAAATTTTTATATTTACAAATTATTAAATTTTTTTTTCAAGTAATTTCCAAGTCTAAATGCTAAATTTATTAAACTTAATGTTGGATTAGAGTTTCCAGTATAATTTAATAAAGAATTATCACAAATATAAAGATTATTAAAATTATGAATTTTGAGATTCTTATTAACTACGGAGTCCTTAATATTTTTCCTATTCTGCAAGTATTGGCAAAATGCGATCCCGAGGAAATATTTTTAAAAAAAATTCTTTTTTTTAAAAAAGAAATCATTTTTAAAATTAAATATATTTGAAATAATATTTTTAGGATCAATTATTTGATTTTTTTCAAAGTCTGAAAAATTAAATACTATTTAAGGTATTCTTCTTCCATACTTGTCAAATCTATTTGTAATATATATATATATAATCACTTTCGCTTTGTTTTGCTTCAGTCCAAATCTCTACTTTTGAGCCATTTTTTGGTAAATAACGAAATTAAATTCTAGAAAATATATAAAAAAAATTTTAAAAAGATAATTTCATTATTAAAATAATTAAATTATTAAAATTTTTTTTAATATAAAAATTACTATATTAACTGTTATATTAAATTTATCTAAATGAATATTATTAAAAACACCTTAAAAGAAGAAGTAAAACAAATCATCAATATTTTTAAAAGAATAGAAAACCAAGAAATTGATAAAAATTTTGTTAAATTGTGTCTAGTCTCAATAACAGCAATTAAAAAAAAAAAAAAAATTATTTTTTTTGGTAATGGTGGCAGTGCAGCTGATGCTCAGCACTTGGCTACTGAACTAACTTCTAAGTATAAAAAAATTAGAAAAGCTCTGCCGGCACTAGCCTTAACAACCGACACTTCTGCTTTAACATCTATTGGTAATGATTTTGGATTTAAATATATTTTTTCAAGACAGCTAGATGCTATTGGAAATACTGGGGATGTTGCAATTGCTATAACAACTTCTGGAAATAGTGAAAATCTTATTGAAGCAATGAAAATAGCAAAAAAGAAAGGTATTAAAACTTTTTGTTTTTCTGGAAATAAAGGCGGTAAGATAAAAAAATTTGTTCAATATCCTATAATCTTAGACTCCAAGAACACTTCTGTGTTGCAAGTTATAGAGATAGCTTTAGGACAAGTATATTGCAATATTATTGAGAATTTTTTTCTAAAAAATGAAAAAAATTGATGTAGTAATTTTAGCTGGTGGTAAAGGTAAGCGTTTACGACCAATTACTAAAAATAAAGTTCCAAAACCATTAGTTGAAATTAACGGAATTCCCTTTTTAGATTATCTCTTAAATTATCTTTCAAAATTTAAAATTTATAGAATTTTTATACTCTGCGGATATAAAGGTACACAGATATCAGAAAGATATAACAATAAAAAGATTAATAATAAATTAATTATTTGTAAAATTGAAAATAAATTAATGGGCACTGGGGGTGCATTAAATTTAATTAAAGAAAAAGTTAGTAGAAAATTTTTATTGGTAAACGGAGATACTTTCTTCAAAATTAACTATAATACTTTATTAAATTATAAACTAGGCAAAAGTTATGGGCTTATGGTGTTAACAAATGGTTACAAAAATTCGTTTTCAAATAAATTAAACAAATTATCAGTTAGAAAATTTAAAGTAAAAATTTTAAAAAATTCAAAATTAATAAATTCAGGCGTCTATTTGTTTAAAAAAAAAATATTTGAAAAAATAAATATCAAAAGAAATAAAATGATTTCTTTAGAGAGTGACGTATTAAAAAATCTAATAATAAAGAATAAAATAGATGGTTGCAAAAAAAGTGGTTATTTTATTGATATTGGCACTAGCAAAAATTACCTCAAAGCAAAAAAATATTTTATTAAAAATGATAATTAATAAATTTCCGCAATTTTATAAAGATTGGATCAAAGTTATAAGAAAGAATAAGAATAGAATCCTCTCAAAAAAAATTTTAGGGATAGTTGCTAGAAATGGAAAAATCAGATCAATTTTTATCGATACCAAAATAAAGACAAAAAAAAACGATGTTTATAGAAGATCAATTCTAATTGAAAAAGAAGGAGTGATAATAATTCCTATCTTGTACTTTAAGAATACAATTTATACTATTTTGGTAAAACAATTTAGAATTTGCAAAGGGTCTGAGACATATGAATTTCCTTCAGGTCAAGCTGAGAATAATAATTTATATTCGCAAGCTGTTAAGGAATTGTATGAGGAAACAGCAATTATTATAAAAAAAAAAGAAATCAAAAAACTTGACAGTATACAAATGATTACATCATCTAACTCAGTAATTGCAAATTATTTTTATTTTAAAAAAAAAATTGGCAAAAATTTTTTTAAAAAGTTTAATAACAAAAAAACTGGTGTAAGAATTAATGAAGAATTAATTTCGTTAAAAATATTTAAACTAAAAAATTTATACAAACACAAAACTGCTAATATTTATTCTGGTTTATATATGCTAAGAAAAAGAAATATTATACGATTCTAAATTCTTCATTAAAATCTTTTCTTTCAATCAAAACTCTTCTTTCGGACCATCCTGGCCAAAAACCTTTTCCATTTTTTATTAATTTTAAATAATTTACGTGCCTATACTCGCTTTTTTTTGAACTATTTTTTGGAGCTTTGTGAATCAAATGACCATGAAAAATAATAATATCTCCTCTATTCATATCAATTTGATACTCTTCGTATCCAGCTGGTATTTCGCAATTATTTCCAATTGGATTAGCTTTTAATACTTCGCCATTTTTACCATACTTAAAATTTGGAACCGGTTCACACTTTGCATCGCCTAACCAATGAGTTCCAGGGTAAACTATTAGACTGCCATTATCTGAATTTGCTTTATCAAGATAAACTCCACAGGCAACAAAGGCACCCCATTCTGCTTTTTGAAAATAATTGTCTTGATGTGCGCTTGAGCCTTCTTCTTGTCCATCATCGGAAGATTTTGCGAAAAAAAAAATATCACCTATTGGAATCATTCTCCACTCTAACAAACTGTCAGCATAGTCCATTATTCTTTGATCTGTTAGCATTTCTAAAAATTTTTGTGATTTTCTATAAATATTAGGTTCCTGAAGAGTTCCTTTGCTAACTCTATGAGCCTCTTTTATGTACTCTAAACACTCATTTTCACTTAAAACATTTCTTATTATAAGATAACCATTTTTTTTATAAAACGCCCTATCTTTATCACTAACAGAGCATTTTTTTGAATTGTCAAGATTTTGAATTGATACTTGATTCATAAATTAATTTAATGCTAAGAAAAAAAACAAATTAATAATTTTATAATTTGAAAAACTTATTAAGTCAATAATACTATTTAGTAATATCGCAGAAATCTTGAAGAAATACGAATTAGTTTACGAATTAAAGAGTCTTAAATTAACTAATAATTATTTATTATTTTTTTATTATTATTTTTTTCAAAGTAGGATATCAGCTCAATAATGCCGTCCTCTATTGAAAATTTTGCTTTAAATCCTTTCGTTTCAATTTTTTTATTTGAAACAATATAATTTCTCTGATCGGGGTCCTTAAAATTATCTATCACACTAATTTTTATATTGGGCAAATACTTTTTAATTTTCCTTGCCAATTGTATTTTAGATATATTTGCTGTTGACAAACCTAAGTTATAAATATTATTTTTAAGTTTATCAAAATTATCAATTGAGAACTCAAATGCTCGTACGATATCTTTGATGTGAATAAAATTTCTAAAAAAATTTGGCTCAAATATTTTTAAATTTTTATCTTTTAAGGCTGTGGCAACAAAGTTATTAACTAATAAATCACTTCTCATTCTATATGAAACGCCAAAAACGGTTGCAAGTCTAAAGGAAATTGAATTTTTATGTTTTAAAATGCATTTTTCTGCTTGAACCTTAGTTTTTGCATATAAGGAGATTGGATTTAATGGACTTTTTTCAGTACAAAATTTATTTTTTTTACCAATTCCATACCCTGAGTTAGTATTAGGATAAATTATTTTTTGACTTCTTTTTAATAGACCCACAATATAACATATGATTTTATAATTTAATTCAACAGCCAACTTTTTTTTTTTATCACATAAGGGTGCCCCGACTAATGCCGCTAAAGGAATAATTAAATCTTGATTCTGAATATATTTTTTTAAATTTTTTTTTTTTAATACATTATCTTTTATAAATATTAAGTTGTTATTATTTTTAAGATGATTAATAAAATTCTTTTTAAAATACAGATTGTCAACAACGGTAACTAGATAACCTTTTTGAACTAAGTTTGTGGTTATCATTGAACCTAGGTAACCCGCACCTCCAGTTATTAATATTTTTTTTATTTTTATTTTATTTTTCATTTTTTAAACTGTTTAATATTTTACATAAAATTATAATATTTTTTTTTTTTAAATCTGGGTAATTTCCAATATAATAACCATAATGATGAATATAATCCGTATTTTTAAATTTTAGATATTTTGATTTATTTTTAAAATATTTTTTTAGATATGGTTGTCTCAATTGATTTCCTCCTCCGGCATTTCCTCTTCTAAATTCAATATTATTTAAATTCATTAATTTTTCTAACCGATCTCGAGATTTAAAATTTCCATTTTTTAAAATAAGTGGAAAAGCATAATTACTTGTTCCTTCAAGATTAAATCTAGTTACAAACTTATCTTCATCCAATAATGATAAAAAAAATTTGAAATTTTTGTTTCTTTTAGAATTATTTATGTCTAATCTCTTTAATTGGTTTAAGCCAATTACTGCTCCTATTTCATTATTTCTAAAATTAAATCCAGGATATAAAAATATAAAATTTTTATTAAGGTCTGGATACTGTTTAGATATTTTTATAATTTGATCTTTTCTTTTTATTTCTCTTAACATCCCGTGACCCCTCATCATTAATGCCATTTCATATATGTCTCTATAATTTGTGCATAACATTCCCCCTTCTATTGTGCTTAAATGATGGGCATAATAAAAAGAAAAATTAGAAATCAAACCTATAGATCCTAGTTTTTTGTTTTTATATTTGGCGCCATGGGATTCGCAAACATCTTCAATTAGCGGAATATTTTCTTTTTTTAATAATTTAAGAATTGTTTCAGTTAAAGCATTGAATCCTTGCGCATGAGTTATAAAGACGGCCGCTGTCTTTGAGTTTATCTTTTTTGATAAATCGCTTTCAGAAATTGATAAATTTTCAAAATTTATGTCACAAAAAACAGGTTTGTATCCATTAAAGATAATTGCGTTTATATCAGAAACCCATGTAAGAGTAGGAACTATAATTTCATTTTTTTTCTTATCTTTGTTTAGCTGTCTTAATAAAGACATAGACAAAAAATTTGCAGAAGATCCGGAATTTAAAAAAACACTATATTTAACACCTAACCATTTAGACCAACTTTTTTCAAATTTTTCTACATTTTTTGATTGAGTCAAGATGGGATTTTTCTTTAAAAAAGCAATTACTTTATTAATATCATCTTTGATAATATTATTTTTCATTAATGGATGATTAAATTTCATATTATTTGCTTTTGTGAATTATCTTGCTTCCTAAATTTTCAAAACTGTAATCTACTACGGTCAGCTTCTTAAGGCTTTTTTTTAATTTTTTTTTATCTCTGATATTGCTTGATATAAACAAACAGAAGCCCCCCCCTCCAGCTCCTAATATTTTTCCTGAAACCGCCCCATTTTTTAATGCATGATTAAAAATTTTATTAATATTCTGATTAGAAACTCTATGTGATAATTTTTTTTTTATTCTCCATGTTTCATTTAATAGTTTTGAAATCTCTTTTATAAAAAATTGATTACTATTTTGGTTTAAAATTATTTTTTTTGCTTCTTGAGTAATTTCAGAAATCTCTTTTAAATATTTTTTATTTACTTCAAAATTATCTAATTTGTTTTTTTCAATTTCACTTGCATTTCTTGAAAAGCCTGTGAAAACCAAAGTAGATAAATTTTTTAAGTTATCTAATTTTTTTTTATTAATTTTTAATGGATCGACTTGTACTTTATTATTCCTAAAAAATTTTATGCTATTAAAACCTCCAAAACAACACGCATAATGATCTTGCGTACCTACGTTTTCTTTCAGCAATTCTTGCTCAACCATTCTTGCTTTATCTGCAATATAATATTTATTTCTTTTTTCATTATTTAATTCTGTAATAGCATGTATTAAAGAAACAGAAAAAGCTGAGCTTGAACCAAGCCCAGATTGAGCTGGTAAGTCGGAAGAATAATTAATTTCAAGTCCATCTTTTGTTTTATTAAAGTTTTTTAAAACCTCTCTGATTGATGGATGTTTAATTTGTTTAACATGCTTAACAAATTCATTTTCAAAATATCTTAGTCTATAATTAAATTGAAAAACTGGAGCTAATTTTCTTACTAAAACATAAACATATTTATCAATGGTACCACTAAGAACTTCACCTTCTGCTTTTTCATACCACTTAGGAAAGTCTGTTCCTCCACCGAAGAAAGATATTCTTAATGGAGTTTTACAAATTATCATTTGTAAGATTTAAGATTTAAAAGTTGAAAAAATATACACATAAATATATATATATATATATCTAATTTCACGAGATACAAAAACTTACTTATATTGAAAAAAAAAATTTTAATACTTGGGGCATCGGGATTTATAGGTCAAAACTTATATTTATATTTTAAAAAGAAAAATTATAAAGTTTTTGGAACGTATTTAAATAAACCTGTAAAAAATTCAAATAAACAAAATATATTTAAGTGTAATCTTGCAAATTATTATGAAATTAACTCAATATCTGATAAAATCAAAAACATTGATGTAATTATAAATGCCGCCGCTATAACAAGTGGCGCAAAAGACATTATTAATAGCCCCCACATTCATGTAAATGATAATGCAATAATAAATTCAAATATAACGAAGTTATCTTTTGAAAAAAAAATAAAACATGTAATTATGATGAGCTGCAGCGTAATGTATCCGAGTAGTCTAAAGAAATTAAAAGAAACTGATTATCAAGACTTTCAAAAAATCTATCCAAAATATTTTGGTGGAGCGTGGATGAAAATCTTTATGGAAAAAAACTCTGAATTCTATTCAAGTTTAAAAAAAAGTAAATTTACAATTATTAGACACTCAAATACATACGGTCCTTATGATAAATATGATTTAGAAAAATCACATGTTTTTGGAGCAACGATTGCAAAAACAATGAATGCAAAAAAAACTATAAAAGTTTGGGGTGAAGGAACAGAAATTCGAGATTTTTTATACATAGATGATCTTTGTCGATTTATTGAAATGGCAATTAAAAAACAAAACAATAATTTTGAAATTTATAATGTTGGTAGCGGCAAAGGAATTAGTATAAAAAATCTTGTAAAAAAAGTGATAGAAAAATCAAAAAAGAAACTTGAGATTGTTTATGAAACTCACCAACCTACTCTAAAAACAAATATCGTTTTAGATTGTTCAAAAGCCCTGAAGGATTTTAATTGGGCTGCAAAAACTACGCTGGATGATGGTATTGTAAAATCAATTAACTGGTATATAAAAAATCGTCAGCCTATATGAGAGAGAAAAAAGCAATTATAATATCTGGAAATTTAGCTCAAGATCATGAATTTATTTATCCATACTACAGACTATTAGAAGAAGAATTTTTATTGGATGTATGTATGAATGAAGGAACAAAAGTTAAAGGTTATTTAGGAACAGACTTGCCTCCAAACAAAGATCAGATAGTTAAAAAAATAGAAGAAATAAAACCTGATGACTATAACTTGCTAATACTGCCAGGCGGTGTCAAAGCAATGGAAAAGGTGAGGCAAAATAAAAAAATTATAAATTTTATATCTGAATTTCATAAACAAGATAAAATTATTGGTTGTATATGCAGTGGTACTCAACTACTTATTTCAGCAAAAATTGTAAAAAATAAAAATATTTCTGGATACTACAGCATGAAAGACGATATTGTTAATGCAGGTGCGATTTATGCGGATTTACCAGCTGTAATTGACGACGGAATTGTGACTACCGCTCATTATAAAGATCTTGGGCCATGGATGAAAGCAATAATTAATGAGTATTATAAAAAATTTAAATAAAAAAAATAAAGATATTCCAAAATACAAAAAAGTTATTAAACCTTGGGGAAGTGAATATTCGATATATAGAAATAATATTAGTAGTGTAAAACTTCTTAAAATAAATAGTAAACAAAAAACTTCCCTTCATTGTCATCCAAATAAAAAAACTGGTTTTTTATTAATCGATGGCGAAGTAGATGTTAAAATTGGATTTTATGAGACAAAAAAATTAAAATCAATTTCAAAATTAATGATTAGGCCTGGGTTATTTCATTCTACTAAAAATAACAAAAAGAAAACCGCAACCATTTTTGAAATAGAAACACCAGTTGATAAGGATGATTTAGTTAGATTTAAAGATAAATACGGCCGAGAAAATCAGCCCTACGAAAAAAAAAATAAAATGAAAGATTTAAATATTGATGAAATAGTCTTTAAAGAACCCAAGTTAAATTCAAAAAATGTTTATAAAATAATGGACAAAAGAATTATTTTGGCAAAAGCTGCTAACTTTAAAAAAATTCAAAACAAAAATCGAAAAACAATTTTTGTTATTTTGGGCGGTGGAGTCTGTAGCAATACTAACCAATTGGTTTTATCTCCTGGAGATATTGTAAATGGGAATACAATAAACAAGCTCATAAGAGTTTTTAAGATTAAAAAATATATAACTTATATGTCAATTAAATATGATAAATAAAAAATATCTTTGGGATGTTTTTAAAAAAATATCTTTATGTAGAAATTTCGAATTAGATGCATTTAAGTATTTAAATGAAAAAAAAATTAAAATTCCAACATATTTATCTGCTGGTCAGGAGAGTATTAGCGCTTCTCTAGCAGTAATATGTGAAAATATAAAAGTTAAACCTTTAATATTTGCTCAACACAGATGTCACTCTACGTATTTATCTTTTGGGGGATCTATTGATAAATTAATCTTAGAATTATTAGGAAGTAACAAAGGTTGTTCTTACGGTATGGGTGGATCTGCGTCTATTCATAGTGAAAAAATTCAGATGTATGGTCATGATGGTCATATGGGTACTCAAGTGCCCATAGGAACTGGAGCGTGTTTTGAATCTAAAAAGCCAACTTTAGTTTTTATGGGTGATGCATCGGCTGAAGAGGATTATGTTTTGGGAGCTTTAGGTTGGGCTTCTACAAAAAAGCTACCTATGCTTTTTATTGTTGAGGATAATAATTTATCAATACTTACAGAAAAAAAGATTAGAAGAAATTGGCATATACATAAAGTTGCTAAATCATTTAATATGAAAGGATACAATATCTCAGATAATCCTTTGGAAATAAAAAAATATGAAAAATATTTCTTTAAGGAGCCAATGCTTCTTAATATAAACACAAAAAGACTATTTTGGCATGCTGGTGCAGGGATCGACTCCAATAAAACGTTCGATAGATTTAAATTAATAAAAAAATCCTTAGGTCCGAAAGCAGAAATAAAAGATAATAAAAACTTAGATAAAATGAAAAGATTATGGAAAAGAATTTACGAGAAACAATAAAAGATACTATTAGAAAGCATCTTAAAACAAAAAAAGGAAAAGTATTTGGTCAATGTTTAACTGCTGTAGGATGGGTTGGAGGAACATTGCCAGAGTTGTATGAAAAAGATGGAATGATCGAATTATCAATGGCGGATGTAGCTGATGGAGGCTTTGTAGTGGGGGCAGCATTAATGAAGAGCAGACCCATTTACGTAATCAGATATCAAGGTTTTAATTGGTATAATTGCCCCATGATTATTAATTATGCCTGTAAATCTAAAGAAGTATGGAAGATACCTTGCCCTATATTTGTCAGGAGTATAGCCATGGAGGGTGGGATTGGTCCTGTAGCAGGATCATCGCATCATTCTTTGTATTATAGAATGCCGGGTGTAAAAATTGTAAGTCCTATGACACCTAAAGAATTTAAAAGTGTATACAAAGCTTTTATGAATAATGATGATGTTTATTACGTTTCGGAGCATAGAGGGAGTTATGATAATAAATTAGAATTAAAAAATATTTATAGAAGCAAGCCAGATCTGGTTATTTTTGCAATATCAATTACAAGATTCAATGCTTTAAAAGCAACATTAAGACTTTTTGAAGAAAAAATTAGTATTTCATTTATAAACATTTTATGGATAAAGCCTTTTCAAGTATCTAAACAATCATATTTAGATTTAAAAAAATCAAAATTTGGAGGACTAGTAATCGATGACGACTATACAGATGGAGTATCAAAATCAATTGCAAATGATTTAACATTAAAAACAGGTAAAAAAGTTTTTACATTAGGATTAAAAGATAAAACGGCTGGAACAGGAAAAAATTTAGACAATATTCCGCCCAATGAAGAAGAAATTATTAGATTTGTAAAAAATATAATTAAAATAAATGTTTAAAAACAAAAATATTTTAGTAGCTGGCGGAACAGGATTAGTGGGAATTCAGCTTGTTAAATTATTAAATAATCTAGGCGGTCATGTATATGTTGCTTCACTTGATAAAAATTCTTTTAAAAAAAATGAGGTTAAAAAATTCTTTAATTTAGACCTAAAAAATATTGATAATTGTCTTAAAATTACGAGAAACGTAGATATTGTTTTTAATTTATTAGGAGTAACTGGATCTCCACAAACAAATATTAAAAGACCTGCAACATTTATGATGAATAACCTGTATTGTGCAATTAATTTACTTTACGCTGCTCAAAAAAATAATGTCAAAAGATATTTATACACAAGCACCTATGGTGTTTACAATCATTCTTCAGTAATGAAAGAGAACTCAGTTTGGAAAACTTTTCCATCTGAAAATGATAAATATGCTGGTTGGGCAAAAAGAATGGGAGAATTACAAGTAGAGGCTTATAGGAACGAGTTTAAATTTAAAAGTCTACACATTGTGAGACCAGCTAATATCTATGGACCAAATATGAATTTTAATCCAAAAAGCTCCATGGTAATCGGTTCGTTGATAAAAAAAATTTTTAGTAAAAAAAAAAAAATTGAAGTATGGGGAGATGGAGAAAACATTAGAGATTTTATATATAGTAAAGATGTTGCGCAATTTATGATAAATGTAATGAAAAAAAACATTCAGGAACCTATAAATATAGGATCTGGTAAAGGTGTAAAAATAAAAGAAATTATTGATATTCTTTTACAATCTAAACAATTAAAAAATAAACCTCAAATTATTTATAACGTCAAAATGCCATCTGGAGATAAAAAAAGAGTTTTGGATATTAGCTTAGCAAAAAAACTTAAATTAACTGACAATTCCACACCACTTAAAATTGGTTTGGAAAATACTATTTCTTGGTATTTGCAAAATAAAAGAAAATTAAATAATAGATTTAACTTTTTTTAATATTTGTAAACTAGATTGTTTTAAAAAATTACAGTATTTTAAGGCTTTCCTATTATCTCCCAAAACACATCTAAAGTTAATTCTTCCAAATTCTACATGTTTATTAAACGACTCTGAGATTTGTTTTAAGGTAATCATATCTTTTCTAAAAAAATTAAAAGTACCATTAATGTTTTTATTAATACACAATTCAATGAAATTTAATATTTCACTATATGAAACAAAAGTATATTTACTATTTGCACTCAAACCTACGATTGGTTTTTTGTTAAAAAGAATTTTAAAAATAGTATTTTTTCTCATAGGTAAACCAATAATTGAGGCCAATCTAATTATTGTATAATTTTTTTTTTTTCTAAATATTTTTTCTGATTGAATTTTACTAATTGCATAAGAATTTTTTTTTTTTGCTAAAACTATTGAAGAAGAAATAAATATATATCTTTTTGACTCTAATTGAGTTATTATTTTAGACCATAAAAAATTACTTTTTAATTTTTCTTTTTCATTTCCAACATAAAAACCACAATGGATTATCGCATCCCATTTTTTTTGGTATTTTTTAATTATATCTTTATTGCGTTTAAATTTAGTTGACTCTATATTTTGATATAAGAATTTACCTAATCCACTCGAAGTTCCAGATATTAAAATCTTCATTAATAGTTACTATAATGATTGAATATAAATTAAATTAAATATATTAAAAACATCCCAGATGATAAATAGAAATTTTAAAAAATGTCTAATAACTGGTATAGGTGGATCGGGTGCAAGTTATTTAGCCGAATATTTATTGGATGTTGAGCCAAATTTAAAAATCATTGGATTGGCTAGAAGAAGCAAAGTCCCTACTAACCTTAGTAAAAATGTTAAAATTATTCAATGCAATATGAATAACTTTATAAAACTAAAAAATATTATTAACAAAAATAAACCAGACTTAATTTATAATTTTGCATCCGATGCTAATGTTGGGCAATCATTTGTTGAACCAAGAAAAATCATTCTTAATAATAATAATTCATGCATAAATTTATTTGAAGCAATAAGGTTAACTAGAAATTATAAACCCTTAATTATATCTATTAGCACATCTGAAGTGTACGGACTTGTCAAAAAAGATCAAACGCCTATTGTAGAAACATGCCAATATAATCCCGCAAATCCATATGCCGTTAGTAAAACTTTCCAAGATCTTTTGTCTCAGAATTATGTAAAAAACTTTGATTTTAAAATAATTATTACAAGAATGTTTTCATACTTAAATCCAAGACGTTTAACATTATTTGCTTCAAATTGGGCAAAACAAATTGTTGATATAGAAAATAAAAAAATAAAATTATTAAAACATGGAAATTTAAATTCGGTTAGAACAATAATCTCTACTTATGACATGTGCAATGCTTACTATCTTGCCGCAAAAAAAGGTAGGGTGGGCGAAATTTATAACATAGGAAGTACTTATCCCATTAAAATATCAAAAATATTAAAAAAATTAATTAATTTATCAAAAGAAAAAAAAATTAAAAAAAAATTAGATAAGAATTTATTAAGAAAAACCGATGTTACACTTCAAATACCAAATATAAGTAAATTTCAAAAACATACAAATTGGAGATATGCGAAAGAAAATGATTTGATGTATAATGATTTGTTAGATTATTTTAGAATTAATAAAAGTGATAGCAATAATAACAAATAAAGCAGAAAATTTTCAAGATTATAATTTTGTAAGTAATTATGATAAAAATTATAAAAAAGAAATAAATAAATGTTTTAATTACAATATAGAAAATCACCCTAATTTTTTTTTAAATCAGTTACATTATCAGTCAAAAAAAATTAAAGTTCGAATAGATCATTACGATAATGTAAAAAATAAAAATAAAATTGAATTATTTATTTTTTTAAATGTAATAAAGCATTCCGAAATTTTTTCTAAAAAACCAAAAATCCTTTTAATTATGGAATATAAATCTATTAAACCAATTTTATACAAGAGAAATGAACACAGATTTTTTGATAAGATATTTACCTTTGAAAATAATTTAATCGATAACAAAAAATATTTTTTTTTTAATGGGCTGCAAGTCATACCAAAAAGAGCAATATTCTTAATGAAAAAAAAAAGATTTGAAAAATGTATATTTTTTGCAAATAAACCAAATAAAAATATAAACTCTTATTTTTCAAAAAGACTTGAAATTATTAACTACTATAAAAATCAACCAAAAAAACTAAGTTTGTATGGTAGCAATTGGGATAAGGTTATTACTCCAATGAGTGCAACAATTGGATCAAAGATCTTTTATTTTATTATAAAAAAAATATTTCATGTTTTTAATTTTAAAATAAAAAAATATAATAAAATTTGGAAAGGAGTTACAAAAAATTTAGTTCTCACAACTAGTAAATTCAAATTCTGTTTCATTATTGAAAATAGTCCTACATTGTCCGGAAGGATATTTTTATCTTTTTTTTCAGGCACTATTCCAGTTTATTTTGGAAATATTTCAAAAATAAAATTAATACCTAAAACTTGTTACATAAATTTTAAAAAATATAAAAAAATAGATAAACTGGAAAATTTTATCGACAGAATGAGTAAAAAAAAATATTTATTTTATCAAAAAAAAATTAAAAAATT
>Ga0194132_10008528_pt1 | contig 14601 bp, 13 predicted proteins | sample TA2KigOf80mmetaG_FD_148612 | JGI IMG/M metagenome (GOLD analysis project Ga0194132, IMG submission 148612) | Freshwater microbial communities from Lake Tanganyika, Tanzania - TA2015054 Kigoma Offshore 80m | ecosystem: Environmental > Aquatic > Freshwater > Lake | place: Tanzania: Lake... | reverse complement strand
GAGGATCCCGGGTGCGTTGGTCACGGGAATCCCGCGCTCACGGGCCGCGGCGAGGTCGATGTTGTCGAAGCCCGTGCCGAGCGTCGCGATGAAGCGGAGCCGCGGCGCGGCCGCGATGACGGCACGGGTGATCGGATGGCCCGGCATGGTGAAGAGGACGTCGGCGTCCGCAGCGAGCGCAGCCAGTGCCGCGGCGCCCGGGAGCGGCGGGTCCGCGGGACCGATCACCACCTCGCCGCGCGGGCGGAGCAGCTCGAGCGCCGGCTCGGGCACGGGTCCCGTGACCACGATGCGCACCGCAGGCAGGCTACCAGCCGGGTCCGCTACACCTCCGCGAGCGGTGCGACGACCGCCTGCGTATTGACGAACTCGCGGATGCCCTCGCGGCCGAGCTCGCGCCCGTAGCCGCTGCGACCCACGCCGCCGAACGGCACGTCGTAGGCGGAGTTGATCTGGCCGTTTACGGTCACCGTCCCCGTGCGGATGCGCGCGGCGAGGCGGCGCCCCTTTTCGACGTCGCGCGTGAAGACGATCCCGGCGAGGCCGTAGTCGGTGTTGTTCGCGATCTCGATCGCGTCGTCCGCATCCTTCGCGCGAATCACCAGCGCGAGCGGCCCGAACGTCTCCTCGGTGAACGCGGGCACGGTCGAGTCGTCCGAGGCGATGATCGTGGGTGTCATGAAGTAGCCCTTCGCGAACGGGCGCGGTCCGCTGAGGACAACCTTCGCGCCCGCAGCCTGGGAGCGCTTCAGCTGGCTCTCGAGCGCGTCGCGCAGGTCGGCACGTGCGAGCGGGCCGATGGCGACCGACGGGTCCTCGGGGTCGCCGACGCGCAGACGGCGCGTCGCGGCCACCATCGCCTCAACGAAGCGGTCGTACACCTGGTGCTCGACGACGATGCGCTTCGAGCAGATGCACGCCTGGCCCGTGTTGCGCAGACGCATGCGCGCCGCGTTGTCCGCGGCCGCCTCGATGTCGGCGTCCGCGAGGACGACGAACGGGTCCGAGCCGCCCAGCTCGAGCACGCTCTTCTTGATCGCCGCTCCCGCCGCGGCGCCCACGCGCGCGCCGATTTCGGTGGAGCCGGTGAAGGTGACGGCGTCGATGCGGCCATCCGCGATGAGCGCCTCCGCCGCCGCCCCCGGCAGGTGGAGGTTCTGCACGAGGCCGCTGGGTGCGCCGGCGGCCTCGACCGCGTCGATGATCGCCTGCGCGCAGCCGGGCACGTTGGACGCGTGCTTGAACACCATGACGTTGCCCGCCATGAGCGTCGGCGCCGCGGCGCGGCCCCACTGCCAGACCGGGTAGTTCCAGGGGAAGATCCCGTACACGACACCCAGCGGCAGATACGAGATCCGCGCGCTGTAGCCCTTCACGCTCGTACCGGCGAGCTCGTGCTCCTCGCGGCCCTGGAGCATGCCCTCGGCGTGGGTCGCGTACCACTTGAAGGCCTCGCCGACCTTCTTCACTTCGCCGATGGCCTCGGTGATGGGCTTTCCCATCTCACGCGTGATGAGCAGCCCGAGGTCTCCGGAGCGGGCGACGAGCGTCTCGCCGATCTTCGTGAGGACCGCGCCGCGCTGCTTGAACGAGGCGTCGCGCCACGCGCGCGCCTGCGTCCGGGCCAGATCGAGCTTGCGCTCGACCGCGGCCGGCGTGTCGGCCTGGAAACGTCCGATCTCCTGCTCGGTGGCGGGGTTGATTGCGACGATGGCAGCCATCCCATTACCTCCCCGATGGCGCTGACGGTTCGAGTCTACGGACGGCCGATGGGGAGGAGGGCAGCGCAGTCGCCAGGCTCATGCCTGCGCCAGCACCGTCCGCTGGCGGCCGAGCCGCTCGATCTCCATCTCCACCACGTCGCCGTCGCGCAGGAAGCGGCCGTCCGCGCGCCCGAGCGCGACGCCGGCCGGCGTGCCGGTCATCACCACGTCGCCCGGCTCGAGCGCGAGGTGCTGGCTGATGAACCACACGATGTGGAAGACGCCGAAGAGCATGTCCGCGGTGCTGGCGCTCTGGCGCAGGTCGCCGTTGACCCACGACTTGAGAGAGAGCACCTGCGGGTCGGGGACCTCGTCGGCCGTGACCAGCCAGGGCCCGAGCGGCGCGAACGTGGGCGCGCTCTTGCCCTTCATGAACTGCCCGCCGGAGTTCTCGCTCTGCCACTGCCGCTCGGACACATCGTTCCCGATGCAGTAGCCGGCGACGACGCCGGCCGCGGCCTGCTCGTCCGCGAGGTAGTGCGCGCGCTTGCCGATCACGGCGGTGAGCTCGATCTCGTAGTCGGTCTTCACGCTGCCGCGCGGGATGCGCACGGTATCGGTCGGCCCGATCACGCAGTTGGAGGCTTTGAGGAACAGCACGGGCTGGACCGGTACCTTGGCGCCGGTCTCGGCGATGTGCGCGCGGTAGTTGTGGCCGACGCAGATGCAGGCCCACGGCCGCGCCACCGGCGCGCCGATCCGCCCGGGCTCGGCGATCGCGGGAAGACCGCCGTCGCCAAGGGCCCGCATGGCGCGCGCGACACCGCCGCTCTCGAGGAAGGCACCGTCGATGTCCTTGGTCACGGAGGAGAGATCGCGCAGCACGCCCTGCGCGTCATACGCCGCAGGACGCTCGGAACCCGCCGCACCCACACGCAGCAACCGCACTCAGAAACCCTCCCGCATTACTCGGCTTCGCCTCGACTCGCTCGCCGCGGCACTACTCCTCGCTCACCACCCGGCTCCAGCCGTCCTGGTCGCGAGATGCGTCTGCATCACGGCGGTGAACAGATCGTAGACGGGCAGGCCGGTCGCACGAGTCATCGCCTTCGAGAAGGGCACGAAGTTCGTGCACTCGAGCACGAGCGCGCCCAGGTCGGGATGGTCGCGCACGGCGCGCTCGGCGCAGGCCACCATCTCACGCTCCAGGAGCGCGACGTCGGCCTCGCGCTTCTGATCGATGAACACGGTCGGGAAGACCGCGTCGTCGGGCATGGCCGTGATGTGCACCGGGATGTCGCGGGCGGACCATCCGGCGCCGTTGAAGTGCCGCTCGGTGAGGATGCCCACGCTGCGCGGCGCGACCATGCGCGCCACCTGCGGGACCTGGAGCAGCGCCGAGGTGATGACCGGCACCGAGACCGCCTCCGCCATCTCCTTCTGGAAGATCGCGACGAAGCCGCACGACGTCGTGATCGCGCGCACACCGAGCGCCTCCAGCTCGCGCGCGCCGTCGAGGAACGGCGCCAGAAGCGTCGGGTCGGGGTCCTTGCCCATGATGCGGCTGGTGTCGGCGCCCTTCACCACCTTGAAGTGGACCGGGAACGGCCAGGTGAGCGCGCTCCCGACGTCGCCGGGGATGCGCGGGAAGATCGTGTCGAGCATGAGCACACCGAGCTCGAGGCCGTAGAGCGTGCGGCCGCCTCGCACGACGCTCATGCCAGGCCCGCCGGGACGGCGACGCCGAGCGAGCGGCCGAGGCTCGCCAGATCCGCGGCCGTGGTGCGGTCGATCGCGATCCCCGCGTCGCGATGCTTCGCGATCGCGGCCTTGGTCCGTTCGCCCGGCACGTAGAGCGACGCCGTGCCGTCCGCGGTGCTCGCTCCATGGATCCAGCGGACCAGGCGGTCGAGTCCGGCGCGGTAGGACGCCGGTGGAAGGAAGCGGCGTGGATCGAGCGCGAGCATGAAGTGGCTGGTCCGCTGGGGACGCGAGAAGTCGACGAACAGGGAACCGACCTCCTCCGCGATCGCGCCGCCCGAAAGTACGCCCGTGAGCATCTCCACCGCGATCGCCAGCGCGAAGCCCTTGCTGTCACCGGCCGGAATGAGCGAGCCGCCTTCGAGCGCGGCCTTCGCGTCGGTGGTGGGCTGGCCGTCGGCCGCGAGCGCGACGCCGGCCGGGAGTGGCGCCCCGCGCTGGAAGTGCTCGCGCAGGAAGCCCATGGTCACGCGCGAGAGCCCCATATCGAGCGACATCGCGACGTCGCTCTCGCCGGGAACGGCGATCGAAATGGGGTTCGTGCCGATCACCCGCTGGGCGCCGCCGGCGGGAGCGAGCATCGGCGTCGCGTTTGAGAGCGCGATGCCGATGCAGCCCGAGCGCGCCGCGGCCTCGCTGTGCAGAGCGCCCAGGCCGTAGTGCGTGCTGTTCAGCACGGCCACCGCACCGACGCCCGTTTCGGTGGCCATCGTCACCGCGAGGTCCATGGCGGCCCTCGCGACCACGATGCCCTGGCCGTTCCGCCCATCGATGCGCGCCGCGGCGGCGGACCGCTCGAGGATGACGCCGCTCGTCGACGGATCGACGAGTCCGTCGCGCGTGCGCCGCACAAGATTGGCCAGATGGAGGACACCGTGGGACGGCTGCCCGCGGAGGTTGGCCTCGACCAGGCCGCCGGCGATCAGTTCGGCGAACCCTGCCGGGTATCCGGTCCGCGCGAGGACCGTGGCCGCGAAGCCGCCGAGCTCACGGTGGCCGACGACCGCGCCGCTCACGGCTTCCCCCATTCCTTCGTGACGCCACGCGCGAGGAAGCCGTCGGCCTCCGCGTCGGAGTAGCCGGCCTCGCGCAGCACCTCGCGGGTGTGCTCGCCGGCGAGGGGCGGGTGACGGCGCACCGCGCCCGGAGTACCGCGCATCTTCACGGGGATCCCGGTCATGCGCACGCCGTCACCGATGGTCGGGTGGTCCGTGGTGAGCACCATCTCGCGGTGGAGCACCTGCGGATTGGCGAACACTTCGGTCAGGTCGGCCACCGGCGAGGATGCGACGCCGGCCTTCCAGAACCGGTCGATCCAGTCCGCGGTCGTCCGCTTCGCGATGGCCGCCTCGAGCAGGGGCTCGAGCTGCGTCCGGTTGGTTGCGCGCGCCGGGTTCGTGGCGAAGCGCGGGTCGGTGCCGAGCTCGGGCAGCCCGATCTCGCGCGTGAACACCTGGAACTGGCGGTCGTTGCCCACGGCGACGTACACGTACGAGTCCGCGGTGGTGAACATGCGATACGGGACGATGCTCGGATGCGAGTTGCCGTATTGCATCGGCGCCATCCCGCCGACGAGGTAGTTCGACGCCAGATGCGTCAGCAGGCTGACCGTCGATTCGAGCAGCGAGAGGTCCACGCGCTGGCCCCTGCCCGTGCGTTCGCGCGAGGCGAGCGCGAGGAGCACGCCCTGGATCGCGTACATCCCCGACGTGATGTCGGCGATCGCGACGCCGACGCGCGTCGGACCGGAGCCCGGCAGGCCGGTCACGCTCATCATGCCGCCCATCGCCTGCCCGAGGACGTCGTAGCCGGGGAGGTGGGCATAGGGTCCGGTCGCCCCGAAGCCGCTGATCGAAGCGAGGATCAAGCGCGGGTTGCGGCGGCTGAGGACCTCGTCGTACCCGAGGCCCCACTTCTCGAGGGTCCCGAGCTTGAAATTCTCGATGACGACATCGGCACCGTCGGTGAGGCGAAGCAGGATCTCGCGGCCCTCCGCGCGCGCGAGATCGAGCACGATGCCACGCTTGTTGCGGTTGCAGAACAGGTAGTACGCGCTCTCGCCGCGGTAGCCCTCGGGCGCGCCCGGCACGGACGCGCCGGCAAACGGCGGTCCCCACTGCCGCGTGTCGTCGAGCGCCGGAGGCTCGACCTTGATCACGTCCGCACCATGGTCGCCGAGGGTCATCCCGCAGATCGGTCCCGCAAGGACGCGCGACAGGTCGACGACCCGCAGGCCGGCCAAGGCACCGGTCGCAGCGGTCGGCTTCGCCGCGCTGCCCCCAGGCGCGCCCAGGCTCACGCCCCGAGCAGGTCGCGCGCGATGATCAGCTTTTGGATCTCGCTCGTCCCCTCGTAGATCCGCGTGATGCGCGCGTCGCGGTAGAAGTGCTCGACCTGCGTGTCCGCGCAGTAGCCCATGCCGCCGTGGATCTGCACCGCCTTGTCGACGACCCGCCCGTAGGTCTCGGTGGCGATGAGCTTGGCCGCCGCGGCCTCGCGGCGTGCGGGCTTGCCCTGATCGATCAGCCACGCCGCCTCGAGCGTGAGGATGCGCGCCGCGGCGGCCTCCGCGGCCATCTCGGCGAGGTACGCCTGAATGAGCTGGAACTCCGCGATCGGCTGCCCGAACTGCTTGCGCTGCTTGGCGTAGTCGATCGAGAGCTCGATGCACCGCTCCATCGCGCCGACGCAGCGGCCGGCGATGCCGACGCGGCCCTGGGTGAGCGTGCGGAGCGCCGTCGAGTAACCCTGCCCTTCCTCGCCGAGCAGGTTCTCGGCCGGAATCTCGCAGTCCTCGAAGACCAGCTCCGCGACGTGCGAGCCGCGCAGCCCCATCACGGGCTGGAAGCGGCTGATCGAGAAGCCCTTGCTGTCGCGCGGCACGATGAACGCGGAGATACCGTGCGAGCCCTTGCTCTTGTCGGTCACGGCGAACACCGTGAACACCTGCGCGATCTTGGCGTTGGTGATGAAGTGCTTGGTTCCGCTCAGGATCCAGCGGTCGCCCTTCCGGACCGCCGTGGTGGCGATCGCGGACGCGTCGGAGCCGGCGCGGGGCTCGGTCAGCGCGAACGAGCTGATCCACTCGCCGCTGGCGAGCTTGGGCAGGAAGCGCCGCTTCTGCTCCTCGGTACCCATCGCGACGATCGAGGTCACCCCGATCCCGCAGTGCGAGCCGATGATCGAGACGAAGCCGTTGTGCGCGCGGCCGAGCTCGCGGTAGACGAGCGTGCGGGCGAGGAGCGGCAGCCCGAGCCCGCCGTACTGCTCGGGCACGGTGAGCCCGAACAGGCCGAGTTCTCCCGCGGCTTTCAGGACGTCCGCGGGGATCTCGTCCTCCTCTTCGATCCTCTTCCAGATCGAGTCGACCCGCTCCATCGCGAACGCGCGGACGGTGCGGAGCAGATCCTCCCAGTCGGACGGGACGCTGAAGTCCACTACGCGGGGTCCTCGGCGGCGAGCAGATCCGCGAAGGTCTCGCGGCGCCGCACCAGCGTGGCCTTGCCGCCGGCGACGACGACCACGGCCGGCTTGAGCGCCATGTTGTAGTTGCTCGCCATCGACAGGTGATACGCCCCAGCGGTCGGGATCGCGACGAGGTCGTCGACCCTGGGCATCGGGAGCTTGGCGTCACGGATCAGGACGTCCCCGGACTCGCAGTACTTGCCCGCGATCGCGACCGTCGTCTCGGGCCCGTCGCCGACGCGGTTGGCGAGCACCGAGGAGTACTTGGAGCCGTACGCCGTGGGCCGGATGTTGTCGGCCATGCCGCCGTCGACCGAGACGTAGGTGCGGACGCCCGGGATCTTCTTGATCGATCCGACGCGATACAGCGCGACCGCGGTGTTCGCGATCATCGAACGGCCGGGCTCGATCGTGACCTCGGGCAGCGCGAACCCGCGCGCTTTCGCTGCCGATGCCGTGTACGTCCCGACCTCGGCGATCATGTCCGCCGCCTTCACCGTCGGATCCTCCGTCGTGTAGCGCACGCCGAAGCCGCCCCCGGGGCTCATCTCGCGCAGGTCCAAGCCGGCCTGGTCGCGCATCGCGACGGCGAAGTCGAAGACGACGTCGATCGCCTGCTTGTACGGCTCGATCTCGTGGAGCTGCGAGCCGATGTGGAAGTGGAAGCCGCGCAGGTCGAGCGACTTCTTGGCGAGCGCCGCGCGCACGCCCTGCTCGGCCGCGCCGGCGTGGATGCCGAGTCCGAACTTCGAGTCCACCTGGCCGGTGGCGATGTGCGCGTGCGTAGCGTGCGGGTCCACGCCGGGCCCGACGCGCAGGAGGATCGCCGCGCGCTTGCCCTTGCGCTGCGCGACGGAGGAGAGCAGCTCGATCTCGTCGAGGCTGTCGACGACGAAGCGGCCGATGCCCTGCCGCAGCGCCTGCTCGATCTCCGCCGCTTCCTTGTTGTTGCCGTGGAAGTAGACGCGGTCCGGCGGGAAGCCCGCGACCTTCGCGGTATGGAGCTCGCCGCCCGACACCACGTCCAGGCCGAGACCCTCCTGCGCGATGAGCCGCAGCACCCACGGCGCGCAGTACGCCTTCGACGCGAAGCACACCGTCGACTTCCCGCCGTAGGACGTCTCGAGCGCCGACCGGTACGCGCGAGCGCGGTTCAGCACGGACGCCTCGTCGAACACGTAAAGCGGCGTGCCGTAGGTCTTCGCCAGGTCGTTCACGTCGCAGCCGCCGATCACGAGGCGGTTCTGCGTGACCTGCGCGGTATCGGGGAAGATGTCGCCGGCGGCGATTGACGCGGGGACTGCGGCCATAGTGCTTCCCACCCCTAGACGTCGAATTTCACGCCCTGGGCGAGGACCGCCGCAGAGCCGTAGTTCACTGTATTGGTCTGGCGCCGCATGTACCCCTTCCACGCGTCGGAACCCGACTGGCGGCCGCCTCCGGTCATCTTCTCGCCGCCGAAGGCCCCACCGATCTCGGCGCCGGATGTCCCGGCGTTCACGTTCGCCATGCCGCAGTCCGAGCCGACCGCGGAGATCCAGGTGTCGGCCTTGCGCAGGTCGTTCGTGAAGATGCCGCTCGAAAGGCCCTGCGGGACGGCGTTGTTGACCTCGATCGCCTCCTCCAGGGAGCCGACCTCGATCACGTGGAGGATGGGGGCGAAGATCTCCTCGGCCACGATCGGCATGTCCTTGGTCGAGCGCACGATCGCGGGCTCGACGAAGTAGCCGCCGCCCTTCTCGAGCGCGTTGCCCCCGGCGACGAGCTTCCCGCCCTGCCTACGGATCTCCGTGAGGCCGGCGGTGTAGTCCGCCACGGCCTGCTTCGAGATGAGCGGCCCCATGAGGGTGCGCTCGTCGAGCGGGTCGCCGATCTGCACGGTGGCGTAGGCCTTCTGCAGGCGCTCCACGAACCGGGGCGCGATGGAGCGCTCGAGCAGGAGCCGCCGCGTCGACGTGCAGCGCTGGCCCGCGGTGCCGACCGACCCGAACACGACGGAGGGCAGCGCGAGGTCGAGGTCCGCATCGGCGAGGACCACGACCGCGTTGTTGCCGCCGAGCTCCAGGATCGACTTGCCGCCGCGCTTGCCGAGAGCGGCGGTCACGCGCTCGCCGAGGTCACACGACCCGGTGGCCTGGATGAGCGGTACGCGCCGGTCGTCGAGCATCGTCTGCCCGACGGTGCGGCCCTCGCCGACCACGAGCGCGAACACCCCCTCGGCCTCGGTGCCGTTGGTGACGTCGTGGAAGATCTGCTGGCAGGCGATCGACACAAGGGGCGTGAGGCTCGAGGGCTTCCACAGGATCGTGTCGCCGCACACCAGCGCGAGCGCCCAGCCCCAGCCCGGCACCGCGGCCGGGAAGTTGAACGCCGAGATGATCCCGAGCACGCCCATCGGATGCCACTGCTCCAGCACCCGGTGCTCGCGCCGCTCGGAGACGATGACCCGGCCGAACAGCTGGCGCGACTGCCCGACCGCGAGGTCGCAGATGTCGATGACCTCCTGGATCTCGCCGCGGCCCTCGGTGAGGATTTTGCCGTTCTCCAGGCTGATGAGCTGCGCGAGATCCTCCTTGCGCGCGCGGAACGCCTCGCCGAGGCGACGGACGAACTCGCCGCGCACCGGCGCGGGCGCCGCTCGCCAGCGGAGGAACGCGTCGCGTGCCGCGGATGCGGCCTTGTCGTAGTCGTCCTTCGACGCGCCGGTGACGCGCGCGAGCAGCGCTCCGGTGGTCGGGTCGTATGTCTCGGTGACCGCACCGCCGGCCGCCGCGAAGCGGCCGCCGTACGCGACGCCGGACACCGTCGCGCCCGGCGCGATGCCGAAGCGCGCGAGGATCGCTTCGCCGCGCATCAGAGCTTCGCCAGCGCCGCGTCGAGGATCTCGACGCAGACCTGGACCTCGGCCTCGGATGCGGTGAGCGCCGGGCTGAGCCGGAGCGCCTGCGCGCCGGTCGGAAGAACGAGGAGCCCGCGCTCGAACGCGTCCAACATGAGGGCGGTCGACTTCTCGCCGGACTCGAGCTCGATCGCCTGCATCAGGCCGCGGCCGCGCGCGTCCCGCACCTTCTTCGGGTACTTGCGCTGGAGCTCCCTCAGGCCCTCGCCCAGCGTGGTGCCGACCGTGGCCGCGTTGCGCATCAGCCCGCCTTCAATGAGGTCGAGCGTCGCGAGGCCGGCCGCGCAACACACCGGGTTGCCGCCGAACGTGCTGCCGTGGGAGCCCGGCGGCCAGGCCATGATCCCCCCTCCGGCGATGATCGCGCCGAGCGGCATGCCTGAGGCGATGCCCTTTGCGAGCGTGACGATGTCCGGCTGCACCTTCGCGTGCTCGATGGCGTACATGGTGCCGGTCCGGCCCATGCCGCTCTGGATTTCGTCACAGACGAGCAGGATGCCGTGCTCCCGCGTGAGCGCGCGGAGCCGCGGCAGGAAGTCGGCGGGCGGAACGATGTAGCCGCCCTCGCCCTGGATCGGTTCGACGAACACCGCGGCGAACGTCTGGGGCTTTGCGACCGTGTGGAAGATCTCCTCGATTCGATCGAACGTCTCGTCGCTCGTCGTGCCTCCCGGACCCGCGGAGGGGTACGGCACGTGCCAGACGCCCGGGACGAGGGGGCCGAAGCCGTCGCGCTGCACCGCCTTGCTGCCGGTGAGCGAGAGCGCGCCCATCGTCCGGCCGTGGAACGCGCCGTAGAAGGCGATCGTGTTCGGCCGCTTGGTCGACCAGCGCGCGAGCTTGAAGGCCCCCTCGACCGCCTCGGCGCCGGAGTTCGTGAAGAACACCTTCGCGTCCTGCTTCACCGGCGCGTTCTTCGCCAGCCGCTCCGCCAAGCGGATCTCGGGCTCGTAGTAGAAGTCCGTACCGCTCATGTGGAAGAACCTGCGCGCCTGCGTCTCGATTGCCTCGACGACCTTCGGGTGCGAGTGGCCGGTCGAGCCGACCGCGATGCCCGCGGTGAAGTCGAGGTACTCGTTGCCGTCGACGTCCGTCACCCACAGGCCTTCGCCCCGGTCCATCACCAGGGGGTATGGCCGCGTGAACGAGGGCGACAGCGCCTTGCCGTCGCGCGCGATCCACTCCGCGGCCTTCGGGCCGGGCGGCGTGATCCCGATATTCGGGCGGCGGACAGCCGGCGCGACGCTGGTAGTCACAGGGTCCTCCCTCGCGGATGGCCGATACCTGGGATCGTTATCGGCAAGCATACCCAGCAGGGTCTATGCAGGAACCCAATGTCCATGCAGTCGCGAGGCCTCTCGCTCGCCATCGCGCCGACGAGTCCGCCTTCCTAGAGCGGGAAGGGCACCCCGAGCTCATCGGCGAGCGGCCGGAGGCGGGTGACGTGGTCGTCCGGGATCGGGATGCCCGACACGCGCCGCTCAGCGGCGGCGCGCATGCGGCGCTCGCCGGGCAGGCGCACGCGCTCGACGCCCTGCATGGGCTTCGACGCGTGGACCTCCGTGTACTGGTCGACCTTCTCGATCGTCACCTCCTTGCCGCGGACGAGCAGGTTCGCCGTCGGCGCAGGCACGAGCTCCCTGTTCTTGTAGATGTCCTCGTACCAGAACAGCACGTCGTCCGCGGTGAAGGCGTCGCCGTTGGACCAGCGCATGCCGCGGCGCAGCCGCACGGTGAGGGTCCGGCCGTCCGCGCTCATCTCGAACGCGCGGGCGACGTTGGGCCGGACCTTGGTCCACTTGAAGTCGACGAGCAGCAGGTTGTCAGGACCGGCGAGGAAGCGCTGGCTGTTCACGGTGTCGCCGCGTGCTCGGCGTCACGGAGCGGAAGGGATGGGCACCCTGGATCGCCGCCGAGAACCGGTGGAGTCTCATCCAGGGGCTGGACGACCCGCACCTGCTTCCGGCCTCGCGCGAGCTGGGGTTCGGGATCATCGCGTAGCAGCCGCTCATGGCCGGGACGCTCACGGGCAAGTACGCCCTGGGCCAGACGCTCGCGGACAGCCGCGAGGCCGAGCTCCGCGATCGCGGGGAACTCACCGACGACGGCATCGCCGCGACGGAGCGCCTCAAGCCCTGGGCGCGCGAACGCGGACGCAGCACGGGAGACCTCGCGATCGCGTGGCTCCTCTCGCAAGCGGAGTGCGCGACCGTCATCGTCGGCGCGCGCACCACGGAGCAACTCGACCAGAACATCCGGGCCGTGGACTGGCGGCTCGGTGAGGCCGAGCGCGAGCAGGTGCGGCGCCTCGCGCTGGGGTCGGGTCCGGCCTAGGCCTCCACCCAGATGCGGCGCGCGACCTCGCTGGACATCGAGACGCGGCGGCCGCCCACTTTGACCGTGACCGTGCCCGCGCCGCGGCTGTGGCCGACGACCTCGATGCGGCCGTTCAGCGTGAAGCCGCTCTCGCCGAGGAACCGCAGCAGGTCCGGCGCCTCGCGCTCGGCGACTTCGGACACGCGCAGGAGGGCGGCCGACTCGCCAGGCGCGAGCGAAGCGAGCATCCGCTCCGGGCGGCGCTTGCCTGCCGCGCCCGGGATGGGGTTGCCGTGCGGACAGGTGCTCGGGCGGCCGAGCAGGTCGTGGAGGCGGTCGGCCACCGCGGCCGACATGCCGTGCTCGAGGCGTCCCGCTTCGACGTCGGCCTCGAGCCAGTCCATCTTCAGGACGTCCACCAGCCAGCGCTCGGCGATGCGATGCCGCCGCACGATCTCGCCGGCGAGATCGCGCCCGCGCTTGGTGAGCTCGAGCTCCTTTGCGGCGCCCAGGCGCAGCATGCCGTCCCGGATCATGCGCTGGATGGCGGCGCCGGTCGTCGGCTGCGAGACCCCGAGCCAGTCGGCGACTCGGGAGGCGCGGACCACCTCGCCCTCGCCGTCGATGTAGAAGATCGCCTCGAGATAGCGCTCGACCGTGTCGGAGACCGCGCCCTCGCCTTCGGCTTTCGCCGCCTTCGCCGCCACGAAGCGATTGTCGGCCACCGGGCCGGGGCACGCCAGCCCGCGCAGGCGCGTGCTAGGCGTCCACCGCATCGTGCAGCAGGCGCGTGCAACCGCCCGGCCGGCAGCCCGCGGGCGCGCAGTCGCGAAAGCAGATGTGCGTGGGCCCGCAGTCGAGGCACATCCGCTGCTGCACGCAGATCACGCACACCACCTTTCCGCCCGCGAGGGGATGGCCGCAGGTGCTCGCATCCGACGCGGGCATGAACTCGACGTGCTCGAGCATCACGACCGACGCGGGCGCGAGCGTCGCGCCGCCGCCGTTCACGAGCCCGCGGATCGCGGCGAGCATGCGGCCGTGGCCGACCACGATCACGTCGGCCGCGCGCGTCTGGACGCGCTCGCGCCAAAAAGCGGCGGCGCGCGTGCGGATCTGCGCGGCGGTCTCGCCGCCCGGCCAGTCGATCTCGAGCTCGCCGGCCAGGATGCGCGGGGCGAGGTCGGGGAAGCGCTCGCCCACCTCTTGGAAGGTCAGCCCCTGCACCTCGCCGAAGTCGACCTCGATCAGCCGTTCGTCGGTCTCGATGCGCGCCACGAGCTCCTCGGCGATCGGACGCGCGGTCTGGAGCGCACGCACCTGGGGGCTCGCGATGATCGTGGGCGGGACGAGCGATCGCGCGCGGAACCACTTCGCCAGGCGCGCCGCCTCCTCGCGCCCGGCGGCGTCGAGCGGCGGATCCGCCCGGCCGCAGTAGCGGACGCCCGTCCACGACGTCCGCGCATGCCGCGCCAGATAGACCGTCAACTCAACACTCCGCCCGGACCTTTGCTCATGACTGCTCATCCACTCCCGCTTCACCGAACGTCGCCATCTCATGGTGGATGCGCGCCGCCGCCTCGACCAAGGGGAGGCCGAGCGCGGCGCCGCTTCCCTCGCCCAGGCGCAGGCCCAGGTCGAGGAGCGGAGAGAGCCCCAGCCGCGCGAGCAGCGCCTGATGGCCCGGCTCCGCCGAGCGATGCGCGGCGATGAGGTACGGGCGGCACGCGGGCGCGAGCGCGTCGGCCACGGCCGCGGCGGCGCCGGAGATGAAGCCGTCGAGCACGACCGGGATGCGCCGCCCCGCGGCGCGGAGGACGAGCCCGGCGAGACCGGCGATCTCGAGCCCGCCCACCGCTGTGAGGACGCCGAGCGGATCGCCGGGCCCGGGCCGGTGCAGCCGCAGAGCGTCCTCGATCACGGCAACCTTCCGGGCCAGGCCGGCGCCGTCGATTCCGCTGCCCCGGCCGACCACCTCGGCCACGGGCATGCCGGTCAGCGCCGCGGCGATCGCGCTGGCGGCCGTCGTGTTCGCGATGCCCATCTCCCCCGTGGCGACCAGATCGAGGCCGGCGTCCGCCTCCTCGTCGAGCACCGCGGCGCCGCGCAGGAGCGCGCGCTCCGCCGCCTCGCGCGAGAGCGCCGGCGCGCGGCGCATGTTCGCGGTTCCGGTGCCCACGCCCATGTCGACCACGCGCAGGCGCGCGCCCGCCACGCGCGCGAGCACGTTGATCGCGGCACCGCCGCTCGCGAAATTCGCGACCATCTGCGCGGTCACCGACGCGGGATAGGCCGACACGCCTTCCGCCGCGACGCCGTGGTCCGCCGCCATCACCACCACCGCACGCCGGGGCAGCGAGCGCGGCACCTCGCCACGCATGCCCGCGAGCGCCACCGCCAGGTCCTCGAGCCGGCCCAGGCTGCCGCGCGGCTTGGTCAGGCGGTCCTGCCGCGCGC
>Ga0194132_10008527_pt1 | contig 14601 bp, 14 predicted proteins | sample TA2KigOf80mmetaG_FD_148612 | JGI IMG/M metagenome (GOLD analysis project Ga0194132, IMG submission 148612) | Freshwater microbial communities from Lake Tanganyika, Tanzania - TA2015054 Kigoma Offshore 80m | ecosystem: Environmental > Aquatic > Freshwater > Lake | place: Tanzania: Lake... | reverse complement strand
CTCGGGGATTCGACCCAGGCCCTTGCCCTGGTGGAGGGGGCGGCCCGGCGGCGGGCCGAACTCCTGAGCCAGGCCCAGGCCGCGGCCGGGGCCCAGCGCCAGGCCCTGCTGGGGGCGGCGGCCCAGTGGGAGGGGCTCCTGGGCCAGCTCGGGGCCGAGGGGGGCGGGGCCCCGGCCGACTCCGAGCAAGGGGTCAACCCCGACAGCCTGAAGGAGGCCGAGACCCTGCGCCTGCTCAAGTTGCGGGTGGAGTACTACCTGGCAAAGCCCCAGGAATACCAGCAGCTCTTTGAGGGATACCTGCGCCTGGGCCGGCGGGTAGAGGCCGGGGCCGTGGTGGAGGGTCTGGAGCAGGAGGTGCAGCGCCTCGGCCTGCTGGAGGCAGTGGCCCCCACCCCGGGGGCAGCGGCTAAATTCGCGGAGCAGGCCACCGCACTCCGCGCCCTGGGCCAGGGTCTCCGGACCCGGCTGGAGGCGGCCCCGCCTCCCTAGTTGCCCACCACCGCCACTACCTCGGCCCCCTGGAGCAGGGGATTGGTGAAGGTGACCCGCACCCGCCCCGCCAGTTTCTCCTGCGCGAAATCGCTGCCCTCCCGCAGCCGGCCGTAGCGGTCGGCCAAACCGCGAAGGTCCCCCTCCAGTTCGAGGGGCTGGCCAATGGGGATGGGCCGCAGGCGCGGGTCGGCCGGGTCGAGGGGTTTGATCAGCTTGTAGCTCTTGCGGAACATCTTGCGGCCGGCCTCCAGATAGCCCTGCTCGCGCAGGGACTGCTCCCCGGCGGGAAAGACCTGGACGGCGAGCTGGGCCAGCCGGCCGGCCTCCAGGGCGGCCTGCGCCGCCTGGCGGGCCTGGGCTGCTTCGCCCCTGGCCAGGGCCAGTTCGTCCCGGAGCTGGTCAAGGTGGCCCACCTGCCGGCGCAGGGCCCCGTTGGCGTCCAGGAGCGCCGTGTTGAGGCTGTCGGCCTCGCGGCGAAGCCGGGCAATGGTCTGCCGGTCCGTGTGTTTCTCCCGCCGCAGGCGCTCCAGTTCGGCGCTCATCTCCTGGTTGCGCTCCCGCTGGTCCTCGGCCTGGGTGCGCCAGTTGCGCAGCTCGGCGGAGAGCTGCTGCACCGACTCGTAGAGGCGGGCATCCACCTTTTGCAGGCTGGATACCTGGGCCCGCAGGCCGTCGATGATCTGGTTGGAGGCGTCCACCGTGTAGTTGAGGGAGTCGATCACCGCGTTGGCCTGGTGCAACTCCTCCTGAAGCTGGGCCAGGGCCTGGGCGTCGTCGCCGGCGGGGGAGGTCTGGCTGCCGCAGGCCAAAAGGGCCAGGGGCAGGGCAAGGGCGAGGCGCATGGTCGTCTCCTCGGGGTTATTTCTTGCGCCAGCGGTACAGACTGTCCACCGCGGCGCTGATCCGGGACAGGGCGGAAAGCTGGGTCTGGAGTTCCTGCAGCTGCTGGGCCTGGCGCTGCTGGGCCGCGCCAAAGGCGTCGAATTTTCCAGCCAGCCCGCTCTGCTGCCTTTCCAGGCCGGCCAGCCCGGCGGCGGCCTGGGCCGAGGTCTGCTGCAGGCCGGCGTGTTGGCGCTGGAGCTGATCGAGGAGAGCCTGCTGTCTTTCCAGGCCGCCGCTCAGGTGCTGGTAGCGGTCCTCCTCGCGCTGGAAGCGGTCCTGGAGCTGGCGGTCCACCTGGGCCTGGTACTCCCGGCCCCGCTGCGCCTGGGCGTTGAGATCCTCCTCGCGCTGGGCCAGTTCCTCCTGGGTGTGGCGGTGGCCCTCCTGCTCGTGCTGGAGGCGGGCGCGGATCTCGAACTCCGAGGCGGTCAGATCGGCCTTCTCCTCCAACTGCTGCACCAGCCGGCCCCCCAGTTCGTCGAGGCGGTGGGTGACGGTCTCCAGTTGCCGGCCCAGCTCGGCGCGGTGTTCGCGCTGCCTTTCCTGCAGGGTGTAGAGCACCAGGCCCAGGATGGCCCCCACCACCGCGGTGGCGTAAGCCCCCAGGCCCAGGAATTGCCTGGGGGTGGGGGCGGGGACCAGGCGCAGCAGCAGGGCGATCCCCCCCCACAGGAGGATCAGGCTGGCGGCGATGGCGGCGGCCAGCAGTTCCACGGATTCACCTCCTCGGGAATGGTGGCGCAACCATTAATAAACGCGGGCGGGGCAGAGCCGGCAAATGAGTCTGTAAACCCTGGTTTGACAATAGGGGAAAGGGGTGCTAAACTTTGGACAATGGCGCAGTTACACGAGGAGGGAACGCCGGTGAACCGCCCCCAGCGCAACTCGGTCTTCGCCCTGATGGCCTTTGCCCTCCTGGGCGTGGTCTTCGCGGCCATCTCCAGCTACGACTTCATCGCCCACCTGGATCGCCAGGTCCATTCCATCACCTGCTCCTACATCCCTGGACTGGAGTCGGCCGACGTCCACGGCACCTCGGGCTGCCACGCGGTGCTGATGAGCCCGTACTCCTCGGTGTTCCGCACCCTGACCTGGGGGGGCATCCCCATCGCTCTGCCGGCCCTGGCGGTCTTCGCCTTCCTTTTCTTTCGTGCCCTGGATCTGTGGCTGCGCCAGGTGGAGCAGGACCGCCGCGAGACCCGCTTCCTGGTGCTGGCCACATTGCTTCCCGTGGTGGTCTCGGCCATCTACTTCTACGTCTCCTACACCCTCATCGGGGCTGTGTGCAAGCTCTGCGTGGGCATCTACGTGGCCTCGCTGGGGGTCTTTGTCTGCGCCCTGCTGGTGAATGCCGGCAGCACCGCGGAGCCCTCGGAGGGCAGCCCACCCAAGTACGGCCTCTATCTGGGCGAGGGGGTGGCCTTTGTCGCCGTGCCCCTGCTCCTGTACCTGGCCCTCAAGCCCGGCTACGCCATCGCCCCTGGGGACTGCGGGCAGCTGGCCAGCCCGGAGGACAAGTACAAGGTGCGGGTGGCCCTGCACCAGTCCCACGGCGGGGTGCCGGCCCTGGAGCTTCTGGACCCGCTCTGCCCGGCCTGCAAGAGCTTCAGCGAGCGCCTCGAAGCCAGCGGCCTCATCGAGCAGCTCGACCTGGAGGCGGTGCTCTTTCCCCTCGACAAGGAATGCAACTGGATGGTGGGGGAGTCCCTGCATCCGGGGGCCTGCGGGGTTAGCGAGGCGCTCCTGTGCGCCGGGGACCAGTTGCCCCAGGTGCTCAAGTGGGCCTTTGACAACCAGGAGCACCTGCGCCAGGTGGCCGCCGAGGACAACGCCCGGATCTACGAGGAGATCAAGAAGCGTTTCCCCAAGCTGGCCAACTGCGTCGGCAAACCCGACGTGAAGACCCGGCTCAACCGCTCCCTGCGCTGGGCAGTGGCCAACTCCCTGCCGGTGCTTACCCCCCAACTCTACGTGAACAACCAGAAGCTGTGCGACGAAGACACCGACCTCGGCTTGGAATACGCGCTGAGCCGCATGCTAGACCAATGAGGTGAACCGATGAAACAGGCGAAGCTCCACTACATCATCGGCCTGGCCACCCTGGGCGCCATCTCGGCGCTGGTGGTGGTCTGGGTGGGCGCGGCCTCGGCCCGGCTCGACGAGAGCAGCGGCCGGGCCTCGCAGGTGGCGGTGGCCAGCGCCGCCGACGAGGGGTACTGCTCTGGCCCCCTGCGGACCATCCTGCGGCGGGTGCTGACCTCCTGCGGACTGGTCAGCGCCAGCGGCGGCAGGGGATGCCAGCCCCTGGAGGCCAAGAGCGTGGCGGCCATGTCCAGCGGCGACTTCAACGCCCTTTTCCTGCCCTTACAGGAGCGGGTGGCCATCATCCAGTTCGAGCAGGACAGCTCCGAACTCGACCCGGCGGCCATGACCCTGCTGGAGAAGAGTTTTGCCGACCAGCGCGGCGCCTCCTACTTCCTGGTGGTCTCGCGGGCCTCCCCCGAAGGCTCGGTGGAGCACAACCGCGAACTCTCCCAGCGGCGGGGCGGGGCGGTGCTCGACCACCTCCAGGCCCGATTCAGCGACCCAGACCTCGAAAAAGAGGTCGGCCTTTTGTGGCTGGGGGAGGAGTTCGCCCAGTTGGAGGAGAATTTCTGTTCCTGGACCCGTTCCCATCCGGAGGCCCCTTGTTCGCCCGCCGAACTCAACCGCTCCGCCTTCATCGCCTGGATAGATTGCCAGCTCTAGCCCTGCTGCTCCTGGCCCTGGGCTGCGGGGCCGGCCCCCGCGAGCCCGAGGCGGCCCCTTCCTCGCGGGTGGCTGCGGTCAAGGCCAACCCCGAGGCGGCGGCCGCCTCGGCCGGCAAGTGGGCCGATCTCTCCTTCCCGGCGGCCAGCGCCCCGCTGGTGGAACTGCCCGCGGTGGCCCCGGCCCGGCCCGGAGGCTCGACCCCCGCCTTCCCCTCCGACCGCTGGGTGTGGCTCAACCTGTGGGCTACCTGGTGCGCCCCCTGCGTCCGGGAGATGCCGATGATGGAGGAGTGGCGGACCCGGCTCCAGGCCGAGGGGGTGCCGGTGGAGTTGTGGTACCTCTCGGTGGACGAGCAGGAAGGGTTGCTGGCCAACTTCCTCAAGCAGCGGCCCGGCATGGCGCCGGGGGTCTCGGTGCGGCTCAAGAGCTACGAGGCGCTCTTCCCCTGGCTGACCAAGTACCAGATCGATCCCCAGTCGGGTATCCCCATCCACCTGCTCATCGCCCCTGGCGGCCGGCTGCGCTACGTCCACGTCAGCCAGTTGCGCGAGAGCGATTACCGGGTTCTCAAGGAATTGCTGCAGTAGGGGAGGCTTGATCCGGGGAAGCTGACCCCGCCGGCCCACGGGCCAGCGGGGCTTTTGTTTTCAGACCGGCTTGCCGGTGAGCATGCTGATGCGGCCCTCGGGCCTGAAGGTGACTGGCTGCAGGTCGATCTCCTCCCCGGCGATCATCCGGCGCAGAAGCTCGGCCACCCCGGCCACCGCCGGCTCGATGAGTTTTTCCCCCTTCTCGCGCCGGCCCAGGGCCGCGGAATCGTTGTCGATGGCCTCGGGGTGGACCCGGTGGGGGGCCAGCACCAACATCGTCGAGGTCTCGTACTCGTCGGCGTGGCCCGGAAGGCTTTTGCGCTCCATGACCTCGTGGACCAGGCGGGGGTCGTACACGTCCCAGTAGGAGTGGAAGCGCAGGTTGATCCCCAGTTTCTCGCGGTACTCGTCGAGGCGCCGGCTCAGGGGGCGCACGTTGCCGCCGTGGCCGTTGAGGATGAGGACGTTTTTGATCCCGGCCCTTTTGAAGGAATTGCACACGTCGTAGACGTACTCGCAGAAGATCTCGGGCCGCACCGTCAGGGTGCCGATGTGCTCCATCCAGTGCTCCGAGACCCCGATGGGGATGGGGGTGGCCACCACCACCTGCGGGTGCAGGCGTTTGGCCGCCTGTTCGGCCATGTAGGTGACGTGCAGGGTATCGTGGATCATCTCCATGTGCTCGTTGTGCTGCTCGGTGGCGGCCACCGGCACCACCGCGGCCTTGATGGTGCCGGCCTTCATGCGCTCGCGGAACTCCCTGCGGGTCAGATCGCCGACAAAGACGCGTTCGTCTGCCATAGCGGGCTCCTTTCTCCGCCCTGAGCTTAAAACCGCGCCTCCACCCCGTCAAGCGCCTTGACAGAGGGCTGGGCATGGTCTTTGTTTGGGGGCTGTCGATCAGGAGCGACCCCCCATGGGCAACCCCTTCGCCGGCTGGAACCGCAACTTCTCCCTGCTGGCCGCCGCCACCTTCTCGGTGGGCATCTTCTTTGGCGTCCAGATGACCCTCTACAACAACTTTGTGGTTGACCGGCTGGGCATCGATGCCCACCAGCTAGGCACGGTGGAGGCCCTGCGCGAGGTGCCCGGTTTCCTCAACGCCCTCTTCATCGGCCTGGTCATGCACCTGGCCCCGCCCCTGATCGCCGGGGTGGCCCTGATCATCATGGGCATCGGTTTTGCCGCTTATGCCCAGGTGGATTCGATCTTCTCCCTGGCCCTCTTCTCGGTGGTCTGGAGCATCGGCTTCCACTGCTGGGCGCCGATGGGGGAGACCATGTCCCTCACCTTCACCCCTCCCGGCGACAAGGGCAAATGGCTGGGGCGTCTGCGCAGCGTGGGGGCGGTGGCCTGGCTTTTGGCCATCGGCGGGTGCATGGTGCTGCTGGACTATCTGCGTTATGAAGGGATGTTCCTTCTGGGCGGGGCCGCGGCGGTGCTGGGCGGGGTGGCCATCCTCTTTGCCGAGCACAAGAAGCCGGCCCAGAAGGAAAGGGCCTGGGTGCTCAAGCGGCGCTATACCCTCTACTATGTCCTCCAGATCCTCCAAGGCTGCCGCAAGCAGATGTTCATCACCTTCGCCATCTTCGCCCTGATCAAGGTCCACGGCATGCCGGTGGCCACCACCATGATCCTGGTGCTGATCAACCAGACCCTGGTCACTTTTACCGGCCCGCTGATGGGCCGGCTGGTGGACCGCTTCGGCGAGCGGCTCATGCTCGGCCTAAGCCACCTGGGCCTGATCTTCGTTTTTCTCGGTTATGCCATGGTCGAGCACCAACTCACCTTATACACTCTGTACTGCATCGACAACCTGATCTTTTTCGGCGCCATCGCCCTGACCACCTACGTCCACAAGATCGCCCCGCCCGAGGAACTGAAGCCCACCCTGTCCATGGGGGTGACCATGAACCACGTGGCCTCGGTCTTCGTGCCCCTGGCCGGCGGGGTGATCTGGCATTACTTCGGCTATCAGATCATCTTCTATATCGGGGCCCTGATCTCCCTGGTCTCGCTGATCATCAGCCAGCGGGTCGATCCAGAGGGGGAACTGGCCCGCTGGCGCGCCGAGGAAGAAGCGGCGCAGGCGCGGCCAGCCCTTGCTGCCACCTGATCCCACACCGAAAGGAAAAGGCAATGAAAATCGGCACGCGGCTCCCGGGCTTTGCCCGCCAGATCGGCTTCGACGGCTACTGCCAGTGGCTGGCCGACAACAATTTCGAGGCTGTGGACACCCCGCCCCTGACCAAGGAGATGGCTCAGACCTGCAAGAAGCTGGGCCTGAGCATCGGCACCTGCGACGGCCGGGCCCCAGGGCTGCTCAGCGAGGACAAGGCCAAGCAGAAGGAGGGCCTGGCCAGCCTCAAGAAGGACCTCAGCGCCATCGCCCGTTTCGGCGGCCACACCTACTTTACCGTGCTCCTGCCCGACAACCCGCTGCAGCCCCGGGCCAAGACCTTTGAGATCTTCCGCAACGTGTACCCCAAGGTGGTGGAGCACGCCGAGAAGGAGGGGGTCAACATCGCCATCGAGCCCTGGCCCGGCCCCAGCCCGGCCTATCCCAGCCTGGGTTGCAGCCCCGAGAGCCTGCGCCGGATCTTTGCGGCCATCCCCTCGCCCAACCTGGGCATCTGCTACGATCCCTCCCACTTCGCCCGCCTCCAGATCGACTACGTGCGCCTCCTGCACGAGTTCGGCGGGCGGGTCAAACACGTCCACCTCAAGGACACCGAGATCATCCAGGAGAAGCTCTACGAGAGCGGCATCCTCGGCGAGAGCTACGGCCACACCTATGGTTTTGGTGAAGGCTGGTGGCGCTACACCATCCCCGGCGAGGGCTCGGTGGACTGGGAGCTGGTGATCCGGAGGCTGGAGGAGTTCGGCTACGACGGGGTGCTGAGCGTGGAGTTGGAGGACCACCACTTCTGGGCCACCCCCGAATTGCAGCAGGAGGGCATCCTGCGGGCCAAGGACTACATCGTCCAGTTCCTCAAGGGGAGGGATTGATGGAATACCGCGCCCTTGGCAACACCGGCCTCCAGGTCTCGGCCCTGGGCTTTGGCTGCGGGGCCGTGGGTGGGCTGCTGGTCAAGGGCGAGTACCCGGCCATGCGAGGGGCCGTGGAGCGGGCGCTGGAACTGGGGATCAACTACTTCGACACCGCCTCCATGTACGGCAGCGGCCAGTCCGAGGCCAACCTCGGCGCGGTGCTGCGCGAGTTGGGGGCCCCGGTGCTGGTGGGCACCAAGGTCTTTCTGGCCCCGCCGGACTTCGATCAACTCGGAGCCAGCGTCGTCGCCCACGCCGAAGCGAGCCTGCGCCGTTTGGGCCGCGACAGCGTGGACCTGCTCTACTTCCACAACTTTCTCGGCTTGCAGCGCCACAAGACCCAGGCCGGGATCGCGGATCTGGAGCCGGTGCTGCGGGCGCTGGAGAAACTCCGGCAGCAGGGCAAGGCGCGGTATCTCGGCTTCAACGGCCTGGGTGACACCGGGGCAGTGCATCAGGGGCTGGATCTGGGGGGCTTCGACGCCCTCCAGACCTGCTACAACCTGCTCAACCCCACCGGGGGGCGGCCGGCTCCGGCGGGGTTCCCCTTTCAAGATTACGGACAATTGATCGACAAGGCCGCCGGCCAGGGGAAAGGTGTGGTCGCCATCCGGGTGCTGGCCGGGGGAGCCCTCAGCGGCAGCGCCGAACGCCACCCGGTGGCCACCGCCTCGGTGGGTCCCATCTCCACCTCGGCGGATTTCGCCGGGGACGTGGACCGGGCCCGGCGCTTATCTTTTTTGGTCGAGGAGGGACACGCCGCCAGCCTGGCCGAGGCCGCAGTGCGCTTCGCCCTGGGCCAGCAGGGCCTCTCCTCGGTGCTGGTGGGCATCTCCAGCATAGAGCAGCTCGAAGCCGCGGCTCAAGCCCAGGCCAAGGGACCGCTGCCCCCGGCGGCGCTGGGGCGGCTGGAGGAGGTCTGGAAGCAGCCATGATCGGATTCGCGGTGGTGGGGCTGGGCATGGGCCGGGCGCGGGCCAAGCAGATCGTCGAAACCGCCGGCGCCGAGTTGAAGATGGTGGTGGACCTCAACCCCGAACTGGCCCAGAAGGTGGGGGAGGAGTTCGGGGTGCCTTGGACCACCTCTCTAGACGAGGCGCTGGGCCGGGCCGAGGTACAGGTGGTGATGGTGATGACCCCCAGCGGCCTGCACGCCAAGATCGGGGTGGAGGTGGCCCGGGCCGGCAAGCACGTGATCACCACCAAACCCATGGACGTGAGCACCGCCGCCTGCGACCAGCTCATCCAGGCAGCCCAAGCTGCCGGGGTGAAGCTGGCTGTTGACTACCAGAGCCGGTACGTGGACAACAACTACCGGGTGGCCCAGGCCCTGCGGCTGGGATGGCTGGGCCAGCCCATCCTCGGCGAGGTGCGCTTCAAGTGGTTCCGCTCCCAGGACTACTTCCGCCACGGCACGGGCTGGCGCGGCACCTGGGCCATGGACGGGGGCGGGTCCCTGGCCAACCAGGGCTCCCACCTGCTCGACCTGCTCTTGTGGTTCATGGGGGACCCGGTGCGGGTCTACGCCGAGACCGCGATCATGAACCACCAGATCGAGACGGAAGACCTGGGCATGGCCATCCTCAATTTCCCCAGCGGTGCCAAGGGGACCATCCTCGGCACCACCACCTTCCCGGCCAGCCCGTACTTCAGCGCCGAGGTACACGGCAGTGGGGGCGGGGTGCTCATCGACGCGGTGCTGGAGGGGAGGATGCGGGTCTTTGGCGAAGGGCTGGAGGAGAAACTGAACAACATCGCCAACCCGCTGCACAATGTGATCGAGGACATGGTCTGGGCCCTGGAAAAGGGCACCCCGCTGCGGGTGGACGGCCGCGAGGGAAGGCGCACCGTGGCCCTGCTCGAAAACCTCTACGCCTCGGCCAAGGAGGGCAGGGCGGTGGCATGCCGGTGAAGGCTGCGCTGGTTGGGCTGAGCGCTCCGCACAGCCAGGGGTGGCTCCAGACCCTGAGACACAGCCCCGAGGTCGGCCAGTTGCTGGCCTGCGATGTAGAAAGCGACGCCCCCGAGGGCATCCCTACCTTCAGGAGCCCGGCGGCCCTGCTCCAGGCCGGCCCTCCAGATTTTGCCCTAATCTCCCTGCCCAACGACCAGGCCCCTGCCGCCGCCGAAATCCTGCTGGGCGCCGGCATCCCCTGTATCGTCGAGAAACCTGCCGGCCGCTCCGCCGCGGACCTGGCCCGCCTCAACGAGGTGGCTGCCGGCGCCGGGGTGCCCTGGGCCGCGGCCTTTGTCAACCGCCTGCACCCGGTAGTGGCCGAATTCAAGCGCCTGATCGACGGGGGCGCCCTGGGCCGCATCCTCTCGGTGGAAGGGCGGGTGGTGACCAGCACCGTGCAGCAGCGCAACCCGGCCCACTGGCTCTTCAGCCGCACCCGCGCCGGGGGCGGTATTCTCCACTGGTTGGGCATCCACACCATCGACCTGATCCGCTATCTCACCGGGCTGGAGTACCGCGCCGTCTGCGGCATGCAGGCCACCCTCAGTGGGACTGGCATCGACGTGGAGGATGTCTCCGCCCACAGCTTCTCCCTCTCGAACGGCGCCCTGGGCAGCCTCCACGCGGGGTACCTGCTCTCCCAGCGGTACGGGGACTTCTACCTTAGCCTGCGCGGCGAGTCCGGAGAGGCCACCTGGCAGATGTGGGGTTTCGAGGGGGCCGGTCACACCCTCCAGGTGTACAGCAATGCCCCTGGCTGGGAAACGGCTGGCAACCGCCAACTCAGCTTCACCCCCCGCGAGGCGCCAGGATACGGGGGCAGCATGGGGCAGCTCTTCGTGCGGGATTTCATCGCCTGCTTCCGCCACCAAAAGCGATTCATCACCGACGGCGAGGATGCCCTGAAGGCGTTGCAGTTCGTCGAGGCCGCATACCGGGCCGGGGCCGACGGCCATACCGTCCAGTTGGATAGGCAGAGATGAAGATCACCGCCATCGACGTCCGCCTGGTGGACGCCGATTTCCGCAACCTGATCATCACCCAGATGCACACCGACCAGGGCCTCACCGGCATCTCCGAGGTGGTCACCAAGCGCTTCGACGATGCCACCCTCAAGGCCATCGAGAATATCGCCGACAACATCGGCCTCATCGGCAAGGACCCCCGCCAGCCGGCCCTGCACTTTGAGCGCATGTACCGCGACAACCAGTGGACCATCGGCACCGTGGCGGTGACGGCCATCAGCGCCTTGGAGATGGCCATGTGGGATATCAAAGGCAAGGAGGTGGGCAAGCCCATCTACGAGCTCTTCGGCGGTCCCACCTACGAGCGGGTGCCGGTCTACTGCCACGTGGCGGGGGGGAGCGACCCCCAGGAGTACGCCGACAACGTGGGCCAGGCCCTCTCGCGCGGCTACCGGGTGGTCAAGACCACCCTGCCGGTGTACTACGGCCAGGTGAAGAAGGTCTCCGCCGATGGGGCCCAGTACCAATTGGGCGGGGCGGCGTACTCGGGGACCAAGGGCCGGGTGGATGGCAGCCACAACGAACACCAGTGGGTGGAGCCGGCCATCCTCAACGAGGTGATGGCCTTCTTCGAGCGGGCCAAGGAGGTACACGGGGACCGGGTGGAGCTGTGGGTGGACTGCCATGCCCGCCTGAGCGGGGCCACTGCCGCCCGCCTGGTGCAGGGGCTGGCCGGGGTGGTGGAACTCATCGAGGAACCCCTGCCTCCCGAGGACATCCGCGGCCTGCGCCTGCTCAAGGAGGCCGCGTACGCCTGCGGAGGACCGCGCATCGCCGCTGGGGAACGGGTGGCCACGGTCTACGACCGCAACATGGTGGCCATGCTCACCGAGCAGGCCGTCGATATTTTTCAGGCAGATATCGGCAACTGCGGCGGCTTCGGGCAGTTCCGCGAGCTGGCCGGCATCGCGGCGATGAACAACATCGCCATGGCCCCCCACAACCCCAACGGCCCCCTCTCGGTGGCCCAGGGCTTGCAGGCAATGGCCTTCATCCGCAACGGCCATATCCTCGAAACCGTTGGCAACGAGGGGGACGAGCGCCTGGCCACCCAGTTGTTGCGCAACCCCGAGGTGCTCAAAAGCCGCGACGGGTACCTGGACCTGCCCAAAGGACCCGGTCTAGGGGTGGAGCTCGACCTCAAGGGGCTGGAATCCCGGCCCTTCAAACGCTATTACCAAGCCACCAGATAGAAAGGAACCGAAGCGATGATGGATCGCCCCGTGCGCGTGGGAGTGATCGGCTGCGGCGCCCAGGGGCAGAACCACTGCCGGGTGATCCGCGAGCTGGGTGAGAGCGAGGCGGTGGTCGCCGCCTATTGCGACCTGAGCGAGGAAAGGCTGGCTAAAGCCAGCCAGCTCTGGCCCCAGGCCCGGGCCGCCAGGGACTACCGCCAGATGCTGGAGGGGGGCGGGTTGGACCTGGTGATCGTCGCCACCATGCCCAACACCCACGCCGCCATGTGCCTTGCCGCCATCGAGGCCGGGGCTCACGTATTGTGCGAGAAGCCCTTCATGATGAACCTCGGGGAAGCCCAGCAGGTGCTGGGGGCCGCGGGCAAGGCGGGGAAGCAGGTGCAGGTGGGCACCAACATGCGCTACATGTCCACCTCGCGGTACCTGCGAGAGCTGGTGGTCTCCGGACAGGTGGGAGACCCGGTCTTCTGCAAGGCCTGGGGCTGCCACCACAGCCCGCCGGTGTGGGGGCCGCACTACGAGCTGGCCAAGTCGAGTGGGGGGGTGCTGGCCTCCACCCTGATCCACGGCCTGGACCTGGCCATCTGGGTGGGCGGGGCGCCCAACCCGGTCTCGGTCAGCGCCTCCACCCGCCGCCTCTTCCCCGGCAAGCGAGGCAAGGCGCTCAGCCCGGAGCTGAGCGCCCGCTTCGACGCCGAGGACCTGCTCATGGCCCTGGTCCGCTTCGACAATGGGGCCACCTACCTGCTGGAGGGGAATTGGTGCGACGAGGTGAAGGACTGGCACCGCTTCGAGCTGGTGACTACCCGGGGCACCCTGATAAACAACGGGCCTTTCTCGGTGAAGATCGACGAGGAGGGGAAGGTGGTGGACCGCACCCCCGAGCTACAGGGCCGCGAGGATTGGCAGGACGGTTGGGGGGAGAGCGTGCGCCTGCAGGACGCCGACATCATCGGCCGGCTGCGCCAGGGCAAACCCTGGGAGATGCAGGATCACCGCCAGCTGCTGAATCTGCAGAAGGTGATCGACGGATGCTACGAGTCGGCCCGTCTGGGCCGCGAGATCGTATTCTGATAAAGGAGAGCGCGCGATGAAGGTCATCGATATCAAGCGCACCGTGGTGCAGGTGCCTTTCACCCCCAGGCAGCAGAAGATCACTGCCCGCGAGGTCTATAACTGGAACATCCTGGAACTATGCCGGGTGGAGACCGACACCGGCCACGTGGGCTGGGGCGAGACGGTGATCCACTACACCTGGGCCAGGGTCAGCGACCAGGCGGTGGAGAAGGTCAAGGGCCAGAGCCCGGCCCTGATGATGAACGACGATTCATTGGGGGCCGGCTTGCAGATGGCCCTCTTCGATGTGGTGGGCAAGATCCTGGGGGTGCCGGTGTACGAGCTGCTGGGCAGCAAGGTGCGCGACTGGGTGCCCATCTCCTGGTGGTCCATCGACGCCCCGCCCAAGGACTGGGCCGCCGAGGCGAAGGACGCGGTGGCCAATGGCTACACCAGCTTCAAGCTGAAGCCCCGGCCCTGGTTCGACATCGTCGCCCAGGTGGACGCCATCTCAAAGGTGGTGCCGCCCCACTTCAAGCTCGACCTGGACCCCAACCAGACCTGGCAGAACGCTGCCACCGCCATCCCCATCATCAAGAAGCTCGAAAAGTACCCCATCGTCGCCATGTACGAGTCGCCCATTCCCCAGAACGACGTCCTGGGCAACCGCCAGATCCGCCGGGCCACCAGCCGGCCGGTGGCCATGCACTTTGGCTCGCCGCCGTACATCACCTGCCTGCGCGAGGAGGTGGTGGATGGCTTTGTGCTCTGCGCCGGCAAGTCCGCGGTGGTGCGCCAGGGCATCCTCAGCGCCGAAGCCCAGATGCCCTTCTGGCTGCAACTGGTGGGCAACGGCCTGACCACCACCTGGGCGGCCCACCTGGGTGCGGTGCTGACCAACGCCACCTGGCCGGCCATCACCTGTGTCAACCTCTACAGCCACCAGCTGCTCAAGAAGCCCATCGAGGTGATCGGCGGGTACCACCAGGTGCCCAATGGACCCGGCCTAGGGGTGGAGGTGGACGAGAAGGCGGTCAGGAAGTACCAGGTGTCTGAGAAGGAAATCAGGAAATTCCGTGACCAGGGCCTGCCCTTCAACGCCCCGCCCCCGCGCATCATCAACTGCGTGGTGTATCCGGACAACAGCTGCGTGTACATGGCCAACACCGGGCAGGGCTACGGCTACTTTGGGGCCGGGCACGGTCCGGCCTATGCCGAGGGAGTGCGCATGGAGCCCTGGCCCGACGACGGTTCCAAGCAGTGGAAGGAGCTCTTCGCCCGGGCCTCGCAGCACCCGGTACGGGCCCGCTGGCAGGGGCGCTGAGGAGGGGACTGCCATGCAGGTCCTCGATTTCAGCCGCTCCTTCGTCACCTTCGTGACCCCGGGTCGGGGGAACAACGCCCGGCTCCAGGTGGAGGCCCAGTGCCGGATCAGCGCCGGGGGAAGGGAGCAGGTCTATTATTTCTTCGCCTCCTGCAAGTCGGAGCACACCTTTGCCAGAGAAGGGCTCTTCCACCAGGACAACTACGACTTCTGCGGCATCTTCTCAGACGAGGAGTACGCCATCTTCCGCACCAAGTCCAGCCACCACGCCGGC
>Ga0194132_10008526_pt1 | contig 14602 bp, 22 predicted proteins | sample TA2KigOf80mmetaG_FD_148612 | JGI IMG/M metagenome (GOLD analysis project Ga0194132, IMG submission 148612) | Freshwater microbial communities from Lake Tanganyika, Tanzania - TA2015054 Kigoma Offshore 80m | ecosystem: Environmental > Aquatic > Freshwater > Lake | place: Tanzania: Lake... | reverse complement strand
ATAAGCAAGGCCGTAGTTCAATTCTGGTCGCAATCTCTACCTCAGCCGATTGGGATGGGTATTGGGGATTTCATACGCGGCACCATGCGACTCTATCAACTATCTAAGTTGCTTGGTTTCGATCTGTTTGTGGATACAGACTTTCACAGTATGTCTGCCTTTTTAGAAAAAACACCGCATCCGTATAAGGGACAAACTAAAGCTGTTGATTTTGTGTACTTGAACAATCTCCTACCGTACCTAACTAAAAAGTGGCATGAACCTGTACTCATGATTAGCACCAACGAAGCTCTGGATGAAAATGGAGTTACAGAAGATTGCCTGGACTTCATGCGGAATAAGGTTCTTCAGCCAAATAAAGAATTTCTTGCGTTTTACAAGAAAAAACGCGATCAGATACCGTTTACGGAATTCAACGTGGTTCACTTTAGGTTTGGGGACACCTACTTAGTAAAAAAAGAAGAGATCGCTCAACCCTCTATACCTCTCTTAGTGAAGACCATCTCCGAGTTAGCGCAGAACGGTCCACTTGTTGTACTGAGCGACTCTCCGCATTTTAGGCAACAGATACGAGATGCGACAATAGAAAATGTGTTTCCTCTAGCTGACGATATTTCTCACGTTGGCGCGTCAGAAAACAGCCTGGAAGCTTTGGCTAATACCTTTTTTGAATATCGGCTTCTAGCGGAAGCAAAGACAATCATGACGTACTCGGTTTATACTTGGTTTTCCGGCTTCGTGTACTACCCGCATTTGCTCTACAATATTCCCTTATATGTCATTACTGATTTGAAAGACCCTATGACGGCTTTCGCCCCTAAGATGCAGCTTGAAAACTTAATAAGGAAAAAAGCTTAGGTCTTCAGATGTTTCAGTAGATGGGGTAGTAGGGCTTTCAGTCCAAAATGCAGAGGTTTTGGGATTTGATAAGAATCAAACCACCCGAAATCTTCAGTTTCCCAACATAGTTTCGGTGTGAACTCCTCTTCTACCGTTATAAGAAAGTTGTGGTATTTGAAATTCCCATTTTTATAGACGTAGATTTCTTTCAGTTGGAAGTCACCCTGGTACCCTGTTTCCTCTTTTATCTCACGTCTTACGGCTTGTGTTGGGTTTTCTTTCCCGTCAATCGCACCTCCCCACACGCCCCATGTATGTGGTTCATTAACATAGCTGCTTCGGTAGGCGAGTAGTATTCTACCTGTTGATTTTGCATAGAAAACGCCACCAGCTCCGGCATTTCCCCAGAATTTGCCAGTTTTGTCAGTTGTCTTCGCGTGCTTTCCTGACCCTATTTGCGAGCCGTAAACATATTTCCCCTTAACCTTTGCCAAAAACCGCACAGAAAAATCTCCTTTTATCTCCAGCCGAAGGTAGCCTGTTCGTAGATATCTTTGCTGGTCGTTGAACATATAGAGCTACGGACCTGGGGACCTGTCGAGTCCCAGTCAATTTCAAGCAACCCAAAATTTCTCCAGCCTACCATTTTGCCAATACGACCGGAGTGCGGCAAATGCAGACCTAGTGAATGGGTCATCCCACTAGACATCGCCTCGTAGATCTTATGTCCGTTTGATAGCTCGACCTGAGCCATCTCAGCAAAATGCCTGTCCCCACTTAAGAGCACGGTTGGCTTTTGTATTTCAGCAAGGAGGTTATAGAGTTTCTGCTTTTCCTGCCCAAAAGAGTTCCAGCCTTCAATGCCGAACCCCGTAACTTTCGAGGTCACATTTAGGCTTGACCCAATGATAAGTAGGTCTGCATCGCTTGACCGCAGTTCCTCTTCAAACCATGCCCACTGGGTGTCACCGAGCAAGGTTTTTTCTGTGCGTGAGCGGTCCATGTTGTAACGGAGGTCCAATAGAACAAGCTGCGTGCGCTTACCCCTTGGTCCAAAGTAGTAGCTTTGGTAGACCCCAGGTTGGTCATTTCTCGCAGGGTGGTGATAGGGAACTTCTAAGAAATCTAAAAGAGCCTTTTTACTCTGGTCTTTTTCGGGGAAGGAGCCATCGCAGTTATCCTGCGCGTAGTCATGATCGTCCCACACCCCGACTATGGGGACTAAATAGCGAAAGCGTTTGTAGTAGGAGTCCTCAAATAGCCGGGTATAAAGTGCGACTCTTTGATCCATCGTCATGTAGTCGGCATAAATGTTATCGCCAAGCCAGACCCAGAGGTCTGGGTTTTTTTGACCGATCAAAGGCCAGTGGTTTTGACCTGAAAGCGACCGATTGCAAGACCCAAAGGCAATGCGCCTCAAGGGCTTTGGGTGCAAAGACTCTAGCGCATTTGGGATATCAGTAGAGGCCAAAAGACTACGAGGGGTGAGTAGACCAGCAGCAAGCAAGGTTGACCCTTGCATTAAAAACCTGCGACGATCCATGGGGTCTACCCTCGCCTAAAATATTGCATTTTATCAGCCACTTATTGACGCATAGGCTATGCCTTGGTCCTCTTTAGTTAAACTTTTCTCTTCCCCATAAGTTGACCGATCGGCCAACAAGATTATTTCGAGCTACATCGTTTTCACTCGCGCAATGAGGTCTGCTATGATCCGTACTATTGCGATACTAGGTGCCCTAAGCTTCTCCGCCAAGGCTCAAGCCAAAATCCTGCCCGACAACAACCTTAACCTTCAAGACTGTCTCACCTGCTTTAATGGCACCATGTCAAAAGAGATTTTTAGCGAGATTATAGACGGTGTAGCAAAGGTATATGCGCCTGTGGTCGAAGGTCAGGGCGGACATTTAGTAATGAACAAAGAATGGCGAGACAGCACCGTCAACGCGAGCGCTGTTCAGTACGGGGACGACTGGCACGTCAATATGTACGGTGGTCTCGCTCGTCGCCCTGAGATCACAGCAGATGGATTTACGCTAGTCGTCTGTCACGAGTTAGGACACCACCTTGCAGGCTTCCCTTTCAGCTCTAGTTGGGCAGCCAACGAAGGTGAAAGCGACTTTTTTGCAACCCACAAGTGCGGGCCAACCCTGTGGCGCGACCAAGTTGCAGAGAACGCCAAAGCTCGCAAGGTTATTCCTGAAACGCCCAAGAAGGCGTGTGATGAAATGTACCCAACGGAAGAGGCTCAGGACCTTTGCTACCGCTTGGCTATGGCAGGCGAATCCCTAGCAAACCTTCTTGGTGCCTTGCGCGATCAGAAGCCCAGCTTTGACACGCCAGATAAAAGTGTGGTGAGGCGGACCAATAATAACCACCCCGATGCCCAGTGTCGGTTGGATACCTACATGGCAGGTGCTACCTGTCTTGCGGGTTACGACAAAGACCTAATTCCAGGCAAGGAGGAGGGTAATAATCTTAAAGGGGAGGAGGCTTCCGCCCCGTTCCACTGCACAGCATCGCAGCAGTATGCTATCGGCCTACGGCCTGCCTGTTGGTTTAAAGCGCGTTTGTAATAAGTATTTTTTTATACAAAGAAAAAGAGGGGTGTCAGCCCCTCTTTTTTTTCGTCCGCGATAATACCTTTCAAGGCTTCCTTGCTTCTCAGTCCAGAGAGTGCCAGCATTAGTTTCTAAACGGGTCAATACGAATGTAGTTATTTTTACCCCTACCTATAAGATTAGCCTCGCAAATCACTACAATTCAACTCTCTAAGAGTTGCAGGTCTTACTTCTTTTCACTCCCCAAACAACATCAGGAGGAAGGAAGCTATGCGCCTATTATCAATTTGCGCCTTTTTTCTATTGGCATCGTGTGGTGCTAATATTTCGCTCCCCGGCACAACAGTGCCCTCAGTTGAGCTACCCCAACCCCCCGAGCCACCAAAAACACCCGACACTTTCGTGGGTAAACATGGTTTTTTAAAAGTTTCGGGACCAAGAATCGTCGATGAACGAGGAGAAGAGATCCAGTTAAGAGGAATGAGTCTTTTTTGGAGCCAATGGTCATCGCCTTTTTACAATGAAAAGGCCGTGGAAAGCGTCAAACAGGGCTTCGGGGCAACTGTAATACGAGCTGCTATGGGTGTAGAAATGGGAGGCTATCTACAGGATCGAGACACACAGAAAGCCTTAGTCAAGCGGGTAGTAGATGCTGCGGTCAAAAACGATATCTATGTGATTATCGACTGGCATGACCACAACGCACACTTACATGAGCGAGAGGCTATCGCATTTTTTTCCGAGATGGCCGAAACCTACAAGAATACACCAAACGTGATCTTCGAGCTTTACAATGAGCCAATCGGAACTCCCTGGGGGCAAATCAAACGATACGCTGAAAACGTCACGGCTGCTATTCGGGAAAAAGGAGCTAACCACCTTGTGGTTGTAGGTACCCCCATGTGGAGTCAAGACGTAGATCAAGCTGCGAAAGACCCCCTTTCCGACGAGAACGTCGCCTATACGCTCCACTTCTATGCAACCACGCACAAGGGTTCCTTACGAAACAAAGCTCAATACGCCTTGGACCAAGGGATCGCACTGTTTGTCACAGAGTTTGGGACTACGGAAGCAACGGGTGATGGGTATGTAGACCTTGGAGAAAGCGAGCGCTGGATGGCCTTTATGGATGATAATAAAATTTCCTGGGCAAACTGGAGTCTTTTCGATAAAGCTGAAAGTGCTTCCGCCCTTAAACCTGGAAGCAGCCCAACAGGACCCTGGGGTGACGACAGACTGACGACCTCAGGAGCCTATATTAAGAAAAAGATCCTTGAAGGCTCCCCCCGATAAGCCTCCCCCGAAGATTCAATCCGACGTTGGTTGTATCTTCGGGGTTTTTCATGACTAGACCAGTACGAGCTATTTTTCCGCATTCTGAACCCTGGGACTTTGTCCCAAGTGCTGCAAAAAACCTTTTGTCGTCTAGGGGGCTGAAAAAAACACACTTCACCGCATCTATGCTCACCTTGCAGAGTTCAAAAGCCCTACCTTATGCTGTCTTTGAGCTTAAAACGACCGGGGAAGAACAAAAAAGACTTGGTGCTTTCGATTTGAAGCAACTAGACTCCTACGGTTTACGCTCATTCGTCAGTCACGGTAAGCTCAGGTTCATTTTTGACATGGACGATCGTTTGTAGCTGTCGCCAGGGGTGGCGTGTTTATGCGTCAACGAAGACGAGAGGAAGCGCTAATTATAGCAAGCCTTGAGGATTTAAGTGAGGATCCTTCGATCCAGCAATTTTGCAGAGCGGAACTAGAGCATGTTTTAAGAAGTATTGATCTGAAGGTTTTAATCGAACGACTAGCAACCCGGCATGACCTTACTAAAGAGTCCGTGCGTCGAGCAGTCTTCCTGGCCCTCAAAAAATACCTATCAGAAATCGACTAAGGATGGTGTATGCGTTTCTACAACAGGATAAGTAACACTTTTGAACCAAAAACTAGCCTAGAAGAAAGCTCCTTGGCTAACCTTTCCCCAGGCAGCAGCTCAGACGGAAATTGGCAGACGCATCTCCAGTCTGGGCTTTCGGATACAGAGCTTCGTGATCTTGCCAAAAAGCTACATGAAATCCTAAAGGCTATTGAGGCCGTAAGTCTTGAGGCTAGCGATATCTTCTCAACACTAAGCGCAGGGGATGCAAAGTACCTAGAGTTGAATAGCCCCCTTCTTGTAAAGGGTTTGTCGCGTAGCAAATTGGAGAATGTAGCAGACATCTTGCTTAAGATCGCTGCCTATACCCATGTCAGATAAAAGGCAGAGCTAGTAGATATAAGAATCCGCAAAAGCTAAGAAGCGGTAAAAAGACTAAAAGCCAACCGCCAGCGTAGGCCGCGACATTGACAGGAGTAACATCGTGGTTGTTTTTCTTCATATCAGGAAGAATGACCTGATCGAAAATAATTACAGCTAGAACTACCCACGCTATACAACTCAAGATCATCATTGTTCACCCACTTTCTTGTCTAAAAATCCAACACATTTACCTACTGCAACAAAAATACCAATTTTTGTGTAGTAAATATAGGCCCTTACGAAAGGTAGCGTGTATACGAGTTAGACATTCCCAACACCCACTTTTGACCCCCTCGGCCTAAGATTTATAGCGTGCTAAAAAAGTAGTTCCGCATTATCATTCAGTTAAACCCGAACTCTTAGCCAAAGGATTACCATGGACTTTTCAAATTTGTCGAAATTTGAGACCTCTCTGAGAAACGGCAAACCCGTTTACGTCATCAATAACACTGAGCCTCGCGGCCTTTTCGTCTGCACAGTAAGCGACCCTACATCTGGCAAACAAGTAAAACTCGAACTCCAGAAAACCTGGATCCCCTACTGCCTAACCGACATTTTGCCACGCGGCATTTTAGAGTCTTCAGTCGAGATCCGTAACTCTCTTAGAAAAAATATTCTACGAATCGTAGATGAGTCTGAAGCGATTTCGATTCTATCTAGTCCGAAAGGTCAAGCAGAGTATTCGCGCCTGAATAGCTCTGAATTCACCGCAGGTACTGCAAGTGCCCGCAAGTCAGCTATGATTGACGCAGTAAACCTTACAAATAGCATCAGTCAATCGACAGAAAATCCCAACATCGACAGAACCCAAATCACCCTCCATCCCAAAATGCAAGCTTGGGAGCAGCGCGTTGCTGCTGGAGAGCTTGACGGTGCAGCCTTGTCGTCTGAGCTAGAGATCCACCGTGGTGAACTCACAAAGAATGACCTTCAGTTCATTCTAGCTGGTGCCTTCCCTCGCGAAGCAAAAGAGTTTGCAACGGATGCTCTGACTACGGGACAATACCGCACGGGTGAGCCACTAAACCACGGCTCTCTCTTTTCACCAGGAGGCAATGCACCTTCCTCCGATGCAAACTACGAAGCAGATTGGAGCTAGGAACCACAACGATCTTCTCCAATGTTCGACTCCTAAGCCTTTTGGCTTGGGAGTTTTTTTTCGCGAAGATTCTATACCCGAACCTTCAACGCCCTGGGGTAGTTATGACGCTTAAGAAAACTGATAAGATATTCGTTGCAGGACATCGTGGCCTTGTCGGAAGCGCGATAGTTGAGCGCCTCCTAGGTAAAGGCTACACTAATCTAGTTCTGAAAACCCATGGCGAGCTGGACCTTTTGGATAGCGGGGGCGTTGATGAGTTCCTCGCAAAAGAAAAGCCTGACGTGATTTTCATAGCTGCTGCAAAAGTGGGTGGTATTTATGCGAACAATACCTTTCGCGCAGACTTTATCCACGATAACCTAACGATTCAAAATAACCTTATTTGGGGCGCTCATAAGGCTGACGTGCGTCAAGTAGTCTTCCTCGGAAGCTCTTGCATCTACCCAAAGCAGGCACTCCTGCCGATTGTCGAAACAAGCCTTCTTTCTGGTCCACTAGAATTTACTAACAGACCCTATGCGATTGCTAAAATCGCAGGGCTTGAGCTAGTAAACGCCATAAGGCAACAGTATGGCCGAGACTACTTCTCCGTCATGCCTACAAACCTGTATGGTCCGCGTGATAACTTTCACGCAGAAAACTCCCATGTCCTTCCTGCTCTCATTCGTAGGTTTGTCGAAGCCACAGAGTCTGGTGCCGACGAGGTACAGATTTGGGGCAGTGGAGCACCTATGAGAGAATTCATGTACTCTCTTGATTGTGCTGATGCCATCATCCATTTAGCAGAAGTTATGGAGGAAAGCGCTTGGTCTCTCTCAGAGCAAGCCAAAGTTGGATATTATCACGTCAACATTGGCACAGGAGAGGATATTACGATCAAGGAGACCGCACAATCTATCGCCCAGGCCACAGGCTTTAACGGATATATTTCTTTCGATGCAACGAAACCAGATGGTACTATGCGGAAAGTCCTAAGCATTGACTATCTAAAGAGCCTCGGTTGGACGCCCAAGACGGGGCTTGCCGAAGGTCTCGAAAAGACAATTAGCTGGTACAAGGCAAATAGGGATCTCGCTAACAGGGTCTAGGGGATACAAAAAATGGCAAAACTTGATGGTGGCATCGACGATCTAGTCAATGGTTTTATAAAAAACCAAGGTGTAGGCGGTAAATATAATAAAAAAAATAAAGACCGCTTCATTAACGGCAAACGCCTACCGTTTCTGATTGGTCGAGACTCTGAGAAGAACCCCGAAAACTATCTGACCTTTTGGGTCAACCCGTCTCAATGCAGTTGGAAGGTAGGATTAAGGTCAACAATCGAGAAAGTCGCAGGTGGAGCCATTCACCACGAGTGGCCCACAGTGGGTATCGGCACTCAACACGCTGACGCCTTGATAGATCACCCCATCTTATCTTTTACGTTCCAAAGTGGTGCTGTATCCCCAGGAGCACATGAGGAGATTAGCTACTCCAGTCAATCTAGCAAACGTGAAGTACCAGAGGGTCTTGGTAATTTTTATGACTTCCTAGGCATCCTCGGGCAATCGAACCTACTGCCCGGTGGGCGTCCTAATTACGTTAATATCCTTTATACTTCCAACATCTTTCCGAGCATCTGGCTCCAGGGCTTTTTCACAGAAGAAGGCGTCAACTGGGACGATTCTGCGGACAACCCCAATCAGGTTGGAAACTGGGGGGCAAGTTTTATGGTCTTCAATAGCCAACCATCTCTTAGCACGGCTGACTCGCTGCGGCAGGTCTTCAAACAATTTGGATTTTCTAATGTTTAGAGAGATCCAGATTCAATTTCGATGCGGCTATCCAATCGCTGAGGAGACTATGCCCACATGATGCTTCACAAACCTGCAACTGAAAAACTCCATCTTGACCTACTAGATGGGTATAAGCAGCGTCTAAATCATATCGAAGATACCGAAAGAGAAGAAAAAGAAGAGCCTTTTGAGCGGTCATTCCTCCATAACGCAATCTACCTTCATAACATGTGGTTCGAGCAGCTTGAGGATCACAAGAACGATACAGAAAGTCCACTTCTCGAAGAAATCCTAAAAAGGCGAGACTCAAACCTTTCTACTTTCCAAAAGTGGATGAACGACTTTGCCCGTGATGCTAAACCAAACGGTTGGGCTATCTGGGCTTGGTCACAGACGCTAAAAACCTTTGTGGGTTTTCCCATCAAGAGCCACGACGACAAAGTACCTGTCGGTATTATTCCCATTCTTGTAATCGACTGCTGGGAGCACGCCTATCAGCTCGACTACCAAAACGATTTTGATAGTTACCTCGACCAGTTTTGGAAGGATATCAACTGGGACGTAATTGAGGCGAGGCATCACGAGTTGGCCACGTTGCTTGGCTACGGCATAAAATAGATTTGATAAAAAGGAGTTATAAATATGTCTTTTCTCTCTCACCTTAGACAAGTTATAGCCAAGAAAAAGCCCGTAAAAAAGGTCAAACTGAATAAGTCCGACTTGGCTGACAAGCTCGATATTACTAGAGCAGAGCTAGTGGACGCTCTTGGGCGCGAGTTAGATCCAAGTAGCCCGCGCTTTCGTAGCATCTTGAACAAGTGGCGCTCCCAGTGGTTTGACATGTATGAATTTGCGCTGCGCCCAGAGCAAGAAAAGAAATACTTAGAGGTACTCAAAGACCGATCGGAGTAACGTGTGCGTATTGTTGCAGAGCCTTTAGCCAACAGCAATCGACTCCTGGTTCGCCTTTTGGGATCAGATATCGCTTATGGCTCCTACAAGATTGATGCGACCCCAGCGATTCGGGAAGTTGTGGCGTTTGAAGTCGTGGCGGGTATGGTCCGTCAGGAAGAGGTCCGACTTTATCTTACAGGCTTTGCAAAAGACCCTGAGCAAATTAAGGTTACAACACCTGACAACTCCGTGGTCTTCGTACAGGTCGGACAAGTTGAACTGCCGAAAGAAGAACCCTACACTATCGAGCAGCCGACCGAGACTATCGAAAAAGAAGAAAAGCAGGTCTTTCAACAGCCTCTTCCCTCTCAGATCGAAACGGTCCAACCCCCGGAACTCCCGAGGCAGTGGTTTGAGCTACACCTGGAACGTAGTTCTCCCCTTGTTCTTGGAAATTATGTAACGTCCGGGCCTATCGTGTATCAAGGTGGCTGTCTAGGCCGTGCTCTTTCAAGCGCCATAGCCCAGACAGGAGCAAACGAAGCGCCCTACAAACAGGGCATAAGCCCACGCATAGAAGGGCAGTGGTCGAACACCCTGCAAAACTCAAACCTAGCCATTGTTGAGACGAGATCTGGGTTTTTGGATAAAGTGCCTCAAGGGTGGTACCTAGACTTAACGAATAGCTCTGATCTACTGCGCGTTGTCACAACCGAAGGAAAACCGCTCCCAAGTTTGCAGCTAACGTGGCGGGTTTCAGACATGACGGGCTTAAGCGTCCTGCCCAGGCTTTCTATTGTGACGCCCCCAGTATCAGCGGGACGCACACTTCAATTCATTGCAAGCCCTTCGGCAAAGAACGATCGCGGAGGCTATCTTCGGCTTCAGTCAAGTTCTATGGCTTACAGCGCCCAGTTTTCTCTGGAACCAGGGGTTCCAACTGTTGTGCGGTTTGATGTCTTAGACGACCCAGGACCTGTGACGGTTCGTTGGCACCAAAGGTCAACAGACTACACCAATCAAGAGCTTTCTATCGTAGGCCCCATGGCAAGCGACTACGGCTCTCCTCACTCGTTTGCCCCAACAGGAAGTACGTCGCAAGCAGACTTAGTTGAAGTAAACGATATTGTCTACCAAGACCGCAGGTGGCCTTTGAACCAGGGCTGCATTCGTGTGGACTCCGACGTTGAGACCATCAACCAACCGATCAGTTGGGATATCTACTTTGCTGACGACGGGTCTCGGTTCCTTGCCTTAGAAAACGGTATCCTCTGGTCTACTTTTGCAAGTACACCTTTGACCCTAGCACCCTACCTAGCCGAAACCATAAATGAGGCAGGTAACTATAAAATTAAATGGTCAGGAGACGAATTTAAAATCGTCACGCGGTCGAATCCACAGGGGACAGAGCTTCCATTTAGCCTTGATCTAACAATCCCGGAGGCGAGGCGGACTAGCCCCTTATGCCTCCGCATATCCTCTTTCCACTCTGGTGTTGGATCAGGGATGATTCGATATTTCGGTTTTCTTCCAAAGTGAGACTTATGCTGAAAGCTCTAGCAAAAAAGATGTATAGCCTAATTTACAACGAGAACTCCTATTCGTTTATGGCGGAACTTTCCGTGGAAAACCAATGGGGGGCTTTTTTTGCCAAGCTTTCTCAACCGCACCTTCGCTCCTTTAGAATCAAAGCAATAGTCGGATCATCCCCAAAAGAAGTCGGTTCTTTCTCCCTTGTCGAGGTCGAGCCTAACCGATTTCTTATCCGCAATTTTCACTACGATGAATTATATCCTGATGTGAAAAAAGCGATGTTCCGCTTTATTGATGATTTCACAGGCCAAGAGTTAATCAAATGCACAACGAAGGAGAATCCCCTGTGATTTCGCTACGTTTTCTCGTATTTTTTTACGATCCAAAAGAAGAGAGGCCAAACCGTCTAGCCGTGGTCACACCGCTCTTCACCTCTCCTTCTGCCGTTAAAGCACTTATGAAAACGGCTAAATTTGAAAATCGCTCGTCTCTTGTGGTGACAGGTGAAAAGGATAACCTTGAAAAGCTCGTGAGCAAGGTTGAACGCCTGGACGTGACAGATTGGCTTAAGCTTGAAGATTGGGACTCAATCAAAAGCCAGCTTGTGTCTGTGGTTGAAGGTATTGAAGGGCTTTCTGTCTTTGAGACACCAGATGACGAGTCGATCGTCTTTGGTGACGAGAAAATTACAGCCAAGACTGCATACCCACCCGACCTGCCTAAAGGCCAAGAAGAGATTTGGGATGATGTTCGAGAAAAGTATAAAAACCTCCTTAAGGGTAACAAGGACTACCGTGAGGCTGTCCTAAGAAAACTCTACAACGAAACCGCCCAGCGCCTGGGGCTTGTGCCCTTTACCTTCACGTCCAGCAACAGCGAGAAAAAAGACCTTCTTGTTCTGCTTGAGTCTGGTGAAAAAAGAGCACACGATTTGCTTAAAAAAGTCGCAAGGCACGCCCTATCAGAAGGGGTTCTGAAACGTGTGACAAACTCTAAGTTCTCACACAGTGAAGTCTGCCACACAAAGATGTCAGGCTTTAAGCTTTGCCACAGCCTCACCTGGACATTAGGCACAGAGAAGTCGTGGCGAGATCTAGTGAAATTTTTGACTCTGAAAGAGGCTTTCCACCAAGTAGGGCCGCACCTCCTTACTATCAAGATCAACGCCAAGACTGAAATCGACATTTACGACACGAAGGACCAAAAAGTCTCCGTGACGATTGCTCACACTCTCTCCCAGAGCGATGTTAGAACTCTTGTGGGAACCGAGGTGTCAAACCCCGTCAGAGAGCTTAATAGACTTGGTCGGAAGTGGCATGAGCAAGGAAAAATAGCTTAAAGGAATGTTGAATATGAGTTTCATGGAAAAAATAAACAACCATCTTGTTATAGGCGCAAAAGACAAAAAGAAAAACCAAGTGATGAACAGATCTTATGATCTGACCTTGCGTGAACTACACGGCCCTTGACTGCTGCGAGGGTGGCATCAACGACCAGTAGAGGTGGTTAAAATGGATTCAACTATTTTTTTAGCTTCATCCAAACTCCTATGGTCACCAGCCTCGATATTATTACCATCCAGATCATCAACAGTCCATTCATACCAACCATTTGAAGGAATTACAGATCCAACCATTCCGTTATGTTCAACAAATATTTCTTTATTGTGATCTGGTTTACTCCAGACGATTTGACTATCGGCTCTGACTCTCTTCGCTCGATATTTTAATTCTACTTTGCTAACGACTGTACACTTCTGGACACGGCCTTTTTCTGCTGCTCCCATCACCCGTTGGACAAAACCCATATAAAAACCTTTTGCAGTATGTTCTTCCGTGAAACTTACTGGGCACCTTAAAATGAATCTTACGTCTCCTGCGCCTCAGAACAACTATCTTGCATCGCGTCCATCGCGGCTTACCCCCTAAAAACCAGCTTTTTGTCGCAGAGAGTTCCAGTCGTCAATCGTCCAGGGGTCACTAGAACGTAGCGTGTGAGCAGCTCCCGTCTCAATATTTGAAAGATGTGTGTAATACCACGTCAGCGGTTCATCACTATTTGCGACCACCGCCATCTCGCCATCGACTGCCACGAGAAGGGCTTTGGTTGCGGAAAGTTGACCACCAAACACCGTAATACCCACCACCGTTCCTGGTTTGAACTTGACCCCCAGTTCTCTCATTTTTTGAAGTTTTTCTCTTTGCTTATGTGTCACGGGGGGAAGGTATCCTTCAACTGTGGCTGCAACATGATGCAATTTAGATAAAAAGCTCATTTTCACCCTCGAACTTTGTTAATCCTCTTTACTACTAATCCCATAATCTCAGGGATCAAGCGATCCGTGTAACAGGGTGAGCCGTCCGGGCGCAACCCTCGTCTAAAACCCCAAAGATATTACGGGCACAGTCTACCCCAGACCTAAGGGCGACTAGAGCTTTCTGACGGGCGTCGTAGATGGTGGTGAGGTTTCACCTGTTGGAGAAAGCGGCTACAAATTAGCTTAGGTGCTCGTTGAGCTTGTCGCGGATTTCTTTGGCAACCCCCACCCACGCAGCCCCACTGAGCATAGGTGTATCACAGCTTTTCGGGTCGGCTTTGCTCACCTCTTCAGCGTACCGTGATAGAGCTTCCATCACAAAAGCCTGAGACAAGGCCCCGTAGCGACTAAAGCGCATGATCTCTGTGAGAAATTGTTCGTTTGTCTGACGTTTTTTAGTTGTAGCCATATTTTATCCTCCTAATGGTTAGACTTCACAGCGAAGAAATTCAAGGTGACGCTCTATGCGCTCAAGGCGCTCTTCGAGCTTGATTAAAGCAAGCTTCCCATCCGCCTTTGTCTCATTTGAGTCCATAGTCAGGTCGATCTCCATGCCGCACCTCCTAATTATAGCTTTCTATCGGATGGTCAAACTAAAGCACGAAGAAAATCCTTTCAAGTGCCCGACTTTATTAAGGCTTGTTTTTTAAGGGCTAAAAAAGCCCGACCCTGCCAAGATTTTTTATGACTGTACGGCTACCCGGCTACCGCTACTGGTTATGGGCAGTAACTATAACCCAAGCTTTTAACGGGAGTCATAATTATGAAAAGACGATGGATCTCTTTAGTCGCGTTCTTCTTGGTGCTTTCTTGCACGACGACGGATCGTCCTGCCGAGTCACAACCTGTCCTTGAGATACCACCCGTCCTTCACTCGCCCTCTGCCCCCGTGACGGAACCTCGGCAGGATTTACCCGTCGAGGAGCGGCACTTCACTTCGTCTGAGCAGAATGGATACATCTTTATCAAGTTCGACAAGAAGAAGATACCCGCAGGCACTTTCTATATAGAGGCCACTTTCGGGGAGTCGTATCTCGGGTACTTTGTCGTAGGGGATACGATCGCTTTGCTTAAGCCTAAAGAAGGCACAAAGGCAGTGTTCCTCTACTATGCGCTTGATGGTCTTGGGAACAGATTACAAGAGGAGCCGTTCAAAGCGACTCTACCCTAACTTGGTGTTAGAATTACATTGGGGGGTTTTTACCCCTTTTCTTTAAGCGCGGAGCATACTATGGAAACCCCCCCAATCAAAAAAACGGGTAAAAAAGTTCGGAAAAAGTCACA
>Ga0194132_10008525_pt1 | contig 14603 bp, 17 predicted proteins | sample TA2KigOf80mmetaG_FD_148612 | JGI IMG/M metagenome (GOLD analysis project Ga0194132, IMG submission 148612) | Freshwater microbial communities from Lake Tanganyika, Tanzania - TA2015054 Kigoma Offshore 80m | ecosystem: Environmental > Aquatic > Freshwater > Lake | place: Tanzania: Lake... | reverse complement strand
CCAGCAGCGCATCGCCCGGCGGGGCGGCGCTCCCCTGGTCGTCCCGCGCCTGTTTCGTCATCGCTCATTCGTCGCCGGCATCGTTCTGAGCGGTGCGTTCTTTGCCATTGCCTCCGGGTTCTTTCTAATGCTGGCGCTGTTCCTGCAGGTCGGTCTGGGCTACGGCGTGCTCAAGGCCGGCTTGACTGGCATCCCGTTCTCGATCGGGGTGAGCGCGGCGGCGGGCCTGTCGGGGCCGGTGCTGGTGCCGCGCTTCGGCCGTTCCATCATCTCGACCGGCGTGCTCGTGATGGCCCTTGGCCTGGCCCTGTTCGGCGTGACCGCGGACTACTTCGGCGGTGAGGTGACGCCCTGGCAGCTTGCGCCCGCGCTGCTGATCTGCGGGGCCGGCATGGGCTTCGTGGTGGCGCCAGTCTATCCCTTCATCCTGGCCGAGGTTCCCATCCCCGATGCCGGCTCCGCCTCCGGCATCATCAACGCGGTCGGGCAGATCGGCGGGGCCATGGGGGTGGCGGCGATCGGCGTCATCTTCTTCGGACTGATCGCGGATCGTGCCGACACCAGCGTGGCCAGCGTGCGCCCGGCGCTGGCGACCGAACTCGAAGCGTCCGGACTGCCGCCGTTCGCCGTACCGACGGTACTGGTGCAGTTCGAGTCATGCTTCCGCGACCGGGCGACGGCGAAGGACTTCTCGGCCGCGCCCGAAAGCTGCCGCGCCGGCGCAGCGGCGCAGGCCGCTTTTGCCGCGAGCCAGCCCGCGGTCGCCGCGGCCGTGGCGGAATCGATGACGCGGTTCGGCCGCACCGCGAACCAGCGCAACTTCACCGGCGCCATGGCACGCAGTCTGCTGTGGGAGATCGGCGCGCTGGTTGTGCTGTTCTTCGTGAGCTTCCTGTTACCCCGCCAGCCGCGCGAGGAGGCCGCGCTCGCCGCCATCTAGGCCGGGACGGCGTTCCTCGCCAGCGCTGCCGCCAACGCCGCGGTGGCGCCATCGGCGGGAAAGAAGCTCTCGATCCGCAGTTCCTGAAGCGTGACGTCCTCGGGCGTGCCCAACGTGGTCATCATGGAGAACCATGCCATGCGGAGCGCGTCGCGGCGAAACCGAATCGCCAGAATCGGCGGCCGCACCGGCAGCGCAGCAGCAGTTCGCCACGCCCGTGGGACGCCGGGAAAGGCCAGCAGTTCATCGATCAGATCACTGAGCTCGCGGTCATGGGCACCGTTGCCTTCTCCATGCGCGCGCCGCAACAGCCGCACCGCAGCCTCGTCCCAGTTCTCGATGTGGGGCCGGAGCTGGCCGGGATCGAACACCATGCGCAGGAGATTGGGCCGGCCCGTCGCCGGCGGGGTCCCGGCGCCGAGGAGCGCTTGCGCAATGCGTTGGGTCGCGGCGTTGGCGCGCAGGAGATTCCAACAGCGGTCGACGACCAGGGCGGGATAGGGCTCCTGCTGCGCGAGCAGCCGGTCGAGCGCCTCGTTGACCAGGGCGAGACTGGCATCGTCGAGCGGCGTCTCGGGATAGGCCGCGGCGTAGCCCGCCGCCACCAACAGCGCGTTACGCTCGCGCAGGGGCAGGTCGAGCGCCGCGGCCAAACTGGCGACCACCGCTCGGCTAGGTTGTGCCCGGCCGGTCTCGACGAACGACAAATGACGCGGGCTGACGCCGGCGCTCAGCGCGCATTCGAGCTGGCTCAGGCCGCGCCAGGCGCGCCAGCGTTTGAGCAGCGTTCCGAGTGGTGGTGATGCCGTCGTTACCGGGGCCGTCATGGCAAGACACTAGCGGAAGGTCGGCGCGTTGTGGATTACCTCGGAGGTAATTGCCACGATTCCCAGGGCTCCTAGATTGGAACCATGGAGTCCTATTGGGAGCGAGCATCATGACCGCACTGACCGCCCTCGGGCCGGACCGGACGCGCTTCCTGCGCCGCGCCCTGCGGGGCAACGCTTTGTTCTCGGGCATCTCCGGCCTCGCGGCGGCGGCCTTCGCCGGCCTGCTGGCCGAGTTCATGGGTATCGGCTGGCCCGTGATCTTCGTCGTGCTCGGGATCGGCCTGATCGCCTTCGCCGGCTATCTCTGGTGGCGCACCAGCCGACCCACCATCGACCTCGGCGAGGCCTGGACGATCGTCGCGCTCGACACCGCCTGGGTGGCGGGCAGCGCGGTCCTGCTGCTCGCGGCGCCAACGCTCCTCAGTCCGGCAGGCGAGTGGGTGGTCGCGCTCACCGCCGTGGCCGTGGCCGATATCGCCCTGATCGAGTACCTCGGCATCCGCGGCGCGCGCCGCGCCGCGGCCGCGCCGCACCAGGCGTGAGGACTCAGAGCGTCGCGCGCAGGAACTCGAGCGTGCGTGCCCAGGCGAGCTGCGCGCCCTCGCCGTCGTAGCGGTCGCCGGTCGGATTGGCGAAGGCGTGGTCGGCCTCGTACCAATGGGCGGTGAAGGCCTTCCCCGCCTTTTCCATCTCGACCGCGAACGCCGACACCATGTCCTGGTTGATCCACTGGTCACGGGTGGCGAAGTGGCCGAGTACCGGTCCCTTGAGCGGTGCCAGCTCCGCCGCCGTCTTGACCACGTTGCCGTAGTAGATGATGGTGGCGTCGACCGGCGCCGCGAGCGAGGCGTTCAGCGACCAGCCCCCGCCGAAGCACCAGCCCACCGTTGCCACCTTGCCGCTCACCGCCGCGTGCTGGCGCAGCCAGCCGTTCCACGCCGCCAGTGCCGCCGTGGCCGCCGCGGGATCGAGCTTGCCCATGAGTTCCTTCGCCTTTTCGGGGTCGCCCGCCACCTCGCCGTAGAGGTCGACGGCGAGCGCGACGTAGCCCTCCTTCGCGAACTCGGCCGCCACGGCCTTGATCTGATCGTTGAGGCCCCACCACTCATGAATGAGGATGATCGCCGGCGCCGGCGTCGTCGCCGGCAGGGCGAGGGCCGCGCCGACGCTCTTGCCCGCCACCGTGAGCGAGACCGCTTCGAGGCCGCCGGCGGCGGCGCGGGCGAGCAGCGGATCCGCCAGCACGGCGGCGAGCGAGAGGCCGGCCGCCTGCTTGACGACGGTGCGACGAGCGTACATCGGTTCCTCCTGCGATTCGGCGCCCGCCTTAACGGAACGCCATCGCGCGGTACGATACGATGGCGGCAGGACGTAGGACACGCACGAAGGTGTGAGGACGGTGGAACGCGGGCGCTATTGGATCGTGGCCACGGCGCTGGCGACGGTGATCGCGGTCGTGCTCGAGGCGGCGTGGTCGGAAGAGCTGGCCGTCCGCCCCATCGCGCTCGACCAGCGGGCGCCGGGAGTCACTGCGGTGGGCGAGCTGCGCTACGCCGGCGGCCTGGTCTTGCGCGCCGTCGATGCTCGCTTCGGCGGACTCTCGGGCCTGAGCGTCAGCGCGGACGGCGGCGGCCTGCTGGCGGTGTCGGATCGCGGCTCGTGGCTGGCGGGCACGCTGCACTACGACGCCGAGGGCCGGCTCACGGGCCTCGACGCCGTCACGATCGACGCCCTGACCGATGCGGCGGGCCGCGCGCTCACCGCTCGCCACGAGAGTGATGCCGAATCGCTCACCCGCACGCCCGACGGCGACTACCTCGTCGGGTTCGAGCACGATCATCGCATCTGGCGTTATCAGGCGGCCGCTGGCCATCGCCTTGGCGACATGGTCGGCGCGGTCGTGCTGCCGGGCCTCGCGGCGGCCGAGCCGAACGGCGGGATCGAGGCGATGGTTGCGCTCGCCGATGGCCGGCTGCTGGCGATTGCCGAGGACACGTGGGAAGGCGCTCTGCTGGTCGGCTGGTTGGTCGCCGCCGACGGCACCGTGAGCCACGTGCGCTATCGCCCCGAGGGCCGGTTCCATCCGACCGATCTCGTCCAGCTCCCCTCGGGCGACGTGCTGGCGCTGGAGCGCAGCTATACGCCGCCCGCCGCGATCGCGGCTCGGCTGCGGCGCATCCCGCTCGCGGCCATCACGCCCGGGGCAACGCTCGCGGGCAGGGAGATCGCGCGTCTCGCATCGCCGCTCACGGTCGACAACATGGAGGGCGTGGCCGCGATCCGCACCGCCGAGGGCCGGACGCGCCTGTTCCTGCTCTCGGACGACAACTTCAATCCGTTGCAGCGGACGCTCTTGCTGAGCTTCACGCTGGACGAGTGACCTCGATCCGCGCCCGCACGATCGGCATCAGCGCCCGGAAGGGCGCCAACATCACCAGCGCCATCACTACCTTGACCGCAAAATCGCCGGCACCCCAGCTCACCCACGGTAGGCCGGTGTAGGCGAACGCAATCGAGAAGAAGAGGGCCGTATCGACCGCCGCGGCGAACAGCGAGGACAGGAACGGTGCGCGCCACCAGGCGGCGCGCCGCAGCCGGTCGAAGATCGCGATGTCCAGAAGCTGCGCGATGAGGAACGCGCTGCCCGAGGCCAGCGCGATGCGCCAGCCGGCCAACGCCGCCGAAAGCGCGACGGCCACGGCGAAGCCTAGGTAGATGACGCGCCGCGCGCGCTCGGCGCCAAAGCGGCGGTTGGTCAGGTCGGTGACCAGCGACGACACGGGATAGGTGAAGGCGCCCCAAGTCAGCCACTCGGCGAGGCCCGCTACCTCGACCGGGTACTGGACGGCGATGTTCGAGGCGACGATGATCACCACCATCGCCAAGCCCGGGAGCGCCAGCTCCCGAACGGCGACCGTGCTCACGACCCGGCGGCAGCCCGGGCGGCGATCGCCTTCTCGACGGCGCGTTTGATGCGCCGTGCCCGCAACGACAGGGCCGGGTCTGCCGCCTTGAGCAGGAACGCATCGAGCCCGCCGCGGTGCTCGACCGAGCGCAGTGCGTGCGTGGTGACTCGAAGCCGGACACCGCGGCCGAGCGCTTCACTCAGCAGCGTCGCTTCCTGAAGGTTGGGCAAGAAGCGGCGGCGCGTCTTGTTGTTGGCGTGACTCACGTTGTTGCCCGTGAGCACGCTCTTGCCCGTAAGTTCGCAGCGTCGCGTCATCGCGCTCGCCTCCCAAAACCACACCCCGGCACGCGCCGCGGCCGGGGCGCGCGGAGACTAGGGAACCCCTGGCCCCGCCGTCAAGTAAGCCGAATGGGGCGAAAGAATGACGTTGTGGCGGGGCTGTTCGCGTGGTAGCTTGTTGCGTCCTGGTCAAGGCGTGTTGCGTCTTGGTCAAGGAGTGAGTCATGCGCACGCTATTGGTTTCCGCGGTCGTCGTCGTGGCGCTCGGATTTGCAGGCTTGGCGTTCGCCTGCCCCTACAAGCATCAGTCGGCCAAAGCGCCGCTCGACTCGGTACAGACCGAGGATCAACAGCAGTCCAAGCGGCCGCAGGGCTGACGCTCGGGCGCTGCCGCTCCGGCAACTCGGAGCGGTCTGCAAGCCGCGCCGCCTCAGAAGCCGCGCGGCTTGTCGTTTGGGCCGGTGCGATCGCGGGCGGGGCGAGACATCCGTGGCGGCAACCAGGCTCGTCCTTCTGGGTGGTGGCAAGATCGGTGACGCGATTGCCGATCTCCTGAGCGCCACCGGCGACTACGACGTCATCGTACACGACCGCGATGAGGGCGTGCTCGAACGGCTCAGTCCGGGGACCTACGAGCGCCGCCCCCTCGATGTCGGCGATCCGGCAGCGCTGGCCGCAGCGCTCTATCTATGGCTCGCCGAACCGGCTCTGACGGAGGGAAACGATGAACCAGTCGCTGTGGCGTGAGGAGCTGCCGACCCCGATCGGCACCGTGGTGCTGGTGGGCGATGGTGAGTGTCTGGTCGCGCTCGAGTTCGCGGACCGGCGCGACTTGCTACTCGAGCGCCTGGCCAAACGCTACGGGACGACGGATATCGCGCGACGGACGAAGCCCAGCGCCGCCGCACTTCGCGTCGCAGACTACTTCGCCGGCAACCTGACCGCGCTCGCCGATCTTGAGACCGATCCCGGCGGGAGCCCGTTCGAGCGACGCGTGTGGGACGCGCTGCGCCAGATCGCCTGCGGCACCACCACGAGCTACGGCGCGCTGGCGGCGGCGGTCGATCGGCCGGGCGCGGCCCGTGCCGTCGGGGCGGCGAATGCGCGCAACCCGATTGCGCTGGTGATCCCGTGCCATCGGGTGATCGGCGCGGGGGGCGAGCTCACCGGCTACGCCGGCGGGCTCGAACGCAAGCGCTGGCTCCTCTGCCACGAGGGCGCAGTCGCGGCATGAGTGCGCCGGCGTGGCAGGCGGCGGCGCTGCCTGAGGGTGCCGAGCGCCGCCGGTTGCTCGCGGCGGCGAGCGCGGTGCTCGATGACTTCTTCGCTGCGCTCGACGAGCGCGGCGTCTCGCCGAGCCTCGCCACGGGCGAGATCCGGGCGCGCCTCTCCCGCCACGATTTCGCCGCGCCCCGCCCCTTGGCCGCGATCATCGATGACGTTGGCGAACTCTTGCGGGCCGGCCTCGTGCAGGTCGCGCACCCGCGCTACTTCGGGCTGTTCAACCCGACGCCGCTCTTCCCCGCGATCGTCGCGGACCTCCTCTCGGCCGGGTTCAACCCGCAGCTTGCCGCGTATTCTCATGCGCCGGCGGCGGTCGAGATCGAGCGCCATGTCATCGACTACGTCTCCGGGTTGGTCGGCCACCCGGCGGCGACGCGCGCCGGCCACTTCACCTCGAGCGGCTCGGAGGCCAACGCCACGGGCCTGCTGCTCGCGCTCACGCGACGGTTTCCCCTGTTCGCGACGGATGGCGTGCGCGGCCTGCCGGCCCAGCCGGTGTTCTACACCTCTGCCGACAGTCACCTGAGCTGGCTCAAGATCGCCCACCAGTGCGGCCTCGGCCGCCGCGCCGTGCGGCTGATCGCGGTCGATGGAGCGGGGCGGCTCGACATCACCGCGCTGGCGGCGGCGGTCGCGGCCGACCGGGCGGCCGGCCTGGCGCCGGTGCTCGTGGCGGCCACCGCTGGGACCACCGGAGCCGGCATCATCGACCCGTTGCCGGCCCTCGCGCAGTTGTGCGCCCGTGAGCGGCTGCACCTGCACGCCGACGCGGCCTGGGCCGGCGCGGCGGTGTTCAGCGACCGACTGCGGCCCGCCCTCGCCGGGCTAGAGGCGGCCGACTCGGTCACGCTCGATGCCCACAAATGGCTGGCCGTGCCGCTCGGCGCCGGCATGTTCCTGTGCCCCTCGGGCGCCGGCCTCCACGAGACGTTCCACGTGACGACCGGTTACATGCCGGCCAAGGCCGAGGAGGATTACTACACCCGGTCGTGGCTATGGGGCCGTCGCTTCATGGGGCTCAAGCTGTTCCTGGCGCTGGCGACGCTCGGCCGGCCGGGCTACGCCGCGCTGCTCGAGTACCAGGCTGCGCTCGGCGAGACGCTGCGCGAGAGGCTGCGGTCGGCCGGCTGGCAGGTCGTCAACGACACCCCCTACCCGCTGGTGTGCTTCGTCGATCCCTGCGGTGCCGACAGCGCGGCGGTGGCCCAGGCCGTGGTGGCGAGCGGACGCGCGTGGCTCTCGACCACCCGGTTCCTCGGGCGCACCGTACTGCGCGCCTGCATCACCAGCTTCCTGACCACGGCCGCCGATGTCGAGATCCTGGTCGCCGCGCTCGACGCGGCGCGGGCGGAGGGTCAGCGAACGTGCCAGGGCTCGGTGAGCGGCTTGGCGCCGTTGAGCTCGCCGTAGCCGGAACCCGTCGTACCGCTGGGATTAGCGCCGAAGTAGCGCAGATCCTCCACCTCGCTTATCGGTTGGAAGCGGACATCGACCGAGAGCCGCACCCGGCCGAGCGGCGAGACGTTGTCGAGCGCGCCGTGCCAAGTGTACATCCCGAACAGCACGAGATCGCCCGGCGCGAAGTCGGCCGTCAGCGGCCGCGTGCCGCCGCGAACCCTACGGGGCTGTCGGCGCGGGTCGCCTAGCGCCCGGTGTCGCGCGCGACATCGAAGCCGCGCGTCGCCACGACCAAATCGGCGAAGCGGTGCGAGCCCTCGACGATCATCAACGGCCCGTCGCTGCCCGGGACCTCGCCAAGGGCGAGCCAGGCGGTCACCACCCGCTCGGTGGCGCGGGTGAAGAGCGGGTAGTCGCAATGCAGCCCCGTCGCCCGTCCCACGGCGGCCGCGCGCACGAACAGGTAGTCGTGCGGCCTGACCGCCTCGCCGAGCACGCGGCCGATGATGGCGCGGAGCGCCGGACCCTCGCACACCGACTGCCAGAAGCGGCCGAGGTCACCGACCAGCTCCCGCCGCCGGCTGTGGCCGGTGGCGATGCCGCGTTGTGCCGGTTCGGCGATCTCGCCGACTGCGGCGAGTCGCCCGAACACCTCGGCCCGCGCCGCCTCGACCGCGGCGCGTTCGAGCCGGCCGCGCAGGAACACATAGCCATCCTCGGCCAGCAGGGTGGCCAGCGCCGCGGGATCGGTGCAGAGAGCGGTGGAGTCGCGGCGCGCGCCCCCTCGCTCCTCAGGAACGACCGCCCCCTGGGCAATGCAACGATGCACTGGGTCCGCTCCGGCGCTCTGGTTGCTATGCTCGGCAGATGGTGGCTGAACGATACGACAGAACCCGGCTCACGCCCAACTGCGAGGCGTGCGATGGGCTCTGCTGTTTCACGCCGCGCTTCGCGTGGCTGCACTATCAGAAGCCGGCCGCCGAGCCGTGCCGCAACCTCGACGCGGCGACCATGCGGTGCCGCATCTTCGACCGGCTCGAGGCGGCAGGCTTCACCGAATGCCGCGCCTGGAACTGCTACGGCTCCGGGCCGTCGGTGACGGCGGTGCTTCGCGGGGTCGGGCGAAGCTGGCACGACGACCCCTTGGTCGGCGGACTCGAAGCGACCGTCTTTGCCCTCGTCCGGGCCGCGCTCGACGCCTATCTCCACCCAGAGGCGCCACCGCCACCGCCGCCGGTTCCGGCGGGCGATGCCGCGCTCGCCAAGCCGCTCACCGATGCCGCGCTGCGCCAGCTGGAGTGCGGGCCGGCGCCCGATCGATAGGGAAGGGCTTCAGGCTGCGCGCCGGCGCGGCGCGCGGCACCTCGCGCGGATGCCCGCGATGCCCGTCCGCATCGCCTTCTGGAACAGCCAGACGTCGCCCGAATAGACGAGCATGTCGTAGCCCTGTTGGTAGAGCGCGCTCCCGGCGCGGACGTCGGCGGCGATACGGGCGAGCGACTTGCCGTGTCTGAGGCCGGCCGCCACCACGGCCTGCTCCGCCCGCTTGTACTTCACGTGAGTGAAATCACCCGGGACGCCGAGCGAGTAGGCGAGATCATTGGGCCCCGGCCACAGGCAGTCGACGCCCTCGACGGCGGCGATCGCATCGATGTTCGCGATCGCCTCGGCGCTCTCGATGAGGGCGAAGAACGGGATCCTCCGGTTGGCATCGCTCATCTTCTGCACGACCGCCCCGGGTGTATAGCGGTCGTTGCCGACACCGACGGCGAGGCTGCGATGGCCCTCTGGCGCATACTTCATGCAATCGATGATCCTATGAGCGTCCTCCGCCGTGGCCGGTGAGGCCATGATGCCGTCGGCGCCGATGTCAAGCGCGCGGCTGATGTGATCGGCGCGGCTCGTCGGCACACGCACGATCGAGAGCAGCTCGGCCGCCTGCAGGTAGCGCAGCAGGCGCTTCAGGCTGTGATAGCTGAAGCCCGAGTACTCCATGTCGATGAGCACGAACTCGACGTTGGCGGCCTTCAGGATCTGGCCGATGCCGGGGGTGTCGAACTCGACCACCACGGTGCCGATATTCAGCTTGCGGGACTGGGTCATCTCTTTGAGGGTCTGCGCCACGGGAGCCTCCTGGTTGGCGTGGATCGGCGGCCGCCGAATGAGGCCCCGGTCTAGCGCGAGGCGCGCCCGACCGCCAGAAGCGATTGGCGGCAGCGATGGCCTCATCCCGAATACCCTCATCCTGAGGAGCCCGCGCCAGCGGGCGTCGCGAAGGATGAGGTCGCCGTCGCCCTTCGAGACGCGCGCTTTCGCGCGCTCCTCAGGGCGAGGGTTCGCTCGTGGCGCGCACCAGCGGCGGCACCGCCGCTGGCGGCTGCGCCGCGCAGGACCGCACGATCGCCTCGAAGGGCAACAGAGGTGGCCGCCCCGTCCACGGCCGCCAGCACGCCTGACCAAGGATCCGTGTCAGCTCATCGGGGGATGAATCCGGGTGGAGGTCCGCGGCCGTGATGTCGGCGCCGCTGAGTTTGGCGCCGATGAGAACGGCGCCGCGGAGCTCGGCGCCGCGGAGCTCGGCGCCCGCCAGCGTGACGCACGCGTCCCGCGGACCGGCGTCCGGGTCCTGCACCGACTCTGGCTCCTCAGTCGGATCATTGGCCGATGGTTCCCCGCCCGCGCTCCGGTTGGGTGCCTGTGCCTCGAGCGCCGTGGCGATGCGGGTCGCGGCGTCGGGGCCGTGGCAGCCGAGATCGGCAAAGATCAGGTCGGCGCCAACGAGCCGGTATCCGGTCAGGTCGGCACCCGCGAGCTTGGCGTTCGTCAGCGCGGGGCGGCGGATGGCGGAGAGCGCCTCGCCATAGTATGGGGAGGCCGCGAACCCCGCGAACAGGCCCAACGCTCCCACCGACACGAGTATCAGGCGGCCGTCGAGCCGCCGGCGCAGCGCTGCCGCATACCACAGCGCCATGCCCGCCAACGCCAGCGCTGCGACCATGAGCGATGGGCCCTCCGGACGGACGAGGCCTTGAGCGCGAACGTCAGGAGAAGCGCGGGAACCAGGAGGACAGCGATTGCGCGCGAACAGCCATTGCGTGCGTCCCGGGATGTACACGAGCGCCGGGAAGCGATGCCCTGTGCCGTCGTACCCGAGCCGCTGGAGCTCGCGGCGGTAGATCCAGGCGTGCAACCAGATCGCCACCAGAATGAGCGGGGCGACGAGCACGAACGAGAAAAAGCCGATCTCGATGTCCGCGACCGGCACCTTGATCGCCAGGTCGCGCTCGAACAGGTCGCGATCGGGCTTGGCGAGCGTGACCAGACAGAACAGCCCGAAGCCAATGAGCGCCGGCGTCGAGCGGCCGACCGTCTTGAGACACTCGTCTTGGCGCTCGATCCGCGCCTTCTTCGCCTCCTCGTCCTCGGCCGGGGCTGGCGGCCCTCCGCCGCCCGCCGGCCCGGCCATCCCAGGAAACCACACCATGTCCCGCCCCAGCCGCGTGGGGCGATCCTATACCTCCGGTTGCGGTGGCGCGAGCGCGGGCGGCGCTACTCCGCGGCGCTGCGGTAGGCTTCGAGCGGCGGACAGGAGCACACCAGGTTGCGGTCGCCGTGGGCCTGATCGATCCGGCTCACCGGCGGCCAGTACTTGTTGGCGCGGAGTTCCGGCACCGGGAACACCGCTTCCTGCCGCGTGTAGCCATGCGTCCACTCGGCGTCGACCAGGTCATCGGAGGTGTGGGGCGCGAACTTGAGCGGGTTGTCCTCGCGGCTCCAGCGGCCGTCCGCCACCCGCATCACCTCGCTGTGGATCGCGATCATCGCGGTGCAGAAGCGGTCGAGCTCGTAGAGCGACTCGCTCTCGGTCGGCTCGACCATCAGCGTGCCCGCCACCGGCCACGACATCGTGGGCGCGTGGAAACCATAGTCCATCAGCCGCTTGGCGACGTCCTCGACCGTGACTCCGGTCGCCTCCTGCAGCGGCCGCACATCGAGGATGCATTCGTGCGCCACCAGGCCGTTCGTGCCGGTGTAGAGCACCGGGAAGCAGGCCTTGAGCCGGGCCGCCACGTAGTTGGCGCTGAGCACCGCGACGGCGGTCGCGCGCGTGAGACCGGCTCCGCCCATCAGCGCGATGTAGGCCCACGAGATCGGCAGGATCGAGGCGCTGCCCCACGGTGCCGCGGCGACCGGGCCAACCCCGCTCGCCGGCCCGGCCTCGGGCCGCAGCGGATGGTTGGGCAGGAACGGCGCGAGGTGTTCGCGCACCCCGATCGGACCGACGCCGGGCCCGCCGCCGCCGTGCGGAATGCAGAAGGTCTTGTGCAGGTTGATGTGCATGACATCGGGGCCGAACGCGCCGGGCCGGGCGATGCCGACCAGCGCGTTGAGGTTGGCCCCGTCCATGTAGACCTGTCCGCCGCAACCGTGGACGATGTCGCAGATCGCGCGGATGCCCTCCTCGAACACACCGTGCGTCGAGGGATAGGTGACCATCAGCGCGGCGAGGTCGGTGCGGTGCGCCTCGGCCTTGGCCCGCAGATCGGCGATGTCGATGTTGCCGTTTTCATCGCAGCCGACCACCACGACCGTACAGCCCGCCATCACCGCGCTCGCCGGGTTGGTGCCGTGCGCCGAGCTCGGGATCAGACACACCCGGCGATGTTCTTGCCCGTGCGCCGCGTGGTAGGCGCGGATGCAGAGGAGCCCGGCGTACTCGCCCTGCGAGCCGGCGTTGGGCTGCAGCGACACCGCGGCGAACCCGGTGATCGCGGTGAGCTGCGCCTCGAGTCCGCGGATCAGGCGGAGGTAGCCGCGCGCCTGCTCGATCGGCGCGAACGGATGGATGGCACCGAATTCGCGCCACGTCACCGGGATCATCTCGGCGGCGGCGTTGAGCTTCATGGTGCACGAGCCGAGCGGGATCATCGAGCGGTCGAGCGCCACGTCGCGGTCGGCGAGTTTGCGCAGATAGCGCATCATCTCGGTTTCGGAGTGATAGCGGCTGAACACCGGGTGGCGCAGGATCGCGCCCTCGCGGCGGAGCGCCACCGGAATGCCCTCCGCCGCGGGACGCAGGGTCGCGACCCGCAGCGCCGCGCCTGCCTCGGGCGCAAACGCTCGCCACACCGTTTCGACATCGCCGGGCGTCGTGGTCTCATCGAGCGCCACGCCGATCGCATCAGCCGAGACGACGCGGAGGTTTACGCCCGCCGCTTCGGCCCGCGCGGCAATCGTCGCCGCCTGCGCCGGGCAAGCTATCGTTAGGGTGTCGAAGAACGTCGCGTTCCGCGCCGCGAAGCCGAGCCGCTCCAGCCCGCCACGCATGATAGCGGTCAGCCGATGCACCCGCTCGGCGATGCGCCGCAGGCCCTCGGGTCCATGATAGACGGCGTAGAACCCGGCCATCACGGCCAGCAGTACCTGCGCGGTGCAGATGTTGGAGGTCGCCTTTTCGCGCCGGATGTGCTGCTCGCGGGTCTGCAGCGCAAGGCGGCAGGCGGGGCGCCCGCGGCGATCGACCGAGACCCCGACGAGGCGCCCCGGCATGCTGCGCTTGTGGGCATCGCGGGTCGCGAAGTAGGCGGCGTGGGGGCCACCGAAGCCGAGGGGCACGCCGAAACGCTGGGCGCTGCCGATCGCGACGTCGGCTCCGAACGCGCCGGGCGGGGGGAGCATTACCAGCGCCAGGAGATCGGCCGCCACGACGGCCAGCGCGCCCTTCTGATGGGCCAACGCGATCGGCGGCGCCAGGTCGTGCACGGTGCCGTCGGCTGCGGGGTACTGCAGCAGCACGCCGAACGCGTCGCCCTCAGCCAGAGTCCGCTCTACCTCGCCCACCACCACCTCGATCCCGAGCGGCCGGGCGCGGGTTTCCACCACCGCGATGGTCTGTGGGAAGCAATCGGCGGCGATCACGAAGCGGTTGCTCCGGCTCCTCTTGTTGGCCGCGTGGCAGAGCGTCATGGCTTCGGCCGCCGCCGTGCCCTCGTCGAGCAGCGAGGCGTTGGCGAGGTCCATGCCGGTCAGGTCGGCAACCATGGTCTGGAAGTTGAGGAGCGCTTCGAGCCGGCCCTGCGAGATCTCCGGCTGATAGGGGGTGTAGGCGGTGTACCATCCGGGGTTCTCGAACACGTTGCGCAGGATCACGGGCGGCGTGACGCAGTCGTAGTAGCCGAGCCCGATCATCGACCGGAGCACGCGGTTCTCCTCGGCCATCGCCCGGAGTTCGGCAAGCACGTCTGCTTCGCTCCGGCTCGGCGGCAGGGGCAGCGGCTCGCGCGACCGGATGACGGCCGGCACGGCGCGCTCGATGAGCGCCTCGAGCGAGGCGGCCCCGACCGTGTGCAGCATGTCATCGATCTCGGCGGGCATGGGGCCGATGTGGCGCGGGACGAAGCCAGAGTCCCCGAAATCGGTCATGGCGGCACGCTGCTCCCTGATCGGATCCATAGTCCTAGAGGCCCGCGACGTGAGTTGCATAGCCCTCGGCATCCATGAGGTCGTCGATCTCAGCCAGACGGCTCAGCCGGAGCTTCATGAACCAGCCCTCACCGAGCGGGCTCTGGTTGACCAGCGCCGGCTGCTTGACGAGGGCTTCGTTCACCGCCACGACCTCGCCGCTCACCGGGGCGTAGACCTCGCTCGCCGCCTTGACCGACTCGACCACCGCTGCCTCGCCGCCCCGCTCAACCCGGCGGCCGACCTCGGGCAGCTCGACATACACGACATCGCCGAGCTGTTCCTGGGCGTAGTCCGTAATGCCCACGGTGCCGACTCCGTCTTCGACCGCGATCCACTCGTGGTCCCTGCTGAAGTGCAGCGCGCTCATGTAGCGTCCTTCCTCACCTGGTTGCGTAGCGATGCGGCACGAACGGCAGCGCGCACACCTGTGCGGCGCGTTGCGTCCCGCGGATCATGAGGCCGAGCGCCGTGCCCGGTGCGGCGGCCGCCGTCTCGACAT
>Ga0194132_10008524_pt1 | contig 14603 bp, 15 predicted proteins | sample TA2KigOf80mmetaG_FD_148612 | JGI IMG/M metagenome (GOLD analysis project Ga0194132, IMG submission 148612) | Freshwater microbial communities from Lake Tanganyika, Tanzania - TA2015054 Kigoma Offshore 80m | ecosystem: Environmental > Aquatic > Freshwater > Lake | place: Tanzania: Lake... | reverse complement strand
CTCCCCCCAAGGCCCTTCGATGCAAACGCGGCGCTGATGACCCACGCGAAGAAGAGTCCCTCAGTATGGTCGACAAAGAATGAGTTGAAGACACAGCCGATGGCCATCAGAAGCACGGCTCCCTGTCTCAGCTCCCCATAGAGGTCTCTGCCGGGACGTCCAAACCTCCGCCAGAGTATTCCAAACAGCGCGGGCAATGCCACCATGAGATGGCGCCTGACGAATCCGTTCGCGCCCGTAACAAGCGCCTTCACCGTTCCACATACTCCAAAAACAACCGTTCATAAGCCGAGCACATGAGCGACTGCTCAAACCGCTCGATCACACGTCGACGTCCGGCCTGCCCCATCCGACGGCGCAACTCCGCATCCCCCAACAACGGCTCGGCGGCCCTTGCGAACGCTCTCGGATCGTCGACGTCGGCCAACACACCCGTTCGCCCATCCACAATGATCTCATCGAGCGGCGCGATACGGCTGGCAATGACAGGAATTTCCATACTCATTGCCTCGGCAAAGGCCACCCCAAATCCCTCCCGGCGGGTCGGAAGCATATAGATGTCCATGGCTGACAGCAGCCGCGGAACGTCCGATCGGTAGCCAGCAAACACGACATAACGGTCCAGGCCAAGCTTATGCGATAGGGCTCGGAGTTCTTCGCGGAGTGGACCATCACCGACAAGCAGGCATTGCGTCTCAGGGAAACGCGCCGCCAACAAGCCAATGGCGTGCAGGAAAATATCCAGTCCCTTGTCAGACACGAACCGCGCGACGGCGCCGATAACCACCGTGTCAGGTTTCAGACCAAGCTCTGCCCGTACGGCTTGCCCGCCGGGCCGGTGTTTTCCCGGATCGAATTGTTCCACATCGATCCCCATTGGGATCACGCGGATCTTGTCTGGCCAAGCTACCCGGAATTTCAGGCCTCGCGATCTGACACAGTCACTATCCACGACAATCACGTCACACAGAGGCGCCGCAAGCTGCTCCAGTAGGACGTACAAGCTGATCCGCCATGAGCTGAGATACTCGTGGAATGGAAATGCATGCGCCGTGTAGACGATCACCGGCACTCGGGCCAGCCACGCTGCGATCCGGCCGATTATCCCCGCCTTCGCGGTCTGGACATGGACGACGTCAAACCGGCGGCAGCGCAAAATCTTATATAGTTGGAGAACCGCGAGCAGATCCTGCCAGGGTGCGATGGTGCGTTGCATGGGAATCACCAGAACCTCAAACCCCATCCTTCGGAGCGACTCCACGAAGGACTGTTTCGACTCGCCGGGATCGTCGGAGCAGGCCAGCACGACCTGATGGCCCTGGTTGCGCAGATGTTGGGCAAGCGGCTGGATAAAGGCCATCTGAACGCTCGATTCTGTAGACATCTCAAGAATAGTCATCTCGTCACGTTTCTTTCAAAGCCTGTCCACCTCCCGACACCATCCGGCGGCAGGAGAGATCTTAGGGGCAAGTCTATACGGAACTAGTCGAGACCTAAGGAGATTACTTAGAGACAAGACCTGCCCATACGTTGCGCCATTCAAGACGAATGTCATCATTCACCGGTAGAAAGGATAGCCGCGATTGGCAATTCAGCGTTCCTGTTGCAGCCAGCAAAAGATCGCGACCAAAGGCAAGACTATGAACCATAGCACCTCGCGCAACCATCTGGTGCGACAAAATCCCATTAGGCTGATTCCACAGTTGACGACAATAATTCAGACGCCCTTCCCCAGTTTTCAATACCGAGATGCCATCCATCCGATAACCCAACAACACCTCTTCCAGCGCGGAAAACTTGCTATGGGAATAGCTTCGCAGCAGAAGTTCTTGATCTTCACACCGTACGCACTTCTCTCGATAAGGATAGGTCATAAACCACTTCCGCCTCCCCATCCAAGTCGGATGCGCAAGGGGAAATCCCCACCAGGGACGTCGACAGATCTCCTCATGGGTTCTTGCCGTTGGATACCGGCCGAGCAATTCCCCCTCACCTCTAAACACCACCGCTCCAGTGCCCAGCAAATCAATGTCTGGATTCTGTTCAAAGTAGCGGATTTGCCGCTCCAACCGTCTGGGGTACGAGATATCGTCCCCATCCATCCGGGCAAAATACGCCCCGCGCGCCAGCTCAACACATTGATTCAACCGCGCGGCAAGGCCAAGATGGCCGGGCGGTTCATGAACAAGCCGCAACCGTGCATCTTGCATCTTGCTCACTATTTCCAGTGTCTGGTCCGTGGAACCGTCATCAACGATGATCAATTCCCAATCACCAAATGTCTGTTTAAGAATCGAGGCAACCGCTATCCTAATCGTTGTTGCGGCATTGCGGACAGGCAGAGCGACTGTAACCAGTGGTGCCGGCATTCAGCTCTCGCGGTAAAAGACACGACCAGGCAAACCCGCAGCGGTGTACGTACGCTTCCCCACAAGTCGCCACGATAACTCAAACACCAGACGTCGCGCGGCCCTCGGACCCCGACGCGGCCCCCAAATTAATGATGCAAAACCGGCCATCAGGGAACGTAATAATTTCAAGACGGGCCCACAACTGTGCCGTTTGGTGGCCATTTCAAATTCCGGCCAATCGATGGGCAGACAAGGCCTTCTCGGCACCAAACTGATTAACTCGCTCAGCACTTGCGCGAACCGTCGATCGTAAGTGTGCTCAGTGCGCACGCGCTCAAATCCACGGCGGGCAACGGCATCTCTATGATCTGGATCGGCCAGCAGTGCTTTAATCATCATCGCCAAGCTCCCGGCATGCGAAAAGGTGAGCACCTCTTCTCCAACGTGGAAATACTTCTCCAAGGCGGGAGTTTCCTCCGTTAAAAGACACCCTCCGTATCCAGGCACCTCAAACACTCTGGCCTTGATTTGGTGATTTCCCGCCTCGACGAGCCCCCTTTGTGAGCCCTCGCTGAAATTCAGGCTGATGCAAGACTGGCGCATGATCTCAGGAATGCGTTTCGCATCAACAGGACCCGCCGGCCACCCGTGACCAAAACAGGCAACATCAATGCCCTCCTTTTTCATTGAATCGATAATGGCCGATCGGTTGCCATAGGCAGCCCCCACGAAGCTCACCGCATAGCGACAATCTCGAGCCGGTAACGGAGGCGCAAGGGTTTCGGCATTTGCAGCCCATTGCGACAGAACCACGTTGCGAATCTCATCTTCTTGATACCGGCTTAAGACGGAGGGATATGTGGTCACATAGAGATCAAATTCCGGTGCAATGAGTTTCGAGAACATCTCGTACTTCCATGAGTCATCCGTGGCCCAATTGACCACGCGGACGCCACTTTTTCGGATCAGCCGCAAGGTTTCGATCCAGATTTCATATTGCATGAGCACGCACAGAACGACATCGGGCCGCACGGCCTCAACTTGCTGCAAGAGCGCCCGGTTCAACGCTGCAAAATCGCCATACGTGTTGCGATCCAGAGAATCAAACAGACTGACTTGATGCCCAAGTCTTTGCAACGTAGGAATAAAATTCACATACTCATAGCCTTCGCCTCGGGCCGGATCGCCATAAGCATAGCGTCCCAAAGCGCACAAAATGTTCATGAAATCGCAACACTCCTCATGCGAGGATCACCAAGTCTCGCGGTAAATAAGCGGCAAATAATCTGCGTGCAAGAACCGATGTCAAAGACTGCGTTACCGGTGCGCTGCCATTCGAGTGGCCGACACATGGTAACCCACCGTGAATCGCCGCTCAGTGTCAAACCGATCGAAGACCTTGCAGACAAGGGGAATGACGATGGCCAGAAATGGAGCCGCCGTGACCCACGCAGGCGCCCACAGCAACCGGAGTCCTATTGGAAAAGAGCGACGGAAAGGACTGGAGCTCTGGACAAATCTGATCGTTTCTTGAGAAAAGAACCGGAACGAGCCTTCGTTGGATTCTATTTTGATATTGTCAAAGCCCGCTTCTTTCAGGAAGCGCTCATACCACCAAGGCGTGTACCCACCGTAGTAATGATATGGCTCCTGATGAATTCCCGATCCGAGTGGTGCGGTCAAAATGAGTCTGCCGCCAGGTTTAAGAATTCTCGCCAGCTCTTTCACCACGGCAATTGGTTCGGGATGATGCTCCAGCACCTCCGCGCAGAGGACCGCTCCGAAACTGCTGTCGGGAACCGGAATCGCTGCAAGATCAGATACGTAGTCGATCTGACCGTATTCTCCATCCCGCAATTGATCGCCCCGCAACGGTGCCAAATCTTGGGTGTAATATTCACAATGTGCGAACTGCCCACGATAGTGGCAGGACCCCGCGCCAACGTCGAGCACTCTGGTTCCCGCCGGCAACTTCATTGCTTGTTCCGTTATCCATCGATCACGCCGGACGACGTTGAACGAGAACAACTCGCTGTAAGCCAGCCAGCTCTTCAGCCCTTTATACATGCGGCTTCGTAAATTCAAAGAGGCCGCACCCGTATCCGAGAGCAAGTGCGGAACTCAGGTGGACATTTTCTGTAAAACGACCCGAGTCATCTACCAGGGAAAACGAGATTAAATCCAGGGATTGAAAATAGGAATGTATGGTGGTGGGCAGATGCACCCGATGGGCGTTGAAACACACGCGCTCACGCCCGACGGGCACCGAGAGAAACAGTCGGCCACCCGGCTGCAAGACACGCTGCAGTTCCCCTGCCGTCGCTCGACTACCATCCGGGTTCAAAGGGTCGCCGTATCGCCCGAGCCCAACGTGCTCGATCACATGCAGGCAGGACAACGATTCAACGCTCGCATCCCTGAATGGAAGCCGCAGGATATCTCCGGCAAGGGAGCTGAAATTCGAGAGGCGCACGTGGAGAGGCCGATAATCGACGAATGCTGTCTTCACGCTAGCACTGAGCACATTGACCATCAGCACGCTGGACCCGACATCGACATGCAATGACGGCCTGACTACCTGCAACCGGCGCGCCAGCCAGGCTGCCTGAAAGAAATAATGCGGATCGAACGGGGTCTCCTTTTCGCGATCGCTCAAGCAGGGGTAGGAATCGCGCCATGAGACCCGCTGCCCCGGCGCGGCCTTCCGATAGGCCAACCAATCAGCTACATAGCGAGGCAGTTGCCGCAAACTCGTAATGATATGTGGACCGAAGAACGCCGCCCCCCAGCGAACGGTTGCACTGTTCATGAAAAGACGTCTCACAGGACCAACGCTGTACGAATCAGAATCCCGCAAGCACCAGTCCCGTCTCGGTTGAAATTCGCATGCCCAAGCTTTCTACACTATGCTTTCCAAAACTTGATTGGAAGAACGAGAAACGAGAACTGGAAGTATCCCCATGATCCCAATCCATACAATAGTCCCTATGAGAAGAACTGGAAGAAATTTCGGAGCGAATGCGAATGCAACTTCAGACCGACCCGCAGGCACTAGAAGAGTTGTATAGACGCCAAAAGCAGGAGCCCTAATTGCTGGCCGACCATTTATCTCTGCCTGCCACGATGGATGATGCAATGTTTTCCAGAACAATAGGACTGGCTTATCTACCCAAATAGCAAGTCTCAGCGAATTATATGTTCTCGAGATCGTCTCGACCCGACCACCAATAATTTCCTGAGCCTCTGCCTTGAGAAACCCACTAACAGCCGAATCATCAAGGAAACTTGATGGCACTTCAAGTACACCATTAGTTAACGCCTGATCAATGGGTTCGCTGTAGGCTCCTAGGGGGCGAAGCGTTGTAGCTAGAGCAACCTCGGGAAGCCTTTGGAGAGCCTCACCGTATCGGTCCTTTGCTAAAATAATCTCCCGATGAATGAGCAATGAGCTTGAGTAATCCCCCTCCATCTTATTCTTTGGAGAAGGGCTCGCTAATAAATCAACCCTTCCCTGCTTGAAGGTCATCGGAACGGCCACACTTCGCACCCACCAGAAAGCGTTTGTAGACACGTCGATCAACAAAAGCGTCAAAAGGATGCCTGCGAGCCGTCGCCCCTTAAAACCGCGAGTAGATCGAGCAAGGACCAACGCCATTGCTACAGCGCTTATAAGGAAGAAACCAAAAATCCATTCTTCTCTCCAGAGGTTGCCATATACGCCAATAAATCCGATTACACCTATCCCCACACACATCCCAAACAGCCTTAACGCCAGCATATTTATCCTGCATTTTGCCTTGAGAAACACAGTGTAGCCTTGTACAGCCAAGCAAATGAGCAATGTCGAAAAGCCGATAGTAAACGGGACATCTGAGTAATGATTTACGGCACGCAACGGAGATGGCAATAGCAGCAAAGGAGCAAAGATGGGACTAAAACCTGACAGCACCACAATCAACGATCCTAAGCCCACCAATAAAAGTAGTTGGCGACCTCTTGCCGTTGCTCCATTTATAATTCCGATCATAGCAAACGCTCCACATAGAGGGCCGAGATAGCCGTACTGGAAAAAATTCCTATTCGCTTCAAAGTGATTCGTGAGGGTAAAGCCTCCAAACAACATCATCTCTTTGTTGTTTGCCCCCCACTGAAACCCCACACCTGGCACAACGGTAGCCAGTAGCTGCAACGGGTTGCCTGCCCGAAGAAACTCAAAGTTATAGATTCGCGAACCCGTGGTAGAACGCAACCAATCCGCTCCGCCTGAAAACGTTACAAGCGCCGGCAATGCAACGATGGTTACGGTGGATGTGAGCAATGCCCTCTGCCAAGGCCTCATAGCAAGTAAAATCTGTACCGGGCGACGCTCAGGAATGGGCTCAAAGAACTGGCATGCCACCATCATCAAAGGAACAAAAAGAACAATCCAATACAGAAACAGGTGATTGAGCGACACCACTAGTCCTGCTGTCGCCGCATTAAGAACTAAAAAGCTTCGAACGTAGGGATGCTTTGAATAATGCAGCCAGGACGCCCAGAACAAGAAGCCATATCCAACTTGCTCTAATCCGAGAGAGTAAACTCCAGACACAGCCGCAGGACTGAACGCAGCTACGGTTAACCCAAAGAAACGCGCGGACCGATCTTGGACAATCTGCGAAAGAAAACAATAGAACCCCGTCAGGAAAATTAATGGAATGAATACCATCTGATAGACACAGTAATATGGCAACCAATCACTGACCGTTACACCCAGGCGACCGACAATCCACCATCCAAACGAAGAAATAATTGAAAGTGGAGTGAGAAAATTGTGCCCGAGAATATTTATGTAATATGCCGGCATTCCGCCGTTATCGTTGTAAGACCACCACTGCAACTCACCCAGCCGATTTAGAGAATCATAGTGCTCGGCAAATGCCTGGAAAATATTTCTATGATCCCAAAAAAGGCCATGCAAACGAAGCTGAAACCCATGCAGCAAAGGGCCCGAGAAGAGCCCCATTGCAATCACCCAGAGGGGCTGAGATTGGAACATCTTCTCAAATCGTCGCATGCTCTACCACGCATCCCGCATTTTTATATCAACATCCGCTCCGTATGCCTACTGAAGAATTGCGAACAACAACTTCTTGTATTTCCCCCAAATAGCACTTGGATCGACATTAGAACTTTCAGGATGCTAACCGCCTATCCCTTCGCAGATTCAACTTCCCAGTGCATATCATTCAGCCCCGGTTCGCCAGCGCGTGAAAGACCTCGTTGGACGTGTGAACGCCGAGTGACTTCCGAGGACGCCGATTGAGCAGGCGCTCTACCTTTGCCATCGCTGTCGGATGGATTGTAGTGAAGTCCGTACCTTTGGGAAAGAAGTCTCGGATCAGGTCTTCGTGTGCTCGTTCACTCCGCGTTCCCACGCGTGAATAGGGAGTGGCAAAGAACACCTGGGCGCGCAGACGTTGGGTGGTCGCCCGGTGTCCGGCGAACTCTTTGCCGTTGTCATAGGTAATGGTGTGGACGTGGTGGCGCAAAGGGGCGAGCCGCTGCACCGTCGCCCGGTGTGTTGCCTGCGCCGTGGGCCGGGACAGTTTTGAGATGGTTGTGAACAGGCTTGTGTGCGCGACATAGGTGAGCAAGGCCCCTTGGTGTCGGACGCCAACGATGGTGTCGCCCTCCCAATCGCCCAGCCGGGCCTTGGCCGCCACAATGGCGAGCCAGTCGGCAATATATCGATGCGATGTGGAATCACGCCCCGGCCCGCCTGCTGCGCCCCCTGCCAGGTGTATTGTTTGCCCTGGCGCCGCAAGAAGCGCCAGAGGTCGCCGCCGCTCCGCTTATCAGCCCAGATCATCTGATAGAGCCATTCGTGGCTGAGGGAGACCCCGTACGTGGTCCGCACCCAGAAACTGCGCTGCTCCGGACTCCAACGTTCCGTCCGCAGCTTGCGGACGAGAGCCCGACGGACACGACTCGTCAGTTTGCGTGGACGGTGCTGTATCTGCTAATGGCGAGTCTGCGCTGTGCGCTGCGCCTGCTGAAATCGGTAGCCCCGCTGGTCAGCATTCTGAGCCAGTTCCCGGCTGACCGTCCCTTAACTGACCCCCAGAGCCTGGCCGATCTCGGCCTGGGTCTGGCCCACCTTACGCAAGGCATACAACTGACAGTGATCTTCGTAGGTGAGCCGACGATATGTCCTCATGGGTAATCCCTTGGTGTGCCAAGAGATTACTTCATCACGCCGTCGGGGAATTTATGCACTGGCTACTTGAATCCGCGCTTCAATAAACGGGGAACTGCCACCCGATAGACCACGAATACGATAACTAGCCAGGAAACAGCCAGCATCGACACCACGTCCACCTTATCAAGTTGCATGCTGGTTAAATACCCAATCCCAACCATTATCAGTTGAAGTGGTAAAGTTCCCATCACTACCCCCAAAACAAAAGACCGCATTGAAATATTTGATATCCCAAATGCGTAGCCCAATGATGATCCAGGCAACACCGGGTTCACATGAGCAATTAGAGATGCCTTCCACTGATACTCCTCGATCATGCGAAGTATGGATACATACCAACGCTCCCTAAGCCTTGTAGAAATCCATTGTCGAAATATGTAGCGGGCTATAATAAATGTCCATAGAGAAGCGGTCACTGTTGCAATTATTGAGTAGAGAATCCCTCCGCCAAATCCCCATAAGCCACCTGCAAGCATGGCTATCGGAGAGCAGGGCAACACAAATGAGGCAAGCAGCACTTGTATTAATATGAGGACCACTGGTGCCATAATTGGATTGTGCCTAAGCCCATCGACAAGACTTGCTCGAATACTAGCGTCCAGCAATATTTCCCAACACACCACGACCCAAATGAGGACGCCAGCAACTTTCTGCACATATGAATTCATTTCAACCTAGTTGTCCACAATTGCTTTGTGACTCATTACTTGCTTAATGATGTACCTTGGTCTTCTTTTAACCTCATAGTAGATGCGAGCAATATAAATCCCGACAACTCCATTCGTAACAAGAATGATGCCACTAAAAAATGCCACGGCAATAAGCATGCCTGAAACTCCTGGCACTGCTATATCAGCCAACTTTGTAATAATTGCATAAAGAATCAATCCCACGGAAACAAGACTTGTAGTCGCACCAAGGAAGAGGGCAAAGTAGAGCGGAGCAGCTGAAAATGCGGTCACCCCACGAACGAATTCTTGGATTGGCGCTTTACTAAAAAGAGAGAACTTGCTCTCTCCTTTCCAACGAGACTCTCTTCGATACAGAAGAACATCTTGACTATATCCAACCCATACGGATAAGCCTCTCATGTATGGATCGTACTCTTTTAAACCCAGTATTTCCTGAACAACTTTCCTGGAAAGAAGCTTAAAGTCTCCAGTATTCTCAGGGAGATGAATTTCTGAAAAGCAGTTGATGAACTGGTATGCTTTTTTAGTGACCCACATTTTAAAAGCATTCTCGCCATCGCGGTGCGTTCGAGTGGTATGGACCACATCTGCCCCATCTCGAAATTTTTGCACCATCTGAGGAATAAGTTCTGGTGGATCTTGAAGGTCGGTGTCCATGCAGATCACTGCATCGCCTTTTGCATGAGCAAGCCCTGCCATAATACATGGCGTCACTCCAAACCGACGTGACATGTTGATAATCGTAATAGGGTGTCTTTCTTGAAGCGCCTTTAGAACCCCAAGAGACTCATCTGAAGAATCATCATTGACAAAGATCATCTCATGACGCACATCAGCAATGGTCGCCACGGCTTCAGTAACTCGCCTAACGAGTTCAGGAATATTTTCCTCTTCGTTGCGAAACGAGAACACTATGCTGATCAGCATGTTCATTTACAGCACCTTAACATGGACTTTGAAAAACACCAGATCCAAGTATCAAATAATATCCACGCATACGCAAGATAGCTATCTTGTTTACGTTTACAGAATGTGACTGGCACGAAGATGGGAGGGGAGGCTGCACGCCCCCGCTTCTCAATCAGACATTCCCGTAGCGCGTGTTCTTGATCATTGTGTAGCCCTTGATCAAGTCTCCAATTCCCGCATCGAGCGAATACATGGGCTTGAAACCCGTGGCTTCGATCTTGGCATTAGAGACAATATAGTTCCGCTGATCCGGATCCTTGCCGACCGGCGCATCGAGAAATACAAAATCGGAAATCTGCTTCTGAATATGTTCGCACAGCTCTCGTTTCGACACGTTCGCGTCGGAAAGGCCGACGTTGTAGATCTGGCCTTTCATCTTGTCGAAATTCGCGATGGCATGCTGAAACACGCGCGAGACATCGCGCACATGCACATAGTTGCGCTTGAAGGAGCTTTCGAACAGGACGACGAAGCGGTCATGGACCGCCCGATAGGTAAAGTCATTCACCAGCAGGTCGATCCGCATGCGCGGCGACATCCCAAACACGGTCGCCAGACGGAAGCTGATCGCGTTCTCCCGCTGCATGAGCTCTTTTTCGATCCCAACTTTCTCCTTGGCATAGAGTGAGATCGGATTAAGCGGCGACTCTTCCGTACAATAATTATTCTTATCTCCAGTTCCATACGCACTGTTCGTGGTCGGCATCAATACGAACTGCTGCTTCGACAGCAGCTTCAACATGAGAGTAATCGCGTCATGATTGACCGTCGTGGCACCCACCGGATCCAGGCTACACATCGGCGCTCCAACGAGCGCAGCTAATGGGATGACGAAATCCGCCTTCTTGAGCAGCGGCGCAATCACGTGTTCGATACGGATATCGCTTCTGACCACGGAAAAGTTGGGATGGTGGCAGACATGGTTGAGACTGGCCTGCTTGTACATGAAGTTATCAAGTACCGTGACTTTGTGGCCTGCTTCCAGCAAGTCAGGGACCATTGTGGAACCAAGATATCCCGCGCCACCGGTCACAAGAATGTTATGCGCCATTATGCCTTCCTTTTGTCATGGGACCGTTAGGGTTTCGCGACCAGCCGCCACCCTGGTCAAACCGTCAACAGGGAAGCGGCTCGATGATAATCGTCAGGCACGCCGATATCAATGAAGGTCCCGACGACCTCCATGCCAAACAACCGCCGGCCGGACGCCATGGCAGATGGAAGAATGTCGTCCTCCAGAGAAGCCGTCTCGCCGGCGGAAAATCCGACACCACGCCATGCACGCGGGTGGACCCAATACACCCCGCCATTGGCCAAACGTGAGCCCCCCGTATTCCCCGATTGCATCGACATGATCCGTTTCTCAGGCGATACCTCAAGGCCCATGTACCGCCCCTGTTCATTGGTCCGAAAGAGAGAAAAACACCAGTCGGCGTCTTGCGCCAGCGCATAGGCATTCAGTGCAGTCCAGTCTGCCGCAAAATATGTGTCGCCGTTCAGCAGCAAGAACGGGCTGTCGAAGCCAGCCTTCTCCACGGCGAGCAGCACCCCCCCTCCGGTGCCCAGCGGTCGTTCCTCAATGGCGTAGTCAAGTACCGCGCCTTTGTATCGAATTCCAAAATATTTCACGATGACTTCGTGCCGATAACCGACGGACAGAACAAAACGGTTGATTCCCTGGGCGATCCAATAGTTAAGCTGATATTCGAGAAACGGGCGGCCGTTAATGGGCGCCATCGACTTCGGAAGGTCTGGCACCGCGCTGCGCAGCCTGGTTCCAAGACCGCCGGCAAGAATCACGGCTGAGGCCACGCGTCCCTCATGCAGCGTTCAGAATCGCACACAACTGATCGATCTCGTGATCCTGCAGGTCGGGGAAATTTCCGATGTAAAAGCCGTAGAAGTGGACGTGCTCGGTTTCAGGGAACTGCAGATGGTGGTCTTTCGGCACGATCCCTTCCAGATATGGCTGCCGAACTTGATTTCCCCCGCCGGCGCTGCCGCGCCTGAATTCAACTTCGGATGCCCGCATCTTCCGCATCAGTCGCTCGACCAACACATTGTCGGGACGCTTTAAGATGAGATTGAATGCATAGTTGCTCGACCCTTCCACCTTGAAGTCGGTGCGGTATTTGTCCGGATTGATCGACCGCAGGAAGCGAAGCAGGTTCTCGGTCCGTTGCACCACATTGCGATCCAATCGCTTGAGCTGACTGCGTCCAAGAATTCCTCCAATCTCAGTGTTGCGCGTGTTGTAGGCCGGATAGGCAAAGATGAAGTCCGGGTTCAAGCCAGGGTAGCGAGACCGATAGGCGCTTTGGAGCGCGGGATCCGATGCTTCGCGCACCATACCGTGAGACCGCAGCATACGAACTTGTTGGTACACCTCCGGATCATTCGTGCAGATCATCCCTCCTTCAATCGTGCTCATGTGATGCGCATAGTAGAAGGAGAAGTTCGACATCCACCCGAAGCTGCCGAGTTTCATCCCCCGATGCGTCGCGCCATGGGATTCGCAGACATCTTCGATCAGTGGAATCCCGCGCCGCTCCAATTCGTCCAGCAACATATCCGTGAGACCGTCAAATCCCTGCACATGGGTCAGAAACACCGCCCGAGTCTGCGGAGTGATCGTCTCCAGAATCTTTGCTGAATCCATGGCCAGCGTACGGGGGTCGATGTCGACAAAGACCGGCGTGAATCCGTTCTGCAGCACCGAGGCGATATCGGACACCCAGGCCAGCGGCGGAACAATCACCTCACCTCCCTCTGGATGACGAATTTTGAGAATTGCCATCGTCAGCAGATTCGCGGAGGCCCCGGAATTGACAAAAACACTGTACTTTACCCCCAGCCACCCGGACCATTCGGCCTCAAAGGCGCGCACATTTGCACCGTGGGTCAGGATCGGATCGTCCTGCTTCAGGTACTCGATCACGGCATCCAGGTCCTCCCGCAGAATATTGTTCCGCATTAACGGAAATTTCATATCATTCTTCCTGTTTGTTTCGAATGTGCCACGGCTCGATCGATCCTCTGCTACTTTTCACCGTAGTAATCTCCGTATTCCACCAGAATGGTGCTGCGACCATCCTCCCGCATTAACGCTTTCTCGTACGCCGGAAAAATATCGGCCGGATCTTCCAACCGGATCACTTCGATCGTGGCGCACATCGCCCTTATCGCTTCGGTATAGTCGCCTGTATGTTGTGATTGCGGATGTAATGGACGTTGCGAGCCGATTCCGGTCCGAATAATCGCTTTCGCTTTATAGCCTCCATTAGACATCATGGGGACTTTATCCAAATGGTTGACCAACTGGTTGATGGCCAACAACACAAAGTTCCATCTTGGGTAAATGCTCACGGGAATCAACCCGGTCAGCGCCATGCCCGTGGTCATCCCCATCTGCATTTCTTCAGCTACCGGCAGTTCGATTCGTCGTTCCGGAGGCACATCCTTCAGCGTAGTGCTCATCGCAGTGCCAGCCACCGTCACCGCCTGCCCTAGAAAAACCGTGCGCGGGTCTTGCGCAAGGAAGTTCATTGACCGCTTCAGTTCATCGAAGTATTTCATCCTGGCACCTAAAACTGCACGCGCACGCCCGCTCCCGCATGCGGATACTTTGTTTTGTAGTGATAATAGCTGACATACTCGTCTCCAAAGCCCTCTAAGCTCAGCCGAGGCTGATTCCAGACTTCCCGGGTATCCGTGCAGACAGACTTTTCGTTGTCTTCGACGACAAAGTGAATTGGAAGACGGTGATTCCGGCTGTACTTTATGGCCTCATGTGCAATCCCCGTTTCCGAAGTCATATCTCCAAGGAAGCAGTACGCTTTGGCGTCTTCTCCACGCCTCGCAATGGACATTGCCACTCCAACGGCAATTGGAAGCACGCCACCGACAATTGCTGATGAGTAAATCCGGTGCTCAGGAAAGCACAAGGAGATTGACCGCCCCGCCATGATCTCCTCGCGAACATGCTCTTTCGGCACGCCTTTCAACAGACATTGGTAGTGCGAACGCCACGAACAGAACACCCAGTCCTGTGGGCGAATTTGTTTGAAGACAGCGATGATTTGCTCTTCATTGCCAGAGTAGAGATGGACCGGTGCCCGGATTTTTCCGGCATTGAACTGGGCCGCGATTTCCTCTTCGAATGCAATAAGCTGATCTTTCGTCATAAGACCTTCCTTTGTAGGCTGTGCCTGTACGCCCATCTTAGGTTACATCCCGCTCAATGCCTGAACTTGCTCATTCTCCACATACCACCGGTAGGTTATCGAGAGGCCTTCAGCCAGTCCGATTGTCGGGTTCCAGCCCAAAGCGCGAATGCGCCCGCTATCGAGC
>Ga0194132_10008521_pt1 | contig 14609 bp, 13 predicted proteins | sample TA2KigOf80mmetaG_FD_148612 | JGI IMG/M metagenome (GOLD analysis project Ga0194132, IMG submission 148612) | Freshwater microbial communities from Lake Tanganyika, Tanzania - TA2015054 Kigoma Offshore 80m | ecosystem: Environmental > Aquatic > Freshwater > Lake | place: Tanzania: Lake... | reverse complement strand
TTGGCTTATCAGATGAACAAGTAAAAATGATTGATGGAAAATTGTATAAGCGATATGAAAAAGTCACAAAAACAAAAATTGAAAAAACCATTGGAACAAATGATTTCCAACTTAAACCAAGTGAAGTTAACATTTTAATTAATTTTGCCCATGAATTTGACTTCAACAAACTTTCTGATAAGAATGTTGTGTGGTTGATTGAGCAGGTTCTCGGTAGTGCAAATGCAAATAACAAAGACGAAATGGCAGAATTTTTAGGAAAATATAACCTCCTCAACAAACTTACTGATGAGAATGTTAGGTCGTTGCTTCATTATTCAGAAAACAAATACGAAATAGCAGAACTTTTAGGAAAAGCCCTCAACAAACTTTCTGATAGGAATGTTAGGTGGTTGCTTCATTATTCAGAAAACAAAGACGAAATGGCAAAACTTTTAGGAAAAGATAACCTCAACAAACTTTCTGATGATGATGTTTGGTGGTTGCTTTTTTATGCAATAAACAAAGACGAAATGGCAAAACTTTTAGGAAAAGATAACCTCAACAAACTTTCTGATAGGAATGTTAGGTGGTTGCTTGATCATCCCAATCGAATCGAAATGGCACAAATCCTTAACCAATACATTCAAACGCCAAGAATGCAAGAGCTAATTAATGGATATCTTCAAACAATGGGGTCATAGCAGATGACTTAAATTCTACAAAAATCTACAATTACTTGATGAAAAATAAATTTGCTCAATACATTGGAATGGTTTGCGTTTTTTATATTCCCGCCCCTAAATTAGATGATAAATCATACATTAATGATGCCATGACCCTCTTCGACCTGCCCAGAGAAATTTTACATGAATATTTCGTGATTAACCATAACGCCTATACGCATGAAGTAAGTAATATTAAGGGTTACTGGAAGAATCAAGAAGAATTGGTGCTTGACCAGCATGAGAGGTATGAAGTATCTTTATGTGGGAAAAAGAATATCAATGAATTTGTCTCGTTTTTATCCAGATTTTGCCACTTAATTCAAGAAGAATCTATTTATTTAACGATGGGGTGCAAGTCATGGTTGGTGAAAGCGAATGGCTTCAAGGGATCAATTTTTTCTCCGAAGAAGTAAAAGAAGAACTTATTTCCACTTCAAAATATGAAGTGGCCGAAAAAGATATTTTAATTGTAGCACACAATCAATTGGTATATCTTCAAACATGTGTAGAGTCTATTCGAGAGAACACTGAAAAATATCATATATTTGTTTGGGATAATGGTTCAGATCAAGAAATGCAAGATTGGCTGGCAGAACAAAAGGATATAGTGACTGTGCGAAATGAAGAAAACCTTGGTTTTATTATTCCAAACAATGAATTGATTAAGTTAGGTAATTCTCCATATGTTGTACTTTTAAATTCTGACACGATGGTAATGAAAGATTGGGACAAAGCATTGATTTCTCACTTGCAACAAGATCAACAATTAGCTCAAGTTGGATTTGTTGGAGGAATTCTTGATGAAGATGGAAAAGGTAAATGGTTTCAATTTGGGACAGAGGTTGATTACATTGTGGGGTGGTGCTTCGCCATAAGACGTGAAACCTACGAGCAGCACGGGCTTTTTGACCAAAATAACCTTGAATTTGCCTATGGAGAAGATGCAGATTTTTCTCTTAGACTTCAACAGTCTGGACAAAAGATACGGGCGTTACATCTGGGACTTGTGCATCATTTTCAGAACAAGACCATCATGCAAGTTAGTCACAAACGGGATTGTCGTAAGACTTTCGAGCAAAACCACCGATTCATCAAACAGAGATGGGGCGAAAAAATAGGTCGTAAGATTAAGTAAAATAACAACTTATCCATAATTCTATGATTCCAAACCGATTTACAAGATGGCTAATCTGTGGTAGAATCTAGTTGCGTCTAGGTTGTAAATCACGTTTCAGATAGGATATAAGAATTATTATGGCAAAGAAAGATGAAAAGAAAACCGAGGCAGTCTGTGACTATTGTGGACGGGCCTCTTCTAAAGTTTCTAGTCTTGTTGAAAGCCCGGCAGCAAAAGAATCTCGGAATGGTCGTCCACCCGAACATCAAGTGTTTATCTGCAGTGAATGCATCAACTTGTGTCAATCGGTTTTGGCCCAACAAGGTAATATGGGTGGGTCGATTAACGTGCCTGATGATGTTCCTACTCCCCAAGAAATTGTTGAGCATCTTGACAAACACGTTGTAGGCCAAGATGCTGCCAAACGTGCTTTGGCCGTTGCCGTTTCGTCGCATTATAAGCGACTCCGTGATCAAGCTAATCGTCAACAAAATGGTGATGACGGTAAGGATGAGTTGGCCGAAACGGTAATCGATAAGAGCAATATTCTCTTGGTTGGACCAACTGGTTCCGGCAAGACGTTGCTTGCAAAAACACTTGCCAAAATTCTTCAAGTGCCTTTTGCCATCGGTGATGCAACGACTTTGACTGAAGCTGGATATGTCGGCGAAGATGTTGAGAATTTGGTTCTTAAACTGCTTCGCAATGCCGACTTCGATGTTGAACTTGCTCAAACCGGAATTATTTATATTGATGAGGTCGATAAGATCGGTCGTTCGACTTCTAACGTCTCTATTACTCGTGACGTTTCCGGCGAAGGTGTCCAGCAGTCTCTTTTGAAAATGCTGGAAGGCACAGTTTGCAACGTGCCCCCTACTGGCGGTCGTAAGCATCCTGAACAACAGTATATTCCGATTGATACTACGAACATCTTGTTTATTTGTGGTGGGACATTTGTTGGATTGGAAGAAATCATTGCCCGGCGAGTTGGCAAGCGTACCATTGGATTTGGCGCCACTGGTGACGAATGTGAGAAAGATAAGAACAAATTACTGACACAAGTGACCGAGGATGATTTGATTGAATTTGGAATTATTCCAGAATTTATTGGTCGTCTTCCTATACAAGTTCCGTTGTCTGGCTTGGATGAAGAAACTTTAGCCCACGTTTTGGTTGACCCGAAGGATTCTTTGGTACGTCAATACAAAAAGCTGTGCCGATACGATGACGTAAAGATTGAGTTTACGGATGATGCAATTCATGAAATCGCCAAGATTGCCTACAAGAAAAACACTGGTGCTCGTGGCCTTCGTTCTGTAATCGAAAACTTTATGCAGGATATTATGTATGAATTGTCGAATCACGGCGGCGAGACTATTATGATTGACGAGAAAATCGTTCGCAAAGAGTCTTTTCCTTTTAAGAAAAATGAAGGTACGTTGGAAGCAAATTTAAATAAACCCGAAAAGGCTGCATGAGGAATAATTGCAGTTTAAATCTTGGGAAGGCAATATGAAAAATGTTAAGAAGCCGTTGCTCCGATTTATCGGAGACGTACACGGTAAACAAAATGAGTATACAGAGATTGCCAACAAAGCTACTTATAGCATTCAGTTGGGCGATATGGGATTTAATTACGATTGGATTCAACAACACCTTCCATCTGACAACCATAAAATCTTGGGCGGTAATCACGATAATTACACAATTGTCAATGGTAAGTTTGTAAAACAAACTCCCCACTTTCTTGGTGATTTCGGCGTTCATACTGTGCCAGAATTTGGAGACATTTTTTATGTTCGGGGCGGTGATTCTATTGACAAAAAATATCGCAAAGAAGATGTGAGTTGGTGGCCACTTGAAGAAATCACTTACTCGCAGGCAACGCAGGCGTTTGCTTTGTATGAGCAGGTTAAGCCTAATTTTGTAATTACTCACGAATGCCCAACTAATTTACTCGATTATGTTGGGATGCCCAAGGAAGAGGCTTTGAATTGGGGCATTAAACCGAGCATGACTGCTAATTTATTGCAATCTATGTTTGAACTCCATCAGCCGGAATGGTGGTTGTTCGGTCATCACCATAGGGATTGGGAAATGACCATTAACGGAACTAAATTCCGTTGCTTGAATGAGTTATCTTATATGGACTTTGATAAACTATGAAAATTTTTCTATATATTTCAGATGATTTTTTTGAAAAAAGCCTCGCCTTCTTGAGAGACTTGAAGGCACGTAGCCAAAAGGCATTTGTTTTTTCTCCCCCACTACAGAAGGAGTCGAACCGCAAAAAAATCGTTGATTTAGGTTTTTCTTTGATTGATAAAGAAAATCCCTACGAGGCACTTGCTGATGAACCGGGACAATCAGTGCTAGTTACTTCTTTTGGAAAGATGCTTCCTGTTAATTTGGAGGAAGGCATTGCTTGTTCTGGTTTTTCAACATATGATTTAGAGAATATAACTTTTCCGATTAGCAATATTCATCAACGAGTAAATATTGCTAATTTTCTTGAAAAGAACATGATTGAGAAACTGGGGCGTTTGTTGGCAATTGGGTACATTGCCGCACCTCAAGATTTCTGGATTCTTATGAATGGAGTGTACAAAAAATGGCTAAATGAATTTTATGTTTCTCCCTCGCCAGTAGTTCACGATTTACTTTTTAATTTTTCTGTCGCTTTCGCTGATAAGGCAACATTGATTGGAGTTCAAGAAAATGACTAGGAACCCTGTAACCTCTGCGGCAATTGAGTCTCGAATGGAAACTACCTTTAATGAATTTGGCGTAGTATCCTCCGATGAGCGTGCCATCTTGAGAAGTGGTTTGCTTAAGTTAAAAAGTCTCAAGCTAAACAAAAGTATAAGATATTCTCCAAAGGACGAAAAAACTGCTGCTCTTCTGACTGTATATCGGCATTTTGACTTTGGGTAGAAATAAAAATTTATGTTTGTACTCCTTTAAATTTGTCTTCATTTCATTAAATAAAGGACAACATAAGGAATACAAGCATGAAACTTTTATTTGTATATGGCACACTCAAACGTGGTTTTTCTAGGCACCACGCATTAGAAGGTCAAAGATATTTGGGAACGGCATTTTCTGAATCCAAATATTCAATGTTTCATATTGCAGGCTTCCCTGCTTTGGTAAAAGACCCTGCCTTACGATTTTCTGAGAGAATCGGCACGGCCAAAGAAATCTGGGGCGAATTGTACGAAGTAAACGATGATTGTCTGATCAGGCTCGATGAAATCGAGGGGGTCTCCGCTAACTTGTTTCAAAGGCAATCTATGGCCTTGGCTAGATATAATTTGGTAAATTTGCCGATAAATAAAGATGTCTTCGCAGATTTATATAATAATACTGCTGAGGCATATTTCTTTCAGAAAGATGTATCTGGGGCAAAAGATTGCGGTCATTGTTGGACTTTATTATGAATAAATACAAATGATTGTGTTATTCGCATCGAGTTAATCAGGGATTGAGTGCTCCCCCGATTGGATGTCTAACAACCGGATAAAGCACTTGGGAAGGTAATTCAAAAAATTAAAGGGAATAGCAATGTTTGAAACTCCACTTCTATTGATGCTTATTGCAACGCTGTGTGTACTTATCATTGTGCTAATTGTGAGCCAAAAAAAATACAATCAATGGAATGATTCGATTAAAGAAAATAAAGAAAAAAGAAAAGAAGCATTGTTAATTGACTTGGAGTTGGCTACCACAGATCAACTTTTTGAAGAGTTGAACAAACGGCCACAGCAATCTTACTTGCTCGTTCGTCCAGATAATAGTGGTGTTAGAATCGAATCACACAATATTCCTCCCGTGCCTACCGCTCAAATCTTGACAGCGGCGGCTTTTATTGTGCAAAAGAGTCTTTCTCAACAAGGTATTGAGTTTGATGGCCCCAAATTTATGGGGGACGACAATCTTTTTTATAATGAATGACGTTATGGCGAACGAATACCAAAGGTGGCTAGAAGAATACTTCAATATGAAGAGAAATCGGCCATTTATTATCGCCCACAGGGGAAATTTTGAGGCTCCAGAAAATACCATTGCAGCAATCAATCAGGCACTAGATATTTCTGTGGATTACGTCGAGATAGACGTATGCTTATCTAAAGATAATATTCCTGTTGTTGTCCATAATTCGCTTATTGTTTTAAATGATTCTGGTTCAACACATTTGATTAAACAACTCCCCTACTCGCAAATTAAAAAAATTGATGTGGGATCTCAATTTGGGGAAAAATATGCAGGAGAAAAAATCCCCAGATTATTAGATGTATTGCATTTGAAGTGGGGAAGGACTGGGCTGATGGTTGAAATCAAAGATGCTTATTTTGATAATCTATATCCCATTGACGATAACTCAAATTATATTGTTGAAGTTGTTGATGCTGTATTTTCAGAAATTTCCATGGCGTATTCCTCCTTGCCAAAACTTGTTATTGGCAGTTTCTCTCTGGGAATTTTTAATGAGGTAAATCGAAGATTGCACGAATTGAAGTGTGATGCAAGTACCATTGGAATTATAGGGCAACGTCATCGTAAAGAGATAAAAAAAATAATTGATTGTTTCATGGATGCTGGAGCTAAAAAAATAGCAATATCGTATAAGCTTATAAATGCAGATATTATGAAAATCTTTAACGACAATAAAATCGAAGTATGGGCTTACACTGTTGATGATATCGGTTTAGTATACACTCTGGTTCCTATGGGAGTGAGTGGCATTATCTCTAACAGACCAGCAAATTTGAAGCGAATGAAGCTTTTTGTTTAGTCTTGGCCTTGCTAAGTTGAAAAAATTTAAATAGAATCATGGGCTGTAGCCAACGGTTGGTTTTGACCGTCTCCAACATCGAAAAAAAGAAAAAGAAGTCTTGACGACAAGATTGAACTTGCTAAGATAGACCTCACAACGCAAGTCAGTAAGTAAACTCCAAAAAAGATTGAAAAAACGAAAAAGAAGTCTTGACGACAAGATTGAACTTGCTAAGATAGACCTCACAACGCAAGTCAGTAAGTAAACTCCAAAAAAGATTGAAAAAACGAAAAAGAAGTCTTGACGACAAGATTGAACTTGTTAAGATAGACCTCACAACGCAAGTAATCAGTAAGTAAACTCAAAAAAAGACTGAAAAAACGAAAAAGAAGTCTTGACAAGAGTAAACAAACTGGTAAGATAACGAACACTGATCTTTGACAATTTATTAAGTAAAGTCCTCACTACTACTTGTAAAAGGGTGGTAGTAAGAAACTAAACCCGTAGGGTCAGCCGATGGTTAACACCACGGCGACAAAAACCTAATCCTTAATCGAGAAATCGAAGGTGGGGGTTCTACGAATTAGTCTTGTTTGAGGGGGAATTTGCTGTAGAACCAAACCTTAAATGGTTGGGGTATGGAAAATTGCTTAAAGACTCCATACCACATAAATTTCTATCAATCAAGAGAGTGAATTGGGTTGCCAATTCCAGTCATGGATAAGGAATTGACAGCTTTTAACACAAAGCTAAAAGTAATTGAGTAAAGTGGTGACGCTGAATTGATTACTAGAGGCACTGGTTCGTGAGTTTTACTTGTTCGGTTACAATTACGATTAGACTAGCGATAGTTGAAATTGGATTGTAACAGGGGGAGTAAGATTGAAGAACACAGCGAAGTTGAATCGTCGGTGACGGCGAGAAAACAGACTGGAACTCTACGGTGGGCATCGGCAAGGGGGTGGATGAGTCGAATAAACTTTGCTATTGGAAACAATACAAAGAACAATGGCTCACAGACGCACTCGAATGTTATGGGAACGCACTGTGGTAACGCAGCCTATACTTCGGGGAAGAATGCCCCTGAGACTTCACAGGATACGTTAGAAATAGCAGTTATTTCTAGCAAAAGCCTTCCTACTTCGAGTGGGAGCATCCTTGGCGAAGGAATATAGTGAAGTTGAAAAGTGTCGGAAGGCACAGCCCGGATCAATGCTGTTTGTAAAACAGACAGTAAATCCTAGAAACGAGATCGTACCAGCGATCAAAAATAACTGGAACGTTTCGGAAAAGTTTTTGTAACGCTTTTATTGGAAATTTTTGACATCAAACTTGAAGTGGTCCTGTGGTAACAGCAGGAAACTTTGATGGAAATGTAAAGTTAACAATAAAGGAAAAGCAAAAAAAATTACCGTAACGCATCATGCCATAAGGTTAAACCAAGGTCGGGGCAAAACCCTGAAAGTGGACGATTCCTGTGGAGAACTGTAAACCCGAAAGGGAAGATGATGGACTAAATTGGTTGTTTTGCACCTCTGCCGAAAGGTTAAGTGCGGAACAATAAAAACGTCTGCTGGAAAAGGCCGCATGTTGGGGGAAACCTCGATGTGCGGCCTTTTTTGTATACTCCAGTGAAAATTATTTCCATGTTTTGGTAATATTCGCCATTCAATTGCTAAATACATTCGGATAACCGAGTATGTACTAGAAAGGGACCAACATGCGAGTTCGTAATATTGAAAGATTTTGTGAATGGTTAGAAGAACGCACCAAACACCTCAACGAAACTTCTTGGGCAGCAACTCGTGGTAGTTGGGAAGTGGATGAATGGGAAATCAATGGAGTCATGTATAGCTTTGAAATTAAAGTGACAGATAATTATCGGATTGAAATAAAAAATATGCAACGCTGGGACGAAGACGGAAATCCTACACCCGTTGTTCTTGGCACCCCTGAATTTGAGAAAGTTAAAGATGACTATGAAACTAGGGACGATGAAAATATTCAGCAACGTATACATGATTATAAAAGGTATGACTACGACCGAGCGTTGCGTACTTGGCAACGGGCTGGCTACTCCGGAGAATTAAAATGGAATGGCGAAGAGTATGTTCCGATATACCGTTTGGATATCCCTGGAAAATTCAGAAGACCTCAGTGATTGGTGCTTGACACAGATTAAACACATGAAATGATGTGTTGGACGCAAATATAAGAATCGTATATGCTCTCATGAGGCTAAATCGCTTGTTTTGGCTGTTTCGGTAGCGAATAGGTTAAGAATTGTTTTGAAAAATAAATAGTAAAATATTTTAAAAATATATTTACCGACCTTTTCATCACTGGTAGAATAGACCTGCTTTTGATGAGAGGTTCGATTTATGAATAAAAATGCTAAATTGGTTAAACGTGCCGAGAAGATTCTCGATACGCCTATTCGTGTATTCCAACATTCTGATTTTAATGATAAATCAAAAATATCTGCCATATTAGCGGATATACCGGATGCAGAGTCATTTATTGCCTTAAAGGAAAATATCATAAACTTAAGAAAAGCCAATCTTTCGCCGGGAATGCGTCCCTGCTACGAAGAACCTCTTCTCACCAGAGAGCAGGAATATCATCTTTTCCGCAAGATGAATTACTACAAATATAAAGCCAAATTGCTCAAAATCAATCTGAATCCAAAGCGGTTGCTCAGTGAAAGGCGAATCGAGCAAATTGAATATTATATTTTCAAAGCAGGGGAGGTAAGAAATCAAATTGCAAATTCTAACTTCAGACTTGCAACACAGATTTTACGTAAAAGTACAAATAACTTTCATGACCCCGGCGTTGTTGAAACATTTCTTAGTGATGCCTATCTTGATGTTTTAAAGGCTGTTGATTATTTTGATTATAACTTGGGCAATAAATTTAGTACTTATTGCACATGGGTAATCAAAAAGAATTTTTTCCGGGCCGTTAAAACCCACCAAAGAACTATGGAAGCTCAACATAGCGATCAAAACTCTTTGGAAATAGGTTTTTACGAAGAAAATAATGCTGACTTAGAAGAACAAGAAAATAAATTAATTCTTAAAAAATTGATTCAAAAAACGAATTGTAACGTTCGAGATGCACACCGTCAGATTTATATTTTAGAACACTATTTTGGTCTGAATGGCAAAGATAATCACACTCTTGAGCAAATTAGTGAACAGTTGGGCATCACTAAGGAACGGGTGAGACAACTCAAAGAAAAATTCCTAAAATCCATGCGGGAATCAGCCATAGACTTAGGCATAGATTTATTTTGATTCACCTAACTGCCCCGCAATTCTGTTTTGTGTGCATCATTTTGTCCTTGGTGAGTAAAAAAACAAATTGATTTTTATGAGTCGTGGACAAACTAAAATAAATCCTTTTAATCTGGAAAAGCGAATAGCTTTTCTGGATAAGGCTGGAAATCTTTTATATTGCGTCAATCAGCGTGAAGCTAAGTATTTCTTGCGTTCATCGCAGGCCAAGTTACTCTTGCAATATCCGTCTACCATTCAATTGCTCATTGACGAGAGTGAGATAATTCAGCCTCCCAAGACAAATTCATGTGGAGGAAAAAACAAATTAGGTAATCAAAATTGGCTTCATTTTTCTAAGTCGGAAATTTATGGAAATTACCGGGTTCAGAATCCTGATGGTCTAGAAATGTTTCACTGTGATGCCATTAAAGTGTTGTGGTATTTGAATCGTTCTTTGATTGATATTGTCGGAACCGATCCGCCGATTGTTCGATTGAAGTTCCGCCCAAATGGCGAAGGGCACCACAATGATAAATACTATCTGGCTCCCAAAGTTAATCGTTGTGTTGTTTGTGGACGAGACAACAAATTAAATCGTCATCATGTTGTCCCTCACTGCTTTCGACGGCACATGCCAAGAGTGATTAAGGATCATTCATATCATGACGTTTTGCTTTTGTGTTTGAATTGCCACGAAAAATATGAGCGTCATGCCAACGAGTTGAAGGCTCAACTCGCACAAAAACATGAAATAAAAATGAATCCAATGATATATTATGATGAAAATATGGGCAAGGCTATCAAAATCGCTTTCGCCCTAATTCGTCATGGCGACAGAATTCCGAAAGAACGGCGAGATTTCCTTTTGGCACAGATCGCCAATTACCTGAATAAAACCGAAGTAACCGAAGAGGATTTACTTTTGTTTTCAGGGTTGAATGCCTATAAAAAGGAAGAAGAATGTGAGTATGGTCAAATTGTTTTAACTTTCTGGAATTTGCAAGAATTTGTTGAAATGTGGAGAAAACATTTCATTGAGTGCATGCAACCCAAATACATGCCAGAATTTTGGGACATGAAACGAGGGCTTTTATGAATTTGCTTTTTTGCTTTGAGAAAATCCAAGGCAGTCTGTTCCTACTATGGCGAACAAGATTGGCTGCACTCCGAAATTCGCACCGTTGTTCATGATTATTTTAATCGTGGTCGAAAGTGTCTTGAAGAACTTTACATTGTCAGTAACTGTGGTATAGTACAAACACGTCAGTTAATATAAACAATTTTGCACAAATAAGAAAATTTGTCTTTCATTAGCGGTGGAGTTTAACGTGAGCAGCGAAGTTATTAGACAGGCTGAGCTTGAAAAAGCCCTTGAAGAAATTAAGGGGCAGCTTGAATCTTTGGATTTCGAGCTAACCCGATTGCTCTCTCAGCCGCTCGTTTACGCAACGGTTGTTCAAGCGAGTAATGAATTCCGCCTCGATGTTTTCGAGAACGGCGACCGAATGTTGATTATTGACAAAGAACTTCGTAAGCAAAAGAAATTCTATGGCAAGATCGCCAGCCAAGGTGTCGATGAACAAGGTTGGGTCATTGTCGAATATCTCAACGGCGGTCGTGACAGATTGAATATCGGGTTGAATGGAGAACTGCCGCAGGTCAAGCTGGTTGGGAAAAATGACGGCACGAATGTCGTTATTACCGTAGACGGCAAGCTGTTTGAAGTACATGGCTTACCGGGCAAGATTCTTAATTCCGGCGACAGTGTGAAGGTGGACATGGAGTCCAAGCAGATTCACGATATTGTCAGCGGGATTTCTGCCGGTGACGTTGTTCACGTCAAGGATATTGTTGATAAATTGCACGTCGAGGTGCAAGCTAATGATTACAGTCGTTTGGTTATTCGTCCGAATGAAATGAATTTAAAATTAGGTGACCGTGTCGTATTGGATAATTCCAACACGATGGTTGTCCGTCTTTTGTCTCCGACTAATATTTCTATTTATAACTTGCTCGAACAAAGCGATGTTACTTGGGAAAAGATCGCTGGTCTTGAAGATGTTAAAGAAAATCTTAAAGAGGCGTTAGAACTTCCTTACATGCACCCGGAAGTTTATAAATTCTACAATAAAAAACCACCAAAAGGCATCTTGTTATATGGACCTCCGGGTTGTGGCAAAACCCTCGCCGCCAAGGCAGCGGCGAATAGCCTTGCCAAGACGCATGGCAAGGAAAGTTCTCAATCTGGCTTTATTTATGTCAAAGGCCCAGAACTCTTGAGTAAGTGGGTCGGTATTGCCGAGCAAGAAGTTCGCTCACTGTTCGCTCGTGGTCGAGAACACTACAAGCGGTATGGATATCCGGCTTTACTCTTCATTGATGAAGCGGAATCATTGCTTCGAATGAGAGGCAGTGGTCGGTCTTCTGATATTGAAAGCACCGTGGTTCCGATGTTCTTATCGGAAATGGACGGTTTGCAAGAGTCCAACATGATCGTGATGCTTGCAACCAACCAGCAAAAGATGCTTGACCCCGCAGTTATTCGTGAGGGGCGTATTGATCGACATATTCGTGTCAGTCGCCCGATTCTTAAGAATACTGTGGATTATCTCAAAATACATATGACTGGCATTCCGCTTGCCAAGGGTGTCGATATTGAAGAGTTGCAGGGCGAAATCGCTGCCGATTTGTTCTCGCAGAGGCGAGTGCTTTTCAAGGTAACTCACAAGTCGGCGTCGGATTTGTTCCGTTTATCCGATTCGCTCTCTGGTTCTACGCTGGCCGGGCTTGTCGATCAAGCCACAAGTCGGGCTATGAAACGAGATTTGAAAGCAGGGAAGGATAATTCCGCCACGATTGGTGTGACTCTCGCAGATTTCAAGGATGCAATTGAAGAAATGCACCAGACGCACGCCAACCTGAATTTGACGTTCGATTTAGAAGACTTTTGTGATGCCCGTGGGTTCTCACGGTCGGAAACGAAGGTCGAAAAGATCATGTCATGAAGAAAAACAAAAACCAATTGAATACGCAACGCACCGCAATTAAAATTGGGGTGCGTTTTTTGTTTCTCTAACGGAAAATAAATTCAATGTGGTCTACAATTATCACTTTTGCTTTGTCTAGCTTAGGTATATGGGCATTGTTTAAGTACATCATTCTGATTGAACTAAGAATTGATGCGAATACTTTTAAAACCTTATATGATCTTTGCAAAGATGACAGAAAGATTATGATTACTGAAGAATTTGTCTCAGAAACTCGATACCCTGTTACTTATGCTGCGATTTGTAGATTCAAAAATTCGCCTTTATTCTATATTAGTCACAGTGAACGGCTTATGCAAGCTGGCTGGCAAAATAAAGACTACATAACCAGTGTCATTTTTTTTCGCTGGCAATATCGTAGAATGAAGCATTATTTGCACAACAAAATCAAAGAAATGCAACTTGACACGCTTGGTGTGCCTGTACAATTGATGTTGCCATACTGCGTTGATAAGATCGGTTCAATCAAAGAGATTGTTGCCGAACCAGTAGTTGATGAAGCACTTTGGAAAGATTTCGAAAATGAGGTTTCTCAAGTTGCCGATGGCAAAAGGAACAAGACATCTGCATTGCTTTATGGTTTGCCCGGCAATGGGAAAACCAATTTGGTAAAATACTTTGCGACTAAATATCGTTTACCAATAATGATTCTGACTTTCAACCCTGATTGGAGCAATCACGATTTATTACTTCTATTTTCACAGATTCCTAATCGATGCATCGTTCTTTTAGAAGATTTTGATAATTATTTTGATAAAAGAAAATGTATCATCGGCAACGAAAGCAAGTCAATTAAATTTACTTTTGACATTATTTTAAACGGCCTTGATGGTGTTTATACGACTTACGAAAATGTCGTATTCATTATGACTGTTAATGATATCGAGAAGGTTGATCCAGCACTGCGAAGTCGTCCCAGCCGGTTTAAGTTTACCCGTCACTTCGATAATCCTAGCTTAGAAGTTCGAAAAAAGATATTGCCTGCTGATTGGGCTGAAGCGACCAAATCCTTCAATCTTGACCAGATTTTTAGGTTGAAAGAATATCACGATCAAGGCATTGATTTTTATACAGCCGTGAAGATGTTAGAAAAAGAAATCCCTCAAGAGGAGATTCATAAAAAAGCCTACGCTCGATACCAAGAACGTATCGCCAACAATATCCAAGGAGATGCTGAAAGTGATTGGCAATACGCACTTGAACTATTTCGATTAGGGCGGTGAGAGCACTACCAAAAATCATTTTGTCTATTTTCAGCTTTAGTTTGCGTCAATTCACGAATATTGTGGTAGAATGAAACTATGTTCACCCTCCCAGAATCGTACAATGCACTTCGCCACCGTGATGAGTTTGCTGTAAAGCAGTACAACGGCCTGATTTGTTTGGACTACAACGTCTGCCGATCCGGTACTTTCGATAGCACTGAGGAAGAAGTAGCAACCCATGCAACCTATCTAGCTGGCTTGTCGGATGTACAACCAGAGTCGGTTCGTTCGCAGGCTGAGGCAGAAGTCTCTCGATTCGCTCAGTTACGCCGGAATTTCCGTGGTGTGACGTTCGATGAGGTTTCTGGCCAGATCGTGTCGTTGCCGCTCCATAAGTTTTTCAATTTGAATCAGACTGCCGAGACCCAATTCCATGACTTGCAGCATCTTGATGCTGTGATTTATGAGAAGTTGG
>Ga0194132_10008518_pt1 | contig 14610 bp, 10 predicted proteins | sample TA2KigOf80mmetaG_FD_148612 | JGI IMG/M metagenome (GOLD analysis project Ga0194132, IMG submission 148612) | Freshwater microbial communities from Lake Tanganyika, Tanzania - TA2015054 Kigoma Offshore 80m | ecosystem: Environmental > Aquatic > Freshwater > Lake | place: Tanzania: Lake... | reverse complement strand
TGAGCAGGCGGAGGTAATCCATTGCCACCAGCGATAGGAGCCGCTTTTTGCGTGCGTTCACGGCGGCGGCGGGACGCGTCCAAGTCTCGGAGGAGCGCGTTTTTACTTCGACCAAAACAAGGCAGTCCTCGTCACGAAAGATCAGGTCAAGCTCGCCACGCGACGAGCGGAAGTTGGCGGTAAGGAACTTGAGGCCAATGGCCTGCAAGTGTGCCTTCGCCGCGCACTCCCCGAGCCGACCTCGCCGTAAATGTTCCGGTTCGTCGGTTGCCACGATGGCTCTAAGTTGCTGCCAAAGTTTCTTCACTCGTGTGAGGAGAATATACAGTCGGCATGCCCTAGCCGTAAAATGAGAACAGGAAGTTGGGGGAACCTCGGGATGACAAATTCACCAGCGCTGGTTTTGAGGATGCGAAGCAGAATCGGCACCAACTCACCCGCCCCTTCTCTGGCAGTTGCGCGAGGTGATGATCCCTTCCCGCGCGGGCAACGGCGGGGGGCTCTCCCATGCTCACGCCAGCAATTCTGTGAGCGGCCCCGTGCTCTCCTTGAACGACTTCACCGGGCAGCCCATTTGCTGGAGAATGGTGAGGTAGAGGTCCGAAGCGGGCTTGGTGCTGCCTTTCCACTTCACGTGCTGGCCGTGCTTGAAGCCGAGCTTGCGTCCGCCCGCCAGGAGCATCGGGAAGCTGCCGCCGCTGTGGCTGCTGATTTGCGAGCCGCCGAGAAGCAGCACGGTGTGGTCGAGCAGCGTGCCTTCGCGGGCAGGGATGGCTTTGAGCTTGTCCATGAGGCGCGCGAGGCTGGCGCAGAACATGGCGTCGCGCAGGCCGATCACTTTCGTGTCGGGATTGTCGGCGCCGCGGTTGCCGGAGCCTTTGTGATGGAAGTCGTGCGCGCCGCGGAGTGGCGCGCCGGTGGCCTTCGACCAGTCCTTGTAATCGTCGTAGTTCGGCCCGCCTTCGCCGCCGAGGCTGTGTGTGACCACGCGGGTCATGTCGGTCTGGAACGCGAGCGCGATGAGGTCCATCATCAAGCCAATGTGCTCCTGCATGCTGTTCTTGCCCTGTGGATCGAGGCGCACGCTGGCTTCGTCAAATTTCGGGCGGCCCTGCTCGATGATCCTGCCCTTGTCGGTGAGGCGCTGCTCCACGTCGCGGATGGATGCGAGGTATTGCTCGACGCGCTGCCGGTCGTCGTATCCGAGTCGCGCCTGGAAGCTCTTCACGTCGCCTATCGCGGTGTCGAGGATGCTGCGATCCTGCGCAAGCCGCGCCTGCGCCTGCTGGAGTTGCACGTTGTCCGCCGGCGGGAAGAGGCGCTCGAAAACAGTGCGGTAGTTGGCCGTCGCCGGAATGTCCGCGCCCATCGCATTGCGCGAGAGCGTGGCCGTCCCGACACCGTCTGCAAATGACAGCGCGAGCGATGGCACATAGGTCGGGCCGGCATACCGCGCGGCGACCTGATCCATCGAGATGGTATTCGTGATCGTGCCGGGAGTGATCTTGATATTGGTGCCGGTGAGCCAGTTGTAGGGATGCTCGTGTCCACTGATGCGCCCCTGGATGTGCGAGAGGTTAGTGAGCACGGAGAACTGGTCGCGCAGGTGTTTGAGCGCCAGATGCGAGGGGGCAAGCGTGTAGTTGAATCCTTCGTCGGCAGGGAACCAGTTGTATTGGTTGATCGCGCCGGGGATGTAGAAGCACGCGAGCCGCGCAGGCTCGGCCTTGCCGGTCGCGGCGGCGAGCGTGCGGCCGCCCATGATGTCGAGGTAGGGCAGCGCGATCATTGCGCCGAGCCCGCGCAAAGCAGCACGGCGGGTGATGGGTTGGGTCTTGGGGTTCATAAAGTTGGTTTTTGGGATCTGCTGGGCTGGTAGTTGGATCGAATCAGAGTTTTGGAATTCAATGTTGCCTCAAAGGGCCAGAAAGGCCCGTGACTGGACGGTGGCCTTGATCAGATCGCGCAGCCGGTAGCCGCCGGGGGATTGCTGCTTTATGATGGCGCGGAGTTCCGCGAGGCTTTCGACGTCGGCCTCGCGGCCGGTGGCGTAGAGCAGCAGGTTCTTCATCAGGCCGAGCACGACATCGTCCTGGTATTTCCCGACGATGAGATCCTTGCACTCGGCGAAACTCTTGAACGCCTCGCCGCGGGGCAAGTGGCCGACAGAATCCACGGGGCGCGTCTTGCCGAGGCCAAGCCACGCGATCTTGCCGTCGAGTTCTTTGCGCTCGTAGCGCTCGTATTCGAGCGTGCGCCAGCGGCCGCTGAGGTCGAAATTTTGAAACGCAAAGCCCATGGGATCCATCGTCTTGTGGCAGACGGAACAGCGCTCGTCGGCCTGATGCTGCTTGAGCAGTTCCTTGAAGGTCTTGCCGTGGTTTTTGCCTTCGGAGGGGTTCAGTTCGGGCACTTCGAGCGGGGGCGGTGGGGGCGGCGCGTTGAGGATGTGGCGCAGCGTCCACGCGCCGCGATAAATGACCCAGTTCTCGCCCATCCAGCAGAGCATGGACTGGATGCCCGCGTGCCCGAGGATGCCGCCTCCGCGCGGATCATCGGGGCGCAGCGTGACTTTGCGCAGCCGTCCGCCGTCGAGCGCGGGGTAGCCGTAGTGGATGGCGAGAATGTCGTTCATCATCGTCCAGTCGCTGCGGATCAATTCGCGCGCGGGGGCATTGCCGGCGAGCAGTTGCGCGAAATACGCAATCGTCTCGTCCTGCATCGAGGCCTTGAGATGGCGGCCAAAGCGAAAGTCCTGCTTGTTGATGTGGTCCATCACGAGTGTGATCGGCTGGCCCATCACCAGCCACTGCGTCACGAACGGCCGCACGAACGCCTCGCTGCGCGGGCCGGCGAGCAGGCGATCCACTTGCGCGGCGAGCACGGAGGGCTCGGTGAGTTTCCCCGAGGATGCGACGCGGCGCAGTTCCGCATCGGGAGGCGCGCCGGTGAGCATGAAGCTGAGCCGCGACGCCACGGCATGCCGCGCGATCACGGGGTCCGAATCGGACGGCGTGGCGAGATACCGGAACGGCGCGCCGAGGAGCACCGAGCGGAACGCGGCGCGCAGCGCGTTGTCGAAGGATGCGCCTTCGCCGCGGGACTTCTGGTAAAGGGCGAGGAAGGGCTGCAATTCCGCCTCCTTTGCGGGACGCCGCCATGCGCGCTCGACCCAGAGGCTGAGGAGGCGTCGCGCGCTGGCGGGATTGTCGGCGATTTCACCGACGTCGCTTTTCCACTCCGCGGGCGGCCACGCGGCGACGTGATTCGCATCCACCTCGATCCGTTGCAGGACGATGAAGGGGAGGGGTTGCTGCTCAGGCGTCAGCTTCGCCTTTCGGTCAAATTGCGGACGGAAAAGGCCGGTGCCTCCGGGGATATTCTCCTCGGGCTTGCTCCGCTCCTCATTCTCGAAGCCGGCCACGGAGTAGGGGACTTCCACCATGCTGTGCAGCGTGACGCCGAGACCGTCCTTGCCGATCGCGAGGTCGTCCACCTGCACCTCGAACGCGAACTCATCCGGCTTGTCGAGCGTGCCGGTAATCTCTGTCATCGCGATGACGTTGCCCCCCGTTTTCACCCACAGTCGCGGATTCGGGATGCCGGGAAAACTTCCTTTCATCACCGAGACCGCGAGCTTCAGCCGCAGCACGCCATGCCGGTTCGGCGGGGGCGGCACGCTGAAGGAAAGCCCGTTGCGATCGCCGAGCCATTCGGGTTCGAGGAGGAGACCCGCGCCAGGGGAATTGAAGCCGCGGACCTTCATGCGCACACCCTCATTTTTCCAGTCATCGAGCAACTTGCGGGGATCCCGGGACGCGCGAAGATCCGCGCTCAAGACTCTGCCCGGCGCCGGATCGAGGAAACGCAAGCCATCGACCGCGCGCAGGCTGATTTCCATCATCTGCGCGACGGAGTCGGCGGTGTCCTGCAATCCGTCCACGCCCGTGTCGAACCCCGCAACCTTCCCGTCCTCCGGCATACTGTAGGCGTAATCCACCGCCAGCCCGGTGATGTCCTGGAGCGTGGCAGAAAGCTCGCGGCGATTGAGCCTGCGCGTGGCTCCGGGACGGTGGGCGCGCTGTTCCTTGGTGATCCACGCGAGGACCTTTGCAGACTCCTCCGCAGTTGGCTGGGTGCGGTCCTCCGGCGGCATCTCGCGCGCCGAGAGTTGCTCATGCACCATCGTCCAGAGGTTGCGCGCGTCGGTCTGGAAACCGGTGATTGTGTCGTAGCGGATGCCCGACTTCTGCTTCTCCGGCCCGTGACACGCGAAACAATGCTTCTTCAGGAACGGCTGCACAACGCTGGCAAAATCATCCGCCGCCATCGACGGCGTGCCAGACGTCGCGAGCAGTCCAAGGAGGAACAAAAGATGTTTTGAGTTCATGCGGGAAGATTCATTTTGCGACGTCCGCGAAATCCGCAGGATGGCGCAGGAGAGGAGCGACGGATGCCATCGAAGAAAGGAGTCTCTCTGGAAAACCATTCGTGGCATTCGTGAAATGCGCGGTCAAATATCCACGCCACACTCGTCCGAGCGCATGTTGTGGAGGTCTCATTTTGTTTCCGGAAGCCGCCAGATTTTAACGCTGTCCTTGCCGCCCGTGGCGACGCGCTTTCCATCGGGACTGAACGCCACGGCGGTGACCTTTTCCTTCCCGAGGCGCACGGTCGCCAGCGCCGCGCCGCCACGTGTATCCCAGACTTTCACCGTGCCGTCGAGGCTCGCGGAAAGGATGCGCGAATCCTCCGCGCTGAACGTGACGCGCGCGATTTCGTCCTCGTGTCCGCTCAGTGTCACGACTGCCGCGCCGCCGCGCGCGTCCCAGAGCTTCACCGTGCGATCCCAGCTTCCCGATGCGACGCGCCGGCCATTCGTGCTCCACGCGACCGCCGAGATCGGTTCGCCGTGGCCCGTCAGCTTTGCCAATTCCTCGCCGCTGTGCGCGTCCCAGATTTTCACGTGATTCTCCCCGTCGCCCGAGACGATGCGCCTGCTGTCCGGGCTGAACGCCACGGCGGTGACGTCGTATTCGTTGCCCGACGGAAGATCGAGAGCCTCGTCGCCGCTGGCTGCGTCCCAGACTTTCAGCGTGTCGTCCCCGCTGCCCGACGCGATCTGTTTTCCATCCGGACTGAATGCGATCGACGCGATGCTCTCGGTGTGGCCGCGCAGCGTCGCGAGCAGCCGGCCATCGTGTGCATCCCGCACTTTCAGCACGCCATCCCAGCGCCCCGCGATGACGCGCTTTCCATCCCGGCTGAATGTGACCGCCGTCACCGCCGCACGTTCTTCGCGCATCGACCACAGCTCCTTGCCAGTCTGCGCGTCCCAGACTTTCACCGACTCATCATCGCCCCCGGACACGATGCGTTTTCCATCCGGGCTGAACTGCACCGCCAGCACCCAGCGCTCATGCCCGCGGAGGAGCAGCGGCTCCGGGTCGGCGGGCAGCGCCGCGGCAGCCGCCAGCAACATCACCGCTGCGATGCGTAGCGCCAGCGTCATCGGCTTCCTCCCTCTTGCGCCACGGGCGCTTCCGAAATGACGCCGACCGACGCGTTGTTGAGCCGCACCACATCCGTCGGGCGAAGCTTCACGAGGCGCTCGTTGGTCCCGCCGCCGCCGAAAATCCAATCCCATTGCATCAGCACCTCGTCCACGACCACGGACTTGATCTTGTGGTAGTTCACCGGCGGCGTCGCGCCCGGCGGGTATCCGGAAAATTTGTGCGCCTCCTCGAACGGACACAGCCGCACCTTCTTCTCGCCCACGGCTCGCGCGACTTCCTTGAGCCGGGTGCGATGCGTCCCCGGAATCACCGCGACGTAGGCCACGCCCGTCTCGCCAAGCACCACGAGCGACTTGGTGATTCGCTCCAGCGGAATGCCCGTCGCGTCCGCCGCATCCGCCGTGTGAACCGTCGCCCGCTTTGCGACGAACTCGAACTCCACGCCCTGCGCTTTCAGATAGCCCTCGAGATTCATTTGCCGGGCGAGGATGGCGCTGGTCGCGCGGGTGAAGCAGGCAGCTTTTTCGCCGAGGGAGACACTTGCCAGTTCGGATCAGGCTGATGCGTTTCATCGAGGAGCCTGGTGGCATGCCGCGTCAGGTCCGGACGCCGCACCGCGTAAGTGCGTTTCTCCGCGAAGTCATTCGACATGTCATACAGCTCGATCTCGCCCGTGAACATCGGCGAGCGGATCGCCTTCCACTTGCCGAAGCGCACGGCCTGCGCCGACGCGCCTTCATAGAATTCCCAATACAGCCGGCTCTTCCGCTTCCATTGATCCTTCTCGATCTGCCCGTGGAGCGCCGGCACGAAGCTGTCGCTGTCGAGTTTGTCCGGCGGCTTCACCCCGGCGAGTTCCGCCGCGGTCGCCATGAGATCGCCGAAATACCACTGGCGATCATTTTCACCGCCCGCCGCGATCGTGCCGGGCCACCACGCAATCATCGGCACGCGGATGCCGCCCTCGGTCAGGTCGCGCTTGGTGCCGCGAAACTTTCCGGACGAATTGAAGAAGTCCGCCTTGTGCCCGCTTTCCTGATGCGGGCCGTTGTCCGATGTGAAGATCACGAGCGTGTTCTCCGCGATGCGCAGTTCCTTGAGCAAGTCGAGCAGCCGCCCGGTGTCGCGGTCGAGATTGCGGACCATCGCGGCAAATCCTTTCTCCGGCTCCGGCCAGTCCTTCGCCGCGAACTCGCCGAGGTCCGGCACCTCCATGCCCTTCGCGCCCGCCTCGTTGTTCGCATGCGGTGTGTTGAGCGCGAGATAGAGGAAGAACGGCTTCTTCTGCTGTTCGCGGATGAAGCGGAGTGCATCCTCCGCGATCAGGTCCGGGGCATACTCGACGCGCTTCACCGCGACACCGCGGCCCGCGTCCGGCAGCTTCGGGTCCTGGAACTTTTTCCACTCCGCGCCGACCTCGTTCTTGAGCGGCACGACCTGCCCGTTTCGCACGAGGAACTCGGGATGGAAATTGTGCGCGTGCCACATGTTCACGTAGCCGAAAAAGTGATCGAATCCCACGTCGTTGGGATTGGTGAGATTGTCCGGAGTGCCGACGCCCCATTTGCCGATGCACGCTGTCGCATAGCCCGCCGCCTTGAGGACGGACGCAACCGTCGGCTCGCCCGGCTGGATGACGATGGGCCGGGTAGAGTTGCCGCGGACGACCGCGCGCCCCGCGTGTTTGCCCGTGAGCAGCACACACCGCGACGGCGCGCAGACCGGAGCGCCCGCGTAAAACTGCGTGAAGCGCATCCCTTCCGCCGCCATCGCATCCAGCCGCGGTGTCTTCAGTTGCTTCTGCCCGAAGCAGCCGAGGTCGCCGTAGCCGAGGTCATCGGCGAGGATGACGATGAGATTTGGCGGAAGCGACCGTGTAGCGTCCGCCGCGTCAGCAGGGCGATGGAGAAGCAACACCCCGAACAGCACGGCCCACGCTGCGACGGCGGTTCGCTGGGAACCGGCGGCGGAATCCCGTCGCGTGACAGACTCGGACATCATCGCAGGCATGGGGTGCGCCCTACTTCACGGTGATCATCGAAGCGCGTCGCGCCCTGCGAAGGTGCGCAAAGCCCGGGAAGGAGCGCGGCGCAGAGGATGGAGAGATGCGGAGTTGGTTTCATAAGGAAGCGGGGCTATGCGGCGGTGATCCATCCGCGCGACTACTCCTTCCTCAATGCCGCGTATTCCCGCAGCAGTTGCGTCGCCCAGCCGTTGCAGAAATCCCAGTGGCGGTTGTGAGCCGGGTCGGCGTAGCCGCGGGCGTGGCGGCAACGAACGGCTTGCGTCGTTCCGCTTCTGCGTGGGGACGTTCTTCATATTCCTGTCGCCGTCACCTCAATTAATTACGCCAGCCGTCGAAACCTGCCACGATTTTTTCTCTGGCCCGGTTTCGTGGGAGTCATGAAACGCAACCCCGCCGGGCGGCATTGAGGCCGTAAGTGCAATGAGCACAACAGTTTCTGTGGCACGTTGCTGGGGTTTCCAGCCACGCCGAATGTTTGTAGCGGCACGGCGCGAGCCGTCCGGTTCCCCGGGGTGACGCACCGGGCGGCTTGCGCCGCACCGCTACTACGTTCATTTCACGACCAGCAACGCCGGGCGGCTGCTGGTGCGGGTGCCGTCGGTCTTCACGCCCACCGCGATGAGAACGTGCAATCCGCGGTCGAACTTCACCCCGTCGAGCTTCCACGGCGCTTTGTCCGAGACGCCAAGCAGTCGGTCACCGTCGCGGAACTCGACCTGCGCGAACTCGCCGGTACCCTCGGCCGCGAACGCCAGCGGCGTGCCGGGTTTCATGGCAGGACCAAACCCGAAGCCGCAGTCCTTCCGATCGCCCGACTTGCGATATTCCACGATCGGAGCGGTGAGGCGGATCTCCGGACGATGCGTGTGGTACGCCCGCCACGCCCAAGCCGAGTACTCGTCCGGCAGCCACTGCGGATCGACCATTCCTTTCGCATCCTTTGCGGGAGCGATGGCGTTCCAGTTGCCGATCTCGTTGTAATCCCCGGCCCACCCGTCCGCCGTGACCCACGGCTTCAGGATGACCGGCTTGCCGGGCTCGGGGAGTTCCTTCGGCAGTCGTTGGGCAATGCACCGATCCAGATAGAAAGCGAAGAAGTTGAACTTCGAGTACACCCCGTGCGGGAAGCCATACGTGTTGGCTCGGCACGACAGGTTCAGCGGCGGCGTGGGCTGGCTCTTCCGTAGGTCGAACTTCGCCTCCCGGAGCGTGTGGCGTTCCTTCTCCTCGGCCGGCGTGAATTCCCAGGCATAGGCGAATGGCACCTTCGCGGTCATCGCCGCGGCCTCGACGACGGGCTTGGGGAAACCGTCGCTCCAGGCAAGCACGCGCTCCGGAGCGCGCTTGAACAGATCGCCGGTGAGCTTGAGCCCGTCGAGCCGGATGTCGCCCTTCTGCTTTTCGGCCCCATGGCAGCTCACGCAATAGTCGGCGAGGAATGGGCGGAGGGTGGCCGCAAGCGGTGCGGGCGCGGCATCGGCGAGTGAAAAAGCGGACATCGCAGCCGGGAGGATCAGGGCGAGTGTCGCGCACGCCAAGGCGCCGCTGGGAGATGCGGGAATGCTTTTCACGGGTGACTGGGGTGGGGCGAAAAAAGACATTGCGTGCCTACCTGTCAATGGATTATGCTTAATCCATTATGCCTGCGCCAGCCAATGCGATCGTCCCCGCCACGGTGACTCGCGCCGCCCCTGACTCGTTGGGAGGAGTTGCCCGCCCGAAGGCTCCACCAGTTCAATCCCTCCGGGAATTCATTCGCGATACCCTGCTCGATCGCATTGCCCGGGGGGAATTGCCTCCGGGGCAGAGGGTGGTCGAGTTCACGCTCGTGAAGGAGTTTTCCATCAGCGCGACACCGGTGCGCGAGGCAATCCGTGAGTTGGTCGCGATGGGCGTGCTCGAGGCGCAGAATAACAAAGGCGCGTCGGTCCGGGAGGTGCGGCTCGATGAGACCACGGAGGCATTTGAAGTGCGTGCGGCACTCGAGACGCTCGCCGCGCGTCAGGCCGCGCCGAAGTTGGAAGGGTGCTGCGCCAATCTCCGCCGGACAGCGGAAGCAATTGTCGAGGCGGCGGAGCGGCGTGACCTCGCAGCCTTCCAGGAACACAATCAGATTTTCCACCGCACCATCGTGGAAGCAGCCGGCAATACGGTGCTGCTCAAGACATGGGACTCGCTCTTCTTCCAAGTGCGCACGCGCTGGACGATGGAGTATTTGAAAACGTTCGACCCCGTGGCAATCGCCCGCGAACATCTCCCAATCGCGGACGCGCTGGGAAGCGGCGAAGCTGAATTGGCCGCAACGCTCATGGCGTCGCATTCCTGCCACGTCGTCGAGTTCCTGAAGACGGAAGCAGCGCGTCGCAAAGCGGCAACGGTTCCTTCCGCGAAGCCATGAAGCGCTTTTCATGGCACCTGGCGGGGACTTTCCTCCTCCTGCTTCTTTCCGCATCCTTCGTCCTGGCCGGCCATACCCGGATTGCCTATGTTGATGGGTGCCAGTCGATGGATGGCCGCTACGTGGTCACGGCCGATTACATCGCACCCGTGGAAAAAGGGGCCGTCGGCGAATGGAGATACACTTGGAAGGACAGCAAAGAAGGCAAGACCCTGAGCGGCAAGCTGCACGGCATCATGGGAGTCGGGCATTTCGACACCACCTACGCCCATGTCTTCGTCGCACCCGGCGGCGAGACATTTGCCGTGTGGAATGGTGGCAGTTTCGCCTGCCCGCCCACGAAGCAGAAGGACGTCGATGCCGAAGCGCTTCGGAATCATCCGTCATTTGCCGACCGCCTTATTGTTTACCGGAAGACAGGTGAGATTGTCTCGCGCATGGGTCTGAAGGAGATTCTCGATTCGAAGGAATGGGTCTATGTGAATTGGGTTCACGGCAACCTCTACTGGTCGGTCGAGTACCCCGACGCGGTAACCAATGGCGGTGAGGCGCCGCGGGCTGGGATGCGCTATTTTCGCGTGAGTCCCGATTACACCGTGCTCGAAGTGGTGATAGGCGCCAACGGCGACACCCGGCACAAGCTAAAGGACGCGGGCCCCGAAGTCCTCGGCCATCGGCGGGTGGTCCGTTTTGATTTGGTAACTGGCAAGATACTCCCGCCCGAGGTCAGCATCACCGATAGGAACAAGATTCCCAGCCGCCCATTCGTCGGAAGATTGGCGCCTCGCGGCGAATTGCGCGGATATGTGCCGTCTCTGGACCCGGTGCGGGTCGAGGGGAGATTCGAAGATAACCCAAAACGCAAGTAGCCCGTGAAAAAGACAGCCACCCTTCCAGCAACCGGCAGCCGACGAGGTATCTCCGTGCTTCGTTTACAGCTATCAGCCTGCGTCCTTGTTCTCTTTTCGTCAGGGCACGTCCTATCCCAGGAGACATCAGGCAGCGAACGCGTCCCCGATTTTGGCAGGGATCTACTGCCCATCCTGACTAACAAGTGTCTTCAATGCCACGGCGGCGTTCACCGGAAGAACGAACTCGACTTGCGGACTCACGCCTCGCTGCTGAAGGGCGGCAAGACGGGGCCCGCCGTCAAGCCGGGCGATGTCAAGGCGAGCCTGATCTGGGAGAAGGTTTCCACGGATAAGATGCCGAAAACGGATCTCAAACTGACCGCCGAGGAACGAGCCATCCTGCAAGGATGGATCGCGGCGGGCGCCAGGCCGCCGGCGTCTGCCGATACGCCGCCGCATCACGAGCAGTCAGTTCCGCGAAAGCCTGCCGAGGTCGCGGCCGCCATCGACCGCGGGATCGAGGAACAGCTAAAGCGGGCGATGATTCCACCCTCTCCAATCGCGGCAGACAGCGAGTTTCTGCGGCGTGTCTATCTCGACATCATTGGCCGGATTCCCCGGTTGGACGAGGCCCGGCAGTTTCTCGAGAGCAAGGAACCCGACAAGCGCTCCCGGTTAATCGACGACCTGCTGTCCCGGCCCGACTACGGCCGCCACTTCGCGGAGATATGGATCAACATTTTCAACGTCTTTCGCGTCAACGATAAACGCGAACCGAACGCAGCCGGCTTTCGCGACTGGATGGGGAACAAGCTCAACGATGGCGTCGGTTGGGGCGAGATCGTGCATGAAATGCTCGCGGTGAACGTGCCTTCATTTAAGGAGAAAGGTAATAACAAGGTCATACCGGTCGAGGCCCAGTACTTCGTGTACACAGCCCAGAACATGGGCCAGTTGGACCCCGTCACGACCACGAGCGTGACGGCGCAGGTATTCATGGGAATCGGCCTGCATTGCGCCGAGTGCCACGACCACCCCTTCCAGGATTTCGAGCAGACTGATTACTGGGGAATGGCGGCGTTCTTTGGCGGCCTCGGCGGCAACGGCGTCCCTAACACCACCGGCCTGAGCGATGAGCCGATTGTGATCAAGTCAGGGAAGCCACCGACAATGGTTACCCTGAATATCTACAGCGAGGAGGCCCGCCATCGAAACACCCGGGTTCAGGCCAGATTCCCGGGTGGACCGCCACCGACATTGGATCCCCTGAAGGACAGGCGGCGGGCGGCCTTTGCAGACTGGCTGCTCGCCCCCGAAAATCCGTACTTTGCCCGGACCTACGTGAATCGCATCTGGGGGCAGTTCTTCGGTCACGGTTTTGTCGCGGACTTTGCAGACTTTAATAAAACCAGCCCGCCCACGCATCCGGGAATCCTGCGACTGCTCGCCAGTGAAGCGATTGCGTCGAAGTTCGATCAAAGGCACCTGATACGCTGCATTTGCAACAGCCAGACCTACCAACGCACAGGCAAGCCGCTCCCTGGGAACAAAAACGATGGCAAGCTCTTCAGCCACATGACCGGCAAGGTACTAAGCCCGGAAGCGCTGTACGACTCCCTGTGCACTGTGCTCGAGGTGCCGGAAATCCCGGTGCCCAAGCCCGAGACCGGGAAGGGAAAAAAGGCGCCGCCCACGCAGCCCGATCCGCGGGAGCAATTCGCGAAGTTCTTTCGCGGAATGTCGGCCGTGCAGGATCCGACCGAGTTCGTCACAGGCGTGCCGCAGTCGCTTCGGGTCCTCAACCAGCCGGTTTTTAACAAAGGCGGCGCGCTGGTCGAACGGCTCATGAAGCTCGACGCCCGGCCCGAGGCGATGATTGAGAACCTGTTCATCGCCGCATACGCCCGGCTTCCGCTCGCCGAGGAACGGGCTGATTTCGTCGCCTTTGCCAGGAGCCACCCGGAACCCCGGGAGATGTACAACCGCCTGCTATGGGCCTTGGTCAACTCGAGCGAGTTTTCACTGAACCACTAACCCTCCCGCCATGCCCCAATCTAACGAGACCCTTTCCCGTCGCGACTGGCTGCGTTTCGCCGCCGCCCCGGCCCTCCTCCCTCTGTCGTCGTGGATATTGCCGCGACTCGCCCTCGCGGCACCGCGGAACGATTCGCAGCGCTCCCTCGCCAAGGGCAAAGGCTGCATCATGATTTTCATGAAAGGCGGGCTCAGCCAGCATCACACATTCAACGTCCCGGAGCGTGATCAGCCGGTGCCCACCATCGAGACGTCCGTTCCCGGCATCCGCATCGCCGAATCGTTCCCGAGCTTCGCCAAACAGATGCATCACGTCGCGCTGTTGCGCGGCATGTCCACGGGAAACTCCAATCACGAGGCGGCCGACCACCTGATGCACACCGGCTACCTGCCAAACCCGTCCGTGCGGCGGCCCTCGACCGGCAACGTTGCCTCCGAGCAACTCGGCCGGCTGGATGCGGACCTTCCCAACTTCGTCTATATCGTCGGCGGTTCAGTCGATGGCCTCGGTGTCCGGCCGCATCGGCCGCATCCCGGCTATGTCGGCGCCCGCCATGCACCAGTCACGGTCGAGGACCCGGGCCGCGGCTTGGAATTCATGCAGCCCGGCGTCGGAATGGCTGAATTTGATGCCAGCGCGAATCTTATCAACCAGCTGAATCGCCGGTACCTCGACACCTATCAATCTCCGGGGGCGGGCTCCCAGCACGCGGCGACACAGAAAGCCCTGCAATTGTTGCACTCGAACAAGGCCGGCGCCTTCGACCTCGGGAAGGAAAGCCCGGCAACCATCGAGGCATACGGAACCGCCCATTCCTTTGGCAAGGCGTGTCTCCTCGCACGGCGGCTCGTCGAGTTCGGCGTCCCGTTCGTCGAGATCATGGTCAATGGATGGGACGATCACGGCGGAGCCCAAAAGAAGATTCCGGGGCGCACCTACATCGATCAAGGCATGGCATCCCTTCTCGCCGATTTGCACGACCGCGGCATGTTGGAATCCACACTGGTCATGTGCCTGAGCGAATTCGGCCGGACACCCAACCTCGGCACGGGCTACAATCAATCGCTCGGCAGCGGCCACTACGCCAAGGCTTGGACCGCATGGATGGCGGGTGGCGGCATCAAGGGAGGCCAGGTGATTGGCAAGACTGACGATGGTGGAGCGGAAGTCATCGAACGCCCCATCAGTGCGCAGGAATTCCACGCCACCGTCTGCCAGTCCCTCGGCCTCGACCCCCGCAAGCAATACGAAACTCCCGACGGCCGGCCGATGCAGTATCTCGAGAATTCCGCCAAGCCGATTGCGGAGTTGTTTTAATTGCCAGGGGGCGCTCTCAAAGCGCCCCGCCTTGGCCAATCCCTCGGCGCATGGCAGTTTGCCCGCACCCTCGCGAGGGCGGCTAATTCGGTGATTGGATCAAAATGGTCGCCGGTCGCGATAGCTCCATGCGGTCGTCCGCCCCGATGGCCTGCGCGATGAGCGTGTGAAAACCCGGCGCTAGTTTGCCCGCTTGCAGTTCCGCCTTGCCGGAGACTACGGGCGCCTCGCCGAGACGCGTGGCGCGGTCGAAAAGGACGATCTTCCGGGCGACAAAAGCGCCGCTGACCGCGACTTTCACCAGCACGTCCGCGCCCGGCGGGAAGATGGCGAGCGGCTTCTTGTCGCCTTCCAGCTCGGCGTTGGGGTCGAGGATTTTTCCGTCGGTCAGCGAGACGCGGATGACACGGCCCGACTTCTCCTTGCTGCCGCGCGGTGTGACGGCACGAACCTCGAGCACCGTGTAG
>Ga0194132_10008516_pt1 | contig 14612 bp, 13 predicted proteins | sample TA2KigOf80mmetaG_FD_148612 | JGI IMG/M metagenome (GOLD analysis project Ga0194132, IMG submission 148612) | Freshwater microbial communities from Lake Tanganyika, Tanzania - TA2015054 Kigoma Offshore 80m | ecosystem: Environmental > Aquatic > Freshwater > Lake | place: Tanzania: Lake... | reverse complement strand
CGTCGTAAACCCGGCCAGCAAGGTAGACCGCAGATAGCGCGTCGCCACCAGCGTCCGGTCGGCGGGATACATTTGAAACCGCTTGAGATAAGCGTTGCGCTCGGTCTGACTGGCCAGATGGGTGTGCATGTCGATAAATCCAGGCATTACGGCCTGCGATTTGAGATCGACGACCGTGTCGTTTTGTTCGGGTTTTACATATCCGGCCCGCACTTCCCCGATCTTGCCCGATTCGATGACTAGGCTTACCTGTTGACGGGGTCCGCCTTCCGTGCCGTCGATCAACGTCCCGGCATGTATGATCGTCCGCTGCGCAAACCCCGTTTGCGGCGATGAAAACCACATCGCCATCCCTATGCAAACCATCATGGTCTTTCTCATTCGACCCCCTTGGATAAAGATGAATCTTATCACCCAATCCAAAATCAGTACACGTCCAAGTCTTTCGCCGACACCACGTTGCCGTCGTATCCCGCAGCCCGAATTTCCTTGACCAGTTCGTCGTCGGTCGTTCCCCAGAACAACTGGTGGTACATGACCAAAAGACCGGGCTGGGTCTGGCGGGCGATGTCGGCAAGCTGAGCGGTGGATGTGTGCGAACGCGCATGATACCGTTGCCATTCGGGGGGTCTGCGTTTGAACCCTTCGGTCGAAAACACCTCATGGATCAGCACGTCGCACCCTTTGGCAAAACGGATCAACTCCGGGCTGGGGATACAGTCGCCCGAAACTACCACCGAACGGTCCGGAGTGTCGAACCGATAGCCGAACGACTCTTTCCATGTGCCGTGATCGACGTAAAATGCGGTGACGCGGACCCGCTCGTCCTCGTAGACGACACCGGGGCGTATTTCGCGCGTCTCGACATGGTAGCCGTTTTTCGTAGCCGGTTGTAGCCCGTCGAGCCGGTTTTCGATGTCGGACGCATACGCTTTTAACAGGTGGTCCGTCATCTCCTTCAACCCTGCAGGGCCAAATGCCCGGAGCGGATTTTCGCGTTCCAGCACCCACGTGGTAAAGATAAGGTCCGGCAATCCGATCGTATGATCGGAATGCAGATGTGAGATAAATACATGTTCGAGGTTTTTGGCGTCGAGACCTTTGACACCCTTTCGCGCCGCCGCTGCCGCACGCCGCACGATACCGGGACCGCAATCGACCAGATACGCGGTGCTGTCTACCACGATCGCCACACCCGGTCCCGAACGTTCGGGGTCGGCGTTGGGCGTTCCGGTTCCGAGTATGACCACCCGCGTGCGTCCGGCGTTTTGGGCGAAAACGGTGGGATAGTCGAAAAACAGAAAAACGGTCAACACGATCGACACAACGATTTTTTTCATACGGACTCCGACAGTTGGCGAAGCGTGCGCGGCCAGTGATACCGTGAATCCCCCGTCAACAGGGTGCGGTGTTCTTCGGTCAGCGTGGCGAGAAAATCCGGGTCGGGATCGTAGCGGCTCCATGGTTGGAACATACACGGCGTATACCCGGCGATGATAAGCAGACGATCTTTGTTTGATCGGATGATACCGGAGGAATGAACCAGCGACTCAAAAAACAGCAGGGTCGATCCCGCCGGGGCGCTGACCTCGTGGATCAGACGCGGATCGCCAAGTGCCGCCTCGATCAGAGCGCAGTCGCCGATCTCGTCGGAAATCTTGTGCGATCCCGCGATGACGGTCGTTCCCCCATCGCCCGGTTCCCAGTCGGTCAGCATGGTGAGTGTTTTTACAAATGTAAAGTGGTACAAACTGTTTCGGATGTAACCGAAACCGGGGTTGACGCCCCGGTGAAAAGCGTATGTAGCAGGGCGCTCCGTCTCGGCAATCGGACGCCGGATATGCGCGTCGGACTGTTCGAGACGCACCCTTCCACCCGTAATCTCTTCGGCCATGGCGACAAGACGCGGATGCGTGACGTAGTCGAAAAAACAGGGCGCGATATGCGGGAGATTGTCGATCCGAAAACATTCGTGCGTGGTCGCCGAATAGTGCGACGACGGATACGGGCATTCGCCTGTTTCCCGGTAGCGTGTTTCGATGGCGTACATCGTATCCCGAAGCCCGGACACCTCTTCACGGCTCAGCACGTTTTCGATGACCACATAGCCGTACACGTCCAGATGCAGGCGTTGTGCAGACGTAAGTGCCGGTTGGGATGTCATGAACCCTCCTGTGTCGATACGGTTTCCGAAGACGAACGTCCGGTTCCGAAAAAACGCCGGAACAGATACGGCAAGACAAAAGTCAGCAAAATGACCAAGTCGAGAGCATGTTCGACGGAAGAAAAAATATCGCCGTAATGGTTGCGGTCCCAGTAGCTTATCGGGCTGTAAAACCGCGTGGTCCAGTCGAAGGGAAAAAATACGAGTGGTCCGTCGTTGTGATGGGTCAAAATGTCGAGGGTCGCATGGAACAGACAGGAAAGACAAAGGGCGAATCCGGCGCTGGCAACGACATGGCGTCCGTATCTACGCCAGAGAAACGCCAAGGCGCCGACCAACAAAATCGGAGCTTGAAGGGTATTTTGAAGCAATATCCAGTACGGATCGGTAAAAAAAAGCGTTCCGTAGATATGACGGAATATCTCACGTCCTTGCATTCCTTCGAACACACGAAAATAGACGAATGACCCGACGGACAGCGAAAGCAGTGCCAAGTCGGGGCCTATGGAACCCCAATAGACGGCTTTGCGAGAAAGCTGTCGTGCGGACGGAACGACCCTGTACAAAGCGGCGGTAACGAGAAAATGCGAATAGGTCTGCATACTTGTCAAAAGATAGAGCGTGTTTTGGCGCGTACGCAAACATATTATCGTGGAGCGGCAAACAAATTAACCGTAATCGGGTTGAACTTTTGTCGGCGCATGGCTATCTTGAGCGTTTTGTGAAGCGCCATTTGGGATGGGGTATTTTTCCCAGCTTCCGAAGTCCAAAAACAGGCCGCAAGAGATTACGCCCATAATCATTGACAATGGACAATGGGTATTATCCACAGGAGGAAACATGGGGGCGAACGGCAGGTTGCGTATCGGAATGATAGGCGTAAGCGGGCGGGGTGGATTGTGGCGACACTGGCATCAGCCGACAGGGCGTTCGGAAATCGTGGCCGGGGCGGACATAAACGCCGGTAAACTGGCGCGTTTTGCTTCCGACCACGGCGGAAACCCATTTGTCGCTGAAGATTATCGTGCTATGCTGGACCGCTCCGACATAGATGCGGTTGGGGTCGCCTCGCCCGATTTCTGTCACGAAGAACACGCCATAGCCGCCCTTCAGGCCGGAAAACACGTCTTCTGCGAAAAACCGCTTGCCGTCACCATAGAAGGCTGTGACCGGATACTGGAAGCATGGCGTGCCTCCGGAAAACGCCTCATGGTCGGATTCAACATGCGGTATATGAATATCTTTCGCGTGATGAAAGAGATCATAGACTCCGGCGCGATAGGAGAAATAAAAGCCGTTTGGGTACGTCATTTTGTCGGACATGGTAGCGATTTCTACTATCACGACTGGCACGCCACGCGCCGCAACGCCACCTCGCTCCTTTTACAAAAAGGTTCGCACGACATAGACATGATCCACTGGATTACTGGTCGCTATACCCGCCGCACCGCCGCTTTCGGCAGTCTCGACTTTTTCGGCGGCGATAAACCCAATACGCTTACCTGTCCCGAATGTCCCGAAAAAACAGTCTGTACCGAATATATGACCGGACCACGTATCCAATGCGCCTTTCGGGAAGAGGTGGATGTCGAGGACAATCAGGTAACCATCATGGAACTCGAAGGCGGGATCAAGGCATCATATCTTCAGTGCCATTTTACCCCCGACTATCACCGCAACTATACCTTTATCGGAACCGAAGGTCGTGTGGAAAACTCTGAGCCGGACATGAAGGTGTGGGTCAAGACGCGGCGTTCAAACACGTACCGCGATCTGGCGGACCGAACCTACGACATCAAACCGGCATCCGGCGGTCACGGCGGTGCGGATCCGGTAATCTGCGAAGATTTTCTCGACATGTGTATCGACGGTAAAATGCCGCTGGCGACCCCACTGGCCGGGCGTATGAGCGTGGCGACGGGCGTATGCGCCGCTCAGTCGATGCGGACGGGCGGTCTTCCGGTGGACGTGCCCCCACCCCCGTTATGGTCAACCCTGTGAAGAAGTGTAAGGTAAGATACGGTCTTTTTTCACCCACCACCCACCACCCATCACCCATCCTCCTTCCCCATGTCTCTTCCTGAAACCTTTCTCCAGTTTGGTAGCGGCAAGTTTCTCCGCGCCTTTACCTGCTTTTTCGTTCACGAAGCCAATAAGGCGCGACGAAAAGCCGGAAACATCGTAGTAGTCCAGTCCACGGCGCACCACCGCGCCGCCGCACTAAACGCACAACAAGGACGGTATCATCTGTGGGTTAGGGGACTGCAAGACGGCAAAACGATAGATGAAACACACGTCGTGGAAAGCGTTTCCCGCGCCCTCGAAGCGGACAGTCGGTGGGGAGACGTACTCGAAACCGGTGCATCACCCGATATCCGGTATATCGTGTCCAATACGTCGGAGCGGGGATACGAGCTTTTTTCGGAGGATAGGCTCCCGACCCACCGTCCCCGATCGTTTCCGGCACGGCTGACCCGGCTCCTTTATCACCGGTTTCAAAACGGCGCTGCGCCCGTGGCCGTCCTTCCACTCGAACTCATCGACGACAACGCCGCGACGCTCAAACGTCTCGTTATGCAGATCGCCGACGCATGGTATCCGGACCACGCTTTTTCAGCATGGCTTTCTACCGGCGTTGTATGGCTTCATACGCTTGTGGACCGTATCACCATAGACCCGCCGTCCGGTCATCCCCTGTTGGCACAAGATCCCCTGTTGACCGTCGCCGAACCCTTTGCCTTCTGGGCCGTAGAAGCGCATCCGGATGTGCCGCTGTTCGATCATCCGGCCATTTGCCGCACCGCCGACGTAATGCGATACGCCCTGCGCAAATTTCGGATTCTCAACGGCGCGCACACGGCGCTTGTCTGCAAGGCGCTTCCACTTGGTCTTTCCAATGTCCGGGAAGCAGTGGAGCACCCGGAGACCGGCGCATGGCTTCGCACGCTTGTGTACGAAGAAATCATCCCGGCTATCACAGGCGAGGTAGACGAACCCGAAGCTTTTGCCCAAGCGTGTCTGGAGCGATTTCGCAATCCCTTTCTCGACCATCGGTTGACCGCCATCGCCGTCGATCACGAAACCAAAGTGCGCATTCGGTTGATGCCTACCTACGAGGCGTTTCTGCACCGATTCGGACGGCGTCCTCCGCTGCTTTCCGAGGCTCTGGGGATTTTCTAAACCGGGGCAACCACAGGGGGTTGCCCCAACGCTCACGGGGGGTTGCCCCAACGCTCACCGGGCAACCACAGGGGGTTGCCCCAACTCTCATACCGAGGATATCTATCATGCAGACCGTCATTCTCGACCAACCGGGAAAATTTGTCGTACAGGACACGGCTCCTCCCGCCACTCCACTGCCCGGACAGGCGCGGGTACGGGTGCGTCGGATAGGCGTTTGTGGAACCGATTTACACGCCTATCAGGGAAAACAGCCGTTTTTTACGTATCCGAGGATATTAGGCCATGAACTGGGTGTAGAGGTGATCCAGACGGGCGATGGGGTTTCCGGTGTGCAAAAGGGGGATACCTGTTGCGTAGTACCTTACCTGAACTGCGGGGCGTGTTTACCTTGCCGTATCGGAAAACCCAATTGTTGCACACGACTCGAAGTGCTGGGTGTGCATGTGGACGGCGGTATGAGAGAAGAAATCCTGATTCCTGCCGAAAAACTGATCGTATCGCGCCGGCTAAGTTTTGAGCAACTTGCCTTGGTGGAAACGCTCAGCATCGGGGCGCACGCAGTGGACCGGTCGGGGGTGCAAAGCGGAGAAACCGTGCTTGTCGTGGGAGCCGGTCCGATCGGACTGTCGGTAATCCAATTTGCCCATCTTGCAGGTGCGCGGATCGTCCTGATGGAAATAAGTCCCCGGCGAATCGACTTCTGTGCTGCGCGTTTTCCGCTTGAAGACGTGATCCGAGACCCTGAAAATGCCGTCAATCGTCTCCGGGGCTTGCTAAACGGCGATCTGCCCATGGTCGTCTTTGACGCTACCGGCAACGCGGCCTCCATGATCCGGGCGTTTCAACTTGTATCCAACGGCGGAAGGCTCATTTTTGTAGGCATTACGCAACAGGAGATTTCGTTTCAGGGGCCGGAGTTTCACCGAAAGGAACTTACCGTGCTGAGCAGTCGCAATGCGCGTCGGGAGGACCTGGAACGGGTAATGGGCGACATGGAGACGGGTGATATCGACTCGCGCCCATGGATTACCGACCTTGCCTATCCCAGCGAGATAGACGCGGTCTTTCCTTCATGGCTCGACCCGAATACCGGCGTGGTCAAGGCCATGGTCAGGATGGACTAAACCACCATGGAAAACCTGCCTGTAACCGATGAAGAACGCAAGGCGCGCGACCTCGCCCGCATGAAACGTGCGGCCACAGGTTTGCTGGTCGGGGTGACGCTTGTGTTTTCCGCCACGTTTTTCGTACCCACGCACGGTTTCTGGCTGGAACTGATCCGTGCGATGGCAGAAGCGGCCATGGTGGGCGCGCTGGCCGACTGGTTTGCCGTGACTGCCTTATTTCGCCATCCGCTTGGCATCCCGATCCCGCATACGGCCATCATCCCCCACCGCAAAGACCAGATCGGAGCTGGGCTGGGCAGGTTTATCCAACACAATTTTCTTACAGGGGAGATCATTGCCCGGCGGCTGCGCGTGTTGCAGTTGAGCCGAAAAATCGCCACATGGATCTCCACTCCCGAAAACGGCGCCCACGTCGCGCGTCTTGCGGCCGCCGGCGCGCCGGGCGTACTCAACGTGGTCAACGACCGCAGCGTTCAGCAATTTATCGCCCACTCGATACAGACCCATCTCAAACCCGTGACCGTCACCCCCATCGTCGGGCAGTTGCTCGACAGTTTTCTTACGCCCGACCGACAGCGTATCCTGCTCAGACAACTGGTAGATGCCATCCTTCAGTTTACACAAGACAATCAAGAAGCCATCCGCGAACGCATAAAAGCCGAAACCCCTTGGTGGATTCCCGTGGCGATAGACGACAAAATATATCAGCGTATCGTCCGCCATATCGAGCAGATCGACATCCAGATACACGAAGACGAAAATCACCCCCTCCATCTTCAGTTTTCGGAGACCCTACAAGGGGTTGTAGACGATCTCCAACACTCCGACGATCTCATCCGAAAAGGTGAGGCATGGAAGGACGACATACTCGGTTCGATCATCGTGCCGGAAACCTCCAAAGACCTTTGGGAAAGCATCAAGAGCGCGCTTTCCAGCGTGCGGAAAGATGACGAGAGTCCTTCCATCGAAACGACGCTTCAGGAGGGGATAACCCGTATCGGAACCGCGCTTTTAGCAAATCCGGACCTGTTACAAAAAGTGGACGATGCCATCGAAGACGTGGCGCGCCGAGTTATGGAAGCATACGGTGACGAGATCGGGCATCTTATCGCACATACCATACAACAGTGGGATCCGGATCGCACCTCACGCAAAATAGAGTTGCATGTAGGCCGGGATCTCCAGTATATACGGATCAATGGCACGGTAATCGGAGGGCTGGTGGGGTTGGCGCTGCATCTGCTGACGACGGTCACGCGATGATCCGTCAACGACTACGTGATGGTACATAACCCATCCATGACAAAGGGATTGCAGAGACTTGACCGATGCCGGAACCTCGATTACCCCATGACAGACGCTTGACCATGTCCGTCTTGATTCGGTGGGGCGTTAAGTCGGCGATCTTTGCCACGCTGGCATTGGCCGTTACGCTGACCGTCATGGCCATCCGGTCCGAACCGGCGCCACACCACCCCATTACCGACACACCGGGCGTTTTGGCGATAGCGCACCGAGGCGGGCGCGGTCTGTGGCCCGAAAATACCATGTACGCGTTTGAAAACGCCATCCGTATGGGCGTGGACGTGCTGGAATTCGACGTGCATCTTACAAAAGACGGAAAACTGGTGGTCATCCACGACGACCGCGTGGATCGAACCACGGAAGCTACGGGACGGGTGGAGGAGATGACGTTTGACACACTTTCCCGTCTCGATGCCGGATATCGATGGACTGCCGACAACGGAGGCACGTTTCCGTTTCGCGGCCAGAATATCCGCATCCCGGCTTTTGAAGAGGTGCTAGAAAGGTTTCCCGAAAAAAGGATAAACATCGAACTCAAAACGGAAGGGACGGCAGCGGCGGAGCAATTTACCCAAGTCCTGAAACGCTACACCCGCACCGATCGGACGCTGATCGCCTCATTCAATCAGTCATCTATCGACTATCTACAAAACACCCTTCCCGGTCCAGCTTATGCCGTCACCGGACGCAACGCTTTTTTCTTTTTGGTGTTGCACCTTTTTCGTGTGGATTTCGCCTTTTCCGCGACACAACACGCGTTTCAAGTTCCCGCACATTTAGCCGGGTTTACCGTCGTAACACCCCGTTTTGTCAAACGGGCGCATGCCCATAACATGGCGGTTCACGCATGGACCATCAACGACTCCGTCGAGATGAAGCGTCTTATCGACGCCGGAGTGGACGGCATTATGACCGATTATCCCGACCGTCTTCTTGATGTGCTTGGAAGACCGCTTCCGGAATGACCTCGTCTCCCGCTTTGGACATGCCGATCCTTCGAGTCGATCGGCTTACGCGTACCTACGTCAGCGGTGAACGCCGTCTTACCGTGCTCAACGAGGTTTCATTTTCCGTGCACGCCGGTGCCTCGTGCGCGATCATAGGTCCTTCCGGAAGCGGTAAGACCACCCTGCTGGGGCTTTGTGCCGGTCTCGACCACGCCACTTCTGGTTCGGTCGTGCTAAATGGCATCCCACTGGAAACGCTCGACGAGGACCGAAGGGCACGGGTGCGGAATCGTTTCGTAGGGTTTGTGTTTCAGAACTTCCAGTTGATTCCCACGCTGACGGCGTTGGAAAATGTGATGGTTCCGGCAGAACTCAGAGGCGAGAACCGTCCCGCCGACCGGGCACGAAATCTTTTAGAACGAGTGGGGCTTAAAGACCGCACAGACCATTATCCCCTCCAACTGTCGGGTGGAGAACAACAGCGAGTGGCGCTGGCACGGGCATTTATCAATAGCCCCCAACTGCTTTTTGTAGACGAACCTACCGGCAACCTGGATGCAGAGACCAGCGAACGGGTACAACAACTCTTGTTCGACCTCAACACCGAAGCGGGTACAACGCTGATCATGGTGACGCACGATTTGGACTTAGCCCGCAAAACCCGTCGCATCATACGACTTCGGGGTGGGGTGGTGGTAGAAGATTCAGGAGAGGATCGGGTATAGGTTCTACCGACACAAAGAACCCCGGGGTTGGAGGGTTATATGAAACGCTTCATATATCCGCTTTTCGCCATGCTCCTTGTCCTCGCCGCACGGATAGATGTTTTGCCTGCCCACGCACAGACGCCCGATCCGCAGGAGATCGTCGATGCCTGCCTACGTGCGCACGGTGGGGAACGGTTTACCACCTCAGTGGTGGATTTCGACTTCCGGGGGCGCCATTTTACGGTATCACATCGGGGTGGGCTATTTGCCTATACCCGCACATACACCGACAGCACGGGAATGGTAGCGGAAACGCTCCACAACGACGGGTGTTTCCGCGAGTTAAACGGCACGCGCATCGAACTCGCGGACAACACCCGGCGAGCCGTCGCCTCCGTGATCAACTCGGTCGTCTACTTTGCCCTGCTTCCCCACAAACTCAACGATCCGGCGGTACGAAAGCGATATCTCGGCGAGTCGATCATAGCCGTAGAACCTTATCGCAAAGTGGAAGTGACGTTTGTGGAAGAAGGCGGTGGCGAAGACCACCGCGACGTGTTTATCTACTGGATACATAAGCAGAGGAACACGATGGACTATCTGGCGTATACATACCATGTCAACGGTGGGGGAACAAGGTTTCGCGAGGCGTTTAACACCCGTGTCGTTGAGGGTATCCGGGTGGCGGACTACCACAACTATCGCGCGTCCTCCGAAGAGATTCCTCTGGAGGCGTACGAAGGGTTGTTTCAAAGCGGAAAGCTGATCAAAGTGTCGGACGTAAACATGGAAAATGTGCGTGTAAGACTTACGGAAATGCCACAACACGGTAAGGGCGAATAGAAAAGGAGTGATAAGGTGATGCGAAAATCGATAGGGGTGTTGATCGCCGTTTTTTTGGCGAGCTATGGACACTGAGAGGCACAGATGACAAATACCGGCGTTTTGAAGACGGTAAGACCGGTGGTGTCGCTGTCAGGCGCAACCCTGACGCCGCCGCCTATGAATCCGGCCACGCGCGAGCGACTCGAAGCCAATCTCGCGCAGGTAAAAACGGCGTACGAAGCAAACCCCGACGACCCGGAGAACATCATCTGGGTAGGTCGCCGTACCGCGTATCTGTCGGGATATCACGAGGCGATAGACATATATACCGAGGGGTTAAAAAAGTTTCCGGACCACTACAAACTGCTACGTCATCGCGGGCATCGCTATATTTCGGTGCGGCAATTCGACCGCGCCATCGCCGATCTCGAACGCGCCGCCCGGCTTATCGAAGGCGTTCAGGATCAGGTCGAACCCGACGGCGCGCCAAACCGCTATAACATTCCCACCAGCAGCAATCATTTCAACATCTGGTATCATCTTGGGCTCGCCTACTATCTCAAGGGCGATTTCGAAAACGCGCTACGCTGTTTTACGGAGAACAAAAAATTTGTCTACAACTTCGACGCACTGGTAGCCAACAGCGACTGGCTCTACATGATCTATCGCCGGTTGGGCCGCGAGCAGGAAGCCAAGACCTTGCTGGAGCCGATAAGAAACGATCTCAGCATCATCGAGAACGACGCCTATTTCAAACGACTCCGCATGTACAAGGGCGAAATCGCGCCCGCCGACCTTTTGGGGACGGGCGGTGGTGATCTGGACCGCGAACTGGCGCTCGCCACACAAGGCTACGGCGTCGCCAATTGGTATCTATACAACGGCCAGATCGAAAAGGCGAAAGAGATGTTTACGCAGATAATCAAAAGCCCCTCGTGGGCCGCATTTGGCTATATCGCGGCCGAAGCCGAACTCAACCGGACCGCAAAATAAGCGGTTTTCGACCTCACTCTCGACCGCCATGACGCTCAATACCGATCACCTCAATCGTTGCATCCGAACGTTGCAGTCTTCGGTGACGCTTTACGAAAGCGCTCAAGAAGGCAGCATCGATCAGGAGGTATTCCGCAGAAACGCTAGCGATCTTGCCCGGTTTCATCGCCGATGCAACCCGTCTCGAAAGCGTTCTACATAACCAGTTCGGGGAGGAAGAGCCCCATGCCCGCGCTTGAAGAAAAATATCTGCGTCTTACGCCTCGTTATCTCGACATGTTGATGCGTATGATTCATGAGTATCTTCCCTATGCCGAAGTATGGGCCTATGGAAGCCGCGTCAACGGAGACGGACACGAGGCCAGCGATCTGGATATTGTAGTTCGTAATCCCGAAGCATACGATCGGCCTGTTCCCGATTTTGCGCGCTTTATGGAAGGGCTAATGGAAAGCGACCTTCCCATTCGCGTAGATGTGCTGGACTGGGCCCGCATTCCGGAAACATTCCGCCGGGGGGAAATCGAGCAAAAATACGTACCGCTTACATGACCATGAATCCTTTTCGTCATATATCATACGCCTTCGTGCTTAGCGTTGCGCTCTTTTTCCCAGGCTGTTCCGCGGGCGTCCATGCCCAGGATGGCGACATTCGTTACGGCGTGGTGATTGCCGGTATCGGTGGAGAACCTGCCTATGTGGAAAAAAACGCCCGGTGGGCCACAGGGATATACCGGGCCTTGCGTGACGAGCAGGGGTTTGGGAAAGACCGCCTGTTCCTGTTTGTAGAGAATCCGGGAGGAGACGCCTCTCTTCCGGCGCGCAAATCGACTCTTGAAGAAATCGGGCGCGTATTTGACGATCTATCCCGGCGAGCAACACCCTCTGATGCGCTTTTTATCGTGTTTATCGGTCATGGAAGCAACAACGAGAACGATCCGAAACTCAGTCTGCCCGGTCCGGACCTCTCTCCTGCTGCTTTGCGTGGGTTTATAGCGACGGTTCAGGCCGGCCGGATCGTCATCGTGCATGGCGGTAGCGCCAGCGCTCCGTTTATCGAGCCACTAAGCGGTCCGGGTCGGGTGATCGTCACCGCTACCAAAAGCGGCCGCGAACGATTGGCAACGGTATTTCCGGAACATTTTCTGGCTGCGCTCTCTCCGGCAAACAGCGATCTCGATAAAGACGGGCGGGTGTCGGTACTGGAGGCGTTTACCAGTACAAGGCTCAGAACCGAGGCATGGTACGAAGGTGAAGGACGCCTATCCACCGAGCATCCACTCTTGGACGACAACGGTGACGGCGTAGGCAGTCGGGATCCTGGTGGCGCAGACCCCGACGGCACACTGGCCCGTTCCATACTGTTTGGCGGAAAAACGACTACGGCAAAAACCGGCCCGGTTTCTGCAGAGAAACAAAAACAACTGACTGCGCTCGAAATACAAGCACGGGATACTCAACGCCAGATCGACGCCCTCAAACGAGACAAAAACATCCTCGCGCCCGACGCCTACGCCTCCCAACTCCAAACGCTACTCGTAAAACTGGCGCGCATAAACCGCGATATCAAAGCGTTGCAGGAAAAATAGAGGACGAGGATTCCCGGGACATGCTCCGCAAGATTTCCTCTGCGGTCTCTTCCACGTCATACCGATCTATGCGAACCGGAAACCCGACGTCTCGGAGATGGATAAGCAGACGCGGAAAAAAGGGAAGTTCCAACCCCATCGCTGCCACTCGGCCTGCATCGGCAAAGACTTGTCCGGGTAGAGCGTCTACTGTCGGACGCCCGGCGTCCAGCACAATCACGCGCCGGACAAGACGCGCGACAAGGTCCATATCATGCGAAATAAGCAGGACTGTCCCGCCTTCGGTATTAAAGGTGCGAAGTATAGCTTCTACCGTCCGTGCTCCGGCGGCATCCAGTCCGGCGGTAGGCTCGTCGAGCGCCAGAAGTCGAGGGCGCATGGCCAGCACACCGGCAATTGCTACACGCCGCATCTCGCCGCCACTTAGCGCAAGCGGGTAACGCTCCCCATATCGCTGAAGATCGAGATGTACGCGCTCCAACGCCTCCGCCACCCGCCGCCGTACCTCTTCTTCGTCAAACCCCATATTGCGTGGGCCAAACGCTACATCGTCGTATACCGTTTCCTCAAAAAGCTGGGTTTCCGGAAACTGAAAAACAAGCCCTACTTGCCGGCGGATAAACGCCAAATCGGTTTTGTGATACGCAAGATCCTTGCCGTCGAACCGAACCGAGCCGGTGTCGGGAGTAAGCAGCCTATTTAGATGCTGGACCAAGGTAGACTTCCCCGAACCGTTTGGCCCGATCAACCCGATACATTCACCTGCTTGGATACGCAAATCGACGCCGTTTAGCGCCGGAACAGCGCCCAGCCCTTCCTGACGATAGATATGTGTTACGGCGGTGAACTCCACTATATGGGGCAAGACGGGTAGGGATAATGCGGCTTCCAGCTCCGGAGGGGCGACCCCACCCGGTTTCCATGCACCGATATGGAGGACGAGTTTCTCTGGGGCGAGGATATGATCGGGAACCGGAAGACCGCGTATACGCAATGCGTCAGCCAGTCGAACGGTCGGTGGAGGCTCGAGACCGGATTCGCGCAACAGCGCGGTTTGCGTCAACGTCTCCTCCGGTGTGCCTTCGAAAAATATCCGCCCCGATCTCATCACCGCGACCCGGTCCGCTTGAGTTGCCTCTTCGGGCGTCTGTGTGATATAAACTACGCCCATATTGTGTTCGCGGCACAGCGAATGCAACAACGTCAGCACCTCGCGGCGACCGGCCGGATCGAGTAGCGACGTGGGTTCGTCACATACCAGATACCGAGATTGCATCAACACGGCGCAGGCAATGGCGACACGCTGTTTCTGGCCACCCGAAAGCCGGTGCGGTGGATACAAACGCCAGTCGGTCAATCGGAAATACGTCAGCCCCCATTCTACACGATCTCGGATTGCCGCCGTTTCCAGCCCAAGATTCTCCAGCCCAAAGGCCAACTCACGCTCTACCGACGTGGAAACCAACTGATTGTCGGGCTGCTGAAAAACCATGCCGACACGCCGAAAGACCTCCCACGCTTGATCCGGAGCCGAAGGGGCCAGCCCATCGACGGTCATACGTCCGGCGGAGACTTGGAGCAGACCGTTTATAAGTCGACCGAGGGTGGACTTGCCCGACCCGTTGGGGCCGAGAAGCGCGACAAATTCGCCTTCCCGCACCGAAAGACTCACCCCGTCCACCGCTCCGGGTCGATCCGAAGCCGCCCGTTCGTACCGGTAAGACACGTTTTCAGCCAGAATCACGGGAGACGATCCAGATCGAGACTGCCGGCGG
>Ga0194132_10008515_pt1 | contig 14612 bp, 13 predicted proteins | sample TA2KigOf80mmetaG_FD_148612 | JGI IMG/M metagenome (GOLD analysis project Ga0194132, IMG submission 148612) | Freshwater microbial communities from Lake Tanganyika, Tanzania - TA2015054 Kigoma Offshore 80m | ecosystem: Environmental > Aquatic > Freshwater > Lake | place: Tanzania: Lake... | reverse complement strand
CCCGGAGCCCGGAGCTATCGGGAACCAGTGTCCGTTCGCCGATCGCTGCGAGCTCGTCTCGGACGTGTGTCGCGCCGAGCCGCCCGCCCTCCGCGAGCTGCGACCGGGAAGGTGGGTGGCGTGTCACAACCTCTGACGGGGTCCGTGCTCGAGGTCGAGGCCGTGCGCAAGACGTTCCGCCAGAGCGCCGGGATCGCGCGCGGGATGCGCGCGATCGCCGCGGTCGACGGCGTCGACCTCCGGCTCGAACGCGGCCGCACCGTCGCGCTCGTCGGCGAGTCCGGCTGCGGCAAGTCGACGCTCGCGCGGCTGATCCTCCGGCTCCACAAGCCCGACTCGGGCCGGATCCGGCTTCTCGGCCACGAGGTCCAGGATCTCTCCGAACGGGCCTTCCGGCCGCTGCGACGTCATGTGCAGATGGTGTTCCAGAACCCCCTCGGCTCGTTCGACCCGATGCACACGATCGGAACGTCGGTCGCCGAGACGATGCGGCTCCGGGCGAACGGCGGCTCGACCGAAGGCGCCGTCGGGGAACTGCTGACCGAGGTCGGGCTCAGCCCGAGGTTCGCGAAGCTGAAGCCCCGCGCCGTCTCGGGCGGCGAGCTCCAGCGCGCCGCGATCGCCCGTGCGCTCGCGCCTCACCCCGATCTGGTGGTGATGGACGAGCCGACCTCTGCGCTCGACATGTCGATCCAGGGCCAGGTGCTGAGCCTGCTGAAGGCGCTCCAGGAGCGGCACGGCTTGAGCTACCTGATCGCGACGCACGATCTGCGGACGGTACGGCTCGTCGCGGACGAGGTGATGGTGATGTACCTGGGGCAGGTAGTCGAGTCGGGGCCGACCGAGGAGATCCTGACGCGGCCCACGCATCCGTACACCCGCGGTCTCCTCTACGCGAGCGACCTCACCGGTCGCACCGATGAGAAGGACCGCACCGTGCGCATCAAGGGCGCGGTGCGGACGGCGGAGCCCGGCTTCCGCGGCTGCCGGCTCGTCGACCGCTGCCCCGTCGCGGCGGAGCGGTGCAGGGAGGAGCAGGAGCTGACAGAGGTCGGCCCGGGGCATCGGGCGCGATGCTGGCGGGCCGTGACAGGCGAATACGACGAGGAAGGAGCGATCGCATGATCCGCATCAAGTACGTCAACCCGGTCGCCACGGGAGAGCTCGACGACTACTTCGCCGAGCAGCTGAACGGGATCGTCGGCGACGACGTGCAGGTCGACGTGTGCCATCTCGAGCTCGGCGAGGCGCCCGAGGGCCCGTTCCTGCCGCGGTTCCCCTCGTACCAGGGCGTGCTCTTCGAGACCCTGAAGCAAGCCGAGGACGACGGCTACGACGGCGCGGTGATCGGCTGCAGTGGCGATCCCGGGCTCTTCGAGGCGCGCCGGTTCCTGAAGATCCCGGTGACGGCGCCGCTTGAGGCGTCGCTCCACGTCGCCTCGCTGCTCCACCCGCGCGTCGCGATTCTCGTCGCCGACGGTTGGGAGGCGCACGTCCTCTACCAGGACCTCGCGCGGAACTACGGGCTCGAGCGCGTGATCAGCGAGATCCTCACCGTGCCGATGGAGTACCCGGACGAGGAGCGGCTCGCACAGCTGATGCGCGATGATCCGCAGGCCGGCTGCCAGGTCGTCGTCGACCGCCACTGCGCGGTGCTGTCCGACGCGGCCCTTCGGCTCGCGCGCGAGGCGCTCGACCGCGGGGCGGGCTCGATCTACGCCGGCTGCACGCTCTGGACGGGGTCGATGCTCGACGACTTCCGGGAGGCGCTCGGGGCGCCGGTGATCGACCCGGGTCAGACGGCGGTCGTGATGGCGGCGGCGGCGGCGCGCGTCCGCAACCCCGTCGGGGCGAGCGTGCCTTCGTGACCTCGGCCGACTTCGACGCCCGCTTCGCGCGGGCTCGCGCACTCGCGGCCGAGGCGGGCGTCGACGGCCTCTACGTGACGGCGGGGCCGAACTTCCGCTGGCTCTCCGGCGAGGCCGCCCATCCGGGCGGCTGGCCGCTCTGGCTGTCGGCGATCCTCCTCCCGCTCGACGGAGAGCCGGCGATGGTGATCTCGAAGATGCACGCCGAGATCTTCGACCTCGAGCGCTGCCCCGTCCGCACAGTGCACACGTACGTCGACGGGGAGGATCCGCGGCCGGCGCTCCGGGCGGCCGCGGCAGGCTTCCGGGGAACGGTGCTCGGCGTCGACGACCCGCTCTGGCTGGGTGACGCCGAGCTGCTGACCGAGACGCTGCCGGCGGCCAAGCTCCGCCGCACGCCCGAGGTGTTCCAGCGGGTGCGGGCGGTGAAGGACGCCTTCGAGATCGAGCAGCTGCGGATCGCGGCCGCGTCGCACGACGCCGGCTACCGTCGCGCGGCGGAGGTGATCCGGCCGGGGGTGACGGTCGCCGAGGCGGGGACCGAGATCATGCGCGCGATGGCGGAGGCGGGCTCCGAAGAGGTTGCGATCGTCGGCGCGTTCAAGCAGCTCTCCGGTCGCCGGTTTGCGCCGGGCGACGTCGTCGACGTCGACCTCTTCCCCGGCTCGCACGGCGGCTACCGCGGCGACACGGCCCGGAACGTCTTCGTCGGCGAGCCGACCGCGGAGGCGCGGCGGCTGTACCAGGCCACCCTCGCCGCATACGACGCGGCGATCGCGGTCGTGCGCCCGGGCGTGCCGTGCGAGGAGATCCACCGGGCCTGCGCCGCTGCAATGCGCGAGGTGGGCTACGACCAGGTGTGGAAGGTCGGGCACGGGGTGGGCCTGAACGAGGCGCACGAGCCGCCGCTCCTCCAGTACGGCAACATCGAGCCGGTGCAGGAAGGGATGGTCTTCACGATCGACCCGGGCGCCTTCCTCGCCCGCGACACCCCGATCCACATCGAGGACATGGTCGTCGTCACCGCCACCGGGTGCGAGCCGCTCAACACCTTCTCGCGGGAGCTGCTCGTGGTCTGAGCCGCGCGCGGGCGTGTCCGACCGAGGCCAGACGCGGGAGCGGCTCACGCCGAGGCTCAGCCGTTGACCACAGCCTCGCGTGCGTGCTCGTTGAGGTAGTAGCCACCACCCTCGGCGCAGACGACGACGTCCTCGATGCGGGTTCCGAGGACGCCGTCCCAGAAGATCGACGGCTCGTCGGTGAACGTCATCCCGGCCTCGAGCGGAGTCTCGTCCTCCTCGGACACGAACGGCCACTCGTGGACGTCGACGCCGATCCCGTGACCCATGCGGTGCTTGAACCACTGGCCCATGCCCGCGTCCTCGATCGGGCCGCGGCAGGCGGCGTTCACCTCCTTCGCAAGCGCCCCCGGAGCGCAGGCGGCGCGTCCCGCCTCCTGCGCCGCCAGCACGAGCGCGTGGCAGCGAGCGTACTCGGGATGCGGCTCGCCGGCGACGACGGTGCGGCCGAAGTCGGAGCAGTAGCCCTGCCAAACTGCGCCGAAGTCGAACATCAGCGCCTCGCCCTCGCAGAGCGGCTCGTGCCCGGACGGGAGCTGCGAATCGAGATAGCGGTCGGACATCACCATCATGTGCGTTGGGAAGCTCGGGCAGCGGGACCCGTGCGCGCGCAGCTGGTGCTCGACCTCCTCGTGGATCTCGATCGGCGTCACGCCCGGCAGCACCTTCGGCTCGACCGCCGCCATCGTCGCGTCTGCGATCGAGGCGGCGCGCCGCATCAGCTCGAGCTCGCGCGGGCTCTTCACGCGGCGGAGCTCGTTGACGAGCGGCGTCCCGTTCACGAGCTCCGCGTCCGGCGCCGCCCGGCCGAGCTCGATCGCCGTCTCGGCCCACGTGCGCCCGCCGACGGCGACCCGCCCGAGCTTCCCGACCGAGGCCACGGCTCTCCGGAAGAGCGCCTCGCCGTCGTCGGTCTCGTTCACGGTCACGACGTCGCCGACTTCGCGGCCGGCGAGATGGAACGTCACGTACATGCGCGGAAGGACGTACAGCGGCTCGCGATCGGGCGCGAGGAGGGCGCCGGTCACCCAGCCGTGCGCGTAGTGCACGTTGCCGAAGCTCGGGAGGTCGCGCTCGAGCCCGGTCAGGTACTCGAGGTCGGAGGACGGCGCCACGAAGAGCGCGTCGATCCCGCCCTCGCGCAGCTTCGCGCCCAGCCGCTCCCGGCGCTCGCGGTACTCGCTCTCGGAGATGCCGGCGCCGGTCGTGTCGGTCATCTGGGGCCTCCGTTCGGTGTCAGGTCGGTGGGGCGGGCGGCTCGGCGGCCGACCGTCCCGGCGGGAAGAGCCCGCTGGCGCGGCGGGCGCGCTCGAGAACGAGGAGCGCTGCGTCGCGGCGCGCGACATGGTCGTCCCAGCCGGCGAGCGGGAGTCGGCGGTCGAGGTCGGCGGCCACGGTCGCGACGAGGTCGGGCGTCCACGGATCGTGCTGCCCGCGCTCGGCGCCCATCCGCTCGTACGCCGGGCCCATGCGCTCGGCATGCGCCTCGATCCCGCCACTGGTGTTGAGCGCCGCGGTCTCGAACGGCCCGATGATGCCCCAGCGCCGACCCGGGCCGTCGCGGACGACGCGGTCGACGTCCTCCGCCGTGACGACGCCGTCGCGCACGAGGCAGTACGCCTCGCGCAGGAGCGCGCCCTGCAGGCGGTTGAAGACGAAGCCCTCGACCTCGCGACGCAGGAGGACCGGGGTCATGCCGACCGCGGACATCAGATCCGAGGCGCGGCAGGCGACCTCGGGATCGGTGAACGGAGCCGGCACGATCTCGACGACGGGCAGGAGGTACGGCGGGTTGCCCGGATGCGCGACCAGGCAGCGGTGCCGGGAGCGGAGCGCGCCGGCGATCGCCGAGGCCGTCAGCGCGGACGACGAGGAGGCGAGCGTGGCCTCCGAAGGCGCGCAGGCCTCGAGCTCCGCGAAGACGCGTTGCTTCAGCTCGAGCGACTCGGGCGCGCACTCCACGACCGTCGGAGCGTCCGCCACGGCAGACGTGAGCGCGTCGTGAACGGCGACCCGGCCGGCAACGGCGTCCGGCTCCTCGTCGAGGAGGCCGGCGCCGGCAAGCCGGGCGAGACGGTCGCGGAGGTCGCCGGCGAGCGCCTCGCGCCGGGCCGCGTCGGGCTCGAAGAGGCTCACGGGCCGCCCGGCGCGGGCGAAGACGATCGCCCAGGCGACGCCGATCGAGCCGCCGCCGACGATCGCGACCGCTGGGCTCGGGCCCCGCGTCACCCGGTTCCGGAAGCCCGCACGTCGCGGTCGACGTTCGCCGCGGTCTCGAGGAGCTTGGGCAGGAGCTGCTGCTCGAGGTCCTCGAGCGTCCAGCGGCTCGCATGGCCGGAGACGTTCAGCGCCGCCGCGACGCGACCACTGGCGTCGTGCACCGGGACGGCGACCGAGCGGACGCCCTCCTCGAGCTCCTGGTCGACCATCGCCCAGCCCTGTGTGCGCACCCGGTCGATCTCCTTCTCGAGCTTCTCGCGCGACCTCGCTGTCCGCTCGGTGAGCGGGCGGAGCTCGGCCGTGGCGAGGTACGCCGCCAGGCGCTCTGCCGGCTCGGCCGCGAGCAGCACCCGCCCCATCGAGGTCGCGTAGGCCGGGAAGCGCGTGCCGAGGCTGATCGAGCCCGACATGATGCGCTTGGCCTGCACGCGACCGCCGTAGACGACGTGGTCGTCGTCGAGGACGCTGAGCGACGACGACTCGCGCACCTCCTCGACGAACGCGCGCATGTGCGGCTGCGCGATCTCCGGCAGCGACAGGCCCGAGAGGTACACGCGCCCGAGCTCGAGCACCCGCGGCGTGAGCCGGAACCGCCGGTCCTCGACCCGCACGTAGCCGAGGTCGACGAGCGTGAGCAGGAACCGGCGCGCCGCCGCCCGGGCGAGGCCGGTCGCGCGGGCGGTCTCGCTCAGCGTCATCGACGGATGCGCCGCGTCGAAGGCGCGGATCACGTCGAGGCCGCGCTGGAGCCACTGGACGAAGTGCGTCTCGCGCACCTTGCCCTCGGTCGCGGTCACGGTCGCACCCCGACCTTCTCGTCGCAAGCGAGCGCCGGCCGGATGTCCTGCGGGACTGCCCTCGAAACCGTGCCCGGCGATCTGAGATCGGTGTTCGGCTCGCGCACTTTCGTACCCGTTGCGGACACTATTGGCTCGAGGAATGATTGTCCAGGTGCTTGACTGCGACGCGCGCAGATGCTTGGATCCCTCGCCGATGCGCATCGGCGGCGTCGTCCCGAACGCAGGCTCCCTGTCGCTCGACCTCGGCATCCCGGCGATGGCGGCGGCGCTCGACGGCGCCGGGTTCGACTCGCTCTGGGTCAGCGATCACGTCGTCCTGCCGACCGTGATGGCCTCGCCGTACCCGTTCGCCGAGGACGGTAAGGCGACGTGGCCGTCGGAGACGCCGTACATCGACGCGCTCGTCGCGCTGGCGCTGATCGCGGCCTCGAGCAGCCGGGCGACGCTCGGCACGGCGGTGCTCGTCCTCCCGTTGCGGCATCCGGTCGTGTTCGCGAAGCAGGCGGCGTCGATTGACCTCGCGAGCGGCGGCCGGCTCCGGCTCGGGGTCGGCGGCGGGTGGCTGCGGGAGGAGTTCGAGGCGCTGAACGTGCCGTTCGACGACCGCGGCGGCCGGCTCCTCGAGTGGATGGCGATCGCGCGGGACTGCTGGACAGGCGCCCCGGCCGCCCGGCGCTCGGAGCGCTACACGATGCCCGAGGGCGTCCTCTGCCTGCCGACGCCGACCCGCCCGATCCCGTTCCTGATCGGCGGTCACTCCCGGACGTCGCTCCGGCGGGCCGGCCGCCTCGCGGACGGGTGGCTGCCGCAGCAGTCGCTGCTCGCCCTCGACCCGGACGAGCTGGCGTCGGCGCGCAGGACGATGGCCGAGGCCGCCTCGGAGGCAGGGCGTGACCCGAGCGAGCTCCATGTCGTCCTCCGCGTCGTCGACTCGAGGGGACGCGCGGAGGAGATGGCCAGCGCCCTGTCTGCGCTCGAGGCTGCGGACGTGGACGAGATCATCGTCGACGTCGACTGGAGCGAGGACCCCGCCGGTCAGCTCGCGGTGCTTCGTGGCGGCTGACCCGCTTCCCGGGCGCGTCGTCCTCGTCACCGGCGCCTCCCGCGGGATCGGCTTCGAGATCGCCCGCGTCCTCGGCGAGCAGGGCGCCGCCGTGATCGCCCACTACGGCGGCCACCGCGCGGGCGCCGAGGAGGCGGTCGCCGCGATCCCCGAGACCGACCGGACGCTCGTGCAGGCAGACCTCGGCGAGCCGGGGGCTGCGCGGCGGCTCTGGGGCGAGGCCGTCGGCTGGCGCGGTCGCGTCGACGTGCTCGTCGTCAACGCGGCGACGATGCCGGAGACGGCGTTCGAGGGCGACGACGAGGCCTGGGACAGCGGTTGGCAGACGGCGCTGCAGGTCAACGTGATCGAGCCTGCCTCGCTGATCCGGGAGGCGGTCGGCCACTTCCGCGAGCGCGGCGACGGCACGCTCATCACCCTTTCCAGCTGGGCCGCGCAGCGCGGCTCCGCGCTCCCGCACCTCGCGGCCTACGCGTCGTCGAAGGCGGCGATCGCGAACCTCACGCAGACGGTCGCCCGCAACTTCGCGCGCGAGGGGGTGCTCGCCCACGTCGTCGCTCCCGGGATCGCGCACACGCGGCTCTCGGAGGCTTCGCTGGCCGCGCGCGGCGGCCTCGAGGGCGTGCGGGCGGCGCTCGCGATGGGCGAGATGGTGCCGCCCGTCGAGATCGCCGAGCTGATCGCGTTCCTCGCCTCCGGACGGTGCCGGCACCTGACGGGCGCCACGATCGACGTCAACGGTGCCTCGAACATCCGGTGACATGGCCTTCGTGAGCAGAGGACGATGCCGGCGGAGGGGCAGCCGCATCACCGGCCGCTTCGCGTCTCGACTTCCGGGATCGAGATAGATGGCGCACGCTGACCGTCGAGGCGCACTCGTCACCGGCGGCGCGCGGGGAATCGGGCGGGGGATCAGCCGCGCGCTCGCCGAGGACGGCTTCGACGTCGTCGTCGCCGACGTCGATCTCGACGCGGCCGAGGAGTGCGCGGCGACGCTGGAGGCCGACGGTCTCTCCGCACGCGCGAGGGAGCTCGACGTCCGCGACGTCGCCGCGATCCGCCGCGCGATCACCGAGGCGGACGCGGAGACCGCGCTCGCGGCCGTCGTCGCGAACGCCGGCGTCGCCTTCCGCCGCCCGCTCGTCGAGGTCGAGGCCGAGGAGTACGACCGGCTGATGGACGTCAACGTCCGCGGCGTCTTCTTCGTCGTCCAGGCGTCGGCGCGGGCGATGATCCCGCGCGGCTCCGGCAGCATCGTCACGACCTGCTCCACGTCCGGCTTCACGGCCTCGACCGGGCCGATGACCGCCTACGACGCCTCGAAGGGAGCGGTGCGGATCCTCACCCAGGCCGCCGCCCGCGAGCTCGCGCCGCACGGGATCCGGGTCAACGCGGTCGCTCCCGGCACGGTCGAGACCGATCTCACGCTCGGCCTCGCCTCGGCGGAGGACCTCGCTGCGCTCGGGCCGGCGCGCATCCCGCTCGGCCGGCTCGGGCGGGCGGAGGAGATCGCGGCGGCGGTCTCCTTCCTCGTCTCCGATCGCGCGTCGTACGTGACCGGCCACGTGCTCGCCGTGGACGGCGGCTGGCTCGCGTAGCCCCGGCCCCGGTGCGGCGCCGCGCGGCGGCGTCGCCGTCAGCTCGCCCGTGAGAGGGAGACGGCAGGGAGCCGGACGAGCCACGAGGGGAAGGTGGCGGGCTCGGCCGTGGTGGAGCCCACGCCAAGTCCGAGAGCGCCGAAGAACTCGTCGACAGCCGATCGCACGCCGAAGACGCCCTCCGGGAGGTCCCCGTCGAGGTAGTCGTGACCCGCGACGATGCCGCCGGGCCGGACCTTGGGAAACCACACGGCGAGATCGTTTTGCACGGACGCGTAGTCGTGACGGGCGTCGAGGTACACGAAGTCCAGGGACGAGTCCGCGATCCGCGTCGCCGCCTCGTCTCCCGTCAGTCGCCAGATCTGGCTGCGGCGGCCGAACCGCGAGAGCCGCGCCTGCGTGGCGGCGAGGAAGGTGTCGTGCCGTTCCTGGGGGACGTTCGCGATGTCGACATACTCGCCCGGCTCCGCCTCGAGCCAGGGATCGACGGAGACGAGGAGCCGTCCCTGCCAGCCCTCGAGGATGGCCTCCGAGTACTTCCCCTCCTTGACGCCCACCTCGACACCAGTCCCCAGGAGGCCGAGCCGGTTGAGGAGGTGCGGGATGTCCGAACGGGCGCGAACGCTGTAGGTGCGCTGAGACGTCCGCTCCCCGGTGAGGGTCGGCACCGGCGCCTCGAGGATCTCGCCCGACGGTGTCACGAGCCGCGGTCCCGTGGTCGCGTTGAGCCGGGCGACTCTGACGGCCGCCTCGTCGGCGGTGAGACCGTGCACGTGAAGCACCTGCACCGGGCCCGAGTAGTAGGCGGGGCCGGCGAGCGCGTTCCACTCGGGCGGGACGACCGCGACCGCGGCGCCCGACTCGTACACCGCCCGCCGGAACGCGGGCTGGTCGTGGCGATGGTGTGGGCTCGCAGCGTAGATCTCCGCCCACCGCTCGAGCGTGCGGCGGACGACCGGGCCGCGCCGGAGCGCGATCACTCCCGTGTTGAGCTGCGGGAAGGCGGAGGGAAGGTCGTCGCTCTCGTACATGTGGACCCTCGCGCCCGACCGTCCCGGGGCGTGCGCGGCCGCGAGATCGAACCGATCGAGGAGGCTCGGCACGTCGTCGGCTCGTCCGGCGAGGAACGCGTCGGTATCGAGGAAGAGCGTCCGGTCGTAGGGGGTGAGCTGCAGCCCGGCGACCTTGTCGGCGAGCGTCTGCGTCGATCGGTCGAGCCTGACGAGCTGCGCCCCGAGCGAGCGGATCGGTTCGAGCGCCCCGACGTCGTCCGTGCAGACGGTCACCGGGAAGGCCGGGTTCGTGCGCGCGAGGAACGCAACAGCCTCCGAGACCTCGCGCCGGCAGCGGTCTCCCGTAGCGACGAAGAGGACCCCGCGAGACATGCTCCCGTGATCGCCGTGATCCTCGCGTGGTTTAGATCCTCCCGTCCGACGGGCCATCGCCCCCTCCAGGGTTGCGGAAGTCTCCGCTTGACACGGGTGATCGCGAGGGTTCACGATCCGCACGTTGCGTCAACCGAGCGAACACGCGCGCGGACGTCGGCGTCGGCCCTCGTGACCGACGCCGACCAGCTGGACGCGTTCGTCCGAACCGGTCAGGCGCTCATCGAGCGCCCGGGTGTCGTCGAGGCCGGACCATGCGTTCCGGCTGCGGGCCTCCCTGTGGGAGCCGGCGGGTTATGCGGAGGACGATGAGAGGCGCCTCTGCCGATCTCGCGATCGTCGGCGGCGGGCCCGCAGGGCTCGCCGCAGCGATCGAGGCCGCCGGCTCGGGGCTCTCCGTCGCGCTGATCGACGAGCGCGCGACGCTCGGCGGCCAGATCTTCAAGCAGCCCGGCCCCGGCTTCCGCGTCACCGACCCGCGTGCGGTCGGCAGGGACTTCGTCCGCGGCCGGGCGCTGATCGAGGGCGCTGAGCGATCCGGCGCCGACGTCCTCCTGCGCACAGCGGTCGTGGCGATCCGCGGCACGTCGCTCGTCCTCGTGGAGGACGGCCGCGAGGCCTCCGCGCTCGAGGCCCGGCACGTCATCCTCGCGCCCGGCGCCCACGATCGTCCGGTCGTCTTCTCCGGGTGGACACTCCCCGGCGTCGTCACCGCCGGCGGCGCGCAGACGCTCGTGAAGACGCAGCACGTGCTCCCCGGTGAGCAGATCGTCTTCGCCGGGAGCGGGCCGGTGGCACTCGCGTTCCCCGCGCAGCTGCGCAACCTCGGCGCCAACGTCCGCGTCGTTCTCGAAGCGGGCCCGCCGCCTGGGCCGAAGGACGTCCTCCGGCTCGTGCGCGCGGCCCACGGCAACGAGGCTCTCCTGCGCGACGCGGCCGCCTACCGACTCTCGCTCCTGCGACGCCGCGTCCACATCCGCCACCGGCGCATCGTCGTTCGGGCTGAGGGCGACGGCCGCATCGAGGAGGTCGTGCATGCTGCCGCCGACCGCGACTGGTGTCCGCTCCCGGGCACCGAGGAGCGAATCGCAGCGGACTGCCTCTGCCTCGGCTACGGCTTCTTTCCCTCGGTCGAGCTCCTCCGGCTCGCCGGCTGCGACTTCACCTACGACGAGGATCTGGGAGGCCCCGTCGCCGTCCGCGACGAGTGGCTTCGGACCACCGTCCCCGGAGTCTCGGCGGCAGGCGACGGCACCGGGATCACCGGCTCGTACGTCGCGATCGATGAGGGCAAGCTCGCGGCTCTCGGCGCCCTCGTCGCACTTGAAGCGATCACGCCGGAGACAGCCTCCGCGCGAGCGGACGCGGTACGGCGGCGGCTCGCCACCAAAGAGGCGTTCCGCCGCGCGCTCGTGCCGCTCCACCCGGTCGGCCGCGGGATCTACGAACTGGCGACGCCGGAGACGATTGTCTGCCGCTGCGAGGGACGGACGCTCGGCGAGCTCGACGCCGCGCTCTCGACGACCGGAGACCCGAACCTCGTCAAGAGCCTCACCCGCGTCGGCATGGGCCTCTGCCAGGGGCGGAGCTGCCAGCGCCAGATCGCCGCGATGCTTGCGCGCCGGCACGGCGTCGGGATCGGCGACGTCCCCGTCTCGACGCCGCGCCCGCCGATCCGGCCGGTGCCGCTCGGCGCGGTGGCGGACGCGTCGGTCGAGGATCTGCGATTCTTCACACCAGACTGATGGACGTCCAGCTCACCTCCCTCGCCCCGACCGGCGGCTGGCTGCCCGCGAGCGCGACCGCGGGCGCGCTGCCGGCCGAGACCGACGTGCTCGTGGTCGGCGGCGGCCTCGCCGGGGCGGCGATCGCCTACTACCTGGCCCGCGAGGGCGTCGAGGTCGTGCTCGTCGAGCGCGGCGAGCTGAACCGCGAGGCCTCAGGCACGAACGCAGGCAGCTTCCACTTCCAGATCGCGCTGCACCAGCTGACGGCGATGGAGACGGGGAACATCCGGGGCAAGCTCCTGACCGAGGTGCGGCTCCACGTCGAGGCAGCCGAGGTCTGGGCCGAGCTCGAGCGCGAGCTCGACGGGCCGCTCGACATCCACACGACCGGCGGCCTGATGGTGGCGGAGACGGAGGAGGAGCTGCAGCTCCTCCAAGACAAGCGCGAGCTCGAGCGGGAGGCTGGCCTCGAGGTCGAGGTGCTGACCGGGCGCGAGCTGCGGGACTTCGCTCCCTACCTCGCCGACCGGGTTCTCGGCGCCACGTACTGCCCGGAGGAGGGGCACGCGAACCCGGCGCTCGCGACCCCGCTCTTCGCGCTTCGGGCCGCGCAGGCCGGAGCGACGATCCGGACGCATGTCGAGGTCACCGGGATCGCCGCCGACCAGGACGCGGGCGCGCGCCGGTTCGCCGTCCCCACTTCGTCCGGCACGATCACGGCGCACCGGCTCGTCAACGCCGGCGGCGCCTGGGCGAGCGAGATCGCACGGCACGTCGGGCTCGACCTGCCGATCCGCGGCGACGGCCTCCACATCAACGTGACCGAGCCGCGCGAGCACGTGCTGAAGCCGATGGTGCAGCACATCGGGCGCCGGCTGACGCTGAAGCAGGCCTCGAACGGCACCTTCATCCTCGGCGGCGGCTGGCCCGCGCGGCCGGAGGCCCGACCGCACCGGTACTCGACCATCTGGCAGAGCATGGCCGGGAACGCCGCCGTCGCAGTCGACGTGGTGCCGTTCCTCGCCGACGTCCGCGTCGTCCGCACGTGGTCGGGCGTGATGGCCTTCACCCCCGACCTGGCGCCGATGGTCGGCGAGTCGGCGCGCGTGCCCGGCTACCACAGCCTGATGGCGACCACCGGCTTCACCCTCAGCCCGCTGATGGCGCGCCAGCTGGCAGAGTCGATGACCGGCGCCCGGACGTCGTTCCCCCCCGACTACGACGTCGACCGGTTCGCGAACGCAACGACGACGACCTGAGGAGACGCAGATGACGAGAGACGACGTCGACTGGAAGGGCTACTGGCCGGCCTGCCCGACCCCGTTCGCGCCCGGCGGCGCGGAGGTCGACTACGAGACGCTCCGGGCGCTCGTCGAGTGGTACGTCGGCGAGGGCATCTACGGGATCTTCGTCAACGGCACCACGGGCGAGTGGTTCTCGCAGACCCCGGAGGAGCGCCGCTGCGTCGCCGAGACCGCGATCGAGGCGGCCGCCGGCCGGGTGCCCGTCGTGATCGGCTGCACGTCGCTCACCGCGCGCGACGCGATCGAGCTGGGCCGGCATGCGATGTCGGTCGGTGCCGCCGGGATCGGCTCGACGCCGCCGCCCTACTCGAAGACGCTCCCAGACGAGACGGTGCGCTACTTCCAGGACATCTCCGACGGGGTCGACGCGCCGCTCATGGTCTACAACTGGCCGCATGGCTGCAGCGTCGACATCGGCCCCGACCTCGCCTCGCGGATCGCCGACGTCGGCAACGTCGTCGCGATCAAGGACTCGACGCCGAGCTTCGAGCAGTTCCGCGAGACGACGAAGCGGGTCGTCGATCGCGTTCGGGTCTTCGGCCCGTTCATGAGCGTGGCCGGGCTCGAGTTCCTGCTCGAGCACGGCGGCGACGGCTTCATCGGCGGCGGCTCGCTCTGGGGCCGGCGCGACGCCGCGTTCTGGGAGGACGTCTGGAGTCAGAACACGGAGGCCGCCTCCGAGCACGCGCGCCGCACCGACGAGCTCTTCCCGAAGCTCTGGGTACCAGGCGGTTGGGCCGGCGTCTACGCCGCCTACCAGAGCCAGCTCAAAGTGCTGATGGGGATGCTCGGGCAGCCGACCGGCGACGTGCGCCTGCCCCGGTTGCCGCTCACCGATCCCGCGAGCCTCGAGAAGCTCCGGGAGGCGCTCGTCGGGATCGGGCTCCTGCCCGAGGGGGTGCGCGCGTGAGCCTGTTCGCGGGGGTCGACCACGTCGGCGTCGGCGTCTCCGACGTCGACGAGGCGATCCGCTTCTACGGCGATCACGTCGGCTTCGACCGCGTGCTCTTCGACTGGACGGGCGAGCTGCGCGCCGTCGAGCCCTATGCGGGTCGGGTGCCGCTGGCGCGGGTCGCGATGCTCGAGTCGAGCGGCGCCACCCCGATCGGGGCAGGGCGCGTCAAGCTCGTGCAGGTGCTCGACGGCGACGGGCCCCCGCCGGTGCCGGAGGGGCAGGCGTGGGGCGAGATCGGCGTCTGCGAGATCTGCCTGCACGTGCGTGACGTCCGGGGCGTGCACGACACGCTCGTGGCGGCCGGCGGCGCTTCGCTGATGGCGCCGATGCGCGCCGACGTGCCGCCGGCGGGCGTGACGCTCGACATCGCCTACGTCGCCGACCCGTGGGGCACGAAGCTCGAGATGATCGAGTGGACGGGTCTCTGGCGCTCGCTGCCCGGCCCCGCGCGAGCGGAGGGGGTGAACCACGTCGCGTTCGGCGTCGCCGAGATGGCGCGGTCGCGCGCGTTCTACGAGGCGCTCGGGTTCACCGAGCTCCTGTTCGAGTCGTTCGAGTTCTTCGACCCGATGGCGCCCTGGTACGAGCGGCCGTGGTACGACCCCGAGCGCCT
>Ga0194132_10008512_pt1 | contig 14620 bp, 15 predicted proteins | sample TA2KigOf80mmetaG_FD_148612 | JGI IMG/M metagenome (GOLD analysis project Ga0194132, IMG submission 148612) | Freshwater microbial communities from Lake Tanganyika, Tanzania - TA2015054 Kigoma Offshore 80m | ecosystem: Environmental > Aquatic > Freshwater > Lake | place: Tanzania: Lake... | reverse complement strand
TCCTTCCTGCCCCAGCGGACCTTCCTGGGAGGAGAACCTATGGGGTGCGTGACGGGCCTGCACGCCGGATCGCTCCGAAGCTTTTCGGGTCGCACGGCCAGCGGCCGTGGTTTCAGCTAGGAATGAGCCGCCGGAGTAGCCGAAATTAAAGGCTGGGCCAATGGACAGATTCGGCCCGATCCCATTAAAGAGGTCGTTGTCCGCAGCTCCAGCGATATGCAGATTCCCTTGCGGAGCATCAGTGCCAATGCCCACTTGCCCCATGGTATCAACAAAGAGTGAAGACGATTGCGCGGCTCCGGGGCTCGCCTTCATCGTCAGCCCACTCAGAAGAATGACTCCCGCTAGAGTGCGACACATGAGTATCCGTAGGGTTCCCATAGCAAACGGCTCCTTCTTTGTGTGTCCGTACAGTGTCGACATAACTCTCCCTTCCGATGAGGCAATCTGATCCGACGAATTGCACGAAATGTGAGGCGAGGGGAATGTAGGAAAAAAAGAGACAACATGCAAGCCCTAAAATCGATGGAATATTGGGACCGCACAAGATGATGGCGCGTGCTACGCGCCCTACTCGGCTGTTGATTAGAGCGGCAGGGCGTGCGCAGCGCGCTAGTTCAGTGGCGCGTGATACGCGCCCTACTTCAGCAACCTTGGCTCCAAGTAGCGGAAATCCCTGAGGTACGATACAACGCGAGGCATGGCGGAAAAGAGTTTGCTTCCGACAGAATATATTGAATCATCGATTGTCTTCATCAGAGGTCACAGGGTCATGTTAGATGAGGACTTGGCTGCGCTTTATGGAGTAGAGACCCGTATCCTTGTCCGTAACGTGAAGCGGAATCTCGATCGATTCCCTGCCCATTTTATGTTTCAGATAACGAGTGAGGAGCATGCACGTTTGAAATCCCAATTTGGGATCTCAAAGTCCGGTCGTGGCGGTCGACGTTATTTGTCGTGTGTCTTAAAGAAAGCACATTAAGCCCTAACGCCCAAAGAGTATCCATGTCTGCTGCATCTACGAGTTCGCGTCCGCTCTCACTTCCAGTTCCGTTCACTCCCCAACGTATTTTGATCGTCCTGCTTGGCGCGATCGGCGATGTCACGCGTGCGTTGCCTTTGCTCACACGATTACGACGAGCATATCCTCAAGCTCATATTACTTGGGCAGTCGAACCAGCGGCCGCAGCGTTGCTCGATTACCATCCTGCTCTTAATGAGGTTCTGCTCTATCAACGCAACCGAGGCTCACGAACGTTCTTCCCGTTTCTACGTAGGATTCGTGATCATCATTTTGATCTCGTGCTCGATCTCCAACGTCACTTCAAAAGTGGGCTGGTCAGTTGGTGGTCGCGTGCTCCAGTGCGAGTTGGTTTTCATCGTACCAATACTAAAGAAGGAAACTGGCTGTTCAATACTCACACAATCGAAGCCATCCCCGATTTCTCGCTGAAACTGGGACAGTACCTCAAGTTTGCTGAAGCCCTGGGGTTACCAGACAACGGCGTCTCGTTTGACCTCCGCCTTCGACCAGAAGAGGAGCAGAAAGTTGAGACCTTGCTTGCTGGGACCCCTCGTCCCTTTGCCGCCTTCTTTCTTGGCTCACGCTGGCCAAGCCGGTTCTGGTTCCCGCAGGCAACGGCAGAGGTAGCGCGGGTGTTACAACAGGAATATGGTATGGGCGTCGTGCTGGTGGGCGGACCGAGTGAAGTCGCATTCGCGCAGCAGGTCAGCGAGGCAATGGGGACGGCGGTGGCGAATCTGAGCGGCAAAACTTCGCTCCGTGATTTGATTGGCATCTTTCATCGGGCACGTCTGGCGATGGGACCAGACTCGGGGCCAATGCATATTGCTGCTGCGATGGGCATCCCTGTCATCTCGTTGTGGGGAGCAACAAGTCCGATACGCTCAGCGCCGTGGAATTCCGAAGCCTTGGTCATTCAAGGTGAAGCCGCATGTAGTCCATGCTATGTTCGGCGTTGCCCGATTGAGCGTGCGTGTATGCGACGGATAACTCCAGAGCACGTGCTTTCGGTCGCTCGTCAGATACTGAGTGAGAATGATTAATGAACAGTCAAAAGTTAAACGTCAAACGTCAAACGTTCTACGAAGCCTTTTGTCTAAATCGGACCATGAAAGATTCGTACACTCGCGCTGTCACCCTGAGTGAAACGAAGGGTCTCTCCGAAAGATTCTTCACCGCGCTCAGAATGACACGGTTTGGAGTCTGTCGTGTAACGTGTACGAATGTTCTTAGGTCTGATTTCGTCTGTCTTTACATGTTCTTTTTTTGTTTTTTTCCTGCCAAAGCCTAGCTGCCAATTCCCAGAGCCGCTTATGCAGCCAAACATCCTTTTTCTCCTAATCGATTGTTTACGTGCCGATGCAGTTGTCGGCTCAGAGCGTGGAGCGCAGACCCCAACGCTAGACCGACTTGTCCGGAATGGCGTCGCGTGCACCCAAGCCGTCTCCTCAGCTTCATCGACGACTCAGTGTGTAGCAAGTCTGCTGACTGGCACCTATTCGTTCGTGCATGGTATCCGTTCGATCTTCGGACTGAAGATGAATAGTGCAGTCTCGTCGTTAGCAGAAGCCTTTCAGGCCCACGGCTACCAGACTGTCGCGGAAGTCAGTGGCCCGTTGTTTCCCGAGACCGGCTTACCACGCGGGTTTGATACGTATCACTTTCGTGAAGGCTCAGCGTACTTGTCCACTTCTTGGGGCGCTGATTTTCGCCGCCGTCTCCAGAGTGCGGAATTTCGCCAGCCCTGGTTCCTTTTTCTGCACCTGTGGGAACTGCATCATCATCGTCACATTTTACCCGCGTACAGTAGTCGCGAGTTTGGCAGGAATCGCTATGAGCGTGCGTTGTCTTCGCTCGATGCTGAACTTGCAACGTTGCTCGCTCTTCTTCCGCAGAACACACTCATTGTGATTCATGGTGATCATGGCGAACGTGTCGTCAAAACAGATTTCCAATATCGCCTCTATCGCTTGTCCCGCGATCTTCTTGGCCGCAAGACCATGAAGCGTGAAGGCCACGAGATGGATGTATCTGAAGAACTGATCCGCGTGCCGTTAGTCTTCACTTCACCGGACGGAGCGGTTCATTCAGGACTGCAACCTGGAACCCAGGTCGGCCAACTCGTGCGACAGATCGACGCGCTACCGACGGTGCTTGATCTCGTTGGCGTACCGGCCCCCCCCAACATTCACGGACAAAGTTTACGGCCTGCGCTCCAGAACCACACTCCTCTGGCAATCGAAGCCTATCTTGAAGCGTTCCTCCGTATTCGCTCGGATCCTCGTAATCGCCGTGTCGGTTGGCGGACGGAAGAGTGGAAGTATATCTACGCACCGCAGAATCCAGGGTTACCGCAGGAGCTGTACCATCTTCCCTCTGACCCGCGAGAACGGAACAATGTGGCCACTCAGCGACCTGAAGTTGCTGCGCTCCTTCGCCAACGGATTGAAGCAATTCAGAACGGACCTATTGCTGCGAATCCCGGACAAGTGATGAGTGCGGAGGAGCAAGCGCAACTAGAGAAACGGCTCGTCGAGTTAGGGTACATGTAAGAACAGCCTATAGCCTATTTATGTCCTCACTTTCTGTCATTTACTGCGATCCTGCAAGGCGAGATATCATCGATTTCCTGTCCCGCCCTTCGTTTGTGCAAGAAGGCAATCGCGTTCTCAAAAATGAGCGTGGGATCACAGTCACGCTTTTTCCCTCAGCGCATGGTGCGTTTGTGGTCAAGCACCATCGCCCTCACACGTGGCGCCGATGGGGCGATAACATGCTCCTCGGTTCTCCAGCGCAACGCGCGTGGCAAGGCGCGCAACTTCTGCAAACCGCAGGCGTGCCCATTCCCCGTCCGCTTGCCGTGGTAGAAAAGCGCGTGGCCGGAATGGTGCGCGAAAGCTTCTATGTGAGTGAAGCCCTCCTCACCCAGATGCCGCTCAACACCTACTGGCGAGAACAAAAATCACAATGGTCGTGGAAACGCCGCCGTGCGTTCCTGCGGGTCTTGGCTGACTTTTTACGCACGCTCCATGACGCCGGACTGTATGTTGGTGACCTCAAAGATGAGAATCTCTTTGTCGAAGAGCAAGGAGATCTTCACTGGAAGTTCTATATTGTCGATTTGGATCGTGTCACCAAACATCAACCGTTACATCAGCAGCGGCGCTTCAAGAACATTACTCAGTTAGAACGAACGCTGGGGCGTAGTGTCCGCATGAGTGAGCGACTGGCATTTTTCTATCACTACCTGGGCACTCCGTTGCCACCACGTGCCCAACGACACGAGTTGGTCACTCAGCTCCTACGTCTACGAGAGCAGAAAGATCGCGAGTATGCTCGCCGGCGGGTACGGCATGGTCGCGATGGCGTTGCAACGACCCCCCTCATCGCTTCCCCTGCAGTGACACCTACACTTCCACCCCCTCTCCCTCGCCCTCCGATCTCTTGCTGCATTATCTGTTTCAACGAAGAAGCGAATATCCGCCGTTGCCTTGAAAGTGTGAAATGGTGCGACGAGATCATTATTGTCGATTCGTTTTCTACTGATCATACAGTTGACATCTGCCATGAATACACGGACCGGATCATTGCTCGTGCATGGCCGGGATATGTCGAACAGAAACGCTTCGCCCTCTCACAAGCAACACACGAGTGGGTCCTCAATGTCGATGCAGATGAAGAAGTCTCACCAGAATTACGCCAGGGAATCCTCGCTGTCCTCGAGCAGAATCACCCAGCAATTGATGGCTTCTATGTTCCACGTCTCGTGTACTATCTCGGGCGCTGGTGGTGGCGTGGCTGGTTCCCTGGGTATCGGTTGCGCTTGTTCCGCAAAGCAAAAGTGCGCTGGGGCGGTGTTGATCCTCACGAGAAAGTACTGTTACGCGGGCAAGCCGAGCGTCTACGTGGGCCGTTGTATCATTACACCTATGACGACATTAGCGACCATCTGCGAGCGATCAACGGTCTCACGGAAGTCTCCTCTCGTGAGTTAGCGCTCCGTGGCAAACGCACACGCGCGACAGATTTATTGCTCCGCCCGTTGTGGCGTTTTCTGCGTTTCTATGTTGTCAGTGGCGGATTTCGCGACGGAGTACCAGGGCTTTTCGTTGCGGTCACATCAGCGTTTTATGTGTTTTTGAAATACGCCAAATTATGGGAACGAACGACAAGGTCACATACTGATGCAGAAGCTCAACGTTCTCCACATCGATCCGGAGAAGAATTGGGGCGGGGGGGAAGTACAGGTGCTCGGACTGACCACCTACCTGAACCGCACCGGCCATCATTCAGTCGTCGCAGTTGATCCGCGCGGCGCTCTTGTTCATCGACTTGCGCAAATAGACCTTCCTACAACAAATCTCACAGTGAGGAATGACATTGATTTCCTCGCTGGATTACGCCTGCGTCGCCTCCTCCAGACAGGAAGGTATCAGCTTGTCCATTTTCATACAGCACGCGCCCATGCCCTCAGCCCGTGGTTGCGTGGGCTGCCAGTGCGACGGGTTGTCACTCGTCGTATGGATTATCGCGTGCGTCCAGGTTGGTTCACACGCCTCTTGTATGAAAATAGTGTTGATGCCGTTGTCGCTATTTCACAAGGTGTGCAATCCGCGCTCCTTGCGGGGGGAGTCCCTTCGTCTCGCATTACGATCATTCCTAGTGGTGTCGACACCACACGGTTTACTGTCACCGTAGAGCAGCGCGAGCAGCAACGGGCGGTACAACGAATTGGGCACGAGGAATGTGTTGTCCTCGTCGTAGGGGCCCTCGCTGAACGTAAAGGCCATGCGACACTGCTACAAGCTGCGTCTCGTTTGCAACAAACAGGCACCCATCTTCGTTACCTTGTTTGTGGGGACGGCCCGCTGCGCGCAACGTTAGAGAGTCAGGCGCAAGCCCTAGGTTTGGCGAAAAGTGTTCAGTTTCTCGGCTTCTGCCCAGACGTGACCAACTATCTCGCTGTCGCTGACGTGTTCGTGCATGCTCCTCTCTGGGAAGGACTTGGTGTGGCAGTCATTGAAGCACTGGCGGCGGGGTTGCCTGTCGTGGCAAGTCGTGTTGGTGGAATTCCAGAATTGATCAACCATGAAGTCTCAGGCTTGCTTGTTCCCTCGCAGGAACCTCAAGCATTAGCTGCAGCAATCGAGCGTGTGGTTCTCAATCGTCCTTGGGCAAAGACCTTGGGCACTACAGGACAAGCTTTCGTTCGCACTCGTTACGACGTCAACGTCATGGCTCAAGCCAATGAGGCACTGTATTACAAACTGCTTACTCATCCTGATAAATAGCGCCAACGAACAATTCCTCCTGCGGAATACGGAGGCTCACTGGACTTCAGGAAAATCCTGATAAGAACTTCAGTAGGCCGGAATAAGCGCAGCGTTTCCGGCAGGTCGGGCCGGGAACGGCCTCTGGCCTTATCCCGGCCTACATCGCCGTTGCTCTTCGTGCAATTGAAAACCGCTGTAGACAATGCACCTCCTCTTTCGTTGCTCACGTTGAAAAGTCCGTGAATATCGTGCACTCTGATGCGGCAACGCCGAAGGCAGGAGTGCGCAAATTTTTGTTGCACCTGTTGTGACAGACACAAAATACATGCTCGTATGAATGCTAAAGCTCAATCTCGCCAGCCTCGAACACGAAGGTTATCAGCCATTGTCAAACGATTTCCGCAGGTGCGCGCCCTTGTCATCGGCGACCTGATGCTGGATCGATACATTTGGGGAAAAGTCGAACGCATCTCTCCCGAGGCACCGATACCGGTCGTTCGTGTGACGCACGAGAGCGTGCATGCCGGTGGGGCTGGCAACGTGGTGGCAAACATTCGCGCCCTAGGCAGCCGTGTCGTTGCCTGTGGCGTGGTCGGAAAAGATCAAGCCGGGCAACGCCTGCGCCACCAACTCGCCACCCTCGGAGCTGAGGTTCAAGGGGTAGTCACGAGCAGAAGTTCAATCACGACCAGCAAAACCCGAATCATTGCCCATAATCAACAAGTTGTCCGGCTTGATCGCGAAGAACGAGATGCCTTCGACGCACGCGTACGAGCCCAACTGCGGCGATTTATCCAACAGCATATCGCCGACTTCCAGGTTGTCATCATATCGGATTACGACAAAGGCGTGATCGATGCCGAATTACTCACCTTGCTGTCCGAGCTACGAGGCCAGCAAGAGTTTGTCTATTTGATCGATCCTAAACGGCGCAATTTTCCACACTATCGTGGGGCAACGCTAGTTAAACCGAACCGTGAAGAGGCAGGGATCGCTGCAGGGATAGAAATCCGCGACGAGCGAGACCTGAATGAGGCTGGTGCACGCCTCCTGCACCTGTGGCAAACTGAAGCAGTTCTCGTCTCACGTAGTGAGGAAGGTATGAGTCTCTTCAAACCGCAGGCAAAACCGCAGCACTTTCCCACAACAACGCGCGAGGTCCACGATGTCACGGGCGCGGGCGATACGGTAGTGGCAACGTGTGCGTTGGCTTTGGGAGTCGGGGCCTCACTTGAAGAGGCAACGATCCTCGCCAATCACGCCGCTGGGGTCGTGGTTGGTAAAGTTGGTACTGCCACGGTCAGTCCGACTGAATTGCTCTCAGCTCTGCAACAGGAGTCGACATGAAAAGTATGACTGGCTACGGTAGCGGCTCAGCAACGTTTCCCGGTGGTCGGGTAACCGTCGAATTGCGTGCGGTGAATCATCGCTTCCTTGAATTGAAAATGCCGCTGCCGCGAGAGATGCTACCATTTGAGCAAGAGTTCCGCACGATGATCGAAAACAACATCAAACGCGGCAAACTTGATATGCTCTTTACCACTTCCGGGAAGCCGTTGCGAACCTACACTGTGCAACCCAACCTGCTACTCGCCCGTGCCTATCAAGATGCAGTGCAGCAAGTCCAGCGAGAAATTGGCGTGAAAGGCACGCTTGACCTGGCTTTTCTCTCGGCTCACCCAGAGTTATTCCAAGTCCAGGAACAACAAGCCAATGGTGAGCCGCAAGCAGAAGCTGCGAAGAAAGCCCTGACCGCAGCCCTCTCCGCCCTCGAACGTCAGCGCGCACGCGAGGGGAAATTCCTCCAACGTGAACTGCAAATACGCATCGCAACCCTTGACCAGATCCGTCGCACGGTAAAGGCTCGTAGCAGTATCGTTTACGAAAACACCCGCGAGCGACTCAAAGACCGGATCAACAACGTTCTCCAAGGACTCCTCCCTGGAGTCGAAATTGACCAAAGCCGCCTCTTGCAAGAAGTCGCCACCCTGGCCCAACGGGGTGATATTACGGAAGAACTTGTCCGCTTACAGAGTCATCTTGAGGCATTACGAAGTCATTGTCGCTCCGTAGAACCAGTCGGAAAACGGATCGACTTTCTCCTGCAAGAGGTGCAACGCGAGGTCAACACTATTGGCTCTAAGGCTGACGATGTTGAAGTGCGCCACCTTGTGGTCTCGGCGAAAGAGGAGGTAGAAAAATTACGGGAACAAGTGCAAAATGTAGAGTAATTTATGTCAGACGATCCCGACAAACCCTTTATTCTTTCACGTCAGGGAATTTTGTTTTTCCTCTCTGCGCCCTCAGGGGCCGGGAAAACAACCCTTTCTGAACAACTCTTACAACGGATACCGAATCTCTCACCATCGATCTCGTACACGACGCGTCAGCCACGCGCCGGTGAAGTTGATGGCCGAGAGTACCACTTCGTCAGCGAAGCCGAATTCATGCGTCTGCGGCAACGGCAGGCCTTTGCCGAATGGGCTCGGGTGCATGATTTCTTCTATGGAACAGCGCGGGCACCGCTTGAAGAAGCGCTCGTGCATGGGTCAGATCTCCTTCTTGATATCGACGTCCAGGGGGTACAACAACTCAAGCCACAGTTTCCTGGAGCTACGGTTGCCATTTTTCTACTACCTCCCTCTTGGGATGAACTTGAACGTCGCCTGCGAAACCGTGGGACCGATAGCGCCGAAGTCATTGCCCGCCGCCTCGCGCGTGCACACACCGAAGCGCAGGAGTTATCAATGTACGATTACTGGGTCGTCAATGATCAGATTGAACGTGCGATCGCAACGGTGCACGCCATAGTCATCGCTGAACGAGCCCGGGTTGCGCGGTTGCATGAAAGGACCCTCGCATGACCCTCGGTGAACTGGTTGATAAAATCCGCGCCTACCACCCGGACGCCGATACCCGGCAACTCGAACAGGCGTACACGTTCTCCGAGCGTATGCACCAAGGACAGAAACGCCTCTCTGGCGATCCGTATTTTGTCCACCCAGTTGGCGTGGCCAGCATCATTGCCGATATGAAACTCGATGTCCCAAGTGTCATGACAGGACTGCTCCATGATACCGTCGAAGATACCCTCACTACGTTAGAGCAAGTCGAGAAGGACTTTGGCACCGAAGTCGCTTCGCTCGTTGATGGCGTCACCAAGATTAGTCAAATCAATTTCACTACTCGTGAGGAACGTCAGGCAGAGAACTTTCGTAAGATGATCATTGCTATGGCGCATGATATTCGTGTGATTCTCGTGAAACTTGCCGATCGCGCACACAACATGCGAACGCTCTCCTATTTACCAGAAAATAAACAACGAGAGATTTCCCAAGAAACACTCGATATCTACGCCCCACTCGCGCATCGTCTTGGCATTAATTGGCTCAAGAGTGATCTCGAAGACAACGCGCTGCGGTATCTGCACCCTGGAGTATACGGCCAGTTAAAACACGATGTGGCCAAGAAGAAAGCCGAGCGAGAGAACTACATCAACGAAGTCATTACCATCTTGCAGCAAAAGTTGACTGAGGCTGGGATTACCGCCGAAGTGTATGGGCGCCCGAAACATTTCTATTCCATTTACCAGAAGATGCAGGCGCAGAACCTATTATTCAGCGAAATTTACGACCTCGTCGGCTTTCGCATTATCGTCAAGGAAGTACGCGAGTGCTACGAAGCCTTGGGCATCGTCCATAGTCACTGGCGACCCGTCCCTGGCCGCTTCAAAGATTACATCGCCCTCCCCAAAGAGAACATGTATCAATCGCTGCACACGACGGTCATCGGTCCGTATGGCGAGCGGATCGAAGTGCAAATTCGTACCCAAGAAATGCATCGCGTGGCTGAGCAAGGCATCGCTGCGCACTGGACCTACAAGGAAGGTCGTCGCGGATTAGACGAATCGCAGCGCTTCACCTGGTTACGGCAACTAGTCGAGTGGCAGCAACAACTGAAAGATCCCCAAGAGTTTCTCCAGACCGTTAAAGGCGATTTATTCACTGAAGAAGTATACGTCTTCACGCCGAAAGGGGATTTGTTCAACTTCCCGCAAGGCGCGACGGTGATCGATTTTGCCTATCGCATTCACTCAGAAGTCGGCAATCGCTGTGCTGGCGCACGCGCCAATGGCCGCATGGTACCGCTACGGTACAAGTTGCAGAATGGCGACACTATCGAAGTCATTACCAATACGCAGCAGACCCCCAACAAAGATTGGTTACGCTTCGTCAAAACCGCCAAGGCACAAGCCCGCATCCGTCAGTGGGTGAAATCACAGGAACATGAACGAAGCGTCGCATTAGGGCGAGAACTCATCGAACGCGAGTTATCACGTTACCGTGCCGATCTCGCTACTTTACGCAAACAGGATAAAATTGATGCTGCCTTAAAAGCGCTCAGTTTCAAAGATGAAGAGACCTTACTTGCCGCCGTCGGCTATGGACAAGCCACCGTCGGGCAGGTCATGTCACAACTTGTCCCGCAACCTGAAAGTGCACCAGGACAAGCTGCGGATGCGGCTGAACTAGAAAAGCTGCGTCAGAAACCCCCAGTTCGTGACGGTCGAGGCGGGGTACTTGTCGGCGGTGTCGGTGACGTACTGGTGCGTTTCGGACAGTGTTGTCATCCATTACCTGGAGAACGCATTTTAGGTGTCATCACCCGCGGCAAAGGCGTCACGGTCCATAACTTCGAATGCCCACGCTTGTTAGCTGTCGACCCTCAGCGACACATCCAGGTGAACTGGGACACTAATAATGGCACCTTACATCCGGTCAAAGTCGAGGTGCTCAGCGAAGACCGTCATGGGTTATTGGCGGCAATGAGCAAAGCGATCAGCGAAGCTGGGGTCAACATCGCCAATGCCGACGTACGCACCTTATCAGACCGCCGAGCGCTGAACGTCTTCGAGGTGATGGTCGCCAATGCCGCGACCCTCGATCAGGTGATACGGAGTTTAAGCGCAATACGGGGAGTGGTGAAAGTGGATCGGGTAAGGAAGTGACAAGAAGCTCTCGGCTATCAGCGTTCAGCCCTCAGCCAGAAAAGAAGGCCTTGTCCCCCTCTTTGGCTCGTCTTGCTGAATGCTGAATGCTGAATGCTTTGCTACGCTGCTTTCTGAATCCGTCCCGAACGGATACAGCTTGTACACACGCGAATACGTTTTGGTCCTTCGTCAGTCTTCACTTTGACCCGTTGTAAGTTTGGCATCCAACGACGCTTTGTCTTATTGTTGGCGTGGCTGACATTATGGCCAACTGACGGGTGTTTTCCACACACTGTACACATCCAAGCCATGGTCCTGTCCTCCTCAATCGAGCTGTCCTTGTTAACATACGGCTCCTAGTGCCGCAAGGCACATACCTCAACGGTTTCATCTCCCCCAATCGATGGAAATTTCACCGACCCATCAACTTTTCAGCGTCGTATAGATTGCATCGAGGTCAGTAGCAAATTAGTGTACTGCACCGAGAGGAGGTACACTATGTCAACGATCGCAAGCTTTACGCCGGAGGAGCAAAGTCTCATCCGCGACATCATTCCCTTGACTGGATTCGCCGTCGCCGTTGCTGGTAACAGCGGCATCATCGGTACGTTCAAAGAAGCTGCGGCCACAGCCAAAGGGTTAGGAGAAGCCGCGGCGAAGTATCCACAGAACGAGTTGATTCAATCGTTACTGAAAGACTTCAATCAAAATCGTCCAACCATGCCCAAATACAACCCTCTTGAAGCTGGCATCCAGGAGAAAATCAAGGGTGATGCCTTGGCCAAAACCCGTCAGGTCATTACGCTGCTGGCGCAAAAAGCCACACCACAAGAAGTGACCGAGTTCAAACAATGGATACTGGCAGTAAGTGAGAATGTCGCCAATGCCGCCAAAGAAGGTGGATTCCTTGGTATCGGTGGCGAACGCGTGAGTGCCGCAGAAAAAGCCGTGCTCAGTGACTTACAGAGCGTGTTGAGCGCGTAGGCGCGACTGTTTCGGATCGTTGCGTAGGGTGCGCGACCTGTTCCCATAGCTCACGCTATGGGCTATAGCCTATCGCCCCTGACGGGGCGCGGGCGGGCGGCCATCAGTCACAACTTGAGCCGTTAGCAGCAGCACAATTCCCTCTCCCTCAGGGAGAGGGCTAGGGTGAGGGGATAAACAATAGCGGGTTTTGTCTCTTGGGACCCTCATCCTGACCTTCGCCCGGGGGGAGAAGGAACCCATACGCGCTGCGCTCCACCTCAAACACAAGGATTTTTCCCTAAGTTGTGACTGGTAGCGGGCGGCAAGCCCTGCAAGGGCGCCACTTTTGTAGCCTACGGTGTTAACCGTGGGAAATTGTATCGGGTGGGTTACGACCCACCCGACAGTTCAACGTCAGTATATCCCACGAAACTGCGGTGTTCGTTTCTCAAAGAACGCAGCCAAGCCCTCGGCAAAATCCTCACCATCCGCTGCCTGTGTCAGTGCGTCAAGCTCGTGTCTTAGATGCTCTGCTAATCGGTCTGCTCCTACTACGTTCGTCATCAGTCGCTTGGCTTCTGCTCGCAAACACATGAGTAGTCAACGGAGCCACCCATGCAATGACAAAAACACTCAGTTGCAGAATAATGCGGAGTTTCATAACGTTCTCCTCCTTTTGGTTATTCGTCTTCTTTCGTCATCGCGCCCTTTGGCTCTGTTGTTGCAACCTGCACCGGTCGCACCTGCCAGCCGAGTTTAGCCGCGGTCGTCTGATTTAGTTTTCCATCGCTGGTCAAGATACCGTTAGCGATGAGCAGTTGCCGTAGCGCAGTGATCGTCAGATCGTCTGTCTTGGCATAGGTTTGTTCAAAATCTTCAGCAGTCTTGTTGTTCGCGGTAAAGTGCGTGTTGAGCTGAATTGGTTGATGGCCTTCAAAGCCGCCACGCTTAGCGGTAATGAAATAGTCAAACTCATAACTATTCTTTCCGCCTTTGAGTTCGCGCACTTCGATAGCGTCTTTCGTCACCTGTACCGCAGCGACACCAAACGTATCGATCGATCGTGACGTGAACTGCACGGTGATGTCCTCGTCTTTTCCGGCGACGACGCGAAAGTACTCAGGCGTTGTGATGGTCGCGCGGCCCTTGACCAGCTTGGCTTTGCCGCGCAGAAAGATCGCGTGTTCAGGCCCCTCGAAGAATGCGTAGGCCACTTCTTTGCTCGGGTCGGCAGGATGCGGCTGCACGAATGTGCCCGAGCCTTTGGTCAAACTGCCAGTGACGTTCACACTACCATTGAAGGTGAGTGTATTAAGGAAGAAGTCACCATAGATGAGCGGGCTACTGGTTGAAGAATTGTCGAGATATAGCTTGTTTGAAAGGTTCTCATTATATCCGGCATGATATCCAAGAAAGACGTTCCCGGTCCCTGTCGCATTATAACCAGCCCTGGTTCCTAGAAAGGTATTATAGGCCCCCGTGAGGTTATTAAGACCTGCAGACTCTCCGAGGAAAATGTTGAAAGATCCTGTGCTGTGATTGTAGCCCGCAAGAGGTCCGAGAAAGACGTTTGATCCTCCAGCCGTATTACTATAGCCAGCCTGATGGCCGAGAAACAGATTAGCGCCTCCAGTCGTATTTCTATAACCGGCTTGATACCCAAGGAAGGTGCTTTGTCCTGCATTGCTATTAGAGTAGCCGGCCTGGTACCCGATGAAGGTATTCCAGAATCCCCCGGTGGTATTGTACCCAGCTTCATATCCAAGGAATGTAAGTTTAGTTCCGTCCAGGTTGTTCCTGCCGGCTCTGTACCCGAGAAAAGTGTTTTTCTCTTCCACCGTGTTGTTGTAACCGGTTTGATATCCAAGGAAGGTATTATTGTACCCGACGTCATTCCAGTGGCCCGCGTAGGCGCCGAGGAAGGTATTGTTGTACCCTGTCCCGTTGTTTAAGCCAGCTTGACTGCCGATGAACGTATTATCGAGTCCGGTGTTGAGAAGACCGGCGGAATATCCAAAGAAGCTATTGTTTGATCCACCAAGGTTAGTACTACCGACGTAGGTACCGACAAAGGTATTTTGCGCCCCTGTGGTGTTGTCCTCTCCAGCATCGGTGCCGAGGAAGATATTGAGAGCTCCAGTAGTATTGCTGCGACCGGCGTCGGCGCCGATAAAGGTATTTTTGAGGTTGTCACTTGTTGTGCCAACCCCAGCATTAAGGCGGTGGCAGGAAACAACTTACCGCAATAGTGATTGACCGGAGTGGAGAGCCTCTGCACAAGAGCAGGGATGAGAGACGAGACCATTGTGTGCTGGCTTCGGTCTAAGTATCGAAGTCTGGTCGAAGAGCTGGATGAACGCGGGCGAC
>Ga0194132_10008508_pt1 | contig 14626 bp, 9 predicted proteins | sample TA2KigOf80mmetaG_FD_148612 | JGI IMG/M metagenome (GOLD analysis project Ga0194132, IMG submission 148612) | Freshwater microbial communities from Lake Tanganyika, Tanzania - TA2015054 Kigoma Offshore 80m | ecosystem: Environmental > Aquatic > Freshwater > Lake | place: Tanzania: Lake Tanganyika... | reverse complement strand
AGAACGCCAATCGCGCCTTTGCGATGCTGGCGATGGTGAACATTTACAAATGGGATAGGCCGCTCACGGGATAAGTGCGTGCAGCGGAAGCCTAAAACGGCGAAAAACACCGAATTAAACATCGAAAGCGCCTTCGGCCTGATGAAATCAGCATTCATTTCGCCTAATCGGCATCATCGCTTTCCTCGGGCGCACCTTTTACCTACTTGATCAGCGTATCCCTAATATTGTCGGCGGCGCGCGCGCGGTGGATGACATCATGCAGGAAATGACGCGCGCCTCGGCGCGCCAGCAACAAGTGATCGAACAGGTACGCGCGACGGTGGACGAGGTCGATCAGGTCACGCAACAACAAGCGCTGCTGGCGCACGCCGCCGGCGCGGTACAATCGCTTCAACACCAAGTGCGTGAGTTGCTGCAGGCGGTGAGCGTGTTCCGTTTGCGCGAGCTGGCGCTGAGCGAAGCACAGCACATACCAGCGCCGCCGCAGACACATAGGGCAGCTTTGCGAGCATAGAAAAAAGATAAATTAAATCAAGCGCTTACATTATTTTTAATAAACTATTTCATGCCACATTCAGGTTTTGGCAAAGCCTAAAAAACCACACTTCAAACCCATTCAGCCGGCCATGGTTAAAGCGTCCCATCTGAAGCTGGTGAGCGCCACGCACGCGTGGATCGATGATTTTGCCGTCGGTGAACCGGCCGCCGCCGCGCAAACGCTGCGCGGCGTGTGGGCGTTTGTTGAGCCGCTATATGAGGGCAAAACGCTCGCCGATGGCGAGGCGATACCAACCCACGTGCTGGGCACGGTGTCGCTGTTGCGCGCCTTGCAATTGGGACATGAAGCGGCGGCCGCCGCGCTGCTGCGGCCGCTGCTGGAACTGGACCCGGCGGCGGGCAAACGCATCCGCGACCAATTCGGTGCCGACATCGCGATGCTGGCCGAGGGCGTGTTGCGCATGAACGCCATGGGTGCGTTAAGCAGCCGGCGCGTGGCGCAACTAAAGCCCGAGGCGCAAGCGGCGCAACTGGAAGCGCTGCGCAAAATGCTGCTGGCGATGGTGCAAGACGTGCGCGTGGTGCTGATCAAACTCGCCGATCACACGCAGGCGTTGCGTCACGTCGTGAAAAGCCCGGATGAAAACGCGCGCCGCGAGATGGCGCAACTCACCCGCGATATCTTCGCGCCGCTCGCCAACCGGCTCGGCGTGTGGCAATTGAAGTGGGAACTGGAAGACCTGGCGTTTCACATCCTCGATGCCGGGAATTACAAGCGCATCGCGCGCCTGCTCGACGATAAGCGCGTGAACCGCGAGGGTTACATCGAGCAGGTGATGGATGCGCTCAAAAAAGAAATAAAACATGCCGGCATCAAGGGCGAAGTCATGGGCCGCCCCAAGCACATCTACAGCATCTACAACAAAATGCAGCGCAAGGGCAGTGAGTTCGAGGCGTTGCACGATGTGCGCGCGGTGCGCGTGCTGGTGGATGACGTGAAAGATTGTTATACCGTGTTGGGCATCGTGCACAACCTGTGGTCGCCGATTCCCAAGGAGTTCGACGATTACATCGCCAAGCCCAAGGCCAACAACTACCGCTCGTTGCATACCGCGGTGATCGGGCCGGAGGGTAAATCGGTGGAAGTGCAGATCCGCACCCATGAGATGCATCAAAGTTCGGAACTGGGCGTGGCCGCGCACTGGCGCTACAAGGAGGGCGGCCGTCGTGAGCGAGGCGACAAAGGGTACGACGAAAAAATCGCCTGGCTGCGCCAGGTGCTCGACTGGAAAAGCGAAGTTAGTGATACCAGCGAATTCGCCGCGCAGTTTCGCACGGGGCTGATCGACGACACGATTTACGTGTTTACGCCGCGGGGCAAGGTGGTGGATTTGCCCAAGGGTTCGACGCCGATCGATTTTGCATATCACGTGCACAGTGAGCTGGGCCACCGTTGCCGCGGCGCCAAGGTCGACGGTGCGATGGTGCCGCTCAATACCGCGCTGCAAAACGGGCAGCAAGTGGAAGTCACGGCCGTGGCGCAAGGTGGGCCCAGCCGCGATTGGCTCAATCCGCAACTTGGGTTTATCAAAAGCGCCGGCGCGCGCGGCAAAGTGCGGCAGTGGTTTAACCGCTTAAACCATGAAGCCGATGTCGCACAGGGCCGTGCCATGCTCGACAAAGAGCTGCAGCGCCACGGCCAAACCGCGTTGAATCTCGATAAGTTGGCCGAAGCCGAAGGCTACCAAAAGCTCGAAGATTTTCTGGCGGGCATCGCGCGCGGCGACGTCGGCCCCAAGCGCTTGCAAGAGGCGCTGCGCCCGGCGCCGGCCGAAGCGCCAGTGGAGGAAATCGTGCCCACCACGCGCAAACCACGTAGCGGGGGCGGCAGCGGCGTGCTGGTGGTGGGCGTGGATAAGCTGCTCACCGTGCCGGCTAAATGCTGCAAGCCGGCGCCGTCGGAACCGATCGTCGGCTTTGTGTCGCGCGGCCGCGGCGTTACCGTGCACCGCGCAAGCTGCGTCAACGTCAAGCGCCTGGATGCGCAACGCATCGTGCCGGCGGAGTGGGGCGCGGCCAGCGGTGCGACTTTCCCAGTCGAAATCGAAATCGAAGCTTTGGACCGCACCGGCTTGTTGCGCGACATCAGCGAAATGTTCACGCGCGAGCGCGCCAACGTGATTGCCACCAACACACTCACGCGCGACATGCTGGCGCGTATGCGCTTTACGCTGGAGATTAGCGATCTCGATCAGTTGAAACGGGTGTTGTCGACGGTGCGCGAGGTTAAGGGCGTGTTGCAGGCGGGGCGCCGATAGGCATCGGCGATTATTAAAAATATCAATAAAATCAATAATGTATAAAAACAACGTCACGCAATGTCGAGAATTTCCATTTTGCGCTCTAGCGACTGGTGTATTATTCCCGACTTGGACACCAGCACCGCATGATCCGGTTTGCGGTTGCGTCCTGATCGTGGCAGCCGCGACGGCAATCAAAAACCCTATCCGTGCGGCGGGTCCGCGAGCCCCTTAGACCCTAACGTGGTATCGGCTTGAACCGGTTCGCGTCGCTTTGCGTGTCGCGGCAAGCCGATCGTAGGGAGAACTGATTGAGTCAGTCTTTTGCCGACCTAGGCCTTACGGCCGAGTTATCGCGTGCGTGTGCCGATGCGGGCTACAACCAGCCCACGCCGGTGCAAATCCAGGCGATCCCCTTAATCCTCGAAGGCCGCGATGTGCTTGCCGGCGCGCAAACCGGCACCGGCAAAACCGCCGGCTTCACGCTGCCGTTGCTGCAGCGCCTGGCCACCACCGAAGCACCGACGCTGACACCGCAAGTGCGCGCGCTGATTGTCACCCCCACCCGCGAGCTGGCGATGCAAGTCGAAGACTGCGTGCGCGATTACGGCAAATACCTGCCGCTGCGCTCGACGGTGATTTTCGGCGGCGTGGGCATGGGCCCGCAGATCGAGGCGCTGCAAGAGGGCGTGGAGATCGTGGTGGCGACGCCGGGACGGCTGCTTGATCACTGCAATGAGCAGACCATCGATCTGTCCAACGTGGAAATTCTGGTGCTGGACGAGGCCGACCGCATGCTCGACATGGGCTTTATCCACGACGTGCAGCGCATACTCGCGTTGCTGCCGCAACAGCGGCAAAACCTGCTGTTTTCGGCGACGTTTTCCGATGAGGTGCGCGCGCTGGCCACCAGCCTGCTGCATGATCCGGCGCAAATCGAAGCGGCGGCGCGGCCCAACGCCGAATCCGAACTCATTGCGCAGCGCGTGCACCCGACCGGGCAAGAGCGAAAACGCACATTGCTAACCCACCTCATCAAAAGCGGCGCCTGGAAGCAAGTACTGGTATTTACCCGCACCAAGCACGGCGCCAACCGCTTGGCGCATCAACTGGGCCGCTCCGGGATATCGGCGAGTGCGATCCACGGCAACAAAGGGCAGGGCGCGCGGGTGAAGGCGCTGGACGATTTCAAGGCGGGCCAAGTGCGCGTGCTGGTCGCCACTGACCTGGCGGCGCGCGGGCTGGATATCGTCGAGCTGCCGCATGTGGTGAATTACGATCTGCCGCAAGTGGCCGAAGACTATGTACACCGCATCGGCCGCACCGGCCGCGCGGGCGCGGCGGGCGAGGCGATTTCGCTGGTGGCGCCCGAGGAGCAGCCGCTATTGGCCGAAATCGAAAAACTGATCGGCCGCACCCTGGAGCAAACGCTGATCGCCGGCTACGAGCCCGGTTCGGTGTCGCCGCATCAGTTGCAACAGCAGCAGCGCCAGCAGGCGCGTGTGCAGCAGCAGCCGCCACAAGGCGATAGCGAGTCCGATGACGCGCGCGAGGAATCCCGCGAAGGCGGCGGGCGGCGCCGGCGCCGCGGGCGTAACCGCAACAGCGGTGAACATCGCGAGAATAACCCCGGCGAAGCGCGCGCCAACGCCGTGCCGCTCAATGGTCAGCCGCATGCGGCGGCCGGCGCGCAACCCCGGCAACCGCGCGAACGTAACTTTAACCGCGCGGAGCAAAATCAAAATCGCCGCCGCCAGCGCGAGGAAGACCGCGACAACCGCGGCAATCGCGACACCACGCCGCGCAACCAGCGCAATGTCATCCTTGATGACGATTTTGGCAACCGCATACCGCCGGTGAAAGTGGCGCGCGGCATCCGCGCGCGCATCCTTGCGGGCGACATCGACGAGGAACTTGACAACATCGGCAACCGCCTGCCGCCACCGCCGAAACATCAACGCAACCCCGATGCGGAAGACGAAATCAATTACAACGTCGCACTGCCGCAGTCGGACAACGAAGAGCACGAATACGACGCGCGCCAGCCGTCAACCAACGCCGGGCAGATGTTCCCGTCTTCAGCGGGTTTCATGGCCGAGCCACGGCGCAAACGCGGTAATGCCCGTTTGCACGCCAACGGCAAGGGCAAGGGCAAGGCCAAGGGCAGCAACGGTAACATCGCTCATGGCGTGGGTAATGGCAACGGCAGTGGCAATGGTGCCGGCAACGACCGCAAGCGCAACCGCCGGCGCAGCGGGCAGGGCGGCGGCCAACCGGGACAGCAGCCGGGCCAACCACAGCGTCAGGCGCAGCCGCGGCAAAAACGGCAGGGGCAAACCCAGCAGCGGCATCGCTCGCGCGGCGGGCGCAATCGCCAGCAGGGGGAGCGGGGCGCACAGCAGCCTTGATCGTCTCACTGCCTTGCGTACGGCGCGTTCAGGGGAGAAGGAGATAAATGCGCCCGATGCCACACCAAAAGCCAACAGCGCAGGGTTACGCGCCGCGCTTCAATCCCCCCAACGCCTTGGTCAAATCCGCCAACATCCCCGCCAATTCTCCCGTCATTAACGCGAAATCGATGTCGAATTTTTCCTCGGCATCTTCAACCTGATTTTCGGTGTCGTTTTTGAGTATGTCGAGAAATGCGAGCCGCTTGATTTGTAGTTGATCGGTGAGCACGAACGAAATGCGGTTTTTCCAGGTCAGCCCCAAACGCGTGGCGGTTTTGCCGCCGGCGATGTGCTGGCGAATTTCGCCGCCTTCGAGCGGATGATTGACGTAGCGCACGGTGGCGCGGCTTTCGCCCGAGGCTTTTAGCTCCAGGTCCTGATCGATGGTGAACGGCGCGGGCACCTCGCCGCTTTGCAGCCACAGCGTCATTTGCGCGGCGGGCGATTGCTGGCATTCCAGGCGCTTGATGTGGATGTCGATATTGGCGGCGATAAACGATTCGAGCAGCTCATCGGCTTTTTTGTCGGCGGCGGTATCGACCGCCGCCCAGCCGTTAACCGGATCGATCCACGCGGCGAGTGTGCGGCGGCGGCTAAACGCCTTGGGCATTAACTCCTCGATCACGCGCTCGCGAATCTCGCGCATTTGTTTGCGGCCCACCGGGTGCTCTTGTTTTTCAGCAAGTTTGGCGGCGCGCTCCTTGGCAGTTTGCGTGATCACCGAGCCGGGCAAGATTTTTTGATTCGCGCCGTAGGTGATGAGCCACTGGCGCTCTAGGCTGTGCAAAAAACGCTCGTCGCCGCGCGGCGGCACCCAGCCGCGAGATTCCATCTCGAAACTGCCGCAGGGCTGCAGGGCGTTTTCCCGGAGTTTGTCCTCGATGTCCTCGGCTTTGAGGCGCGCATCAGGCTTGATGCGATAAACCAGCAGATTTTTAAACCACATGGGGGCGGCGACAAAAAACCGTGGATTATAACGGGTGGGGTGCGCGAGAATGCAGTAACCTTGAAGCGAAAAATTTCTGGAGAAAACCATGTCCGGCGAACTTGACTTAAGCCCCGAAGCGATCCTCGCCCGCGCTACCGCCGCGCGCGGCGACATATTCCCCGAATGGAAAACCGTGGTGTATGCCACCCCGAAGACCTATCACCTGATCAATCAGACGGTCAGTTATCTGCATCAATATCACGGGCAAACCGCGCGAGCCGGCAGTCTTTCGCTGCAGATGCGCGAACTCATCGCCATCCCCGCGCTGTGCGCCAAGGGCGATTTGCGCCATGCGCCCAATCACATCCGCCGCGCGTATCGCGAAGGCTTGACCAATGAAGCGCTGTTCGAAGGCGCGCAAGCGTTCGCCAGCGTGGTGGGCTGGGCGAGCCTGACCGCAGTGTCGCTGGCGATTGAAAAAGCCAACAGCGCGGATTATCCGTTCGGTAAATTGCCGCCCGACGGTGAGCCGAGGCAATTAAAACCCTTCGCCGAAATGACGCTGGGACGGCAGCGTGTGAATGGCACAGCCGACAGCCTCGCCGAGATGGACGAATGGCGCTACGCCGCGAGCATCGACGAGGAACTGGCGCAACGCGCGGCGGCGTTCATCGATCACTGCACCGGAACCGATGGTGACACCAACGCCATCCTCGGCCCCGGCCCGCGCGCGTTGATCGCCACCGCGGCGCTGGCGATGCGCGGCGAAGTCGATCTGGCCACGCGCGAAATACGTCGCGCTTATGACTACGGTATGAACAGGCGGCAGGTGCTGGAAGCGATTTGCTGCGTGGTGCCGATGACCGGGATGGTGTCGGCGACGTTGGGGCTGCGCGCGATGCGGCTGGTGGATGAAAATAAATAATTTAATAAAATCAAATACTTACGGTGATGCTTGGCGGCAAGCCTGCGCACGCATCAACCCCTTTTTGCCACGGATTTCACGGATTTCCACAGATGGGTTCGCGGTTAATCCGCGCTCATCTGCGTATATCTGCTTCAAAAAGGGGGCGGTGTTTAAAACCTTCGACGCAGATTAACGCAGATTTTCGCAGATTTTTTCGTGGGTTAATCCGCGTTCATCTGCGGGAATCTGCGGCTGCGTTTTTTGGGGGGCAGGTAAAACACCGCAATCATCATCTACCGCGCCCAATACACGCATTGAACAACGCGCGCGCCGCATCAATGGTTTCGCTGGCGCTCAAACCCACCGGCCCCACGCCTTTCTCGACGCACGCATCCGCCGCAGCACCATGCAACCACACCGCGCCATCCAGCGCGCGTTGTGGCGATGTGCCCTGCGCGAGCAGCGCGGCGATGATGCCGCTTAACACGTCGCCCATGCCGGCGCTCGCCATGCCGGGGTTACCCGACGTGTTGATGCGCCACGGTTGATTCGGCGACGCGCAAACACTGCCGGCGCCTTTGAGGACCACGTGCGCCTGAAATCGATCGGCGATTTGCTGCGCGGCGGCGATGCGGTCGCTTTGCACGTCGCGCGTGCTGCAGCCGAGTAGGCGTGCGGCTTCCGCCGGATGCGGAGTTAATACCTTAATTGTAAGTATCTGATTTAATTGAGTTTTTATTTTTGGCTCGGCAGCGATACTATTCAATGCATCGGCATCGATCACCAGCGGTAGTTTTGCCTCCAACGCGCAGCGCAAATAAAACGCCGCCTCGGGCGCACGCCCCAGGCCGGGGCCGACGACGAGACAACTCAGATGATCGAGTTTCAACACCTCATCGGCTGAGCGCAGCATCAGCTCCGCCTGCATCACGTCGAGCAGCGGCGCATCGCGCGCGATCAATCCCGCATACACGCGGCCCGCGCCAAGCTTTAACGCCGCGCGCGCGGCGAGTAACGCCGCCCCCACCATGCCGCGATCTCCGCCGATGATGCCGACGCTGCCGTGCGTGCCTTTGTGCGTGTTGCGTAAACGCGGCGCCAGCGTTTCTTCAACGATGCCTGCGCCCAGCACGCGGCCGGGCGCGCCGTCGCCCTGTAAATCGAGATCGTCGAGCACGACCGTGCCGCACTGGTCAGGGCCGTCGAGCGTGAACAATCCCGCCTTGGCGCCGATGAAGGTGATGGTGTGCGTGGCGCGCACGCAGCAGCCGTGCACGCGGCCGCTGTCGGCATCAAGCCCGCTGGGAATATCAATGGCGAGCACCGGCGCGTTCGCCTGGTTGATGCGATCGATGCACTCGGCGTAGCGGCCCGTGATATCACGCGTGACGCCGATGCCGAAGAGACCATCGATCACCAAGCCCCAATGTTTGGCTGGTGGCGCTTGATCGAGCGCCGTACCCTCCGCGGCTTGCCATTGCTTGAACGCATTGGCCGCATCGGCCGGCAGTTTCGCCGCGTCACCCGCAAACACCACCGTGACGTTGAAAAACCATTGCTTCAGATAACGCGCCACTACCAACGCATCGCCGCCGTTATTGCCGGGGCCGGCGAAAATCAATATCGGTTTACCGCTGTCGGCGGCGATCTCGCGCGCGAGCTGTGCGGCGGCCAGGCCTGCGCGCTCCATCAACGGTTCATGCGCGTGGCGTGCCTCGATGCGGCGCACATCGGCGGTGAGCTGGAGCGGGGTGCCGTGGTTGATTTTCAGTCGCATAGGTGGCTAAAGTTTAGCCGAAAAGCAGAGTACAATAGCAGTTTATGGTGCACGCGATCTGATGACCAAGCATATCCTTCATCTTAACGGCCGCTGCGCCCTTTCCGATTTTCGCCTCGCCAAACTTCTACAGTCGTTGCCGGCGTCGCTTGCGGGTTTGAGCCTGTATGCCGAGTTTTGGCATTTCGTTGAAGTTGAGCGTGCGTTAAACGCTGGCGAACACGAGCGCCTGCAGCGCATTCTTACCTACGGCTCCGCTTCAAGCGCAGGCGTTGCCCAAGGTGCGTTACTGTTGGTGACGCCGCGCCCTGGCACGATTTCGCCATGGTCATCGAAGGCCACCGACATCGCGCGCCACTGCGGGCTGGAAGTGGTGCGGCGCATCGAACGCGGCACGACGTTTTGGGTGAACGGTATCGCCGCGGGTGAAGCGCAACGAGTGCTTGCCCCGCTGATCCATGACCGCATGACCGAAATCGTTTTCACGTCGATGAACGATGCGCACCAGCTCTTCGAGCATTTTGAACCCAAGCCGTTGGCCTCGGTGGACGTTCTGGGCGGCGGCACGGCGGCGCTGGCGCGAGCCGATCGCGACATGGGCCTTGCGTTGTCCGAAGATGAAATCGCCTACCTCGCCGACAATTTCACGCGCATGGGCCGCAATCCCACCGACGTTGAGTTGATGATGTTTGCGCAGGCCAATTCCGAACACTGCCGGCATAAAATTTTCAACGCCGACTGGGTGATCGACGGCGCGCCGCAAGACCACTCGTTGTTCGGCATGATCCGCACTACGCACGCTAAAAACCCGCGCGGCACGGTGGTGGCTTATTCGGATAACTCATCCATCATCGAAGGCGCGCGCGTGGCGCGGTTTTATCCGGACGAGCGCGGTGCCTACCGTTTTGTCGAGGATGACACGCACATCCTGATGAAGGTGGAAACGCATAACCACCCGACGGCGATAGCGCCATTTCCTGGTGCTGCCACCGGTTCGGGTGGCGAGATCCGCGACGAGGGCGCAACCGGACGCGGCTCCAGGCCCAAAGCCGGCCTTACCGGATTTTCAGTTTCAAATTTATACATCCCCGGCTTTATCCAACCGTGGGAGCGCGGCAGTGCCAACGGTTCACCCATGCCTCACCCCCAACCCTACGGCAAACCCGGCCGCATCGCCTCGGCGCTGCAAATCATGCTCGAGGGGCCCATCGGCGGCGCGGCGTTTAACAACGAATTCGGGCGGCCCAATCTCGCGGGTTACTTTCGCACCTTTGAGCAAAACGTCGCGGGCGAAATGCGCGGCTATCACAAGCCGATCATGATTGCCGGCGGCGTCGGTAACATTGCCGCACGCCATGCGTTTAAGGCCGAGCCGCAAGCGGGCGCGTTGCTGATTCAACTGGGCGGGCCGGGCCTATTGATCGGGCTGGGCGGTGGCGCCGCTTCCAGCATGGACACCGGCGTCAATCAGGAAGATCTCGATTTCGATTCGGTGCAGCGTGGCAACGCGGAAATTCAACGCCGCGCGCAGGAAGTGATCGACCGTTGTTGCGCGCTGGCGGACGGCAATCCGATTTTGTCGATCCACGACGTCGGCGCCGGCGGCTTGTCCAACGCGCTGCCGGAACTGGTGCACAGCGCGGGGCGCGGCGGGCACTTCGATCTGCGCAAGGTGCCGAGCGAAGAGCCCGGCATGTCGCCGATGCAAATCTGGTGCAACGAGGCGCAGGAGCGTTATGTGCTGGCGATCGCGCCTGAGTCGTTGAAGTTGTTCGACGCGGTTTGCGCGCGAGAGCGCTGCCCGTATGCGGTGGTGGGCGAGGCCACCGGTGACGGCCAACTCACCGTGCGCGACCCGGTGTTTAACAACAACGCGGTCGACATGGAACTTAACGTGCTGCTCGGTAAACCGCCGAAGATGACGCGGCGGGTTACACGTATAGCAAAGCCACTGCCGGCGTTTGATTTTGCCAAACTCGATCTCAAAGAAGCTGCCTACCGCGTGCTGCGCATGCCGTCGGTGGCGGATAAAACCTTCTTGATCAGCATCGGCGACCGCAGCGTCGGCGGCATGAGCGCGCGCGATCAAATGGTCGGGCCGTGGCAAGTGCCGGTGGCCGACGTGGCGGTGACGCTGATGGGCTTTAACACGTATCGCGGCGAAGCGTTCGCGATGGGCGAGCGCACGCCGCTGGCGCTGATCGACGCCCCCGCTTCCGGGCGCATGGCGGTGGGCGAGGCGATTACCAATATCGCGGCGGCGCCGATAGCGAATATTGGCGATATCAAATTGTCGGCGAATTGGATGGCGGCTTCCGGGCACGGCGGGGAAGACGCGGCGCTGTTCGACACCGTGCGCGCGGTGGCAATGGCGCTTTGCCCGGCGTTGGGGATAAGCATTCCCGTGGGCAAGGATTCGTTGTCCATGAAGACCTCGTGGACGCAAGGCACACAGAAAAAAGAAGTGACGGCGCCGCTATCCTTGATTGTGTCGGCGTTTGCGCCCGTCGCGGATGCGCGGCAAACGCTGACACCGCGTCTGCGCACCGACTGCGGCGACACCGTTTTGTTGCTGGTTGATCTCGCCCACGGCAAACAGCGGCTCGGCGGCTCGGCGCTGGCGCAGGCCTGGAACGTCACCGGTAACCGCGCGCCCGACTTGGAATCGCCGGCGAGCCTCGTAAAAAATATTCAATTAAATCAAGAACTTAGGAAAACCGGCCGAATACTGGCCTATCACGACCGCTCCGATGGCGGCCTGTTCGCCGCGGTCTGCGAAATGATGTTTGCGGCGCGCGCGGGCGTGACATTGACGTTCGCCGCAAACGTGCCGGCGATTGCAACGTTGTTCAACGAAGAACTCGGCGTGATTCTGCAAGTGCGCGCGCCGGATGAAGCGACGGTGCGCGATGCATACACCGCGGCGGGCGTGCCGTGCACACGCATCGGTACACTGAATCACGATGCGGCCCTGATCGTGCGCGTGGGTGAACGCGAAGTGCTGCGCGAGCGCCGCATCGATTTGCATCGCGCGTGGTCGGAAACCACCTATCGCATGCAAAGCTTGCGCGACAACCCACAGTGCGCGCAAGAAGAATACGAGCGCATCCTTGATATCAACGATCCCGGCATCAGCCCCAGGCTTACCTTCGATCCCGCGCAAAATATCGCCGCGCCTTTCATCGCCCGCGGCGCGCACCCTCGCATTGCCATCCTGCGCGAGCAGGGCGTGAACGGCCAGATCGAAATGGCGGCGGCATTCGACGGCGCGGGCTTTGCCGCGTTTGACGTGCACATGAGCGACATCATCGCCGGGCGGGTGAGCTTGGCGGACTTCAAAGGCTTTGCCGCGTGCGGCGGTTTTTCGTATGGCGATGTGCTGGGCGCGGGCGAGGGCTGGGCGAAATCGATTCTGTTCAACGCGCGCGCGCGCGATGAATTCGAGGCGTTTTTTAAGCGCGGCGATACGTTCTCGCTCGGTGTGTGCAACGGCTGCCAGATGATGAGCAACCTGCACGAACTGATTCCGGGCGCCGCCGCGTGGCCGCACTTTGTCAAAAACAAATCCGAGCAGTTCGAAGCGCGCGTGGCGATGGTGGAGGTGCAACGCTCGGCCTCGCTCTTTTTCGACGGCATGGCGGGCAGCCGTTTGCCGGTGGCGGTGGCGCACGGCGAAGGTTACGCCGAGTTCGCCGATGCCGCCGCGTTGGCTGCCGCGCAACCGCTGGTGGCACTGCGTTTTGTCGATAACGCGGGGCAGGTGGCGGCGCGCTACCCGCTAAACCCCAACGGCTCGCCGCAAGGCATCACCGGGCTTACCACGCCCGATGGCCGCCACACCATTCTGATGCCGCATCCGGAGCGCGTGTTTCGCTCGGTGCAAAATTCGTACTACCCGGGCGAGTGGGGCGAAGATGGGCCGTGGCTACGCATGTTTGGGAATGCGCGAAAGTGGGTGGGGTGACAACGCGAAGGGTGGCCGATAAAAAGTGAAAGGGCCAAGCCAATTCGTGGGGTACCCTTCACATTTCAAGCTTCACCCATTAACCTAATCCTGTACAGGGTTATTCAACTTTCGCCTTTGCCCGCAATTCCATAAACAGCTTTTGGATCTGCTGCTGTTGCATGCCTTGCTGCAATTGCGGTTTGAATTCCTCGAACGTGGGGATCTTCGGGGCGCGCTCATCGTCCAGACGAATGATGTGAAAGCCGAAATCGGATTGCACCGGCGCGTCCGTGGTTTGCCCCTTTTTGAGCCGGGCCAAGGCATCGGCAAACGGTTTTACGTAGCGGTTGGCGGGGCCCCAATCGAGGTCGCCGCCGCGGCCTTTGGAGCCGGTGTCCTTGGAGCGCTCGGCCGCCAGTTTTTCGAAGTTGGCGCCTTTTTTCAGTTGCGCGAGGATGTCGCGGGCTTCGTCTTCCTTGTTCACTAGGATATGGCGCGCCTTGTATTCCCGGGCGGGGGCGGCTTGTTTGAGACGTTCGTATTCCTTGCGCATGATTTCATCGGTGACCGGGTTGGCGCGCGCGAATTCCTGCGCCAGCGCGTTGACCAGCACTTCCTGGCGCTGCATATCGAGTTGCGCCGCGATTTCGGGGGTTTTGTGCAGGCCGCGCCGGGTGGCTTCCTGCACCACCACTTCGTTCATGATCAGCTGGTCGCGCACGCGGCTGCGGATTTCCGGCGTATCCGGCTGCTTGTTGGCGGCGAGCATTTTCATGAACAACTCCAGCCGCGACTGCGGTATCGGTGCGCCATTGACGGTGGCGACCGTCTGCGCGTGCACGGCGGGCGCCCAGCTTAGCGCCGATGCCAGGGCCAGCGCGGCGGCGATCGGTGTATTTCGGCGTAGAAAAGCAAACATGAACGGTTCCTTGGAGGTTAAATTTCTTGTGGGGTATAAGCTTTGATCGACAGCGCGTGGATGGCCGCGCCCATCATCGGGCCGAGCGCATCGTAAACCAGGCGATGCCGCGCGGGCAACGGCAAACCTGCAAATTTTGCCGATACCAATACCAGCTGGTAGTGTCCGCCGCCGCTCTTGGCGCCCTCGTGGCCGATATGCTGTCCGGATTCGTCGAGGATGTCGATGGATTCAGGGGCGAGTACGGCAAGGCGCTCGCGCATTTGGTCGATGGTGTTCACTTAAAGGGTAGGTACAGCAGCGGCCGCGCCCAATTCCGGCTTAATTGCCGGCCTCATCGGGCTTTTTTTCCTGGATATGCCTGGACAGCATGAGTGCCTGGCCAAACACAAAGACCAGCATCAAGCCCACGCCGCCAAAGAGTTTGAAGTTGACCCAGGCATCGGTTGAAAAATAGTAGGCGACATACAAATTGAGTACACCCATCAGCGCAAAAAACGCGATCCAACTGTAGAGCAAACGCCCCCAAACCGGCTCGGGTAGTTCAATTTGTTTTGCCATCATCACGCGGATCAAATTTTTCTTGAACGCGAGCGCCGCGCCCCATATCACGGCGCCAAACAGCCAATACAGCACCGAAGGTTTCCATTTTATAAACGTTTCATTGTGCAGCAGCAGCGTTGCGCCGCCGAACACCACGATCAAGGCGAGACTCGCCCACAGCTTGGGTTCGACTTTGCCGTGTTTGAACCGCACCCAGCCAATCTGCAAAAACGTCGCCGCGATCGCCACTGCGGTCGCCTCGTAAATGCCGTAGAGCTTGTACACCGCGAAAAACAGAATGATCGGGAACAGCTCAAACAAAAACTTCATCGGGTAAAGGCTCCGCGGCTTGGGC
>Ga0194132_10008503_pt1 | contig 14636 bp, 16 predicted proteins | sample TA2KigOf80mmetaG_FD_148612 | JGI IMG/M metagenome (GOLD analysis project Ga0194132, IMG submission 148612) | Freshwater microbial communities from Lake Tanganyika, Tanzania - TA2015054 Kigoma Offshore 80m | ecosystem: Environmental > Aquatic > Freshwater > Lake | place: Tanzania: Lake... | reverse complement strand
TTCGTGCCTGCATTCGCCGCATGGCCGGCTGCGCTACGCCGATCGGCTTCGCCGGCCACGCTCCAACTAGCGCAACGGCCAACTCTGAACTAACATTCCATCTGGACCACTCGATGGGGGCCGATCAGTCGGTGATCTTGGTGACGATCGCGTCCGCCTTGCCCTTGACCGCCTTCTTCTCGTCCCACGCCTGGAACTCGAGCTTGAAGCGCTGTCCCTCGACGACGAGATCGGCATCGTAATTGGCGATGATGAAGCCCTTCGCGCTCCATTCGATGACCGGAAACGAACGGCCGTTGAAGGTTGCCGTGCCCTTGGACGGGGTCTGCTTGCCGCCCTTGGCCGGTCCCTTCGTCTCTTTCTTAACCTTAAGGAAGTCGAACAGCCCCATCGCATCCAGCCCGGTTATCCCCAGCCGCAGGGAAGCGCCCTTCGTATTCCGCGTCAAGGCGCATTTCGTCGTGTATACACGGGCCACGCGCCGTGCGCCGCGGCGACCCGCCGACCTCGGCAGCATTTCACCTCGACAGCTCGCCATCGCCATCGGCCCCTCTCCCGATCTAAGCTTGGCGCGCACACAACCGGAAGCGTGTGGGATCAGTGGGCCGTCTTGATTTCGTCGCCAGGCGTCTGATGAAAAGCGTGGCGATCCTGCTCGCGATCGTCGTCATGAATTTTCTCCTGATCCGCCTGGCGCCGGGCGACCCGGCGAGCGTGATCGCCGGCGAAGCGGGTGCCGCGGACGCCAAATACATCGCACAGCTGCGCGAGCAGTTCGGCCTCGACAAGCCGCTGACCACCCAGCTCGCCCTCTATGTCGGTGGCGTCGTCACCTTCGATCTCGGCTGGTCGTACCGCAACCAGCGCTCGGTCGCCGACATGGTCGGCGAGCGCCTGCCGGCGACGCTGCTGCTGACCGTCAGCGCCTTCGTCGTCGCGCTCGGCGTCGGCATCGGCCTGGGCGTACTCGCCGCGACGCGCGTCGGCACCTGGGCGGACAGCCTCGTCACCGTCGCGGCGCTCGGATTCTATGCCACGCCCCTCTTCTGGATCGGGCTGATGGCGATCCTGCTGTTCTCGGTCAATCTCGGCTGGCTTCCGGCCTTCGGCATGCAGACGCCGGTCGCCATGGCGCCGGCCGATCGCGTGCTCGACGTCGCCCGGCACATGGTGCTGCCGGTGCTGACGCTTGCGCTCTTCTTCGTCGCCATCTACGCCCGCCTCACCCGCGCCTCGATGCTCGAGGTGCAGGACATGGACTTCGTCCGCACCGCCCGCGCCAAGGGGCTTCGCACCGGCCGCATCTTACGGGCGCATACGCTGCGCAACGCGATCCTGCCGGTGATCACCTTCGCCGGGATCCAGGCGGGCCAGCTCGTCGGCGGCTCGATCGTAGTCGAGACCGTCTTCGCCTGGCCCGGCATCGGCCGGCTCGCCTTCGAGGCTCTCCTGCAGCGCGATTACAACCTGCTGCTCGGCGTCTTCTTCCTGACCTCGGTCATGGTCATCGCCTTCAATCTGGTGACCGACCTCGTCTACTCGATGGTCGACCCGCGCATCGAGGTGGGCTCGTGAAGGAGTTCTGGCAGCGCTACAAGCGGAACAAAGGGGCCGTCGTCGGCCTCGTCGCGCTGGTCCTCATCATCATCGTCGCGGTGATCGCGCCCTTCCTGTTCCCGAAGAGCCCCTGGGAGATGTCGGGAGCGCCGTTCCAGCGCCCCTTCGGCGAGTACCCACTCGGGACCGATATGTTGGGGCGCAACATCCTCTCCGGCATCGTCCACGGCGCCCGCGTCTCGCTGATGGTCGGCATCGTCTCGACCTTCTTCGCCGTCACCCTCGGCCTCGCCTTCGGCGCGCTTGCCGGCTACTTCGGCGGCATCATCGACGACGCGCTGATGCGCTTCACCGAGTTCTTCCAGACCATCCCCTCCTTCGTCTTCGCCATCGTCCTGGTCGCGATCTTCCGCCCCTCGATCGTCTCGATCGTCGCGGCGATCGCGGTGGTGAGCTGGCCGCCGGTCGCGCGCCTGGTACGCGGGGAGTTCCTGTCGCTTCGGCGCCGCGAGTTCGTCCAAGCCGCCGTGGTCGTCGGCGAGAGCCATATGAAGATCATCCTCGGCCAGATCCTGCCGAACGCGCTTTCGCCGGTGATCGTCATGGCGTCCCTGATGATCGCGTCCGCCATCCTGCTCGAGAGCGCGCTCAGCTTCCTCGGCCTCGGCGACCCCAACATGATGAGCTGGGGCTACATGATCGGTGCCTCGCGCTCGGTGATCAGGCAAGCCTGGTGGATGTCGACCTTCCCCGGCGTCGCGATCCTGATTACCGTGCTCGCCCTCAACCTCGTCGGCGAAGGCCTGTCGGACGCGATGAATCCCCGCCTGGCGCGCAAGGGCCGCGCATGACCGAGCCGCTCCTTTCCGTCCGCGACTTGACCATCGACCTGCCGCCGGGCTCCGACCGCCCTCATGCGGTCGAGAAAGTCAGCTTCGACCTGCACGAGAACGAGATCCTCTGCCTCGTCGGCGAGTCCGGATCCGGCAAGTCGCTGACTGCAGCGGCGGTCATGGGTCTCCTGCCGCAGCCTTCAGTCAAACCCTCCGGCGGCGAGCTCATCTTCGAAGACCGCGACCTGTTGAAGCTCTCGGAAGACGAGTGGCGCCAGTATCGCGGCAAGCGCTTCGGCATGATCTTCCAGGAGCCGATGACCGCGCTCAACCCGGTGATGCGCGTCTCCGACCAGATCCTCGAGGTGCTCGAGGCGCATGGTGAGCCGGGCGGGCCTGAGCGCGTCATGGAGCTGCTGGAGGCCGTCAACCTGCCCGATCCCGAGCGGCTTAAATCCGCCTATCCGCATCACCTCTCCGGCGGCCAGCGCCAGCGCGTGATGATCGCGATGGCGCTCGCGCTCCGGCCGACCATCCTGATCGCCGACGAGCCGACCACCGCGCTCGACGTCACCACCCAGGCGCAGATCCTGGCGCTGATCCGCCAGCTCCAGTCCGAGCGCCAGATGGGTGTGCTGTTCATCACGCATGACTTCGGCGTCGTCGCGGAGATCGCCGACCGCGTCGCGGTGATGCAGCATGGCCGCATCGTCGAGCTCGGCGCCAAGGAGCAGGTGCTCGAAGCGCCGATGCACGACTACACCAAGCGGCTGATCGAGGCGGTGCCGACGCTCGATCCGCCGGAGCGCCGTCCGCTCGACCGCGCGCCCACGGTCCTATCGGTCAAGGGCCTCGGCAAGACCTACCGGACGCAAGGCGGCCTCTTCCGTCCGCGCCGCGTCGTCACCGCCGCCAAGAACGTGACGCTGTCGATCCGCAAAGGCGAGACGCTCGGCCTCGTCGGCGAGTCCGGTTCCGGCAAAACGACGGTCGGGCGCTGCATCATCCGCCTGATCGACTCCGATGCCGGGCGCATCGACTTCCACGGCGTCGATCTCAATGCCTTCCGCGGCCGTGCGCTTCGTCCCTACCGCAAGCGCGTGCAGATGATCTTCCAGGATCCTTTCGCCTCGCTGAACCCACGCCACAAGGTCGGCGACATCATCGCCGCCGGCCCGATCGCCTTCGGCACGCCGAAGCCCGAGGCGGTCAAGCGCGCGCAGGATCTCCTAGGATTGGTCGGCCTCGACCCGGGGGTGATAGACCGCTACCCGCATGAGTTCTCCGGCGGCCAGCGCCAGCGCATCGGCATCGCCCGCGCGCTCGCCCTCCAGCCCGAGCTGCTCGTCGCCGACGAGCCGGTCTCGGCGCTGGACGTCTCGGTGCAGGCGCAGGTCCTCGACCTGCTCGCCGACATCAAGCGGCGACTCAATCTCTCGATGCTGTTCATCACCCACGACCTGCGCGTCGCCGCCCAGGTCTGCGACCGCGTCGCGGTGATGTATCGCGGCGAGATCGTCGAGCAGGGCTCGACGGGCGAGCTCTTCCGCCACCCCACCCATCCCTATACGCGGTCGCTGCTCGACGCCATTCCCGGCAAGCATTGGCGCGCGAAGCGCGCCTGATCCATGACCTCGGTCGAGGATGATCTTGGGCGCGTGAGCCTTCTGCCTTGCTGGCAAGGCTCGCCGCGCATCGAACCGCTCTCCGGCGGGCTCAGCAATCGCAACTACCGCGTCCGCGACTCTTCCGGCCACTGGGTCGTCCGGCTCGGCGGCGACGTCCCGGAGCACGGCATCGTCCGCGCCAATGACTTCGCGGTCAGCCGCGCGGCGGCCGCGGCCGGCGTCGCGCCCGCGGTCCGGCATGCCGAGGGGGATGCGCTCGTCATCGGCTTCATAGACGGACGCACGCTGACCGAGGCCGATGTGCAGAGCGAGCGCATGCGCCATCGCATCGTCGATCTGCTGAAGCGTGCACATCGCGGTATCGGGCGTCACCTCCGTGGTCCTGCGGTGATGTTCTGGGCCTTCCACGCGGTTCGCGATTACGCAGCCCAACTCGACGGCACGGCGGATGGCCGAGATCTGCCGCGGCTGATGGCAATCGCCGATCGCCTGGAACAGGCCGTAGGCCCGATCGATCTCGTCTTCGGTCACAACGACCTGCTGCCGGCCAATCTCATCGATGACGGCAAGCGGCTCTGGCTCATCGACTGGGAGTATGCCGGCTACGGCTCACCGCTCTTCGATCTCGGCAACCTCGCGAGCAACTCCCGCTACGAGGACGATGCCTGGCACGCGCTTCTCGCCGCGTATCACGACCGCGCACCGGACGCCACGCTCCTCTGTCGCGCTGACGCGATGCGGGTTGCGTCCCTCCTCCGCGAGTCTTTATGGGCGCTGGTCGCCAAGCGCCATCGGCGGGTCGCTGTCGATTTCGCGGTCTATGCCGCCGAGTACGCCGGCCGATTCGAGTCGGCGTATCGCCGCTTCGTCGATCTGCACGGCCGATCTTCTGTCGCGGCCGGTTAGGTTCGGCTAAGCTGGCGGCCGGCATGATCGACTCGTACCGGCGAACCCTGAGAGAGCTGCAGATCGAGCTGGTCAAGCTCCAGCGCCACATGATCGCCCATGACTACAAGATCCTCGTCGTGCTCGAAGGACGTGACGCCGCCGGCAAGGATGGTGCGATCAAGCGCATCGTCGAGCATCTGAGCCCGCGCGAGACGCGCGTGGTAGCGCTCGGCAAGCCCTCGGACCGAGATCGATCGAGCTGGTACTTCCAGCGCTACGTGCCGCATTTGCCCGCCGCCGACGAATTCGTCCTGTTCAATCGGAGCTGGTACAACCGCGCCGGCGTCGAGCGCGTGATGAAGTTCTGCACGCCGATAGACTACGAGGAGTTCATGTCGACGGTGCTCGACTTCGAGCGCATGCTCGTCGGCTCGGGCATCCGGCTGATCAAGTATTACCTGGACATCAGCAAGGCCGAGCAGAAGAAGCGCCTTGCCGAACGGCGGAAGGATCCGCTGAAGCAGTGGAAGATCAGCCCTATCGACGCGCAGGCGACCAGGAAGTGGAAGGCCTATAGCCAAGCGCGCAATGAGATGTTGATGCGCACCCACTGCCCGCTGACGCCCTGGACCATCGTCCGCTCCGACGACAAGAAGCAGGCGCGTCTCGGCCTTATTCGGGATCTGCTCTCGCGCCTGCCCTACGACGACAAGAAGCACAGGCTGCTGAAGGCGGATCCGCGCATCGTTTTTCCCTTCTCCGAAGCCCGCCTCCATGACGGGACGATCGCGCCGTGACCCGCCAGATCAGCCTTCCGCAGGCGCGGCGCTGGTTTGCCGAGGAACTCCGCGTCACCGCGCCGATCCGCCGCAACGAGTCGGTGGTCGACGCCTTCGCCACCGTCTCGCGCGAGCGCTTTCTCGGGCCCGGCCCCTGGCGCCTGCTGCCCTTCACCCGCATCGACGATCCGTATCTGACGCCGGACGACGACCCGAGCTGGGTGTACCACGACGTTCTCGTCGCCATCGACCACGGCCGTGGCCTCAACAACGGCCAGCCGAGCCTGTGGGCGCGGCTGCTGGACAATCTCGACCCGAAGAGTGGCGAGCATGTCGTCCAGATCGGCGCCGGCACCGGTTACTACACGGCGATCCTCGCCGAGATCGTCGGCGCCGAAGGCCGCGTCGTCGCCATCGAGCACGACCGCGACCTGGCCGAGCGCGCCGAGGACAATCTCTCGCCCTGGCCGCAGGTCGAAGTGGTCAACGGCGATGGTTCGGCCCACGATCCGGGCAAGGCCGATGCGATCGTCGCCTTTGCCGGCGCGACGCACCCCGCCGCGATCTGGCTCGAGCGCCTGAAGCCGCGCGGACGCCTGATGATGCCGCTCACCGGCGAGAACCGCTGGGGCTTCTTCCTCAAGGCGACGCGGACCCGGCGCGGTTTTCAGGCGGAGTCGCTCGGCAGCTGCGGCTTCTATCCCTGCATCGGCGCACGTGATCCCGCCGCCGGCAAGCGGCTGCAGAAGGCGATGGCGAGTCTCAAGGGAGCGCCCGTCCCCGTCACCGCGCTGCATGCAGGCAAGCCGGCGGCCGCCGATAAGGACCGGGTGTGGTACGCGGGTCCCGGCTTCTGGCTCGAAGCTAATAAAGGACCTTCTCGTATCGGGGCGCGATCTCGCTCTGCGGCAGCGCTGGCCCGTCCAAGGAGAGCTGGTCCTTGATCATCTCGTTGATGCTGGGAAGCGTCGACCGATCGATCCGGCTCTCTGGCGACCACAGCTTCGAGCGCATGAACGCCTTGGCGCAGTGGAGATAGGCCTCGTCCACCGTTACCAGCACCACGGCCTTCGGCAGCTTGCCGCGCGTCTCGAAGGGCTTGCACAGCGCCTCGTCGGTCCGGACCTCGGCCCGGCCGTTGATGCGTAACGTCTCGTCGAGGCCAGGCACCAGGAACAACAGCCCGATGCTCGGCCGCTCGATCAGGTTCCGCAGAGTGTCGAGCCGGTTGTTGCCGGGCCAGTCGGGCAGTGCCACCGTCTTGTCGTCGACGACGCGGACCCAGCCGGGTTCGCCGCCACGCGGCGTCACATCCTGCCCGCCCTTGGCGTCGCTGGTACCGACCATCACCATCGGCGAGAGCGCGATGATCCTCTTGCAGTGCTTCTCCAACTGGGGAATCGATTTCTTCATCACCAGTTCGGAGGGCTCTGCATAGAGGGTGCGAAGCTGCTCGACGGTCTCGATCTTGGCCAAGGCTCACTCCTGCGAGAGGCCACACTCCTAGCATGCCGCGCAGGCTTGGCAAGACCGGGGACGACGGGCACCATCGCCCGAGGAGGTGCTCCATGCATCCGCTGATCCGCGCGCTCGCCCTGGTTTTTGCCGTCGCTTTCGCCCGCGACGCTGCCGCTTCCTGCCAGGCCATCGCCTCCGGGCCGTCCCCGACCCAGCTTGCATCGATTTCTCCGATGGCGCTGGCGCAGGGCGAGATCGGCCTCACCTTCGTCGGCCATTCGAGCTTCCTGATCGAGAGCCCGCAGGGCGTCACCATCGTCACCGACTACAACGACTACATCCGGCCCAAGACGGTACCGACCATCGCGACCATGAACGTCGCGCACACGACCCACTACAGCAACAACCCGGACCCCGGCATCAAGCACGTGCTGCGCGGCTGGAACCCGACCGGCATCGGTCCCGCCCGCCACGATCTCGCCGAGCGGGATGTGTTCGTGCGCAACATCCCGACCAACATCCGCAGCTGGGGCGATGGCGGCACGCGGATCAACGGCAACTCAATCTTCATCTTCGAGGTCGCCGATCTGTGCCTCGTCCATCTCGGCCACCTGCATCACGAGCTGACGCGCGAGGACCTTGGCGTCATTGGCGAGGTCGACGTGCTGATGGTACCGGTCGATGGCGGCGTCACCATGACCCAGGACGAGATGGCACAGGTCGTCCGGGATATCCGGCCGCGCATGGTCATCCCGATGCACTATTTCGGGCCGCACCGCCTTGAGCGCTTCGTTGCGGCGCTGTCACCGCACTTCTCCGTCAGGCGTAGCGCGACCTCCCATATCGTGCTCACGCGCCAGACCATGCCCGACCCGCCCGAGCTCCTCATCCTTCCGGGATACTGACGGGTGCCAACCGTCGAGATTCTGCTCGAGCTCGCAGCCGAGCGACAAAGACTTGGGCAGCATGACGGGGCCTTGGCCGCCTTGAGCGCCGGCATCGCGCTCGATCCATCCGTCGCCAGCCTGCATTTGATGCGCGGACTCGTGCTCAAGAGCCTCAAGAGCGCCCATGCCGGCACCGGCCCACGCCGATCCGTCGCGATCGCCCCGAACGACAGCCGCGCGCATGTCGAGCTGGCTCTCGCCGAGGAAGCGGCCGAGCGCCCCTGGCGCGCCGGAACGAGCTTTCGGCGCGCCGCCGTTCTCTCGCCGTCGCATGCCGAGACCTGGGTCGGCCTCGGGCGCTGCGCTCACGCGAAGGATCAGCCACAGCGGGCGCTCCTTTACCGCCAGCGGGCACTCTGTATCGACAGCAAGACCGATACGGGCCCGCTGCAGGCGATTGCCCTGATCGCCTCTGGCCGCTGGCGCGAGGCGGTATCGCTCCTTGAGGCAGATACCTATCGGCGGCGGGGGCCGGACGCGCGGATCGTGGCGGAGACGACCGCCGCCAAGCTGCAGCACGATGCCGAGCAGTTCGAGCATCTGATCGGCCTCGGGCGGCTCCCGGGATTCCTGGCGGAGACGGCGGCGGACTATCGGCGAGTGGCGGCGACGCTGCCCAGGGACGGCAACCCAACCACCGTTCTGCACGGCGAGGCACGACAGAAGCTGGCGGCGACCTACAACCGGCTCCTCTACCGCGACCCCGCGGCCGGCGTGCAAGGCCCGGCCCTGAATCCGCGCCTCGACGCCGATGCGATCACGCGCACCTATCATGAGTCCCGGCCGCAGCTGGTGGTGATCGACGAGTTCCTGACGCAGGAGGCGCTCGCGACAGTGCTGCGCTTCTGCCGGGACTCGACCGTATGGTTCACCGGCAACTACTCAGGCGGCTACGTCGGCGCCCACGTAGCGGATGGCTTTACCGCGCCCGTCCTGTTCCAGATCGCCGAAGAGCTGAAGGCATTCCTGCCGGGGGTGATCGGAGATGCCGGCCTGCATCACCTCTGGGCCTTCAAATACGACAGCCGGCTCACCGGCATCGCGCTTCACGCCGATGCGGCGCGCATCAACGTGAATTTCTGGGTGACGCCCGACGAGGCCAACCTCAACCCCGACAGCGGCGGGCTCGAGGTATTCGACGAGGCGGCGCCTGCCGACTGGAAATTCGCCAGCTTCAACGGCGACCTGGCCGCGATCCAAGAGCACCTTAAGCGAACCGGCTCGCGCAGCGTCGTCGTACCCCATCGGCAGAACCGGGCGGTCCTCTTCCACTCCGACCTCTTCCATCGCACCGACGACATCCACTTCCGCGAGGGCTATCTCAACCGGCGCATCAACGTGACGATGCTGTATGGGGTGCGGCCGGTCTCCAAAGCCTAGATTTCGGTCGAGGCCTTCGGGATCGGCCCTGGCGAAGCGCCACGGATTTGGTACTCTCCGTCTGCCGGCGGCTGGGGTGAGACGCGCGGCTCCTTCGAGGTGTCTCATGCGCCGCCTTCTCGTCGCCGCTCTCCCCGCGCTCTTCTTTCTTTCAGTCTCACCCGCGCCGGCCCAGCCGCTGCCCGGCTGCTCGCCCAACAACGCCAATGAGCGGATGTGCCAGGGCGGCAATGTCTGCGTCTGCCGCATCACCGGCGGCCTGCTGCACGGCATTCCGCAGGCTTTCCGCTGGGACTGCGGCATTCAGAACGGCAACTGCACGCCCGGCGCCTATCAGCAGCTGACGCCGATGTCTCCCGGCAGCGGCGTCGCGGTGCTGGTGCCCCCGGCCGCGCGCTCGTCCGGCAGCGGCACGGTTGGCACGCGCGGTCCGGGCAAGTCCGAGATCGCGGACGCGCAGGCGGCGCTGACCGCGAAAGGCTTCAACCCGGGACCGGCGGATGGCGTGATGGGACCGAAGACGCGGGCGGCGCTGAACGCCTGGCTTCAGCGCGAAGGCCTGCCACCCTCCGACAGGATCACACCCGACATCTACCGCCGGCTGGTGCCCTAATCGGCCGACGCAGGCGCTGGCTTGGCGCTGCGCCTGACCGTGATGACCATCGGCACGGTCAGCGCCAGCGTCGCGGCGATCACGGCGAAGACCAGCCTGGGCGCGTCGTGGTCCATGAGCCAGCCGAACCAGAGCGGCCCGGTGCAGGAGCCGATGTCGAGGCCGGAATAGACGAAGCCGAAGACCTTGCCGGTCGCCCCCTGGGGCGCGGCGGCACGGATCAGCATGTCGCGCGCCGGACCGACCGTTCCGGCGGAGAAACCCGAGAAGGCGATCAGCACGAGAACGGCCGTGAAGGGCAGGCTGCTGGCGGCGACTACCGCCATCGCGGTTGCGGCCAGCCCCATGCCGGTGATTGCGACCAGATCGTGCCGCCGGGTCCAGTCGACGATCCAGCCGCCGGCGAAGATGCCGGAGGCCTGCGCCAGCAGATAGACGGTGAGCGCCGTTGCCGCGATCGCCAGCGGTATCTGGTGGATCGAGATCAGCGCCGGCACGCCGAAGCTCTGGAAGCCGATCCCTGCCATCGCTGCAAGCCCGAAGAAGACGAAGCCGGAGACGATGCCGGGCTGGCGGATCAGCACGCCATAGGCATGGTCCTCGCGCGACGATCCGGATCCGGCACCCTTGCCGCCAAGGGTTTCGTCGAAGCGGGTGATCAAGACAAGCGCGACGAGGCCGAGCATGCCGGCGATGATCAGCGCGGGACGCCAGCCGATGGTGAAGGCCATGGTGCCGATCACCACCGGTGCCGTCGCGTAGCCCAGCGTGCCCGACAGGCCGTGCATCGAGTATGCGCGGCCGAGGCGGCCATGACTTACGCGGGTGGAGAGTATCGAGAGGTCGGCGGGATGGAAGACGCTGTTGCCCATGCCGGCCAGCGCCGCCAGCGGATAGAGCATCCAGAAGTAAGGGACCAGGCCGGCGGCCGCGATCGAGAGGGCCAGCAGAGCCAGCCCCACATACAGTACACGCGCCGCGCCATAACGGTCGCACCAGACCCCGACCAGCGCCTGGCAGACGCCGGAGACGGCGTAGAACACCGCGGTGATGCCGCCGAGCGCGGTCCAGCTGACGTCGAACTCGTCCTTGAGCAACGGAAACACCGGCGCCAGCGCCAGCTGGAAGAAATGCGACATGAAATGCGCCGCGCCGATCAGCCCGATGATGAGCGAGTCGCGGCGGACGGGCGTGGCAAGGACGGTCATGAAGTTCGCAACGGAGTCTGGTCCGGGAGGCCGGCATCCTACACGCGGATGGCCGCTGGCGGAAACTCTGGCTAGGATCGCCGCCCCTTCGCCCCGCGGCACCTGAGGATATGCGCATGGAGAAATGGACGGTGCTCGAGAGCCGGGAGGTCTATGCCAATCCACCCTGGCTTCGAGTCTTCTCCGAGAAGGTGCGCCTGCCCGACGGCATGGAGGTCGACGACTTCCACCGCGTCCAGCTTCTCGACTACGCGCTGATGATCGTCGAGCGCGAGGACGGGCGGATCATCCTGATCCGCCAGTACAAGCAGGGGGTGCGCGACATCAGTCTGACGCCGCCCGCCGGCGGCCTCAATCCCGGCGAGGACCCGCTGGAGACCGCCAAGCGCGAGCTCATGGAGGAGACCGGACATGTGGCGACGAACTGGCGCAAGCTCCAGGAGATCGTCACCCACGCCAACCAGCGTTGCAGCGTCGGCCACATCAATCACGCGACCGGCGCGCACCAGGTCGCCGAGCCGAACTCCGGCGACCTCGAGGAGCAGGAGATCCTCTACATGACCCGCGACGAGGTGATCGCCGCCATCCGCAACGGCGAGGTCATGACCTCGAGCGCGCTGGCCGCGCTCTGCCTCGTGCTGAGCGGCATCCTGCCCGCACGATGACCCGCCGCAAGATCATCCTCGACTGCGATCCCGGCCAGGACGACGCCGTCGCCATCCTGCTGGCGCTCGCCTCGACCGAGCTGGACGTACTGGCGATCACCGCGGTCGCGGGCAATATCGGCATCGAGAAGACCTCGCTGAACGCGCGCGCCGTGGTCGAGCTCGCGCGCGCCGCGACCCCGGTCTATGCCGGTTGTCCGCGCCCGCTGGTGCGCGAGCCGGTGCTGGCGACGCATATCCACGGCGAGAGCGGCATCGACGGCGCGAGCTTGAGCCCGCCGAACCGGCCGCTGGCGGATGGCCACGCGGTCGACTTCATCCGCGACACGATCCGCGCCCATCCGCCCGACGAGATCACGCTCGTCGCGATCGGCCCGCTAACCAACCTCGCCTGCGCGCTGATCCAGGCGCCGGACATCGCCGGCCGCGTGCAGGAGATCGTGCTGATGGGCGGCGCCATCGGCCTCGGCAACACGACACCGGCGGCCGAGTTCAACATCTATGCCGATCCGCATGCGGCGCATGTCGTCTTCAACTCCGGCGCACGGATCGTCATGACGCCGCTCGAGCTGACACACCAGGTTCTGGCGACGCATGGGCGCGTCGCCACGATCCGCGCGCTCGGCACCGAAGCGGCGCGGCAGGTCGCCGGCATCCTCGACGCCTATCCCAAGACCACGCATTTCGGCGCGACCGGCGGCCCGCTGCACGACCCCTGCGCCGTCGCCTATCTGCTGTGGCCCGATCTGATGGGCGGCAAGGACTGCCGCGTCGATATCGAGACCGAGGCGACGCACTCGATCGGCCGCACCGTCATCGAATGGCGCCGGCAGAAGACCGCGGCCAATGCCCATGTGCTCGACACTGTAGACGCCGAGATGCTGTTCCGGCGGATCACCGAGCGGTTGGGGCGCCTGCCCTAGCGATTGGGTGCCGGTGCTTCCTGATCCGCTGCCGTCGACATGGCCAGGGGACGGCGAGGGTCGAGCAGATGGAAGCCGATATCCTCGATGCCGTAGGCCGCGTTCGAGAGCACGACGACACCGGTCCGCTGCTGCCTCAACATGCCGATGAAGGCGCGATAGCCGCCGGTGCCGCCGGCGTGCCAGGTGATCTGAGCGGCGCCGCTGCCCGAGATATGCCAGCCGAGCGCCTGGTAGCCGCCCCCGCCGCGCGGCCAGAGCGCGGCCAGGGTCTGCGCGATCACCGGCGCCAGCGGCGACTCCGTAAGCCCGAGGCTGGCGGAAAGGAAGGTCAGGAGATCGGAAGCGCTCGATTTGAGCGCGCCGGCGCCGGCGAAGGTCGGAATGTCCCAGTTCGGCGTGGGCGTCCGCGAGCGGTTGTGGCCGGGCGCCAGGCGCGTCGACTGTGCCGGCGAGAGCGCGATGCTCGTATCGCGAAGGCCCAGCGGCACGATGATGCGTTCGCGGAGCAAAGACTCGTAGTCCCTGCCCGCGCGGAGCGCGAGCGCGTGGCCGAGGAGCCCGACGCCAAGATTCGAGTACTCATAGGCGGTGCCGGGATCGCGGCGCATCCGGTAGTCGGCGAGGAACGCGTAGAGGGCGTCGACCGTGTAGTCGGCGTAGGGATTGGCCCAGTACAGCGGCTTCAGGTTGGTCGGCAGGCGCGGCAGGCCGGAGCGGTGGTTCGAGAGATCCGTGAGCGTGATCGGCCGGCCGCGCTCCGGCACCTTGGTGCCGGCCGGAAGCAGCTTCGCGACCGGATCGTCGAGACCGACTTCTCCGCGGCCCGCCATCTCGGCCAGCAGCAAGGCGGTGAAGACCTTGGTGACCGAGCCGATCTCGAACAGCGTGTCCCGATCCGGCGGCCGGTCGCTTTTCCGGTCGAGCCGCCCGTGAACGACGACACGGCGGCCCTGAGGCTCGATGACGCCGACGACGAGGCCGACGGCCTGCTTGGACTCGACGCGCTCGGCCAGGATGCGCGTGATGTCCGCATCCGAGAGCACGGCACTACCGAGCGGCGCGGCCGTCACCACCCACAGAAGGAACGCGAAGACGATCGACATCGCGCTAGCTTAGCGGTCTCCCAAGGCTAACGCACCCACGCGAGCACGTTGCCAGAGGCCGCGCCGATCGGCAAATTTCTCGCTCGACGGGAATGCGCTAGCGGGCTCGAGCCCCCAAGGAGACGGGACCATGCCGGAGCTTACCGATTGGCTGGTGGGGGACTTTGAGCAGAGCGACCTGCTGAAGAACGCGCAGAAGGAAGAGGTCCAGGGCATCTGCTTCGCGGCATGCGTGTACTGGATCGCACACCACATGACCTACCGCTCGAGTATCCTCGGCAAGAAGAGCAGCACGGAAATCCGCCTGGAGTTCCTCAAGAAGAAGCAGACCTTCGAGGCGATCTGCGGCGCCCAGTCCAATCTGCAGGAAACCCGAAAAATGGATACGAGCGTCTTCGATCACGAGATGAAATTCATCAACGCCTATGGCCTGGTGACCGAAGGCAAACCTAGAACCGCCTATCTGGGGGGACTCGCGAAATACTACGCGAGAAAAGACGAGGACATGGTCGACATATTCAGGAACAAAGTCGATGACCTAGGCGGTGTTTACAAAGTTATTGACGTGAGACTCGAGCCTTGATTCAAGGATTCCTCTTGGAGGGAGGGATCGTTGAGCCGAGGCGATCTGAGCGAAGCGGAGTGGCGGTT
>Ga0194132_10008502_pt1 | contig 14637 bp, 14 predicted proteins | sample TA2KigOf80mmetaG_FD_148612 | JGI IMG/M metagenome (GOLD analysis project Ga0194132, IMG submission 148612) | Freshwater microbial communities from Lake Tanganyika, Tanzania - TA2015054 Kigoma Offshore 80m | ecosystem: Environmental > Aquatic > Freshwater > Lake | place: Tanzania: Lake... | reverse complement strand
TGAAGTAGCCGGTACCAGATGCATCAGAGCGATCAGTGAAAAGTGAATCTAGATTCTTGGAATCCGAAAGGCGCCAAGAGAGCCAATCATGTGGAAGCGCCACCGCGGCTAATTTGTTTGCGTTCTCAGGTTCGGCGCCATGCAACCAACGAACTTTGCTTGCTGTAAATGAGGCAACTAGGCGAGAGCCAGTTCGAATGTGGATATCTGGAATCTCGCGATTTAAATCTTCGGCGGCACTTGCGGAACGGGTATCGTTCCAAAGAAGCGCTTTGCGAATCACTTCTCCATTTTTATCTAGTGCGACCATTCCATGTTGCTGACCAGCGATGGAAATTGCATCAATCTTGTATTTGCCTACCTTCGCTAGCGCTCTCTCTAACGCTATTTCCCAGGCTTTTGGATCTACCTCGGTTCCATCTGGGTGAGGCTCATTTGCCTGGGCTACTAATTCGCCGGTGTTCGCATCGCGCAGTACGACTTTTACAGACTGGGTTGAGGAATCAACGCCTGCAACTATTGGCATTTTTGCTAGAAAGCGCCGATTAAGTACTCAAGTGCAAGCTGATCGAGTTCTTCATAGTGATAACCGCGCTTTCCAGCAGCTTCTACATCAAAGTTCTCGTTTGCGATCTCGCGCCAACTCTCACCACTACTAATAGTTGGTTGCAGTAATTCATTTACACCTGACTTCTCAAGGGCTGCTTTTGTGCGAGGGTCATTTCTAAATGCAGCAGCTCGCTCTTGCAGGATTAAGTAAGTGCGCATATTTGCAGTTGCTGAAGCCCAAACCCCCTCATCGCTCTCAGTCCGCATTGGTTTGTAATCAAAATGCTTCGGACCTTCATATTTGTAGCGCTCTAAGAGATCAACAAGGAAGAAAGCGGATTTCAAATCGCCATGGCCAAAGACAAGATCTTGATCGTACTTTGGTCCATGTTGGCCATTAAGGTCTATATGGAAAAGCTTCTTGTGATAGAGCGCTTGACCAATTCCATGAACAAAATTAAGTCCAGCCATCTGCTCATGACCAACTTCTGGGTTTAGGCCAACAAGTTCTGGTCGCTCGAGTGAGTTGATAAAGGCAAGTGCATGGCCGATTGTGGGAAGGAAGATATCTCCGCGGGGCTCATTTGGCTTTGGTTCAAGTGCAAACTTGATGTCATAACCCTTATCAGTTACAAATTCTCCAAGCAGATTAAACGCTTCACGCATCCGCTCAAGGGCGACGACTGGATCTTTTCCGACATCAGTCTCTGCGCCTTCGCGTCCTCCCCAGCAGACATAAGTTTTTGCACCTAACTCAACTGCAAGTTCGATGTTTGTCATCACCTTACGGATTGCATAGCGACGAATATCGCGATTATTTGAGGTGAATGCTCCATCCTTAAAAACAGGATGGCTAAAGAGATTCGTGGTCGCCATCGGAACCTTCATCCCAGTTGATTCCAAAGCTTTCTTAAATCGCGCAATATGTGCAGCTCGTTCACTCATCCCTGAACCAAAAGGAATCAAGTCATCATCATGGAAAGTGACTCCATAAGCGCCGCGATCGGCCAATTCACTCACTGTGCGAACTGGATCTAAGGCTGCTCTAGTCGCGTCGCCAAATGGATCACGCGCCTGCCAGCCGACAGTCCAGAGTCCGAATGTGAATTTATCTGCAGGGGTTGGGTTTCTCATGCGGCTAGCCTATTGAATGGTCCGCATAACTAGAATACGAGGATGCTTGAGAAATCAGAGCGCCCTTGGGGTCGCTATGAAGTACTTCAAGAGAGCCCGACCCATAAGGTCAAGTGCATCTGGGTCTTGCCGGGAAAGCGTCTTTCATACCAAAGACATAAATTTCGAGCCGAGCATTGGTTCATAGTCGCTGGTAGCGCTGAGGTAACAATCGATGGCCAGGTACGAAAAGTGAGCACTGGGGAATCAGTTGATTTTGGAATTGGAATAGCTCACCGGATTGCAAATGTCGGTAAAGATGATGTGATTTTTGTTGAAGTTCAGACCGGGACTTATTTTGGCGAAGACGATATCGAGCGGCTAGAGGATGATTTCGGAAGAGCTAATTGATGAATCAAGTATCAAAGATGGAATTAGAAATAAGGGAAATACCGGAAGTTTTAGAGAGACTTTTGGAGTCGCAGGCAGAGATAAGTAAGGTCGTAGAAAAAATAAAGTCAGCCAAAGTGCAATCGGTGATGATTGCGGCTAGAGGGACATCCGATAACGCTGCTCACTTTTTAAAACACTTGATTGAGGTTGAACTAGGAATTCCGGTAGGTCTCGCGTCTCCCTCCGTTGTCTCTATCTACAAGTCAGACCTGAATTACAAAAAAACTCTCGTTATTGCCCTAAGTCAGAGCGGTCAATCACCAGATTTAGTTAGATATCTAGAAGCGGCTAAGAAGGGAGGTGGGATGACCCTTGCAGTCACCAATAATGAAACTTCTCCCTTGGCAGATGTATCAGACAATCATCTTCAATTGAGGGCAGAAAAAGAATTTTCAATTGCAGCTACTAAGAGTTATACAGCCCAACTCTTTATTTCACTAGTGCTTGTGCATAGATGGAAGGGAAGCGAGTTAGGCCTTTCCAATTTAAAGGCTGAGTCAATACGAATACTAGATAGTCTTGGTAGCTTTGAAAATATTTTTGAGTCCATAAGCACAAAGTCATCAATAGTCGCGCTCGGACGCGGCTACTCCTATGGGAATGCGAAAGAATTGGCCTTAAAGATTCAAGAAACCTCGCTGATTGCGGTTCAAGGTATGTCTGCTGCAGACTATCTGCACGGCCCAATAGCTGCCGTGAATAATGATACGAGAGTATTTATTTTCCGCCCCAGGGGTTCTTCCCCTGATGGCCTCGAGAAATCTGTCTCGAGATTACGGCAGAAAACTAAGAACCTAATATGGATTGGTGAATCTTTGAACGCGGAGTCAGGCGAGCTTTCAGTTGACGGGTCCAGAATTAATAACGAACAAATCTCAACAGTACTTGATTCAATTATTCTACAAATGATTGCCTGCAAGTTCGCGGTTAAGAATGGCTTAAATCCTGATTTTCCAAAGGGGCTGAGCAAGGTAACGCTCACTTTGTAATGAAAACTTATCTAGGAATAGACGGTGGTGCATCTTCAGGCAGGTGGTGCCTAGTAGATGACGCCGGCAAGAAAGTCGCGGCGGGAACCTCAGGTCCGATTGATGGACATATATATAGGGAAGAATCCCGGATTCGACTTCTTAATTTCTTTAGAAATATTAAAGATAAAATCAAGACGAGGCCAGCAAGTGCGCACATTGGATTAACTGGAGCGCCGGAGTCAAGAGAAGCTCAATCAGACTTACGTGACCTGATTTTCAGTGTTTTTGGTGAAGTTGCTCTAGAGATTGAGAACGATGTCTACCTGGGATATCGGGCTACGTTTGGCACTCGCAACGGGATTTTTTTGTATGCAGGTACTGGTTCTATCGCTGTGTATCGTGACACCGATCAGATGCTAAGGAGAATTGGTGGTTGGGGATATCTATTGGGTGATGAAGGAGGGGGTTACTGGATTGGCAAAGAGGCAGTCCGAGGTGCTTTGTTTGCTTTAGAAGAAGGAATGAATTCTGCGATATCTAAGGCAGTATTTCAAAGAACAGACGGAGATAACTGGGACTCTATTAAGAAATTTGTTTACTCCTCATCACGTGATCAAATCGCAAGTCTGGCTGAGCCAATTCTTACACTTGCTCAATCGGGAGATACAGAGGCAATAGAAATTGCAATGCGAGCTGCCAAACACCTATCAGATTTAGTTATGAGGGTTGAAGTTAAAGCGGGTAAAAATTCAATTCCGGTAGCATTTTCCGGAGGAATTGCGAACTCTTCAAAAATTATTTTTCGTGAGATAGAGAAGAAATTAGGGCGCGAAATATTAACATTCCATGGCGATACGGCTCATGAAGCGGCACTTTTCGCGAGAGAGAAGTACTCAAATTAAGATTTAATGCGCTTTCGATAGTAATGTGCGCTTAATTTAGGAATTCTTTTCTGAGTCTTATAGTCAACATAAATCAATCCAAAGCGCTTGTCATATCCATAGGCCCATTCAAAATTGTCCATCAAACTCCAAGCAAAATAGCCATTTACTGGAACACCGAGTGCTTTAGCCTCAAACATAGCGTCAAGATGGCGTTCTAGATAACTAACACGATTAAGATCCTCAATTTTGCCATCTACAACGCGATCATCCCATGCAGAGCCATTTTCAGTAATGAATATTTCTTTCGGCCTATAGTCCTCATTTATTCGCAGAAGTAACTCGGTGAAGGTTTGGGCATGTACTTCCCACCCCATCCCTGTGCGCTCGACTCCGCTAGGAGAGACTTGTTTATATCTAAGTGGTTTTGCTGTCTGATCAAACTCAACAGTTTGGCGGAAATAATAATTTAGACCGAGAAAATCTAGTGGCGTAGAAATAGTTTCCATGTCTCCAGAGACTATTGGAACCTCTTTGCCGAACTCTTCAACGATATCCTTAGGATAGAACCCAAGAAATACTGGATCTCCAAACCATCGATTATCGAAACCATCAGCGAGTTTTGCCGCTAAATTATTCTTCTCAGATTTTTCCAGTACTACAGCGGGGGTGAAATTCAGAGTAATCCCAACTCTGAAATTGTTTGAAACGGTACGGATAGCTTGTGTTGCAAGTCCTGCACCTAGAAGTAGGTGATGCGAAGCATTGATTGCCACCTGCAGATCCTTAATTCCTGGTGCCATAACTCCGTAAAGATGGCCAAGCCAAGCACTACAAAACGGTTCATTTATTGTTACCCAATTTTTAACACGATCAGCAAATCTTTCTGCCATTTGTTGTGAATACTCTGCAAACCAGTAAGCGCAATCACGATTGTTCCAACCTCCTTTATCTTGCGCCGCTTGAGGCAAGTCCCAGTGGTAGAGAGTTGGCCAAGGCTCAATCCCTCTAGTCAAGGCCCCATCAATTAATCGGTCATAGAAATCAATCCCCTCTTGATTAATTTTGCCTATTGCATTCGGAATTACTCGAGGCCAGGCGATAGAGAAGTGATAAGCGTTCACACCTAGCCACTTCATCAGATCTAAATCCTCTTCGTAACGGTGGTAGTGATCGCATGCGATGTCCCCACTATCTCCATTCACGATTGTTCCGGGGATTTTAGAAAATGTGTCCCAGATTGAGGGTGAGCGCCCACCCTCATTAACAGCGCCTTCAATCTGATAGGAGGACGTTGAGACGCCCCATGCGAACATATGCCGATTTTATCCTGAGTCAAACACCCAATAACAAGGCCTTTGCTCAGGATATTCTACTCCCAAATGGATTTAGAAAAAGATTTACTAGCTAGTTTGCGTACTGAGCAGATCGATCCAACATTGTCGAATCTTGACTCACTTACTCCCCGTGAGTTACTAATTGCATTTAATAAAGCTGACACCGAAGTTCCGAAAGCCGTTGCGAAAGAAGTAGGTGCAATTGAAAAAGCGTTGTTACTAATTGTCGAGCGACTTAGACAAGGTGGGCGATTAATTTATGTAGGAGCAGGAACTTCAGGACGCCTTGGCGTGCTTGATGCCTCAGAGTGTGGGCCAACCTTCTCTGTCGGGAGCAATTTGGTAATCGGCATAATTGCTGGGGGAGATATAGCTTTACGAAATCCCGTAGAGGGGGCAGAAGATGATTCTGAGGGCGCAGTAAGTCAATTAGTGAGTTTAGATTTAAAGCGACAAGATGCAGTAGTCGGAATCGCAGCTAGTGGACGAACTCCTTTTGTATGTGGCGCCCTAAAATATGCGCGACAAGTAGGTTCACTGACAGTTGCTCTCTCCTCTAACAAAAATTCCTTAATTGGAGAGATATCTGATGTCAAGATTGAAATTGATACGGGACCTGAAGTGCTAAGTGGTTCGACAAGAATGAAGTCGGGTACCGCCCAAAAACTCGTTCTCAATATGCTTTCCACAGGATCAATGGTCTTATTGGGAAAAACTTTTGGAAACCTGATGGTGGATTTACAGGTTAACAATTTAAAACTGCGTGATCGGGCCCTTAGAATAATTTCTACCGCTACTGGATGTAGCATGGAAAGGTCAGAAGAGCTGCTTGCTCTCGCGGGCAATCAAGTAAAGGTAGCGATCCTGATCGAACTCCTTGGAGCCAGTAGGGCTGAGGTGGAACAATCGCTCACAGTCGCGGGAGGCCGGATTCGAAAGGCGCTCAAGCAGGGTAACCCAGCTGAAAACTCATAACGATTTGGCTAAACGGCCTTGAAAACCCTTTTCAAGGCGATAATTTTCATTAAAGTACATGGTTACTGAAAGTATTTTTCAAGAATGGAGTGGAGCCATGAGGTCGCTACCTAAGACACTCCCTAGTGTTTCGCAAAATACCGATCTCTTAGGTTCTATTTCGAACCTATTTGACTCATTTCATGCCAGTGAATTGGCAATCGCCAAGACTGTTTTGCATGACCCTATTGCTGCATCGGGCATGAATATAAGTGAGCTGGCTGAAGAAAGCGCAACATCAATGGCCTCCGTTGTTCGATTTAGTCGTGCCTTAGGATTTAGCGGATTTCCCGAATTTCGTTTGGCTTTGGTGGGAGATCTTTCAAGACGCAATTCTAGAGGAATTGGAACAGAAATACTTGATGGCGGAATAACGCCCGACGACCCGTTACATAACGTAATTCAAAAAATTGCATACGCAGATGCTCGAGCGATTGAAGCAACTGCAAATAAGTTGGACTTAGAAGTTTTTAAAGAAGTTTTGAATCTCTGCGAAAAAGCAAAGATGATAGGAATCTTCGGCTTAGTGTCAAGTGGGTTCGTAGCAAAAGACTTGCAAACAAAACTGAATCGTTTGTCCCGCAACGCTATGGCATGGACTGAATATCACTCAGCATTGACAGCAATTTCAATGCTAAGAAAGGATGATGTGCTAATTGCAATTTCTCACTCTGGCACAACCGAAGAAACAATTGGAGTGATAAAAGCATTTAAGGCTAAGGGAGTAAATATTGTGCTCTTGACTAATGCTCTAAGAAGTCCAGCTGTCACGCTCTCAAACTTTGTTTTACATACTGCCGCCCGGGAAACCACCTTCCGCAGCGGTGCAACTGCTTCACGAATTGCGCAATTAACGGTGGTTGATTTTCTCTGCGTTTCACTGGCGCAGAGAAACTGGAGCGGCACAAGAGCTGCTCTCGATGAATCTAGGTCGGCGGTAGTTAGCCGGTCTGGAAAGAACACAACATCTCGCCCTCGAGGAGGAAACTAAGTGAAAATAACCTATACGTGGCTTCGCGCATTGGTTGCAGCCCTTTTTGCCGCGACGACGGTCGTGCTACCTGGGACTACATCTGCATCCGCTGCAACAGAATTGACATTCTGGTCATGGCGAACCGAAGACAAGGCGTTTTACGAGTCCCAAATCAAGCTTTTTGAAGCTAAGAATCCTGGGATCACGGTTAAATTTACGCCCTACTTAAACACTGAATACAACGCAATCGTTTCTACTGCATTAACCGCAGGTAAGGGTCCCGACATTGTTCAACTTCGCCCGTACGGTGCGATGGCTAATTTGATGGATGCCGGTTCTTTCTTACCATTAACAACGACTTCCGTGCCAGCACTCAAGAAATTGTCCCCAGGAATCTTGGCTGCCGCCCAGGGCTACAAGGACAAGAAGCAATTCGGGCTCCCATACGCCGTTTCTGCCCTTGGAGTTATGTACAACCCAGCAATCTTGTCTGCTTCGGGCGTCAACGCTTTACCTCAGACGATGAGTCAAATGGTTGCAGCCTTTGAAAAAGTCAAGAAGGCTGGGTATTTGCCATTAGGAAATGCAGGTGGAAATGGACCTGCACTTGAACAGTTGCACGCCACTATCGGTCCTTCCTACTATGGTGGAACACAATTCTTTAATGATGTTGTGGCTGGCAAAAAGACTTTCACTGATAAAGGCTATGTAGCTTCGCTAAAGGCCGTCGCGGACTTAGCCAAGTACATGCCCGCCAACTACCAAGGCATCGACTACAACACAGCTCGTGGATTGTTTGCAAATGAAAAGGCAGCTTTCTATATTGGTGGAAACTACGAAATGGGATATTTCCGTTCGCTTAACCCATCTATCAATATTGGCTGGTTCCCTGCGCCTAAGGCAACTGCTGGATCAAAGCGCTATGTTGGAACTTGGGGAGACGGCTCTTACGCCATCAATTCCAAGACCGCTGACCAAGCGGCCGCACTTAAGTTCCTAAACTTCCTAGGAACTAAGGAATTTGGCCAAGCGCTTGTTGATGAAATCGCATTCATCCCAACAGCGCCTTATGTAAAAATAAATGACCAAGCAGTTAAAGAGATAAATCGTTGGGTAAAGACTTTGGGAACTCCATTCCTTAATGTCGTTGGATTCCGTTACGAAAATCCAACATCGTCCTCGATACTGCAGCCCGGATTTCAAAAGCTAATTGTTGGTGGAACGACACCTGAGCAGTTAGCCAAGGATGTTCAAACGGCGGTAGCTTCATGGTACGGACCCCAGAAAGGTAAGTCCTAAGTAGTAGCGAAGAGCAGGGCGGTTGGTTGCCGCCCTGCTCTTCCACCTTCGGTTTTATGAGCAAATCAGGGTTGAAGAGAGATCAACACCGAGCTGCTCTTTTTTTACTAGTTCCTGGAATATTAACAATTGTTCTATTCACGACCGTTCCAGCCTTAACCACTCTTAGTTACTCCCTCTTTGCTTGGGTTGGATTCCAAAGAGGAGATTTCATCGGGTTAGATAATTTTCTTAGACTTTTTGAATATCCTTTTCGCGATCAATTTTTTATGGTACTCCGCCACAACACTTTAGTTTTCATTGCAGTGATGATTTTTCAAACTGGCCTTGGCTTACTTGTTGCTTATGCTCTCTTTAAGGTAGTTCGAGGTCGACGCGCATACCGCACTATAGTTTTTCTCCCAGTCATTTTCTCACTCGTAATTGTCGGGTACATGTGGCAAACACTTCTAGATCCATTTTATGGACCAATAAATCAAATTTTGTTGAAGGTGGGGTTGACAGATTGGGCCCTGCCTTGGTTGGGCGATACACGGACTGCACTTCCAACACTCGTCTTTATAAATCTTTGGAGATGGGTTGGCTTCCCCGCCATCGTCTTCTTGGCAGGCTTGAATGCAATCAATCAAGAATTCATCGAAGCAGCGAGAATTGATGGAGCATCGGAAGGCCAAATCTTTAGGAAGATTTTGTTTCCGCTGTTGGCGCCTTCTTTAACGATTATCACAGTCTTAACCTTCATAGGAGCTTTCGAATGGTTTGATTTACCTTTTGTCCTTGGTGGTTCAAACGGATCACCAGCTGGTGCAACCGACACTCTTGCCCTGATGTTTTATAGACTTTCATTCGGTTCGGTTGATTCGGGAGCCAACAACGTAGGTGTGGGTTCTGCTCTTGGTGTAGTAATTTTCACTATTGTCGGTTTGGGTGCAGCGCTTGGTTCAAATCTATTGCGGCGTCGAGAAGTTGAGATGTAGATGAAGTTGTTAGCAAACCGAACCTTCTATCAGTCAGTTCTCATTATCAATGCAATACTAGTTCTAACTCCTATTTTCTTCCTTATAAACTCATCCCTGCGAGAAACAAGCGAATTCTCCCGAAGCCCCTTTGGATTAGCTCGCAATCCGTATTGGGGAAATTACACTTCAGTATGGAGTGGTGGAGAATTTCCTAGTTACCTTCTTAACTCTTTAATTATCACAGGTGGCTCTTTGTTTTTGATTGCAATTCTTTCTGTGGGTGCAGGGTTTGTTTTGGCTCGTTATCAATTCCGTGGAAGTAAACTTGTTTTGGCTTTTGTTTTAACTGGGATGCTAATCCCAGCAAAATTGGCAATATTGCCGCTTTTTATACAACTTAAATGGATGGGTTTACTTGATTCGCGGATTGGCCTTATTCTTGTCTATACCTCAGCAGCCTTACCTGCTGCGATTTTTATAATGAGTGGTTTTTTTCGAAGTCTACCTTTGGATCTTGATAGTGCAGCCAGAATTGATGGCGCATCTGAGCTTCAACTCCTTCGAAGAGTTCTTATCCCACTGGTCAAGCCAGGTATGGCAATCGTCGCGATCTATTCAGCAATTCCAATATGGAATGACTTCTTCTTGCCACTTGTATTCCTACAGAGTCCAGAAAAGAAAACAATCATGCAAGGATTAACTGTATTTTTTGGCCAATACGCCTCTCAATGGGGAGTTCTTTTTGCTGGATTAACGCTCGCCGCACTCCCTCTAGTCATTCTTTACTTAATTCTCTCAGAGCAATTTATAAAAGGCCTGACAGCTGGAGCGGTCAAAGGTTAACTAATTTCTCTCAAGTTGGGTCTCTAGCGATTAATTTGGCTAAAGAATAGAGTTCTGTTGTGTATTTACTTACCGGCAGAAAAGCGCTTGTTAGTGGTGCGGGTGCAAAAGGTGGAATTGGTTTTGCGATAGCGAGAGCGCTCAAGGCGCAAGGTGCAGATGTCTACATTACTTCGACGACCGAACGCATTTTGGAGCGTGCCAATGAGTTAGGCGCTAAAGGCTTTATCGCTGATCTAACTTTGCAAAGGGATTGCGAAGCTCTTATTAAAGAAATCGACTCCTTAGATATCCTGGTTAATAACGCTGGTATGACAAGTATCGGAAACCCTTTGGGTATTGATGAGAGCTCGAGCCTTACTGAAGTTACCGAAGAGGCTTGGGGGCGAGGCATTAAGCGCAATCTAGATACTGCATTTAACCTTACAAAAGTCGCGCTACCAAAGTTAAGAAAGTCGGCATCGGGGCGAGTAATTATGATTTCAAGTGTTACTGGTGGTGCGATGGCGATGCGAAATCAACCGGTTTATGCAACTGCGAAGGCAGCGCTATTGGGACTTACAAAATCAATTGCTTTGGATGAAGCGCAATTTGGAATCACCTGTAATGCTGTTTTGCCCGGATGGATTGAGACTGATAACCAAAGTGCGCATGAAAAAGCGCAAGGCTTAAAAGTTCCGCTAGGAAGAAATGGCAAAACCGATGAAATTGCTGGGCTTGTTACATGGTTAGCAACAGAGAGCGCTGGATACATAACAGGTCAAGCAATCATTGTTGATGGCGGTAATTCTTTGATGGAAGAGCGAGCCTGATGAAAATTCGAGCGGCAACTATCCAAGAAGTACCAATCATTTTGAATCTCATTAAAGATTTGGCGGAGTATGAAAAAGCTCCTGATGAAGTTGAAGCAAATGAGAGTGATTTAATCGCAACTATATTTGCAGAGAATCCAAAAGTGTTTTGTGATGTAGTTGATGTCGATGGCGAGATTGTGGGAATGGCGATCTGGTTTCTAAATTATTCAACTTGGCAAGGTAAGCATGGAATTTATCTTGAGGATCTCTTCATTAAGCCAGAATTTCGAGGACGTGGTTATGGCAAAGCTCTATTGCAACACCTAGCGGCGATTTGTAATGAGCGCGGATATGGAAGATTCCAATGGTGGGTACTTGATTGGAATTCGCCCGCAATTGAGTTCTATCGGGCGCTTGGGGCCGAGGCGATGTCGGAGTGGACGGTTTACCGAGTATCGGGGCGGCACCTGCGGGAACTGGGCAATTTTTCGCAATAGGTAGACCAAATAGTTATCTAATCCTCGCCCGAGGTGCTTCCTTTAAATCGTAATGACAGATAATTTTTACCCTAAGACTCTCAACCTTGAGGGTCGTCCTAGGAGAAATAATGAAATTGAAGAAAGTAATTACGGGAGCCGGAGTAGCCTTTAGCGCGTTTGCTCTCATTATTAGCAGCGCGCCGCACGCAATCTCTGCGAAGGTTCCAACTTCCAAGGCGAAAGCTGGAGATGAGTGTGGACGTTCCGGAATGATCGCCAAAGGTCGCGGCGTTGAAGGAAGCGATCTAACTTGCATGGCGATGACTTACGGAACTGCAAATGGTCAACTTCGCTGGTGGTACAGAGATCTAAGGCCGCTAAAGAATCTTGATTGGGTAGTTCCTGCGAACCCAGGTGGTTACTCACAGACTTCAACTGCGCTTAGCGAATCTTTAAAGAAGGAAGGCCTGCTTCAGACTTATACATCAACTTTCCGTCCAGGTGCTGGCGGAACTGTCGGTCTTGGCTTCTTCCAAGAAATTAAAGCAAAGCCAGAATCTGTCTTGATCACAGGTCTTGCAATGGCTGGTGGAATTCCCACAAATAGATCACCTCTCAAGCTGGAGAACTCCACGCCAATCGCAAAAGTAATGCGTGAGTATCAAGCTCTTGTCGTGCCAGCAACTTCAAAGTACAAGACACTCGCTGCATTTATTGCAGATTGGAAGGCAAATCCAAAGATGCCACTTTCTGGTGGATCTTCCGGTTCAACCGATCATCAATTCCTTGGGCTACTTGCAAAGGCAAATGGAATAGACCCTAAGCAGATGAACTTTGTTGTCCACTCAGGTGGACCTGAAGTAATTGCTTCAGTTCTCTCTGGAGCCACAACTGCCGGAACCTCGGGTTCTGCTGAGTTCTTGGCTCAAGTTCAGGCTGGCAAGCTCCGCGTTCTTGCGGTCTCTTCAGCCAAACGTCTACCTGGATACCCAGCGAAGACTCTTAAAGAGCAAGGCGTAGATCTGGTTTATGGAAACTGGCGTGGCGTCATGGCTACAGCTGATCTCTCCGAAGCAGATCGCCTAAATATGGTGAAGGTATTTGATGCAATGCGCGGAACTGCGACATGGCGGGGATACTTAAAGCAATACAACTGGGATGACGAGTGGTCAGCAGGTAAGGCCTACGGCGACTTCCTCAAGGTACAACTTCCGCTCGTAGCTGGAGTTATAAGAGATCTTGGACTTGGTGGCTAATCACTAAGTGTTAAGTAAAGTCTCACAGGCAGGAAAGGGAGAGCTGGCATTTGCTAGCTCTCTCCTCCTTATCTCATTAGTTGTTTTTTGGGATACACATAGACTTGTAATTCCTGATAACAATGTGTCGGTAAGTCCGCGAACATTTCCTTATATCGTTGCAACCGTTTTACTAACGACTTCAATCGGTGTTGCCCTCCAGGTCATTCGCGGAAAAGCTGCTACACCCGAAGGTATTGAGGAGACCGAACCTTTCCAACGCGCCGATTTCAAAACGATGGGGATTATCGTCGGCTCAATCGGATTGCATGTATTCCTATTAGAGCGGACCGGATACATTATCTCCGCTGCCATCTCGTTCTGGGGTGTTGCTTATGCATTCGGAGTGAAACGAATGTTACGTCTCGGATTTATCTCATTCATTTTTGCGACAGTCGTTTATTACAGTTTCACTACTTTTCTAGACATCCAACTTCCCAAATGGATCATTGAAGACTTTATTGCAGGTTTAGGTGGGTCAAATGGGTAACTTTGACTACCTATTAACTGGTTTTGAATCAGCGCTCGCATCTGGAAACTTGATCTATGGGTTTATTGGAGTCTTTCTTGGAACGCTCGTAGGCGTGCTTCCAGGGATCGGACCGGCGCTGGCAATTGGATTGTTGCTACCAATCACGCTCACGGTCCAACCAACACAAGCGCTCATAATGTTTGCAGCGATCTACTACGGAGCGATGTATGGTGGATCAACGACCTCAATTTTACTAAATACTCCTGGTGAGAGTGGCTCCGTAATCACCGCAGTAGAGGGAAACAAGATGGCCCGAGCTGGAGAGGCGGGCGCTGCGCTAGCTACGGCCGCCATCGGATCATTCGTTGCTGGAACGATCGCCACACTCCTCTTGGCTTTGGCCGCTCCACAATTAGCCGAGTTCGCACTTCAAGTACAACCAGCCGGCTTCTTAGCGCTAATAATCACCGCATTCTTTACTGTTGGAACGCTCCTAGGATCTTCACGGATTCGTGGTGTACTTGCGCTATCAGTAGGTTTAGTAGTCGGACTTATAGGCGCCGATCTTCAGACTGGATCTATTCGTCTGACTTTCGGAAATAATAATGCAATTGATGGAATCGAGACAGTTACGGTTATCGTGGCGCTCTTTGCGCTCGGTGAAATTCTCTATCTCGCAAGTAGATTCAAACATGCAGAGTGGCAAGTCATTCCTGTGGGCGGTAAAGCGATGATGAATAGGAATCAATTCCGGCGCTCTTGGAAGCCGTGGTTACGCGGAACAGCAATCGGTTTTCCACTCGGCGTTGTTCCTGCTGGCGGTTCGGAAGTTCCGACATTTCTTTCCTATGCAACAGAAAAGAAACTCGCTAAGGATAAGAATAAAGAGGAGTTTGGCGATGGCGCGATTGAAGGTGTTGCTGGTCCGGAGGCAGCTAACAATGCAAATGCTGCTGGTGCGCTGGTACCACTTCTTGCACTTGGTCTGCCAACATCGGCAACAGCCGCAGTCGTTCTTGTAGCCTTCCAGAGTTACAATATTCAACCAGGGCCACTTCTATTCGTAACAAATCCTAATCTAGTTTGGGCGCTGATTGCATCATTATTCATCGGGAATACTCTGCTCTTGGTTCTAAATCTTCCCTTCATTAAGTTTTGGATCAAGTTGCTCTACATTCCAAGACCATATCTATATGCGGGAATCA
>Ga0194132_10008495_pt1 | contig 14643 bp, 8 predicted proteins | sample TA2KigOf80mmetaG_FD_148612 | JGI IMG/M metagenome (GOLD analysis project Ga0194132, IMG submission 148612) | Freshwater microbial communities from Lake Tanganyika, Tanzania - TA2015054 Kigoma Offshore 80m | ecosystem: Environmental > Aquatic > Freshwater > Lake | place: Tanzania: Lake Tanganyika... | reverse complement strand
CGACTGAACTGATACATAGGCTGATGTATACTAGGGACGACCACGGCCGCAGGGACCCCGGATGACGTGGTTCCGAGGCGCCAACCCGATGTGCACCGAAAGGATGATTTGATGTCCATTTTCCGCCTGCTTACCCTCGTCTCTCTTGCAGCAGCCCTCTTCGCACAGGAATTCCGCGCCACTTTGCAGGGCACGGTAACGGATCCTTCGCAGTCGGTGGTCGCCGGCGCCGCAGCCACCTTGCGCAACACCGATACCTCCGTTACGCGGCAAGTGGTCACCAGCGATCTCGGCCACTATTTGTTTTCGTTCCTCGCTCCCGGCAACTACTCGTTGAGCGTAGCCGCCAACGGCTTCAAGACCGTCGTTCGGGATAAGATCTCGCTGAGCGTCAGCCAGGATGCGCGAATCGACCTGCAACTCGAAGTAGGAGGGGCTACCGAAACAGTCACGGTATCGTCCGAGATTTCCCTGGTGCAGCCGGACTCCTCCGCGCTGGGAACCGCCGTGCGAAAAGACATCATCGAGGGTCTGCCCCTGAAAGGGCACAGCAGCCTGATGATGTATAACCTGAGCACCGGGGTAGTCAGTACCCGGATCGGAGAAGACATCCGGCCGAACGACACCGCCAGCAACATGTTGACCGGCGTGAATGGAGCGCCGATGGCGGCCATTGATGTCGCGGTGGACGGAGTGCCGAACACGGTGGACTTGAACCGGGGAGCGGGACTGTCTCCCTGGGTCCCGTCGACCGAGTCGGTTGCCGAGTTCAAGCTGCAGAGCGGAACGCTCCCAGCCGAATATGGCCGCTCCGGGGGCGCCTTCATGAACGTCGTGATCAAATCCGGCAGCAACGAGTTGCACGGCGCGGCGTACGAGTTCTTTCGGAACGCCTCTCTGGACGCCAACCAGTATTTCGCTCGTGGCCGTGGCCGGAAGTTGGCGGCGTTTGGAGCGAACACTTTCGGCGGAAGCATCGGCGGTCCGATCGTCCTGCCCAAACTGTTCAACGGACGCAACCACAGCTTCTTTTACGCGAACTTTGAAGGATCGCGAGAAGGCAACGCCATCGATAGCGTCTTGAACGTACCCACGATCAAGATGCGCCAGGGCGATTTCAGCGAGGTTTCGGCGCCGATCTTCAATCCCTTGTCGGTGCGGCCGGCCAACGGCGTTCCGACGCGCGATCCGTTCCCCGGCAACATCATCCCGGCCTCGCTCCAGGACCCCGTGGGCCGCAACATCGTAACCTACTATCCGGAACCCACCCGCACCGGTCCCAACGCCGCCGCGCCGTGGGTCCAGAACTTCGGGTTCTCGGGAAAGTGGCCCCGGAACTACAATATGCTCGTGGTCAAGACGGACCACTACTTCACCGAAAAGCACCACACCTTCGTGCGCGTGAACTATGGCACAGCGAAACTCGTGTATCCGCACCAGTTCGACGGCGTGGCGACCGCCGGACGGGACGTCAACCTGCGCCCCCACTCGGGGATCGGTCTGAACGAGACTTACATGATCAGTCCGCGAACAACACTGGACGTACGGTTGGGTTGGGCGGGCGGCGTGGAGCGCTTCTTCCCCTGGTCCGATGGTTTCGACGTCACCAAGCTGGGTTTCTCCCAGAACTACAAGAACCTGTTACAGCGCTCGGTGTTTCCCACCGTTGCCGTGAACGGATTCGCCAGCTTGTCCGGCAGCCGTTTCCAGGAAGAGCCGGGCCACACCTACTCGTCGCAAGGCAGCCTCTCGCACCAACACGGAAAGCACCTGATTAAGACTGGCGGCGAAGCGCGGCTCGTCCGCGGCAGCTTCTTCCGCAACCCCAACCCGGCCGGGTCTTTCAGTTTCGGCCTGACGCAGACGGGCGGTCCGCGCGCCGACACGCCGGTGGCGACCTCGGGTTTCGGCGTGGCGTCGCTACTGATGGGCTACGGTAGCGGGCAATTGGATTTCAATACCGCCGTCTCCGTTCAGAATCTCTACTACGGCCTCTACTTGCAGGATGACTTTCGCATCACCCGGAAGCTGACTCTGAACCTGGGTGTCCGTTACGAATACGAAGGCCCGCGTACGGAACGCTACAACCGCACCACTCGCGGATTCGCGTTCGGCACGCGGAGTCCTTTGCAGGTGCGCGACCTCAACCTGCAGGGCGGGCTCATCTACGCCGGCGTCGGCGGACAGCCGCGCGGTCTCTACCAACCGGACCGCAACAATGTCGCGCCCCGCATCGGGTTCGCCTATAGCCTGACGTCCAAGACGATATTGCGCGGCGGCTACGCACTGAGTTACATACCGGTCCTCGGCACCGTGCAGCCTACCGGCTTCAACTCCAACACGCCCTGGGTGAGTTCCACCGACGGTATCAATGTGACAGATCGCCTCCTCAATCCCTTCCCTCGGGGACGCGTCGAAGCCATCGGCAGCAGTCAAGGGCTTTCCACCTTGGCGGGACAGGCGATCGCCTTTGTCGAACCGGCGGACCGCACGCCGCGCTTCCACAACTGGCAGTTCAACATTCAGCGTGAATTGCCATCGCAGACGCTGCTCGAAGTCGCCTACATCGGAAGCCGCACGATCGGCACCTTCGGCGGGCTCGACGCCGCGGGGGTACCATCGGAACAGATCAACCAGTTGGACCCGAGGCATCTGTCCATGGGAGCGGCTCTGTTGGAGCCGGTGGCCAATCCTTTCTTCGGCATCCTCACCAGCGGTCCGATCAGCGGCGCCACAGTGGCGCGGAACCAACTGCTTCGGCCTTATCCGCAGTTCTCGAGCGTGATTCGGGCGTTTCCAGCCTTGGGTAACACGTCTTATCACTCGATGCAGCTTCAGGTGCAGAAGCGCATGGCGCACGGAGTTACCGCGATTATCGGCTACACACGCGCCAAAAATATCGGCGACCTCTTTTCAGCGCAGAACAACTACGATCGACGGGCAGAACGCGCCGTCAGCGCGTTCGACCTGCCGCACCGGCTCACCGTAACGGGAGCATGGAACCTGCCCGTGGGCAAGGACCGGGCCTATCTCGCGAACGCCTCGAAGGCCCTCCATGCTGTCGTAGGCGGGTGGCAGCTATCCACCTTCAGCACGTTCCAGTCAGGCTTCCCCCTGTCGTTTTCCTTGATTCGCGGGACGCTCGGCGCCGGGGGGACCCGGCCCGACGCCGCCGGCGACCCCACCTCTGGCATCACGGGCGGCATCGGCTCCCGCCTGAACCGCTACTTCAACACGGCGGCGTTCGCCCAGCCGCCAGACTTCACCTTCGGCAATGTGAGTCCCCGGCTGCATAGCGTCCGGGCGCCCGGCATGAACAACGTCAATCTCACGCTTGCCAAGGGTTTCTCCCTGACCGAAAAAGCGCGGCTCGACTTCCGCGCGGCCGCCTACAATCTGCTCAACCATCCTGTGTTCTCGGCGCCGAACACGCAATTCGGCAATCCGGCGTTCGGCACGATCGCCGGACAGGCCAATTTCAGCCGCCAGACCGAACTCTGGATGAGAATCTCTTTCTGAGGAGGATCCCATGAATCGACGCCGGTTTCTCACCACCAGTGCAACGCCCCTGGCCGCGGCGACGCGCCGCGGCGGAACCGTTGATTTCTCCGCCGTCCGCGAGGACTTTCCCCGGGCGCGGCTGTCTGCATATTTCGACAATGCGTCGTGCCATCCACTGAGCGTTCACTCGGCGACGGCGCTTCACCGCTACATCGATTGGGAAACCAACGAAGTCGGTGACCCCTGGTGGCCCCACTGGGCGAAGGCGCGTGATGAGTCCAAGACGCTGTTTGCCCAACTCATCAACGCCAAGCCTTCCGAAATCGCGTTCGCCCGAAGCACGATCGAAGCCGAAAGCAACTTGCTCAATGGCATGAACATCCAGGCGATGGGTGGCAATGTGGTCACCAACGACCTGCATTATTCGGCCGCGCTCTACAACTACAAAATGCGGCAGCAGGCCGGCCTGGACGTCCGCATCGTGCGGAACCGCAACTGGGTCACCGACGTTCGCGACGTCGAAAAAGCGATCGACGGCAAGACGAAGCTCGTCGCCCTCGCGCTGGTATCGAACGTGAACGGCTATCTGCAGGACGTGAAAGCGATCAGCGCATTGGCGCACGCGCGCGGCGCCTATGTCTACGCCGATGTCATTCAGTGCGCCGGCGCGATCCCGATCGACGTCAAGGCCATGGGGATCGATTTCGCCGCCTGCTCGACCTACAAGTGGCTGATGGGCGTGAAAGGCTACGGCTTCTACTATGTGCGCGAAGACCTGCAGGGCAGCGTGGTCAAGCCGACCCAGAACTCCGGCGGCGTTCAATTCAACTATGCGCCGTGGACCTCGGAGCCCGACAGCAGCCGCGAAGACATCCAGTTCAAGCCGGTGACCGGTCCGGGCCGGTATGAGGTGAGCTATCCCTCCTACGAAGGCGCCATCGCCGCGCAGGAGAGCCTGAAGTACATCCATGCACTCGGTGTCGACAACATCCGCGCGCATGCCCGCGCCCTCACCGACAGACTCCAAAAGGAACTGCCGGCGCTCGGCTATGCCTCTATTACGCCGAAAGGGAATGAGAGTCCTATCTGCGCCTTCGCCTGCAAGGATCCCGCCCAAACCATGGAGAAGCTGAACAAGGCGAAGGTGCACGTAGCCATGCGGTTCGGCAACAAGATGCGAATCGCGCCCTCCGTCTTCAACAACCAGCAGGACGTGGACCGGCTCCTGGCGGCCCTTGTCTGATGGGCCAGCGCGGCCGAATCGCGCTTGTGGCCTATTGGCTTGCCGGGTACGCTTGGCAGGCCGCGGCGCAATACACTTACAACTACTACTATCCGCCGGCGCCCAACAGCACTCCTTGGGCGCCAGCGTGGTCTCCCGATGGCAAGTTCGTTACGGTCAGTATGCAGGGGTCGCTGTTCAACATCGATCCCAAAACCGGTGCGGCCACGGAACTGACAGCGGACGGCCGCTACGATTCCTCACCGCACTGGTCCCCGGACGGCAGGTGGATCGTCTACACCAGCCAGACTCCCACGGGACCGATTCAGCTCGCCATCCTGGACGTGAGCACAGGTAAGACACGGCTGCTCACGGACGACGGTTCCACCTACCTTGATCCCGCATTCTCCCCTGACGGGCGGCGTATCGCGTATGTGACGACAGGTTCCAGCGGACGCTTTCACATCCACGTCCGGGCAATCCACGATGGACAGTGGGATGGCGGCCCGGCCGCTCTCACCACAGACAACCCGTATGGCAGTGACCGGCTCTACGTCGGCGCCTGGGACATGCACCTGCAACCCGCCTGGACGCCGGACGGCAAGGAACTCATCATCGTGTCCAACCGCGACGTTCCTCTCGGCTCCGGCGATATCTTCCGGATACCTGTGCAGCCCGATGCCATGCGCCAGGCCGTGCGAATCTTCCGCGAACAGTCTCTGTTCCGGACGCGGCCGCAAGTGTCTATCGACGGCAAACGTATCGTCTATTCTTCGCACGCCGGCGGAGCCGACCAATTCAACCATCTCTACGTTCTTCCGGTGAACGGCGGGGCTCCCTACCGGCTCACCGCAGGCGACTTCGATCATTTTTCACCGCGCTGGTCACCGGACGGTGAATGGATAGCGTTCATTTCCAACGAAGGCGGGCTCCCGGGGTTGGCGCTGCTCGAGACCTACGGCGGCGCGGTGAAGAAGATCAAGACGGGCGAACCCGTCTGGAAGCGGCCGATGGGACGTGTTCGGGGCCGGGTGCGCGACGGCGCCGGCGGAGAGACGGTCGCGGCACGCGTGCATGCACTCGCCTCTGACGGCAAGTTCTATCCGCCTCTCGATGCTTACGCGAGGATCCCACTCTCAGGAGAGCCGTGCTTCCACACCGCGGGCCAGTTCACGCTGCGCGTGCCGCCTGGCAAGCTTCATCTGAAAGCGATGCGCGGACTGGAGTACTGGCCCGCGCAAGCGGATGTCGAGGTGATCGCCGGAGCAGCCATGGACGTGGAATTGAGACTTCGGCGCATGACGGACATGGCCGCACAGGGCTGGTATTCCGGCACCATGCACACTCACATGAATTACGGCGGCAATCTGCGGAACTCACCCGAAAATGTGATTTTCATGGCGCAGGGCGAGGACCTGCGGGTGGTCATGGCGCAGGTGGCCAACAAAGACAACCGGGTTCTGGACCAGCAGTATTTCGTTCCTGGCGGCGGCGAACATCCCAGTTCGCGATCCGTGGCGAACGTGAAGGTACATGTCGGGCAGGAGTATCGTCCGCCCTTCTTCGGCCATCTTTCGTTTCTCGGCCTGAAGGAACGTCTCCTGTCGCCCTTCACCACCGGTTATGAAGGGACCGGAATCGAGAGCCTGTATCCCAGCAATACCGACATGATGCGGAAGGCCAAGGAACGGGGCGCGTTGATCACGCAGGTCCACCCATACTCCGGCGTCAGGGACCCGCTCGAAACGGATCTGGGACATGCGAAGGCCATGCCCGTGGACGCCGCGCTGGGCACGCTCGATTGCCTCGAATGGACCTACATCAACCCGATCCAGATGGGCATCTGGCACAAGTTATTGAACAGCGATATCGTGCTCACTCCGGTCGGAGGCGAGGACTCGATTACCGACCTTCACCGCGGCAAACAGATCGGCAGCGTCCGCACCTATGCCAAGGTGGACGGACCGCTGACGATTCCCGCGTGGCTCGACGCTGTCCGTAAGGGTCGCACGTTTTTCAGCACCGGTCCGATTCTCGACCTGCGGGTGAACGGCGCCTTTCCTGGCGGCATCGTTCGTCTGCCCGCCGCAGGCGGCACGGTGACCATTGAGGGCAGTGTCCAGTCCATCGCCGCGCTCGACAGGGTTTACGTGCACTCGAACGGCAAGGTGCTCAAGGAGATCCCGCTGGACGCGGAGCGGAAGCGGGCCAAGTTCCGGGAGACGGTTCGCGTCACCGAGAGCGCGTGGTTCTCCCTCTACGCCGAAGGCGCGCAGGACCGCTCGCTCGATGGCGAGTACCCCCAAGCAGCCACGAACGCCATTCGCGTCTACGCCGGCGCTGGCAAGATCCGGGACCGCGCCTCGGCCGAATACTTCGTACGCTGGATCGACAAGCTCCGGGAGATGTCCGAAGCCTGGCCCTGGTGGCGTTCCGAACGCGAAAAATCGCACGTCTTGTCACAATATGCCGAGGCCCGTGCTGTGTACGTTCAGCGCGCGGCCGAAGCCAAGTAGGATGATCCCGATGAACCTTCTCCGCCTGCTCCCCGTGATTGCGATCTTACTGATCGTGCCGGCTCTCGCGCAGCAGCCCACCGCGCAGGACATGCCGCAGGAGATGATCTGGGTGGATCGCGCGGGCGCGATCCTTGGCAAGGTGGGCAGTACGCAGAGCTCGATCTTTCAGCCGGAAATTTCCCCCGACGGCAAATCGATCGCGGTTTCGGCTCGCGATGGCGAAGTGAACGACCGCGACGTCTGGATTCACGATGTCGCCACCGGCGCCAAGCGTGTCATCGCGCCTGCCAAGGGCAACGACAATTTTCCCATCTGGTCGCCCAACGGCACGCAGATCATCTTCAACTCGAGCCGTACCGGTGAGTACGAACTCTATCGCAAAGACCTCGATTCCGATCGTCCGGAGATCCTGCTGAAGAAAATGCCCGCGGCGCAGTATCCACGGTCCTGGTCGCCCAACGGCGAGTGGCTTCTGTTCACGCAGGCGGACCAAAAACGCGATGTCATGCTGTGGCAGATTGGCGTCGGCGAACCGATTGACCTGTTCGGCTATCAGAACGCATGGACCGAGGTGGGCCGTTTTTCGCCGAACGGCCAGTACATCGCCTATGTTTCAAACGTGGGCGGTCCTTTCGAAGTCTACGTCTCCCCGACCCGTGAACCGCGGAAGTACTGGAAGGTGTCGCGTCCCCTGTCGATGGGTTGGGCAGGCGGCGGCGGACAACCGCGATGGCGCGCCGACGGCAGGGAACTGTTCTACATGATGAACAACGACACGCTCCTGTCGGTCGAGGTGAACACGGATGGCGAGTTTACGTTCGGCCAGCCGAAGCGAATGTTCCGGTTGGAGGGCATGCGCGGGAACTTTCCGGATGAATCCCCGTCCACGCCCAGGTACGACGTCACCCCGGACGGCCAGCGTTTCGTCTTCGTCCGCAAAGTACAGCGCTGAGCGCGGGCGGCCAATCTCAGTCCAGGGGCGGCAGCATTCCGAGCAGCAGCCTCATCGGCCCAGTGGAGCTATTTAGTAGAACCGGGCCTGCCTGCGATAGTCCCGCAGAGCGTCAGGCTTGCCCATGATGGAGAGGACGTGCTTCTGGACCGCGGAGGCGCCCATTCCGTAGCCATAGTATGCCTGCCACTGCACCGGCATCTTGCTCAGGTGGAGATGGAAATACCAGTTGAAGGTGCTGATCCCATCGGCACCATCTTCGTACATGGCAAGCGCGGCGGCCGTCATCTCATCCTTGTATCTCTTCAACCGCTGCGCGTCGCCCGGTTCGATGGCCTTGTCCGGCCTTTCGTCCTCGTCCAGCCATTTGGGCATCGGGAATAGAGTCGGATAGATTCCCACGCGGCGGCCCTTGGCCAACGCGGCGAATTCCCTGGTCTTGGGGATGCCTGGCCAGCGGGGCCAGAACAGCGAGGGCGAAACGTAGTCGACGTACTCCTTCTCGATCCACGTTTTCACGTCCAGGCCGAGTTCGCGGCAGGAGATGTCGTTCTTGACGTTGCCACCCGCATACTCGGAGCCCGGCGGATCGGCGATCGAGGGTCCCACGCGCACACCCAGGATCAAGTTCTTCCGCTTCTTGCGCCTGGATGCATCGTCGAGCATCCGCCTTGTCTCCGCAACCAGTTTGGTGAGAACTGGATGGTTGTTCAGCGGATCTGAAATCATGTGGGTCCATCGGCGGAAATCGAACTCGATTCCGTCGATGTCGTAGTTGTCAGCCACTTCCCGGAAGATGGACATGCGATGCGCATACACTTCCGGGTGCGCCCAGTCGAGACAGTTGGCGCCTGGAATCGCGAGGTGTTTGTGAGCTCGTCCGAAGTCCGACCGGTCCAGTTGGCCCCGTTTAAAATCCTCGGCGTTCATCCGATAGCTGGCCACGGCGAGCACGTTTCTCCGGCGGCACTCCTCAATGGTGATCGCCAGGGGATCAGTTCCGAGCGCCAGAAGTTTATTCAACGCGGCGGAGTCCCGATTCGCCTTCTCGGGCGCGGACTTGGGCCAGGCCTTCATGACCACCTCGGCGCCGTACTTGGCGGCGTTCGTGGCGACTTGGGTGCGGTAGTAGACCGTGTCCGGGTCGCCGACATCCTGCGCGAAGATCCCGGGCCTCGCATCGAGGATGTGATTCAAAGCTCGTTTGTACTCTTCGACGGACGTGCCGGCTCCGGAACTGGCGTGCAGGATGTTGTTCGAGTCGTTGTTGAAAATCGTGCCGTATGCGCGATTGGCGGATCGCGTGGCAGCGGCCGCCAGCAACGCGCCGGTGGGAGTGAGGATGGCTCTTCTTCGAGTCAACACTGAACGTAATCATCCCACACTTCCGTTTTGAACCGTGCCCGCAGGCGCCGTGGCGGACCAGTCTGGGGTTCGGGTATGATCGACGGTGGTTCGGCGGAGAGAGGAAGGTATCGAATGAATCGTAGAAAATTGCTCGCCACCGGCGCCGCCGCGGCGACGCCAGGTTCGGCAGCCAAACGCGCGTCTGCCTGGAAGTGCGTATACACGCTCGACAGCCGCCGGAAGGCGATCGAAGGCAGCGCTCGCGCCCTGGCGGATGCCATCCGGCGCGGCGCCGATCTGAGAATCGCCACTTCTTTTCGCCACAACGAGCATATCGAGCCCGGTTCGAAGAATTCCGAACTGATCCTTGAGACCGCCGAGTTCCGCGCAACCTACCTGGTTGACGACCGGTGGGTGGCTGGCATCATGACCTTGCGCCAGCCGGTCAGCCTGCCGGACGCCTTCGGGCCACGCCCGTCGATGTCGTTCTTCCTCTACAACCAGGACGGCAGACAGGCGATCGCCCGCCCCTTTCTGGATGGTGTTGCCGCGAAGGGCGGCCCGGGGCCATCGCCATTGGATGACCATTCCAAGATGCCCAAGTACCATCAGGAGGACAACTGGGACGCGGCCACCAACGCACCGAGCAGCAATTTCATCTATGACTTCGACCGGTTTCGCTACTTCGTGCGCGATGACTGGACGCAGGTGCTGTCGCACGGACCTTCGGGAGAGCTGGTGTCGGGCTCGGTCGACAGTTTGGGACGCGCCCTCGACGATGGCTGCGATGTCAAGGTCGCCGTGCGGGGACTTTGTTCCGACCTGGGAGACGGGCCCGGCCACGAGGTGATGATCCAGACCGGTTCCAGCTACTACTACACGGAGCAGAAGCTGTTCATCGCGGGGACACACCCGCTGGCCCGCGTGCGAGCGGCCGTGCCCATGCGCTACGCCAGCATGAATTGGGATTTCGGCTGGCTGATCGTGCGCAGCGATGGCCGGGTAGTGCGCAGGCTGGTGGATCCGCGCACTTTGGCGTTTCGCGACACGGATGCCAGATACGCCCTCCGCTGGTTCGTGCGATAGGGGACACAAGCCGCGTAGACTTCGGCTATCTTTGTATACATGCACACAATCGCCAGGCGCACTTTTGCCGGAAGCATGGCAGCGGCATTCGCCGCCGGGGCAAACGATCAGGTATCGCTCGCCTTCGTGGGAACTGGCGGAATGGGAACCGCGCACGTCAAACGCGCCCTCGACCTGAAGACCGCGCATGTGGCGGCGGTATGCGACGTCGATTCGAACAATGCCGAACGCGCCGGGAAGATCGTCTACGACGCGACGGGCAAAGCCCCGCGCACCGTCAGCGACTTCCGGCGCCTGCTCGATGACAAGTCGATCGACGCCTTCATTATCGCCACGCCGCATCACTGGCATGCGCCGGTGGCGGTGGCCGCGATGAAAGCGGGCAAGGACGTCTATGTGGAGAAGCCAGCCAGTCACGTCTTCCGCGAAGGCCGGGTGCTGATCGAAACAGCGCGGCAGTACAAGCGTGTTTTCCAGCACGGAACGCAGATGCGTTCGAGCGAGGTGACTGCCAAGGCCCGCGAACTGCTGGACTCCGGCATCATCGGCGCCGTGAAGATGTCCAAGGCCTGGAATCAGCAGAAGCTCAGCAACCCGGCCAAGGTCTCCGATTCCGCGCCGCCCCCCGGCGTCGACTACGATCTTTGGCTCGGTCCGGCGCCGAAGCGTGGCTTCAACCCCGCGCGATATAACAACGCGAGCAACTGGACCACGTGGCGCGATTACGGAAACGGCAGCATCGGCGACGATGGAATCCACGATCTCGACATGGCGCGCTTCGGGCTCGATCCGAAGACGCATCCGGTGCGTATCACGGCGCACGGCAGTACGGTAGATGGTCCCATCGGCGAGTATCCGGACAACATGACGGTGTCGTACCACTTCGAAGAGGGCAAGGTCCTGCTCTACGAGGAGCGCAACTGGACGCCCTACGGCCAGTATGGCTTCGACAGCGGAAATGCATTCTACGGGACCGAGGGCTTCATGGTTTTCTCGCGCCGCGGGTATCTGCAGGTTTACCTGGGCCGCAAAGAAGAGAAGGGCCCGGGGATGCAAGGCGGCTCCGGGCATCCGCGGCACTTCGCGAATTTCCTTGACTGCGTGCGGTCGCGTCAACAGCCCGTGGCCAACGCGGAAGTGGCGCACCGTTCCTGCGCGCTGGTGCATCTGGGAGAGATCGCCTACCGCGTAGGCCGAGTGCTGCACTTCGATCCGGCGACGGAGACGGTCCGGGGCGATGCGGAGGCAAACGCGCTGCTGACCAAGAACTACCGGCCGCCGTTCGGACTGTAGACGGTTTTTGGGCGCGAAATGAAACACGCCTGGTTGCTGCTGCACGCGCTGCTGCCGCTCGCAGCCGAGATGCTTCACAACGGGATCGTGATTGAAACGCCGTGGCCCCCACGCGGGACAGCGCTGCCGGACGCAACCAAGCCGCCGCCCTACCTGGCATCCCCGCCAAGAACGATCCCGGTCGATGTGGGGCGGCAGTTGTTCGTGGACGATTTTCTGATCGAGCAGACGACCCTCTCACGCGTCTTCCACAAGCCCGACTACCATCCCGCGAATCCGGTACTTCGGCCCGACCGGCCGTGGGAGAGTGAGACACCGGAACAGGGAGCGAGCCCCACCGCGATGCCTTACAGCGATGGCGTCTGGTTCGACCCGAAAGACGGGCTGTTCAAACTCTGGTACATGTGCGGCTACGGCGGCGCCACCTGCTACGCCGAATCTCGTGACGGCGTGAAATGGTCGAAGCCGGACCTGGATGTCCGGCGTGGGACCAACGTCGTTATCGGCGATCCCCGCGGGTCCACTACGGTTTGGCTCGACCATGATGAGAAAGATCCGGATCGCCGCTTCAAGTTCCTCACTCCGTCCGGCGGTGACAACGAGAATCAGATCCTGCGCTTCTCCCGAGACGGCATCCACTGGAGCAGCCCGGTGAGGGGCAATGGAATGAGCGGAGACCGCAGCACCTTTTTCTTCAATCCGTTTCGCAACGTCTGGGTGTTCAGCATCAAGATGCGTGTTGCGGGCGCACGGGCGCGGCAGTACCGCGAATCGGGCGACGTGGTGGCCGGTGCGAGTTGGCGCAAAGACGAGCCAGTTCCGTGGGCCGGCGCCGACCGCCTGGACCCGCCTCGCGCCGATCTGGCGGTCACGCCTCAGTTGTACAACCTCGACGCCACTCCGTATGAGAGCATCCTGCTCGGCCTTTTCGCCTTCTGGCGCGGCCAGCCGGACAACCGCCCCAAGCCCAACGAACTACACCTCGGATACAGCCGCGACGGCTTTCACTGGCAGCGTCCGGACCGGACTCCGTTCCTCGCGCCGAGCGAGCGCCGCGGCGACTGGAACTGGGGAAACATCCAGTCTGCCGGTGGTGGGCTGCTGATTGCCGGCGATAAACTCTACTTCTACGTAAGCGGGCGCGCGGGAGAGGCCGCGAACGGTTCTTCCGGGGTTTGTAGCACCGGGCTGGCGACGTTGCGGCGCGACGGATTTGCGTCGATGCGCGCGTCCGGCTCGCCGGGCGTTCTAACGACGCGGCCTCTCACCTTCACGGGACGCCATCTGTTCGTCAACGCGTCCGCGCCGCGGGGAGAGATTCGGGTCGAAGCGCTCGATGAGGATGGCCGCACCTTGGCGGGCTACTCGAAAGAGCGCTGTATCCCCGTACGAGGCGACGCAACAATGGCCCGCGTGCAGTGGAAGGACAAGGCCTCGTTGAACGGGCTAGACGGGCGCCGCGTCCGATTCCGCTTTCACGTCTCCAATGGGGACTTGTTCTCGTTTTGGGTCAGCCGCGAAGCGTCGGGAGCGAGCCGTGGCTATGCCGCGGCGGGGGGACCCGGGTTCGCCGGAGCCCGCGACGGCGATGGCTTGGAAACTCGATAGGATTAGGAAGGAAAAATGCACAATACACGCAGAACGTTCTTGCTGGCGGGCAGCGCCATGGCCGTGGCGCAGACGCCGCCGTCTGACCGGATCCGCCTTGGAGTGATCGGCAGCGGAGGCCGTGGGACGTCGGTAATGGGGACCTTCCTCAAGGACCCCTCGGTTCGGGTCGCGTCCATCTGCGACGTCTATGAGCCGAATCTGGAACGCGCCCTCTCGGTGGCTGCAAAGGCGCAGGGAGGCGACTCGCCTCGGGCGATTCGCAACTACCGCCAGCTTCTCGAAGACAAGAGTGTGCAGGCGGTGCTCATCGCCACTCCCGAGCACTGGCACCACCGCATGGTGCTCGACGCGTTGGCCGCGGGCAAGGATGTCTACGTGGAGAAGCCCCTCTGCCAGACACCGGAACAGGGCGTGGACCTGATGCGCGCCGAGAAGGCGTCGAAAAACATCGTGCAGGTGGGCATGCAGCGGCGCAGCTACGACCTGTATCTCGAAGGCCGCAAGATCGTCGCGGCCGGCACGCTCGGCAACGTCCGCATGGTGCGCTCATGGTGGCTCAACAACTATGTGGACCAACCGCCGGCGCCCAAGCTCGAAGGCCCGATCGACTGGGACCAGTGGCTGGGCCCGGTGAAGCATCGCGTGCCCGTGGACGCCACGCGTTTCCGGCACTGGCGCTACTTCTCTGACTACGCGGGCGGCATCGCGGGGGACCAGGGCGCGCACGCCTTCGATGGCATCCACCTATTGATGAACGCCTCGTTTCCCCTCGCCGTGACCGGCATCGGGAACAAGATTCAGGCCAAGGGCGGATTCGACCTTCCTGAGTCGATGGTCACCATCGCCGAGTATCCGGAGGAGTTCACTGGAACTTTCACCGTCAACTACGCGGCCATGAAGTATCAGATGCGCAACGATCAGCTCACGCAGCTCGATGGCGACCGGGCCCGGATGGATATCGGCCGCGAGGAATGCCGCGTCCACATGCAGGGCTCTGAAGACACGCCCGCCATCACCAAGCGGTCCGAACGCGGATTCTCATTCGCCACCGAACTGCATGTCCGCAATTTCATCGAATGCATCCGCACGCGGAAGACGCCCACCGCGCCGGT
>Ga0194132_10008492_pt1 | contig 14645 bp, 11 predicted proteins | sample TA2KigOf80mmetaG_FD_148612 | JGI IMG/M metagenome (GOLD analysis project Ga0194132, IMG submission 148612) | Freshwater microbial communities from Lake Tanganyika, Tanzania - TA2015054 Kigoma Offshore 80m | ecosystem: Environmental > Aquatic > Freshwater > Lake | place: Tanzania: Lake... | reverse complement strand
CTTCTCACCCACCGAGGGGTTTCGTCATCGAGCAGCATCCTGCCGGGGCTCGTTTCGTGTTTACCGAAAGAATCCCGAAGCTGAAAGCTGTTCATGTTAGCCGCTTCGCTTGCCTGCTGCGGCGTCATCCCGAACTCCACCACGTTTAAAAAAAACTGCAGCAGGTTTTGATCTTGGCTGTCGCCGCCTTGCACGGCGAACGCGAGCCACGATTTACCGTCCTTGATCGCGAGACTCGGGGTCAGCGTGACTCGGGGCTGCTTACCGGGCGCGACCACATTGAATGGATTCTCGCGTTCATCGAGCACGAACGACTGCATACGCTGCGAGAGTCCGATGCCTGTTTTCCCTGCAATGACCGCTGGAATCCAACCGCCGCTCGGGGTCACGGACACGAGCCAGCCTTCGGCGTCGGCGGTTACGACCGTGGTAGTGCCGCGCCAGAATGGACCTTCCGGATCATCAAGCGGGTAGCTACGCAGGACCGTCGGTGTCACACCGCCCGGTGAGTAGGGGCGTTCCTCGGTCGAAGTCGATTTATTGGGGCGCTCGGTAAACCACTTCGAATAGGGATTGACGCCGCCTTCGAACGGATAGGGATCACCTGGTCCAATCGAGGGATCGTTATGCGTACCGACCAGCGCAGCACGCTGCTTTGCATACTCTTTTGAGAGCAAGCCGCGCACGGGCTCAACGGGCGGAAACGCTGGGTCCCCGTAATAAAAGTCTCGATCGGCGAAGGCGAGGTTCATGGACTGATACAGGGTGTGAAGATATCGCCCTGAGTTATAGCCCATAGCCTTCAGGTCAAAGTTTTCGAGGATGTTGAGGGCCTGCAGCATCATCGGACCCTGGGTCCACACGTCGAGCTTGTAGACGTCGATGCCTCGATAGTTCACCTGGCGAGGCTCCTCGATCTTCACCTGCCAGTTGGCGAGGTCTTCGCGGGTGATCAATCCGCCCTCTGCCTGAATGGACGAGGCGAGTTCTGCTGCGATATCCCCACGATAAAAACGCTCGTAAGCTGCCATGATCGCCTGCTTGCGCGTCGCGCCCCGCGCGAGGGTACGTCGTTCGGCGTCAACGAGCTTGCGGAGCGTAGCCGCGAGTTCCGGCTGTCTAAAAATTTCGCCCGCGCGCGGACCTTCGCGTCCGTCGCGATCGGCTGCGCGACCGAGATGCGGGAGCATCACCCGGGCCGTATTCGGCCATTCCTTGATCCTCGACTTATTGCGCTCGATGAGACCTGCGGTCTGCGCTTCGATCGGGTAGCCATCGGCAAGTTCGATGGCAGGGGCTAGCACTTCGGCGAGCGAGAGCTTTCCGTACTCGGCGAGCATCACGAGGATGCCGCCGGGCGTGCCGGGCGTCGTCGCAGCGAGCGGGCCGAATTCTGGCGGATACCTGAGATCCTTCGATTTGAAGAACGCTGGCGTGGCACCTGTTGGTGCGACGCCGAGTGCGTTGATGGCGATGACCTTCTTGAGTTTGGGATGCCAGATGAGCGCTTGGGTTTCACCCCCCCAGTGCAGGACGTCCCACATCGTTGCCGTCGCTGCGATCATGGCGCAGGCGGCATCGACGGCGTTACCGCCGCGCTCAAAGATTTTCGTACCAGCGGTCGCACCGAGAGGCTTGCCGGTGATCGCCATCCAACGCTGGCCGTGGAGTGGAGGTTTTTCGGTTCGTTCCTGCGGAATTGCGAGTGAGGCGGTGAGTGCCAGTAGGGCAGCCGACGCGATGGCAAGCAGTGATCTTTGACGCATGATTCAGTGACCCTCGAATGTAACGAGAGCTTGGACGGGGATATCGAGAGCGCGGATCCGGTCGGCGCCCTTGAGTTCTGGGAGATCGATTACGAAGCAGGCTGCGACGATCTCGGCCCCCAACGAGTGAAGCAATGAGATCGCGGCAAGCGCAGACCCGCCCGTAGCGATGAGATCATCGACGAGAAGGACTTTTTCGCCTTGACGAAGGGCGTCGCGATGGATCTCCATCACATCGTTCCCGTACTCGAGCGTGTATTCGACACGCAGCGTTTCGAACGGCAGCTTACCTTTCTTGCGGATGGGCACAAACCCTGTGCCGAGCTGGTGAGCGACTGCTCCGCCTAAGATAAACCCCCGCGATTCGATCCCCACAACCGCGCTAACACCCCGGTCTCGATTGGGTAACGATAGGGATTCGATGGCTTCGCGAAAGGCGGCTGCATCGCTAAGCAACGTGGTGATGTCGCGAAACTGGATACCCAGCTTGGGGTAGTCGGGGATGGTTCGAATGGTGTCTTTCAGCACGGGCGCACCTTAACATGACGCCCCATGACACACGTATCTCGAAACTTACTCCTCCGCGGCCTAATGCTGCTGCTTTCGATGGCGTTTTCTGCAGCAGCGATAGGTGTCGAGCCGCCGGTCATCGGTCGCGAGCAAGTGAACGCTACACTTTGGATGCAGAGGGCGGCGGAATACGAGATCTCCGCCTTGCAGATCTATCGGCTTGCGACCGAGCGACTCGCGACCACCATCGCGGCGCCCGGGAGCGCGGCGCTCGAACAGCAGAATACCGATGCTCGCCGGCTCGCGACGATGCCGACCGCCATCATCGTAGACCTCGATGAGACCGTTCTCGATAACTCCTTCTATCAAGCGCGTCGGGCTTTGCTCGGCGGCGAGTACGACGAACCCTCATGGCAGGCCTGGATGCGTGAGGCGTCGGCGCCTGCGATCGCAGGCTCGGTCGAATTCCTGCGGGCGGCTTCCCGGGCGGGACACAAAATCTTTTATATGACGAATCGCGAGTGTCGGCTCATCGATGTAACACCCGATGATGCCTGCCCTGCACGGACAGCGACGCTTCGTAATTTGCAGGCGCTCAATCTCCCAAACGCTGCAGACCGTGATGCGCTTTCGCTGCGTCGTGAGCGACCGGAGTGGGAGAGCTCTGACAAGACCGTTCGTCGCAAGTGGATCGCCGAGACGCATCGCATCGTCGCGCTGGTCGGTGACGACCTTCGTGATTTCGTGGATCGATCGGTCTATGCCGAGCGCGCGAATGAACTCGCTCCGCTACTCGGCACACGCTGGTTTTTGCTGCCGAATTCCATGTACGGATCATGGGAGCGCGCGGTCAGCGGCGGCGCCTGCACAAGCAACATGTCGGCTGCAGAGTGTGCCGCGGCGACGACTCGCAAGCGCTATCAGGCTTTGCAGCCCGAACCGTCAGCGGGGGCAGCGACGTCCCGGTAGGGCGATATCGACCCAGACGAGACGGTGATCCGAACTCTGCTCGGCTTGGTCGTTCACGAGCGCGAACTCCGCATCTTCGGCTCTCGGCCAAAACACGCCCGATGCACAGACCTCGAGATCTTTGGAAGGCAGTACGTAATCCACGCGCAAGTTGCCGACCGATCGAGGGCCGTCAGAGAAATCGCCGGTATCGAATGCTGGATTACCCCGCTGAGATAGGTTTGCGCCACCTTGGCGGACCGCTGCTTCGATTGCCCCGAGACTGCGCGGCGCCAACGCACCGAGCGCTGCCTCGCGATGGACTCGCGGATGTTCGAGCAGTTGCCCGATTGCGCCGCTGACACTTCCCCCATCGACGGGGTCTGCGTTCAAATCCCCTGCGATGACGAAGGAGGTACGGGCCTTGAGTCCACCGCGCCGACCGGAGTCATCGATGAGATAACCCGCACGATCCTGATCGATATAGTCTGCCCATAGACGGATCTCGTCGTGATTACGACGACCGTTGCGATCTTCGGGGCCATCGAATCCAGGCGGGGTGGGGTGGCTCACCAAAAAATGTAGGGTGCGTGAGGATCCGTCAGCCGCCGTCGGTAGACGAATGGCTACGTCCCAATGACTCTTGGAGGACAACGGTAGCTGTGTGAGCGCCTCATCGGAGTACCAATCAGGAGGCAGCATCGCTCCCGGCATATCGCGCCAAAGAAATGAACGGAATGTCCGAGTTGCCTCGCGATCGATCGAAAACCGCGACAGTACCAACATACCGTACTGCCCCGGGAACGCTCCAAAGCCAAGCGCATCGCCGCCACCTTCGATGCTTCCATCGCGATCAAGATCGAGTCCGCTCTGTACACCGGTATTGGAAGGGGCGATGAAAGCGTCGGGATAGGCGAGTGGCTCGCCGCCCACCTGTGAGACTTTGAGATAATTTGTTTGAAATAGCATCGGGGCTTGAGTGTCGTAATCGAACTCGTTCAGTAGCAGTAGATCGGGTCTGATTTTCTGCAGGACGGCTGCGATTGCTCGAGGCTGTGGCGAATCTACCTGTGACAGCTCGCGGGTCAGACCACCTTCGTTCTGTCTGAAAAAACTGACATTCCAGGTCGCGACTCGGAACGTCCCGTCTGCCACCGTCTGTGGTGTCGCTGCGGCGTATACGCGCGCGGTAAGAATGAGCACATACATTGAGAGTAAGCCGCTGATCATCGCGCGAGTCATTCAAGCCCTGATCAGCAAAGAAAAGGGGCGCCCCGTGGCGCCCCTTCGTTGTCGATGCTGGTGAGACTTCAACTCATCAAAACTCGTACTTGAGACCCACTTGGACCTGCCAGCGCGAGCGCTCCGTGTTACGGGTCACAAAGCCGGCGGGACCTGAGGCACTTTCCGGGTTGAGCAGCGTCGAGTTTGCAGACGCGATACGGTAGCGCGCGCAGGTGAGCACACCGGCGTTGTCTGACACACCGTTAGCTCCCGCGCAGGTCACGTCGAACAAACGTATTTCCTCGCCGTACTCTTCGATCACGCCCCACTTTTTATTAATCAGATTGAGCAGATTACCCACATCGAGTGTCACGCGAGCCTTGTGACCATCAGCGAACCCCGGTAACTCTTGGCTGAGCTGCATATCCCATAAACTGATGGCCTTGCTCGTGTACGAGCCTCGCGGAACGATACCGTCGGTCGGGATATCGAACTTTGAGAGGATCGCGCGCAGAGTATTTACCGTTGTCAAACTATCGAAAGCGACGAGCGGCGCTGAAGTGACCGAGACAACAGTGGTCGTGCCTACCGCTGATACGATCGCCTCCCCGGAGAGATTCGGAATGTACGCGAGCTGCGCGCCGCGATTCACTCCGAACGTGGCGTTACGACCCGAGCCGCCCGCCATCGTGAACGTGACCGGACGCCCCCGCCGCCAGTCGGCGAACAGCGAGACGCGGGTCTCGAGGTCACCGAAGAGATTTTTACGCCAGCCGAACTCACCCTTCACGGCGTCGGAAATCTCTTCCTGTCCACGACCCGAGGTCGCAGAGTTGGGGTCAAGTGCCGCATACTGCCCGCCATAGAGCGAGCTCGCTGTTGAGGAGAAGCGCGCCGAGGCTGAGAACTCATTCGAGTTCTGCTTTGAGTACGACAAAGCAAAGTTAAGGCCGTTATCATAGGCCTTAGACAGTCCCAATGCTGCCGTCCAAATCGTACCCGTGATCGCCGGATTAAACGCCTGGATGTCGCGGCTCGACCCTGGGTTAATCGAAGTGACGGTGGTGCCGGCAATCGCTGTGCGCTGCGCTGTTGACAGACCATCGTAGCGAATGCGTCCATCTGGTGTCAGAGCTTGTTGACCATTGACGATCAGCTTTTGCGCGCGGATATCGCGGAAGGCTAGGCCCGTCTTTGTGTTGACGTATACACCGCTTAACGACACGTTATACCCGTCACCAATTTCCCAATTGACGGCGAGATTTGTACGCCAGTCCGAGGGCATCTTGAAGTTCGGGATCATCGAGTTTGTTTCAGAGGTCGCTGGAACCGTCGAGCCGCCGAGCGCAGCCTGTACGGATGCTGGGATGGTTGCGCCGAAGCTCGAGTTCACACCGACGTTAAGCGCCGCGGCGCAGGCAGCGCTCGTGGCGCAGTTGACTGCACCCGTAGTTTCAGTGAACCCAGTCGCTGTCCGTTCGAACACCAGCGTGTTATCGCGAAAGCCGGTATTGCTAAACGAGTTCGACAGAAACACGTCCGGTAGACCGCCTGAGAAGAGTCCGATACCACCGCTTACTTTGATCGTATCGGAGGCGCGCCAGTCAAAGGACAAACGTGGCATCGCGACATCCAGCTCATCATAAGTTTTCTGGTTATTGAAACCGTACCGACTCACAAAGTTCGGGTTCAGTGCTGGCTTATCGCCGACGCTGTACATGTCGTAACGGATACCGTATGTCACCGTAAGGTTATCTGAGATATCCCATGTGTCCTGAGCGAAGAGCGAGGTGGTGTCGTAGGAGAAATTCGCAGCGGCATCGTTCGGATTGCCTGAGAGCGCATTACGGTAAATCAGCTGGTTTGCACGCCCTGCCGCAAAATCTTCGATCGAGTCAAAGTAGTACACTCCATCACTATTCGGAACGAACAAATTGAAGATATCCTGCCGCTGGAACTGGACGCCCGTTTTCACGAGATGATCACCCGTTGTCAGTTCAGCCGACACTTGAGCCTGTGAGTTTTCGGTCTGCAAGAAGTTCGCGTGTCGGAACTGATCCGGTCCGAAGCGAACCACCGCGACATTAGTCGCTCCGTTACGGCAGTTAAGTAGCGGACTGCTCTGTCCGGCCGCATCGAGGTTCGTCTGTGTTGTACACACGCGAATATCGGCGAAATTCTGACCTGCAGGCGGTTCCTGCAGACGCGTGTAGTCGCGTTGTGAAAGCCGGAGCTCGGTTGAGAGATTGTCCGTCCAGTTGGAGTTCAGCTGCATCGACATTGTCTCATCGAGCTCACCCGTGAGATACCACTGCGAGTCAAGACCGGCGCTGCCGCCGCTGAGATTTGTCCTTTGAATGACCCCTGACTCGGACTTCCGGTACGAGACCATCGCACGCTGGTTATCTGATAGGTTCCAGTCGAGCCGAGCCGTGTACTTTTCGTCTGTGATGGGCTTTGTCTGCGGGATACTGCCGAACGGGTAGGTGGAACGATACGTGTTCGCAAACACATCGGTGACCGCCTTGATGTCGGCTGTCGTTAACTGAGAAGTACCACCTGCGGGGCCGATAATGGTGGTAGCGAAGCCGCCTCCCGCTGGGCCGGTTGAGGTCACATCCAGCGACTCGTACTTTTCATAAGAGAGCGCAAAGAAGAGTTGATCCGCGAGGATCGGACCGCGGAGCGTCGCACCAAAGTTGTCCTGCTCAACGAGCGTTTTGATCGTGGTGCTACGAATCTTGGTGCCAACTAGATCTTCATTCAAAAAGTTACCAAACACCGAGCCGCTGAAGTCGTTCGTGCCTTGACGGAGAACCACGTTGATGGCTCCGCCGAGGAAATCACCGTTTTCGACATCAAACGGTACGGCTTGAACTGAGAACTGCTCGACGGAGTCGAGCGAGACCGGACCGCGGCGGGTCGGAAGACCGCCGGTGTTTAGGCCGAAGTCGTCCTGGGCCTGCACACCGTCTATCGAGATGCGGTTCGTACGGGGGTTGGAGCCGGCGATTGAGATACCGCCGTCACCACGAAGATTCGCGGAGACGAGGGGGTCGCGACGCGCGAGGTCGCGTATGTCCCGGCTGATTGAGACCACGGCCTCGATTTGATCGCGATCGAGTGTAGTGGAAGAGCCGGCATCGATCGCATCGCGAACGGCAGTGGCCGACACCAGAATCTCTTGAATGGACTCTTCAAGATTTGCATTTAAGCGCCCGGTTTCACCAACGGTGAGGAAGAGGTCCTCATACTTCACTGAGCGATAACCGCCCGACGCGATTTCTACCGTGTATGGACCGCCGACGCGGAGCCCACGCGCATCGAACACGCCGTTATCGTTGGTGGTTTGCGTGGAGCGTGTGCCGGTCGGCGTATGGACGATCGTGATCGTCACGCCAGCAAGCGGCTTGCCGCTCACATCGGCGACCGTCCCGCGCAGGGCTGACGTGGTCTCTTGAGCCCACGCTGTCGGGACAACGACGACGAAGGTCAACAAGCTCACCAACAAAGTGGTCGCAAATTTTCTGAGAATCATGAGAATCAACTCCTGAGCAACGCTTTTTGAGATGCTGTGCGCGACAGACCTGCTAAGACCGATTATCGCCTGAAAGACGGCCATGAGTGTGACGAAGAAAAGACAAAATCAGGCCCCGTCACGGTGTTGGATGCGCGCCACACGGCGGTCACTGGGGCGGTCGCGGGGGTGATCGATTTGGGATCAGGGCTGCCCGGTCTCGAGGGCGACGACAAAATGCTTACGGCAGAGGGGGATATAGCGATCGTTTCCACCAATTTCGACTTGGGCTCCCGAAGTTTCGACCCGGCCATCCGCCCGGACTCGCACCACCATGGTGGCCTTGCGCCCGCAATGGCAGACGGTTTTGAGCTCGACTAGGTTATCTGCCCAGGCGAGAAGCTGGGCGCTACCCTCGAAAAGGCGTCCAAGAAAGTCGGTCCGTAGGCCGTAACACAGCACGGGTATGTCGAGTTCGTCGACCACTTGAGAGAGCTGCTTTACATGCGCGGTGCTCAAAAACTGCGCCTCATCGACCAGCACGCAGGCGATCGGACCATCGCTGAGATCGGTCTTGATCTCTTCATATAGATTTTGGTCCGCCGCGAAGTGCCGAGCGTCAGAGCTGATGCCGATGCGCGAGGCCACCTTGCCGCCGGCGCGATTGTCGAGCTTGGCGGTGTAGACGAGGGTTCGCATCCCTCGCTCGCCGTAGTTATGCGAGGCCTGCAGCAGCGCGGTCGACTTCCCCGCGTTCATCGTCGAGTAGTAGAAGTAGAGCTTGGCCACGATCGTACGGCTCTCAGCCTGCGACGATGCCGACGATGCAGCCCGTCATGCACGAGCCCAGCGTTGCGGCGACGAAGGCCGGCCACGCGAGCGAGGTGAGGTCGCCGCGACGCTCAGGCACCATCGTGCCAATGCCGCTGATCTGGATGCCGATGCTTGCGAGATTCGCAAATCCACAAAGACCGTAAATCGTGATGAGACGCGAGCGATCCGAGAGCGCTTCTGAGGGCACCGTCGTCAACTGAATAAACGCGATGAATTCATTGAGTACGCTCTTCACGCCGAGCAGCGATCCGGCGGTGGTCGCCTCCGACCACGGAATGCCCATGAGCCAAGCGATCGGCGCGAAGATCCATCCGGCGATACGCTCGAGGGTGACCGCCTCGCCGCCGATGGCCGGCAAGAAGCTCACAACGCTATTGGCGAGTGCGACAAAGGCGGTCAGTACGATGAGAATCGCGATGATATTAAGAAAAAGCGCAAGTCCGTCGCTCGTACCACGGGTGATGGAGTCCATCGCGCTTTGATAGATACGAGGCGATTCCTGCAAATCCTGTGAACTCCCCGAATCATCGGGCAGCATCATGTGTGCAAAGAGCACTGAGGCCGGCACAGACATGATCGACTTCGTGATGAGATGCCCAAGCACACCCTCAAACTGCTCACCGAGCATCGCCGAGTAAATCACCATCACCGAGCCTGCGATGGTCGCCATACCCGCAGTCATCACGAGCAGCAGCTCGTAACGCGACATGCGGGCTAGATAGGGACGAACAAGTAGCGGCGCTTCTGTCTGTCCCAAAAAAATGTTCGCCGTGGCGACGAGGCCCGATGGGCCGCGCGTACCAAGCGCACGCTCAAAAACCCATGAAATCCCGCGAATAACAACGGGCAGGATGCGCCAGTACCAAAACAGTGCCGAGAGTGCCGACATCACGATGACGAGCGGTAATACCTGGAATGCGAAGGTGACTACGGCATTTGGGTTCGTGACCGTGAAGGGTGTATCGCCACCGCCCACGTAACCGAAGACGAAGGCCGAGCCTTTGAGCGTCGCCGCGCCGAGTGCGCCTACCGCTTGATTGAGGTAGAGCAAGCCTCCTTTGATGACCGGCGCTTTGAGTAGCAGTACGCAGATCACCAACTGCAGTACGAGTGCGATACCCACGAGCTTCCAGTTGATGGCCTTGCGATTGCTCGACATCGGGAGCACGAGTGCGATGAACACGGCGATGCCGAGCAGTGCTTGAAGATAGAGCGTCATGGGTGATATCCCGTTATTTGAGTTTGATCTCATGCAGCCGCTCTTGCAGATATTCCTCAGCAAGAATTGGCGGCAGCGGTTCGGGTTTACCGGGGCCCACGCAGGAGGGGAGTGCCGCGATGGGGAAGTCCGGATTGAAGTGCAGGAAAAACGGCATCGAGAACCTCGCGTTCTGCGCCCGGTCTCGAATCGGGTTGATCACGCGATGGCTCGTCGAGCGTAACATGCCGTTCGTCAGACGCTGGAGCATATCGCCCACGTTGACTACCATCGAGCCCGGCGACGGATTGACTGAGAGCCATTGCCCGCGTCGCGAGAGCACTTGCAAGCCCGGCTCTTCGGCGCCGAGCAATAAGGTGATCACATTAATGTCCTCGTGAGCGCCGGCACGGATGCTTTCGGTAGGGTTCGGCGGCATCGGCGGGTAGTGGATGATCCGCAAGACGCTGTTGCCAAGCTGAACCTTGTCCTCAAAGAAATCGGGCGCGAGATTGAGCACGCGCGCGATCGCCGAGAGTAGACGCCTCCCCGTGAGATCAAACGTCTCGAACATCTCGATACAGATTTCTTTGAACCCTGAAATCTCCGCGATCCAGACATTGTCGGCCATGTAGTGCCGATACGGGTGGCCTACAGGCAGCTCGCGCCCGACATGCCAGAACTCCTTGAGGTCGAAGTGCTGGCTACCCTTGGCTGTTTCGATACCGAAGGGGGTGTACCCGCGTGCGCCACCACCGCCTTTGATGTGGTACCGACCTTTCGCGGCTGCCGGCCAGGCGAAGAAGCTCTTAGATACGCAGAGGAATCGATCGATCAGCGGCTGCGGGATGCCGTGGTCGGTGATGATGACGAAGCCGTAATTCTCGTAGGCTGCACCGAGGTCCCGCACGAAGCGCTCGTCTTCGACGTCCCGCAGGCTGAGGGTCGGGATCTGCTCTGACATCTGACCATTCTGCACGGTCACGAGGCGTACGTTAAGATTTCGTGATGCTTGACCTCTTCGTGTGCGTCCTCGTCGCTTACCTCTTGGGCTCAGTCAACGGCGCCCTGCTGATCGGGCGGTTGCGAGGTGTCGATATCCGCACGGAAGGCAGTGGTAACGCCGGCGGCACCAATGCCTTGCGAACGCAGGGCTGGGCGTTTGCGATCGGCGTCATCGTCATCGACCTCGGTAAGGCGGTTATCGCCGTTCAGTGGGTGCCGACCGCGCTCGCCGCACCGGCGTTCTCGCCCGAGTGGCTTGCGGCTGCGTGCGGTTTCGCCGCGGTGCTTGGTCACGTCTACCCCGTGTTCCATGGATTTCGTGGCGGTAAGGGCGTGGCGACAGTACTCGGGACACTGCTCGCCCTTTCGTTGCCTCTGCTGGTGGGCATGCTCGCCGTGTGGCTGCTCGTCATGTTCGTCTTTGGCTATGTGGGGCTCGGCTCGATGGTGGCGGCGAGTGCATTGCCGCTGCTTGCGCAATACGCCGGCGCCCGCGGCGTGATCGCGCCGGGTGAAGTCCTGCCGCTGACGGTATTCGGTATCGTGTGTGCAGTCTTCGTCATCTGGACACATCGCAGCAACATCGCACGCATGCGCGCCGGCACCGAGCCGCGCGCCCGGTCGCTGTGGCTACTCGGCCGCTTGACCGGAAAACTGTGACGCTTGCACGCGAGATTTTCCGTGCGCTCGCCGAGGGCGGCGTACAGTCGGGCGAAGCACTCGCCGAGACCGCAGGCGTCACGCGCAGTGCGGTATGGAAAGCGATCGAACAGTTAAGAGAGATGGGCCTCTCGATCGAGGCGCAGACCAACCGGGGTTATCGCTTAGTTTCGCCTTGCGAAGCACTCGACGCTCAAAGAATCCGTGACGGTTTGACGCCCTCGATTCGCCACTCGACGGTCGTTCAGGTGGAGTGGGAGATCGACTCGACCAACGGCGTCTTGCTATCGGCAGCGCCGCCTCCGCCTGGGCAATTCGTCGCCCTCTTTGCGGAGAACCAAACGGGAGGGCGTGGTCGTCGAGGTCGCGTTTGGCGCTCTGCGCTCGGCGATAGCCTGTGTTTCTCGATGGCCACGAGCTTCGAGCCTCTGCCGAGAGATCTGCCTGCGCTCACGCTTGTCGTCGGTGTCTGCCTTTGCGCAGCATTGCAGCACTGCGGTGGCCGCGATGTCGCGCTCAAGTGGCCGAACGATCTCGTCACATCGAAGATGGAAAAACTCGGCGGTATCCTCGTCGAGTTGCGCGCCGAAGCGGGTGGACCCGGTCATGTGGTCATCGGTATCGGACTTAACCTTCGCCTCTCCGAAGATACAAAAAAAGTCATCGCCGAGACCGGTACCCTCCCCAAAAATTTAGCCGCGCAGGGTGTTGAGGTGGGTGCGCGCAATGCGCTCGCGGCTGCGATCATCGGCCGCTGCATCGAGGGACTCACGCAGTTCGCGCGCGAGGGGTTCGCGCCCTTCATCGAGTCGTGGCGATCTGCGGATGTCTTGCTGAATCAACCCGTACGGGTGTTGGATGGCCTCGGGGAACGCGAAGGAATCGCCCGAGGCATCGACGATCAGGGCGCGCTGCAGATCGAGTTATCTAAAGGTCAAAGGATAGCGCTTATCGGCGGCGAGGTGAGCGTACGACGAGAGGGCAAGTCATGAGCTATACGCCCCCGAAGGTGTGGGTATGGAACAAAGGTACGGGCGGACGCTTCGCTAATATCAACCGGCCCATCGCTGGGGCTACCCATGAGAAAGCACTGCCGAGGGGTCGCCACCCGTTGCAGCTGTATTCGCTCGGCACACCGAATGGCATCAAGGTGACGATTTTGCTCGAAGAGCTGCTGGCGCTCGGGCACTCGGGGGCTGAGTACGACGCATGGTACATCGACATCGGTGGGGGCGATCAGTTCGGCAGCGGCTTCGTCGAAGTGAACCCCAACTCCAAGATCCCGGCCTTGCTTGATCTCAGCGGTGATCCGCCCGTAAGAGTGTTCGAGTCGGGTTCGATCCTCACGTATCTCGCCGAGAAGTTCGGTACATTTTTACCTCAGGCCGGCGCGAGCCGCGCTGAGTGTTTCTCATGGCTTTTCTGGCAGGTCGGCAGCACGCCTTATCTCGGGGGTGGTTTCGGGCATTTCTTTGCCTACGCGCCAGAGAAGTGGCAGTACCCCATCGACCGATTCGCCATGGAAGTAAAGCGTCAACTCGACGTGCTCGACCGACATCTCGCCGGGCGCCGTTATCTTTGCGGTGAGCATTACAGCATCGCCGATATGGCGACATTCCCGTGGTACGGCGGGCTCGTGCTGCAAGATCTCTACGGCGCTGGGGAGTTTCTCGAGGTGGCGAGTTACAGACACGTGGTTCGCTGGGCGAAAGAAATTTCCGAGAGGCCCGCGGTCAAGCGTGGCCTGCGGGTCAATCGCAGCAAAGAGCCCGACTCGCTGCGCGAACGTCACGCCGCGAGTGATTTCGACTGAGTCAGGGTCGCAGTTCGGCGATGGCGAGCGTGACGCCGCGGACCCGTCGCCCTGCAGACAGACTCAGGATGTCGAGACTCACGACACCGAGTTCCCAGTCGATCTGCACCATGCCAAAGTTTTCGCCGGCATAAAGGCCGCCGCCGAGTCGTTGCGGGTCGATCTCAGGTTGCCTCGACTCGATACCGGAGTTGAGCGAGCTCGAAGTCAGCTCATAAAAAGGATAGGGCGTGCCCTCAACGCGGCGATAGGCCGCCGCACGATGTCGATCTCCCGACAGGAAGATCACGCCATTTGCCTCCGTCTCGTTGATGAGGCGGGTAAGCCGAGTACGCTCGAGAGGCATCATGCGCCAGCCCTCCCAACCATGACCCTCGGCGATCACCTGAATCGACGAGACGATGAGTCGAAGCTCGGCGGGTTGTCGAAGTTGTTCTTCGAGCCATTGCCACTGCGCTTCACCGAGTATCGTCTTCTTCGGATCGTCGTCTGGCACGAAGCGCTGCTTTCCAGGCGCGTTGCGTTGGTCGGTGGGCTTCAGCGGTGAGCGGAAGTAGCGCGTATCGAGCAGGATGATCTGCACTCGATGACCGGTTGGCCCGTAGATGCCCGCGCGATAGATTCCCTCTCGCAAGCGCATCGGATCATCGGCAGACACATCAAAGAAATCAGCGAAGATCGACTTCGCTTCGACCTTGATCGGATTCTCTTCTCCACCATCATTGAGACCGTAGTCGTGATCGTCCCAGACGGCGAGCAAGGGCACTTTCGAGCGCAGGTCGCGGAAGCCCGCTTGTGCGTCGAGCGCCGCATAGGCACGGCGCATCTCGACGAGGTCGGGGCCGACGTCGCGGATACCGACGGAGTCCGCATACACGTTATCACCCAGCATTATGAAGAGCTGCGGATCGCGATCGAGAAGGGTCTGCCAGCGCGGAGGTGTTTTCTCTTCATCGAGACAGGAGCCGAAGACGATACGCTCGAGGGGCAGGCGTGGATCGAGTCGGGGGTAGGTCGCCGCGAGCGCAGTTCCGGCGGCAAAAAGCGCGGGTAAGAGCAGGGAGAGTAGGGAAATTCGGGTTTTCATGAGGCCCAAGTGTACCCCTCTGAGGATGACAGCCGAGACCGTCGGGGTAGAATCAGTGGGCTCGCGAGACGCTTACCGGCGCC
>Ga0194132_10008487_pt1 | contig 14649 bp, 15 predicted proteins | sample TA2KigOf80mmetaG_FD_148612 | JGI IMG/M metagenome (GOLD analysis project Ga0194132, IMG submission 148612) | Freshwater microbial communities from Lake Tanganyika, Tanzania - TA2015054 Kigoma Offshore 80m | ecosystem: Environmental > Aquatic > Freshwater > Lake | place: Tanzania: Lake... | reverse complement strand
GCGAGAAACTGCGCAAACGCCTTGGGCGAATCCGACGGCGTGGGATCGATGATGTCGTTCACCAATGGCTTGCGCACGTCGGGCAGCATGATCGCGCTGCTCCAATCCTTGTGCAGTTTGTTGACGATGGCTTGCGGCGTGCGCGCGGGCACAAGCAAGCCGTACCACGCCGCGGCTTCAAAGTTGGGATAACCCGATTCGTGCATGGTGGGGATGTCCGGCAGCTTTCTTGAAAAGTTCGCCCGCCAGATGCTGCGAGGAGCCGATGCCCGCCGAGCCGAAGGCATAGGCGCCGGGTTTGGCCTTGGCGAGCGCCGCCAACTCCCGCGGCGTTTTGGCGGCAATGTCGGGATGGATGGTGAGAATGTTGGGCACTTCGGCGAGTTTGGTCACCGGTTCGAAATCTTTCGTCGAATCGTACGGCAGCCGGCGCAGCGTGGCGTTGATGGCGTGCGCGGGACTGACGATCACCATGGTGTAGCCATCCGCCGGCGCCTTGGCGGCGATCTCGGTGCCGACCACGCCGCCCGCGCCGGAGCGCGGATCGATGACCACTTGTTTGCCCCACATCTCGGTGAGTTTGGGCGCGACGTGGCGCGCGATGGTGTCAGGAGCGCCGCCGGGTGCGCCGAAGGAGAGCACCACGCGCACCGGGCGCGTGGGCCAGGGTTCGGCGGCTTGGGTTGCGCTTGCAGCGTAAACGCTTAATGCGCATGCCAAAGTCTTCAAAGGCACTGCTTTCATAAGCATTTGATTTTATTCATTTTTTTAAATCCGATTCTTTACCGCCCTGTCGTTCCCGCACAGGCGGGAACCCATAACCCATAAGCATATGGCACAGGCTTATGGGCTCTCGCCTGCGCGGGAGCGACAAGTAGGTTGATCAACGTTTGTTGAAACTGAAAATCGGTAGATACGGAAACACGCGCTAAAACCGTTCGCGCCAAGTATCAACACTCGGCACCCCCGGCCTGCCAAAGTACCGCGGCTGCAAGCCCGCCTGAAACCAACACACGAAGGTATACACAGTATAAATCGGCACACCCAGCCGCATGTTCAACGCCGCCGCGTACGGCGCCATATTGTGGTTTTCGCAGACGATGGCGCCGACTTCGGGATGATTTTTCAATAACGTCTCGCCCGCATCGAGAATATCGATCTCGGCTTGCTCGTAATCCATGTCGATGGTGTCGCCCAGCATCACGCGCGTGAATTCCTTACCGCCCTCGGTGCCCATCACCGGCGTGTCGAGCGGCGCACCCACCGCCTCCCAGTGTTCGGGCGTGATGCGATTGCCTTGCACGCTTAACACGCCGACGCGTTTGCCCGGCGGCAGTGTCGCTTGCACCAGCGGAATTTGCATCAAGCTCGAACTCGCCACCGGCACGTTCACGTGCGCCGCGAGTTGTTTTTGAAAAATCGCGAGAAAACCGCCGGTGGTGGTGATGCCATCGGCGCCATCTTTCACCAACTCCTCCGCCGCTTGCAAGAACGCGGGGCCCAAGCCCTTGCCCTGCTCGTGAATCACCACGCGCGCGCTCGCGCCCGGCACCACTTTGTAGAGCACCGGGAACGGCCAGGTCTGCGCGTTGCCGGTGTCGCCGGGCGGGCGCGGCCATTTGGTGTCCAGCATAAGTATGCCCACGCGGGCGCCGTAGACGGTCTTGCCGCCGAGTCCTTTCATCGCAATTCCTTTCTCGAACGTCGCACTTGATACTGCGTGTAAAGCGGCGCTTATGATATCGCGAATGCTGATACGTCCTGCTCCGGTGATTGCGCTGAGGACGCACGCGCCGCAGTACCGGCCCCAACCGCGCCAATGGCCTAGAATGCGCCCTCACACCTACAACCATGAGCACAGGGAGCACCATGGACGACCCAAGCGGCGTCACCCAGCGGGTGGGCGCGGCGCCGAGCCCCTTCGAATTCACCGGCACCGGCAGCGAGTATTTTCGCATCTGGATCGTCAACCTGGCGCTGACGCTGATCACGCTCGGCATTTACTCGGCGTCGGCTAAGGTGCGGCGGCTGCAATATTTTTACCGCAATACCTCGCTGCTCGGTAACAGCTTCGATTACCACGGCGATCCGATGGCGATTTTAAAGGGGCGCCTGATCGGCGTCGGGCTGCTGATGCTCTACAACGGCGCCGCCTATTGGAGCATGGCGTTGGCGGTGACTGTGTTTTTGCTGCTGATCGCGGTGATGCCCTGGCTCATTCAGCGCTCAATCACGTTCAAGCTCTTTAACAGCAGTTATCGCGGGCTGCGTTTGCGCTTTAACGGTTCGGTGGGCGATGCCTACAATGTGTTTCTCGGCTGGCCGGTCCTCGTTGTCATGACGTTCGGTCTGTTGTTGCCGTTGGCGCATCAACGCATCAAGGCCTATCAGCATAATCACAGTGCTTACGGCACCGCGCCGTTTAATTTCAGCGCGGATGTGGGATCTTTTTACGTGGTGTATTTCAAATTGCTGGGGATGATACTGGCGCCGGTATTTTTGATCGGTGTCACCGCCGCCTCCTACGGCCTGTTCGCCGCGATGGGCAGCGGCGAGCGAGACCCGGTCAAACTCATCCAAAACATGATGCAATTTTTCGTGTTGCTTGCGGTCTTGTACCTGGGGCTGTTTTTGATCATCGGCCCATGGTACGCCGCGCGCACGCAAAATCTAGTGTGGAACCACACCGCGCTGGGCGCGCACCGCTTTTCGAGCCGGGTACGCGCGCGCGATTTGCTGATACTGTATGTCACCAACTTTATCTTGATCGTGCTCACCCTGGGTTTATTCAAGCCCTTTGCCGATATCCGGCTCGCCCGCTACCGCTTGACCCACATGGCCCTGCAACCGCAGGGTAATCTCGACGAATTTTTCGCGCATGAACAGCAGGCGGTGAACGCCCTGGGCGAGGAAACCGCGAATATCTTCGATGTCGACATCTCCTTCTGATGCGCTGACGCTGAACGCGCAATATTTTGACGGCCGCAGCGCCAAGGCGCGCCCGGTCACGCTGACGCTGCGCGGCGTCACGCTCGTGCTGCGCGGCGAATCGGTGGCGCGCGAAGACGACATCGCGACGCTGCGCGTATCCGAACCGATGGGCGCCGCGCCGCGGCTGATTTCCTATCCCGACGGCGCGCACTGCGAGGTCCGCGACCATGCCGGGCTCGCACGCATGTTGCGGGCCACCGGTTTTCGGGACGATTGGGTGGTGCGTGTGCAAACGCGCTGGCGCTGGGCGCTGGCTGCGGTTGCGGTGACGGTGGCGATCGTGTTCGCGGGTTACCGCTGGGGCTTGCCCGCCGCCTCGGAATTCATCGCCTTTCGCATGCCCGATAGCGTGCTGGCGCAACTGAGCGGCGGCACGCTGGAGTTTCTGGACAAACATCTGTTCAAACCCAGCCAACTGCCCGAGCCGCGCCGCAAGGCGCTGGCCGACGCCTTCGCGCGCATGCTCACACACGATCGCTCACCGCTGCGCTACACGCTGCATTTTCGCGACGGCGTGGCCGTCGGCGCCAACGCCATGGCGCTACCCGATGGCACCATTATCATCACCGATCAGTTGGTGAAAATCGCCGCGCATGACGAGGAAGTTCTCGCCGTGCTGGCGCACGAACTGGGCCACGTCAGCCGGCGCCACGGGATGCGTATGCTGATCCAAGGCTCGATCGTGGCGTTCGTGGTGTCGTGGTACATCGGTGATGTGAGCAGCATCGCCGCCGGCTTGCCGACACTGTTACTGCAAGCGCGTTACTCACGCGAGCACGAACTCGAAGCCGATGCGTTCGGCGCCGCGATGCTAACGGCCAACGGCATATCCCCCAAGCGCCTGGCCGATATGCTGGCCAAGCTCGAAGCCTCGCACCGCGCCAAGGTTGATGAAAGCGGCAAAGATAAAGATCACATCCCGCCGCAAACAGAAAGCGATAAAGCGCGGCGCGGCAGCATCGGGGATTATCTCGCGTCGCATCCGGCGACCAGGGAACGGATTGAGGCGTTGAAAAAGGCGCAGTAGTCGTGCAGCGCTTTAAATCGGCGCGCCCGCGATTAATCGGCCCAACGTTTTAGTACTTCATGCGTCGTTGCCGCTCGGGCAACGACGCGGTGGTGGGATTGCCTTGACGTTCAAATAAAAAATTAACAAAATCCAATACTTACAACAACCTTACCGCAACGCCACACTGGTCGCCTTCACCGTGCGCAAAATATGCTGCGGCGTTTGCGGCGCGCTGGTGCAGCCGGGCGAGAGGATAAATTTTCGCTTGCCGGCTTGTTTGAACGCATCCCAAATTTCCTCGCGGATTTCAGGAATCGAGCGCTCTTGGATCTTGCTTTCGTTGATGCCGCCCATCAAACACTTGTCGGTCATCGCGCGCAGTTCGGCGAGCGACGGATTGCCTTTTAAGCGGTCCGATACGCTGAACACCTCACATGGGTAATCGAGTACGCGCTTCATGTCGACGTGCGTGCCGTGCACGTGAAGGATGCGCGTCATGCCTTGCATCCCCTCCAGCACGCGCTGATCGAACGGTTTTAAAAATGTTTCGAAGGTTTCTTCATCCACCCCGCGATCGCCCGCCGGCGTGATCGCGCCATTGATCGAATACAACACGCCGTCGCAGCCGGCATTTTTGAGCTCGTGCAGGTAGCCACACACGTTGTCGGTGACGACGTCAAGCATGTGCAGCGCTTCGCGCTTATTGCCATAAATGAACTGCGATTTGCTGATGCCCGCGGTGCGGATCACCTGCTGAAACGGATCGAAAAACGTATCGACGATCGGCACATCCGGCCCCAACTCTTTGCGCAGCGCGCGCATCAATGCCAGTTGCTGCTGGAAATTCGCCGTGGTTACCGGCAGCCGCTCGAAACGCAGCATGTCGGCGGGCGTGTTGAGCGTTTCCAGCCCCTCGGGCAACGGGTAGCGGTAATCGTGCATTACCTTGCTGATGTCCCAGTCGTAGGTACGCAAAAACGTGGCGTGCCGCTGCGCCGCCACTTCGCCGGGCAGCGCATCAGTGACGAAATGCACCCACACCACGCACGGCGGGTGATCGAGTTCACCGCCATGGACGGCAGCCTGGAAACGTTCGCGTTTGTTCATTCGGCACCCTTTGCTATTGATCGCAGATTAACACCCCACAGTGTCGTTGCCGCACGGGCGGGAACGACAGGGGGCGGCTTTCCTGTCTTGAATCTTCAGTGGTATGGTCACTCGCCTTGACGGACTGCGTCAAGCCCGCGTTGACCAATTCCCCGGGCACAGGCAAACTGCCAGCGCAATTTAACCAGGAACCGATTATGCCGCTACGTCGTCTGCTCTACGCCCTGATTTTCGCCGCCGCCGCCAATGCCGCGCTGGCGCAGACTTACCCCAATCGCCCCATCCGTCTGGTGGTACCCGCGCCGCCGGGCGGCACTATCGACCCAATTTCGCGCATCCTCGGCGAGGGGCTAAACAAGCTGTATGGCCAAAACGTCATCATCGACAATCGCCCGGGCGCGAATTTTAATGTCGGCATGGATATCGTCGCCAAGTCGCAGCCCGACGGTTACACGCTGGTGGTCGCTTCCTCCGGCGCGCTCGCCACCAATATTCATCTTTATCGCTCGCTGCCGTTTCACCCGGTGAACAGCTTCGAGCATATCGTGCTCTACGGCAATGTGCCCAACGTGCTGGTGGTGCATCCGTCGCTGCCGGTAAAAACGCTGGCCGAGTTCACCGCCCACGTCAAGGCCAACCCCGGCAAGTTTAATTTCGGCTCCACCGGCAACGGCAGTTCCATGCATCTTGCCGGTGAACTCTACAAATCGATGAGCGGCACGCAAATGACGCATGTGCCGTACGTCTCGCCCGCGGCCGCCACCCAAGACCTGCTCGCCGGGCGCACGCAACTGATGTTTCAACTGATGACCGGCATCGCGCAGTTCGTCAGAGCCGACAAAGTGCGCGGCATCGCCGTGCTCTCGCCCAAACGTTCGAGCGCGCTGCCCGATTTGCCCACCACCGCCGAAGCGGGCATGAAGGGTTTGGAATCGTCCGCGTGGTTCGGCATCCTCGCACCCAAGGACACGCCGCGCGACATCGTGGAAAAACTCAATCGCGACATCAACACGCTGATTGCCGAGCCCGCATTCAACAAGCGTTTGATCGAATTCGGCGTCGAACCGATGGGCGGTTCGGTGCGGGATTTTCAGCGCTATCTCGAGGCCGAAATCAAAAAATGGGGCGATGTGGTGCGCGCATCAGGCGCCAAGCTCGATTAAAAAATAAACAATTAAATCGAATGGTTATGTAATATCTCTGGAGCGGCGTCAAGCGTACCAACGCGCCATTCGCGGCAACGTCCTTGCACCGCCGCGTGCGCTCAATCACGCGAACGCGCGCCGCCCGGCCCTATACGTCACGCGCTGCGTCACGCGCGCAACACACGTGTCGCGTGTGCGCGCCACTCATAAACAAATTGCGCGGGCACGCACGCGATTGCAGTATCATTGCGCCACTCGCTTCAAGGGGATGACTGGAAATGGCGTTTTACGCGTTTTATGTGGTCGCGATCATTATTTTGATTTTGCATTTCACCGGCTGGTTAAAGCGCAACAACCTTGAATGGGTGGTGCTGGTACTGGCGGTGGCGACCTTCCCCGCCGTATTGTTGTTGCGTTAGTTGCTGTTGCGTTAGTTGCTGTTGCGTTAGTTGCTGTTGCGTTAGTTGCCGCGGCGCCAGGCTTACTTCAGCAGCAGGCTGACCCCGCTTAACAGCAACAACACCGCGAGTATCCGGTTAAACGCGGCGGGCGTGAGGCGATTGCCGATTTTCTCGCCCGCCCAGGTGCCCAGCGCCACGAACGGCAACAACAGCGCCACCAGCGTGAGCGTGTTCGCCGTATAAAACCCCGCCACCGCGTAGCCGCCGATACGCGCGATCATTTCCACGAACCACAGCACCGCAAGGGTTGCGCGAAACGCCGCCCGCGTCACCTGCCGCGCGTGCATGTAAATCACCGGCAGCGTGCCGCCGCCACCGCCGAACATGGCGTCGATCAGCGCGCCGCCAAACCCTAGCGGCCATGCCCAGCGCGTGGAGAGCTTGAGCTGCTGCATGCCGATCCAATCTGCGACTAACATGTAGCACGCGTAAGCCATCAAAAACCCGCCCAAGAGTTTGGTCAGCATGCGGTTATCCAGCACGCTGAACAAATAAAGCCCGAAGGCCACACCCAACAATGTCGGCGGCAGCAAACGCCAGAACTCATCCCACAACACACTGGCACGGTCGCGCAACGTCAGAAAAATAAACAACACGAACACCAGCAGCGCCGTGGTCGGCACCACCTGGGTCATCGGGAACACGAAGGCCAGCAGCGGTGTGGCCACCAGCCCCGCGCCAAAGCCCGACATGCCGCGCACGACGTAGGCGCCGAACACCACAAAGGCCGCCCATGTGAGCTGCAGCAGGGAAAACGCGTCGAACATTACTTGTCTATTCGGTTGGGGTGTAAAACCACAACCCCTTTTTTTGACGCAGATTTACGCGGATTTACGCAGATTTTTTTCGTGGTTAATCTGCGTAAATCTGCGTCTAAGATTTTCGCAATGGCATTACTTCACGATCAAAATAAAACCACTCGCCAGCAACACGCAAGCCACCGCGCGCCCGAACACCTCTTGATTAAAGCGCGCCACCACGCGCGCGCCGATCCAGCCGCTAAGCAGCACGATAGGGATGCCCAGCGCCAGCATGGTCAGCACTTTTTGCGTGTACATGCCGGTGGCGATAAAGCCGATGATGCGCGTGGTGCCCATGGTGAGCATGATCATGGTGATGGTGGCGCGAAAGCAGTCGCGCTCAAGCCGCAGCGCTTGCAAGTACATCACGTAAAGCGGCCCGGCCGCGCCGCCGAACAACGAACCGATGGTGCCCGCCGCCATACTCAACAGCGCACCCAGCGGATACAGCCAGCGGCGCGCAATCTTCGGCATCACGCCGCGCGAGTAGAGCATATACAGCGCGTAGCACACGATGAAGACGCCAAAGGCCTTGGCGAGCGGCTGGGGATCGACGCGCGTCAACAACCAAATTCCCAGAAAAATGCCCGCCATCGAAAATGGCGTGATGCGCAACAGCTCGCGCCACGCCACGATTCGCCAATGACCCACGCCCTGTGACAGCCCCGCGATGACGTTAAGCGCCGAACTCACCGGCACCACCACGCTAAGCGGCGCCACCAGCGCCAGCAGCGGCGAGAGCACCACCCCGCCGCCGAAACCCGCGCCGCCGCGCACCGCGAAAGCGATCACCACCGCGCAGCAAAAAATCACATAGTCAAGCGTGCCGAAACCTTCGATCATGGCGCACCCTCGCGCTGCACATGTCCGCGCGCCCGCATCAGCAAGGCCAACCCGGCGAGCGCGAACAGCGTCAACCACGCAAACATTTGCGTGTAACTGCCGCTTAAACGCACGCCCAGCGCAAACAACGCCGGCCCCAACAATATCCCCGCGAAATTCCACACCATCGCGCCGGCGGTCGCCACGCTCACCTTGCCTTGCGGGCAGCGCGCGGCGATTTCCGCCAAAAACAGCCCGTTCCAGCCGATGGCGGTGGCGCCGAACACCAAAAACAGCAGCGCGCTGACCCAGCGCGGCCACTCGCCGGTCATTTGCGACATCGCCAGACAACACACCACGATCACCGCGCCGATCTTGGCGAGCACGCCCAAACAATCGCCGCTGCGATCGGCCACCCAGCCCCAAGCGATGCGCGCCGCAACTCCCGCGCCTTGCGCCACCGACAGCATCAGGCCCGCGGCGATCAAGGTGTAACCCGCGTCTTGCACCAGCAGCGTCACCGCGAACGAACTCAAACACAGTTGCACGGCGGATAAAAACAGCGAGGCCGCCGATAACGCGCGCAGCACCGGGTAACGCCACAACAACGTCAAGCCTTCGCTCGCGCGCTGCGTGCCGCGCGCCTGCGGCCCACGATCCTCGTCCCACAGCGCGCGCACCGGCTGCAGCAGCGCGATCATCATCACGCAAAACAGCATCACCAGCGCCAGCGCCCAGCGCCAACCCAGGGTCAGCGTCACCGCCGGCGCGATCAGCGCCATCAGCATCCAGCCCGCCGGCACGCAGGTTTGCTTGATCGAAAAGGTCAGGTTGCGGCTCTTGGCGGGGCTAAACCGAAACAACACGTGCGAACCCGCCGGCGTCATGATGCACATCGCCAAGCCCAGCATGATCGACGCCAGCGCCAACGCCGGCAGCGTCGCGGTTAGCGCCAGCGTCAACGCCAACACCGTGCAGGCAAGGCCAAGCTGTATGGTGCGGCACGCCCCCCAGCGCGCCACCATCCAGATCAGCAGCGGCGAACCGAACATCGCGGCGCCGTAAATCACGCTCATCTGATAACCGATCAGTGCCGGATCAACACCCAGATCGCGCGCGAACGCCGGCGCCACCACCGCAAACACCGCAATCCCCATCACCGCGCCGATCTGTGCGAACGTGGTGAGCGCCACCGCCGCCACGTGCGCAGGGGCGTGCGCCAAATCACTCGCCGGCACCGTCGCACCCGCCATCGCTATAAAAACGTAAGTTTTTGATTTTATTCACTTTTTTATTTTATCGATATTTCGTGCCGACAGCGTGCAAAGCCACCCCGCCGCGGCCACCAGCGCCAACCAGCCAAACACCGTAGTGTACTGCCCAAGCTGAGCGTAAATCGTCGCAAACAACGACGGCCCCACCAGCACACCGCCGTAAATCCAGATCATGATGCCGCCGATGGCGATGCTCACCTTGCCCTCGGGCGCGAGGCGCGCCAGCAGCGCGTGGAACACGCCGTTCCAGCTGTAAATACTTGCGCCGAACAACATGAACAACAGCATCATCAGCACGCTCGGCCAGGCGTTATTCAAAAATGCCACCGCGAAACAACATGCCGCGGCGATTAAACCCGAACGCCCCAGCGCGCGCACGCTCAAGCCCGTGGCATCGGCATACCAGCCCAGAAACAAGCGTCCACAAATGCCGGCGATTTGAATCACCATCAGCGTCAACCCCGCCGCCACAGGCGTGTAGCCAAGGTCGCGCACCAGCATCACCACGGTAAACGCCGACAAGCACGATTGCACCACCGAAAAACACAGCGAGGAGGCGGATAACGCGCGCAGCTGTTTGTCGCGCCACAGCAGCATAAACCCTTCGGACAACGGCACGCGCGGGGCGTGCGCGCCGCGGTCATCATCCCAATCCGCGCGCACGATTTGCAGCGCCGCGGCGCACAGCAAATTGCCGGCCATCAACGCGATCACCGCGCTCTGCCAGCTCCAACGCTGCGCCATCGCTGGCGCGAACAGAGCGGTTAGCGCCCACGCCAACGGCAAACCGGTTTGCTTGATCGAAAACACCTTGTTGCGATGGGTGAGCGGCGCAAAGCGCGTGCACACGTGCGCCGAGCCCGCGGACACCAGCCCGATACTCACGCCGATGAAAATCGATGCGATGGCGATCGCGGTGAGCGTACCCGCCAGCGCAACCGCCATGCCCGCCGCGCCCGCCAGGGCCGACCATTGCATGGCGCGGCAGCCGCCGTAACGCAGCACGATGGTGGCAACGAAGGCGCCCATGGCGGTGGCCGTGCCGAACAAAATACTCACTTGATAACCGATCAGCGAGGGATCGACGCCCAAATGCGCAGCCAACTGCGGCGCGATCACCGGAAAGATCGCGATACACGCTGCCGAAAAAATTTGCGTGCCGGTGGCCCCGGCAAGCACCCAGCCGATGTGACGCTTATGCAATTTAACGTAAGAGCCGTTCGTGCTGATCTGGTCGCTGCACGGACGCACTTTTCATGATGGGTTCGCTACTTTAAAGCTTGCGCACCGGCACGCCGCCGAACGCGGGGTCGGTCAACATCGGCGTGTGGTGCTTGAATTCAATCGGCACAAAATCATAACCATCATGCGGTGCGTGCACGATCAGAAAAAACGCTTCGTCCTGGGTCGGGTTGAATACCTCATGCCGCACGCCCGGCGGCATGGCGCAAAACGCGCCAGGCTTTAACGGGAATGTACCGTGGCCGTGCTGGCCTTCGTAACGTATCTCCAGCAAGCCCTTGACACCGACGAACAAATCGTAAACACGCGAATGCAAATGCCGCGGCACACCGCAGCCGGGGGCGACGCGAAACACCGCGCTTTGCACCGGGCCATCTTCGTGTATCACACCCTTTTCGCAGCCGGGGCGGCGTGCGTCAAAGTCGATTTGGGTGATGTCATTAACCGTGACAACGGGGTGTTGGCCCATGCGCCGCTCCTGAATTTTTTGCGTGACTCGCGACTGGGCATTATCGCACGCGGCATTGCGCCATTGAGTCCGGCCGGGAAAGTCCGGATAATGCCACGCTCGACTTATCTGGAGCATCGGCATGAAGGCAGTGATCCTCAATCAGCACGGCGCGCTCGATCAATTGCAATACGTCACCGACTTCCCCGACCCGGCGGTAAGCGCGGGCCACGTGGTGATCCGCGTGCGCGCCACTTCGTTTAACTATCACGACGTGTTCACCGTGCGCGGCATGCCCGGCATCAAAGTACCGATGCCGATGATCATCGGCCTGGACATGGCGGGTGAGATACTCGAAGTCGGCGGCAATGTGACCGGCTGGAAAAAAGGCGACCGCGTGCTGGTGAACCCGCTCAACAAGCAAAAAGGCCTGATGGGCGAAATGATGCACGGCGGCCTCGCCGAAAAATGCCTGGTCGCTGCGGATCAATTGATTGCCATGCCCGATAAAGTGACGTTCGAACAAGCCGCCTCGCTGCCGGTGGCCTACGGCACCGCGCACCGCATGATGATCACGCACAACACGATTAAGAAAGGCGACAGCGTACTGGTGCTAGGTGCTTCGGGCGGCGTGGGCACCGGTTGCGTGCTGCTCGCCAAAATGCTCGGCGCGGAAGTCATCGCCTGCGCCTCGAGCGAGGACAAAATCAGGCGCCTGAAAGACCTTGGCGCCGATCACGTGATCAACTACAAGAGCACCGACTTTTCCAAGTGGGCCGTCGAAAAATACGGCAAGCCACAGCGCCGCTCGTATGAGGGCGGCGTCGATGTGGTGATCAACTTCACCGGCGGCGATACCTGGGGCCCGACGCTGCGCTGCGTAAAACGCGGCGGCAAGATTCTGGTGTGCGGCGCCACCGCGGGCTACGACCCCAAGGAAGACCTGCGTTATGTGTGGAGCTTCGAGCTGCAAATCATCGGCTCCAACAGTTTTTACGATGAGAACTTGAAAGCGCTGATGGGCATGATCGCCGACGGAGCGATGACGCCGGTGATCGATGAGGTGTTGCCGTTGCAGCGCGCGGCCGAGGGGTTGAAGTTGATTGAGGATCGTGAAGTATTCGGGAAAGTCGTGGTGACGCCATGAACACCTAGCCTCCCAACCCATGTGTCGTTCCCGCGCAGGCGGGAACCATAGGGTGTTGCCAGTGGCATCGGCGTTATGGGTTCCCGCCTGCGCGGGAACGACACCTGCGCTTACTCTACGTCTTCCGACAAAGCATTAATGAGCATCCCCTGCCCCGAACCCAGAGGCTACCCCGGCAACCTCGGCGCACCGTTCACCGTGCACGCGACATCGCCTCGCACGGCGCTGGTCGATTTATCAAGCGGCACGCCGCGCGAAGTGAGCTTCAACGCGCTCGACGCCGCGTGTAACGCCGTCGCGCGTGGCTTAAAACGCTTGGGGCTGAATCCCGGCGAGCGCATCGGCATCTTGTCACTGAACCGTTTTGAGTTCGTCGCCACGCTTTTAGGTGCGATGCGCGCGGGCGTGGTGCCGGTGCCGGTCAACATCAAACTCGCCGCCGACACTGCCCAGTACATCTTGAACGACGCCGGCGCGAGACTGGTGTTCATTGAAGCGGAGTTTCGCAAACTGCTGCCGCAAGGCACACGTACCGTTGAATACGGCAAAGACTTCGACGCCTTTCTTGATCCCGGCGCGCCGGGTACGTTTGCGCCGTTCGAACCCAAACCCGACTCGGTGGCAATTCAGCCTTACACGTCTGGCTCGACCGGCCGCCCCAAAGGCGTGCTGCTCTCGCACCACGGCCAAAACTGGAGCCGCTTGATCCTCGCCCACACCCGCGGCACCACGGAACACGACGTGATCCTGGTGGCGGCGCCGCTGTATCACAAGAACGCCTTAAACGCGATCAAGCAGGGCCTCACCGCCGGGGCGAAACTGGTGCTGATGCCGCAGTTCAACATCGAACGCTACATCGAAGCGATGGGGCGTTATCGCGCGACGGTGATTTCCGGCGTACCGACAATGATGTCGATGCTGCTCACGCGCAAAGACCTGCTGGCGAAAATCGATACGTCTTCGGTGCGCACCATCATGATGGGCTCGGCGCCCTCTTCCGCGCAGTTGTTGCATGAACTGAAACACACGTTTCCAAATGCCCAGGCGCTGGTGGTCTACGGCGTCACCGAAGGCGGCCCGGTGCCGCTGGGGCCGCACCCCGAAGGCAAACCGCGGCCGCTGGGCTCAATTGGGTTTCCCTATGCGGGCACTGAAGCGAAGCTGGTCAACGGCCCGTCACCCGACGAAGGCGAACTGGCGCTCAAAAATCCCGGCATCCTGCTCGGTTATCACAACCTGCCGCAAGAAACCGCCAAGCGTGTGCGCGAGGGCTGGTATTACACCGGCGATATTTGCCGGCGCGACGCCGAGGGCTGGTACTACTTCGTCGGCCGCAACGACGATATGTTCGTGTGCGGCGGCGAGAATATTTTTCCGATCGAGGTCGAGACGCTGCTGGAAAAACACCCGGCGGTGCATCAGGCGTACGTGATGCCGTTCGAGCACGCGTTAAAAGACAAAGTGCCCTACGCGTTTGTGGTGCTCCGCGAAGGCATAAAAACCAGCGAAGGCGATCTCAAGCAGTTCACCATCGCCCACGGCCCGGCATATCAGCATCCGCGGCGCGTGTTTTTTCTCGAACAACTGCCCCTCGCCGGCACCAACAAAGTCGATCAGCCCTATTTGCGGCGCTGGGTCGCGCAACAAATTCAACAGCAGGAGCAGCAATGAGCGAAGCGAAATTTACCGTGGAATCCCTCGAGCAACGCCTCGCCGCCGGGCCGTTTAACCGCTGGCTCGGTTTCAAGGTGCTGAAAATCGGCGATGGCGAACTCGAACTCAAAGCCACCTGGCGCGAGGATTGGGTGGTGAATCCGGATCGCCGCTACACCCACGGCGGCATCCTCGCCGCGATCATCGACGTCGCCGCCGACTACGCCATTGCTATCGAGTTGGGCCGCCCGGTGCCCACCATCGATATCCGCGTGGATTTTCACAAGGCGGCGATGCCGGGCGATGTCATCGCCAAAGCCAAGGTGGTGCGCATGGGCAGCCAGTACGCCACGGCCGAGGCGTATGTGTACGACAAAGACGGCGCGCTGGTGGCCAGCGGCCGCGGCACCTACTACACCGCGCCGCCGCCTGCGGCTAAACCAAAAAACCTTTGACGCAGATTAACGCAGATGAACGCAGATGAACCGCGAAAAAAATCTGCGTTAATCTGCGTCGAAAATGGGTTTAACGTTAAACCATTAAAACCAAC
>Ga0194132_10008485_pt1 | contig 14650 bp, 11 predicted proteins | sample TA2KigOf80mmetaG_FD_148612 | JGI IMG/M metagenome (GOLD analysis project Ga0194132, IMG submission 148612) | Freshwater microbial communities from Lake Tanganyika, Tanzania - TA2015054 Kigoma Offshore 80m | ecosystem: Environmental > Aquatic > Freshwater > Lake | place: Tanzania: Lake... | reverse complement strand
TCAGCCGGAAGGTTGGATCCTGCGAGAGCCGCTCGGCATCGTTGACATCCTCGTAGCCGGCAATCCGGCTGTAGACGGACTGGCGCAGTAGGTCCGCCAGCGGAAGCTGGGTATTCTTGCCGCGCCGTGAGTCAGTCAGGTGTTGGGCAATGAGAGCACCGAAGCCCAGCCGTTCATCCAACTCACGCACCAGGATCAGACCACCATCGGAAGTAACGCGCGATCCCTGGAAGTCGATCTTGAGAAGGCCGTTGAACGAGAGCTGAAAGGGCTGGTTTTGTTTGTCACCCATTGGGTGCTGTCCTCCGCAGGGGTCTTCGCTGCCTTCAAACCCCTATCGATATTGATGCGGACGAGCATCCAGGAGATTCGCACGCGCGGCTCAAAACGGAAATGTGGGACTACAACTCGCTACAGATCAAGAGCGAACATCGCGGCTTCCATGGACTGACGATGCTCAACTCCTACACGTGGAGTAAGTCGATTGACACGGGCACCGAAATCCGCGCGGGCGGTACCGCGCAGCAGACTATCAACAACTGGAACCTCGACGGCGAAAACCGCGGCCGCTCCACCTTCGACATGCGCCATCGCTTCACGACCGGCCTCGTCTACGAGCTTCCCTACGGAAAGGGCAAGAAGTACGGTTCTTCGAACAGCGCCGTCACCTGGATTCTGGGCAACTGGCAGCTCAACAGCATCGCCAGCCTCAACACGGGACTTCCCATCACGGTCGTCTCCGGCGTCGACACCGCGAATAGCGGCGTCGGGAGCCTGGTTCGGCCCGATGTCGTGAGCGGCGTCAATCCGATTCCCTCCACGCAGACCGCGGACCGCTGGTTCAACACCGGCGCCTTCCGCAACGCGCCGGACTGCCGCAACGCCGCGGTCTTCGCAACGCTGCAGAATCCGCTCGTCTGCTTCGGCAACGCGGGCCGCAACATCATCTCCGCTCCCGGACTCGTCAACTTCGACCTCGCGCTGATGAAGCGATTCGCCATCCGCGAAGGCCACGAACTCCAGTTCCGGAGCGAAATCTTCAACGCGTTCAACACACCGGCGCTCGGGTTCCCAGTGGGCAATCTGTCGGCCGCCACCGTGGGCAGAATCTTCTCCGCCGGCCCGTCGCGGCAGATCCAGTTCTCGTTGCGATACTCTTTCTGATGTCTCGCCCATGCGATCCAAATGGACGGTCCTGGCCCTCTTCGTCTGCATTGGCGGGCTGAACTATGCGGATCGCACGGCAATCTCGTCCCTGTTTCCCCTGCTGCGAACCGGTCTGGACCTCACCGATGTCGGCATGGCGCTGACCGGTTCGCTGTTCCTGTGGAGCTACGCGGCCGGATCACCATTCGCCGGACGCATCGCCGACCGCTTCAACAGGCGCAAGCTCGTGATCGGCAGTCTCGCCGCGTGGAGCGCGGTCACCGCACTCTCCGGACTCGTCACGGCTGCGTGGCAACTGCAAGCCCTCCGGCTCTTTCTCGGGCTGACGGAATGCCTCTATCTTCCAGCCGCGATCGCGCTCCTCGCCGAGTTCCATGACCACGATACCCGCGCCACGGCCATCGGCATCCATTCCGCTGGCCTCAGTCTCGGAATGGTCGCGGGCGGCACGCTCGCCGGATACCTCGGTGACCTCTACGGCTGGCGCCCGGCGTTCTTCGCGCTCGGTGGCGCGGGCATCGTTCTCGCCGTCATCGCGAGCTTCCTCTTGCCGGACGCCACTCCAGCGCAATCAGCGCGACGCTTGGCGGAGCCGGTTTCGGGCACGCTGCAATCGATCTTCCGCACGCCCCTCTATCGTGTGATTCTCACCGAGGCAGCGCTGATCGCGATCGGCAACTGGATCTTCTCGAACTGGCTGCCGCTCTATTTCACCGAAGTCCACGGCCTCACGCTCGCCGCGGCCGGTTTCTCCGGAACGGCGGCCCTGACAGCCGGCGGGACAGCCGGGGCAGCACTCGGCGGTATGTTCTCCGACCGCTTCGCGGGTTCCGACACGTCGCGGCGCCTGCTGCTGCAGGGCACAAGCTATCTGCTCGCCGGGCCGTTGTTGCTGATCTTCGCGGTGAACGCGCCCCTGGCCACGATCGGCGTTACGATCTTCCTGCACGGGATGATTCGCTCCGCCGGCGGAGCCAACCAGATGCCCGTGCTTTGCGACGTGCTCCCCGCCGGTCGCCGCTCCACCGCCATCGGTATCATGAATGCGATGAATACGTTCACGGGCGGCCTGGCGATTCTCGTCTCCGGGTTCCTCAAGCCGAACTTCGACTTGAGCTCTGTCTTCGCGGCCAATTCGATCATCGTGATGGCCGCCGGACTCGTTTGTCTGTGGGGCCGCCGGATCCAGCTCCACCACTCGGCGCTCGCCGCCAAGGCCTGACATGAAACGCACACTTCTCACCAACGCTACTATCGTCGACGGAACGGGCGCCGCGGCTTACGCCGGATCGCTACTGATCGAGGGCGACCGGATCGCCGCCGCGGGCGCAATCGATACCTCCGTCGAAGCGGAGCGGGTCGACTGTTCGGGCCTGCACATCGCGCCCGGCTTCATCGACGTTCACAGCCACGCAGACATGGAAGTGCTCGCGCGGAAGCCGAACAAACTGCTGCAGGGCGTGACTACCGAGGTCATTGGCAACTGTGGATTCTCGCTCTATCCGACACTGCCGAATATGCCGAAGATCACCGGCGAGATCTTCGATGGCGAGCCCGTCGAGGGAATGGCGTCGGCGGCCAACTACTTCGACGCACTCGAGAAGGCGCAACCGGTGCTGAATGTCGCCGCTCTCACCGGACATTCGGCTCTGCGCGTCTACGCAATGCGCATGCGGGGTGACCTGCCATCGGAAGGGGACTTTGCCGTGATGGAGAAGGCGCTCCACGCCTCGCTCGAGGCCGGGTCACTCGGATTCTCCACGGGGCTCAATTGCGGCGCCGCCAGCTTTTCGAACACCGATGAGATCGTGCGCTTGTGCGGACCGGTGCGTGAGCACGGCGCCTACTATACGACGCACATGCGCGACTACAAGTTCAAGGTGATCGAAGCGGTGGAGGAGTCGATCGAAGTGGGGCGCCGCGCGGGCGTGCCCGTCCAGATCTCGCACATGCAGGTGGTGGGGCAGAAGAACTGGCACCGGCTCGATGCCGCGCTCGAACGGATCGAGGCGGCGCATCGCTCCGGCCTCGACATCAACATGGATGCGTATCCGTACCTCGCGGGCTCGTGTTCGCTTCTGCAGTTCCTGCCCAAGTGGTGCCAGGACGGCGGAGCCGCGGGCTTGCTTCGCGAACTCTCCGATCCGCAAAAGTTCGACCGGATCGCGAAAGAGACGGACGAGGGCCTGGCGAACACTTGGGACGACATCATCATCTGCGGCGTCAGACACGATAGCGCGCGCGGGCTGATCGGGAAGTCGATCCAGCGGATCGCGGAAGACCGCGGGCTCACGCCACCCATCGCGGCGATGACGATCATTCAGGAGCAGGATGGTGACGTCTTCATCATCTCGTTCAACAACAACGAGGACAATCTGCGCAAGGTCCTCACGCATCCGCTCAACTCGGTCATCACCGATGGATTCGTCCTGGACGACGGACTATCGCATCCGCGCGCATTTGGAACCTACCCGAAGTTTCTCGGCGAATACGTGCGTGACAAGCGTTGGCTGCCCCTGGAAGCCGCGATCGTCAAGACGAGTGCGCAAGCAGCGCGACGGTTCCGATTCCAGGATCGCGGCGTCATCGCACCGGGCAAGTTCGCCGATCTGGCCGTGTTCGATTATGCCAGCATCGGCACGCTGGCGGACTACTCCGATCCGGCTCGCGATCCCGAAGGAATCCGTCACGTAATCGTCAACGGGAAGTTCGGCGTGCGCGACGGGAGACTCACCGGCGAAGCGGCGGGGCGCGGTTTGCGTCATCATGCTTGAAACAACCGCGCAGGGGTTCGTACTGCGAACCCCGTTCGCCTGCGGACCGCGCTGCCTCGCTCAACCGGATGGGTCACTGCTCGCTTCGTTCATGGTCCAGTCTGGACTCGGGATCAACGATTTCGTCCCGATGCTCTCGCGGTCGCGGGACAGCGGCATCACGTGGTCCGATCCCGTACCCGCATTTCCGGACCTCCGCACAACCGGCTCGATTTTCTGCTCGATCGGCCCAGGCCCGTTTCTGTTCGGAATCCGCATGAACATCGGCCGGCCGGGCGAATCCTTCTGGTCGGACGCAACGCAGGGCATGATGCAAAACGATCTGGTGTGGTCGCGCTCGCACGATGCCGGCGCCACATGGTCCGCGCCCGCGGTGGTTCCGATGGATGGTCCTGGATCCGCCGAGGCACCCTGTCCGCTGTGTGTGACCTCGAAGGGCCGTTGGATCGCGACCTATTCTCCGTACAACAACTTCGATCCGGAAACGAAGGTCGACCGGCGGCGCGTGGTGGTCTGCGTCTCCGATGATCGGGGCGCGGCCTGGCGGCATCGGAATGCGCTTCGATTCGATTCCGAACATTCAGGCGGAGCCGAAGCCTGGACGATCGAGCTGTCCGATGGACGGCTGCTGTGCGCGGGCTGGCATGTCGACCACGCAAGCAACCACGACTATCCGAACGCCTATGCGATTTCCAGCGACGGCGGCGACACGTGGAGCGCCACCGGGAATACGGAAACCATGGGCCAGTCGGTCGCGCTGACGGCATTACCGGCCGGGCGGGTCCTGATGACGTACAACCAGCGGAAGTTCGGCGAACCCGGGGTCTGGATTGCTCGGGCCAAACCCACCGCCACCAGCTTCGGACTCGAGACCAACGAACTCGCATGGAGCGCGAAAACCGTGACGCAACACGGCACCTCTGCGGGGCATGCCGAGTGGACGGACTTCTCCTTTGGGGAACCTTCGGTCACCCTGCTGCCGGATGGATCGATGCTGCTGTTGCTCTGGTGCATTCAGCCGGACGGTAGCGGAATCCGATACGTGAAGCTGCGGTCGTGCTGATACGGCGAACACATGGATCACCGGTTGCGTGTGTTTGCCGGCTAAAAGTAGATCTTGGCCGCGAACTGAATAATGCGCGGGTCGCGCGCGCTTGAGAACTCACCGAAGAACTGCCCCATCGGAGCCGCGCTTCCCGCCGGGCGCAGATTGTTGGTGATCTTCAACTCAGACGCCCCTACATCGAACACCCGCGTGCCCAGTTCCCCGCGTGGACCCACAAGCTGCGTGGCCGCATTGATCCCGTTGAACTGCGTGCTGTTGAGGAAATTGAACATCTCCACGCGAAGCTGCAGCTTGCGCACGCTGTCCGCGCCAAGCGGAATGTTCTTGAAGATGGCCAGATCGTGGTTGATGAACCACGGGTTCCGCAGGTACGTGCGCGGGTAGGGCCCAAGATCGCCGATCGCCGGCACCACGTAGGCATCCGGGTTGATCTCAAGCCCATTGGCCTTGCCCGCCGCGCCGCCTCGCCGCAACGGGCGCACCGGCAGGTTGTATGACCCCACAATCCTCTGCGCCGCATTCACCCCTTGGATGCCCAGGCCCAGTTCAAACGGCTCCCCGGTGTAGAACTGCGAAACGCCGGAAGCCTGCCAGCCGCCCAGAAGCAGCCGCATCCGCTTCGGTGCCGGAATCTCGTAGATGTAGTTGGCCACCAGCGTATGCGTCCGGTCGAACTCCGCCACCGAATAGTCGTAGGCCCGCGTGTTGTACGGATGCACGCCTTCAAAATCGATATCGCTCACGCTCATCGCGCGCGACCACGTGTAAGCCAGCTCAATCCCCAGCGATCCGGCGAAGCGGCGATTCAACGCCACCTGCAGCGAATGATAGTTCGAGGAGCCGGAGAACTCGCGGTAATTCAACTCGGCGAAGCCCGGAAACGGCCGCAGAAAGTTCAGCGGCAGCGCGTTCTGGCCGCTGAACCGGTGGCCGGCCGCCCGGTAGACGGCAGGCAGACCAGGCTCTTCCGCGGGCACTGTGCCGCCGGTCCGTGTTGGGTCCTGCGCGGCGGCGCTGAACGTCGTGAAGTACGGAACGGCATTGAGATTCCGCTGCTGAACCAGATGCCTTGAAAGCGTGCCAACGTAGGAAACATCCAGAATCGCACCGCCACCCAACTGGTGCTGCACGCCAATCGACTGGCTGTAGATGTTCGGCACCTTCCCCTCCCTGGGATAGCCAACATGATTCGTGGGCGCCAGCGCGCCGGAGCCGCCGCCCAGCTCCGCCAGCCGTCCATAGAACAGGCGCGGCGTCAGCAGCGTGGGCGGGGTGTTCACCTGCGCCAGCAGCACGTTGCCCTGCACGCGTTCATAGGAGATTCCAAACCCGCCCCGGATCACCGTCCGTGAACCGAAAGGCGAGTACGCAAAGCCCAGCCGAGGCCCCCACTGCGGACCGCGCGCATCGAACCCGCCCCGTGGATAGCCGTCGCGAACGCGAGTCACACCGTTCAGCGGATCGCCGGAACCCGGCACCAGCAGCCCCACGAATGCCGCCGGCAGCGTGTTGGCCGCCGTCAGCGCGGCCGGCCGGTTGGCCGGGTCCACCGCGCGCTGGGCGCCCGCCACCAGCACCGGATGATAAAGCCTCGGCGCCTTCGTGCGATCCCACGTGTCGGGCCGGAAGATGTTGTTGTTGATATTCTCATCGCCGGCCGGGCCCATGTAAGAGATGCGCAGACCCAGATCCAGCGTCAGCCGCCGCGACACCTTCCACGTGTCCTGAAGGAAGCCCTCCGTCGTGTAGTATCGCGGGCGTCCCTCCGGCTGCGCGTTGGCCTGCGCGAACTGCGAATAAACGCCAAGCAGCGCGTTCGAGAAAGGGTGCCCCGTGTTCAGCGGGTTGTTGGCGTCGTTGTTGAAGTTGATGTCACCGCTCACCGTGCTGCGTCCCGTAAAGAAAAAGCGGTTGCGTTGAAAGAAAAACCCTGTTTTGAAGGAATGCTTGCCCAGGAACTTCGACAGGTTGTTCGTAATCGTGAGGTTCGCATCGCCCGAATAGCGCGGAAGCACGCCCACATCGGCCGTCGGCATCGCCTGGTTCGCGATGCCGCCAAACTGGAACGACGGAATCACCTCGCTGCCCGGAAGGTTGCCGAAAGGCAGCGGAAACGTAAGGCCATACGTGCCTCTCAGGAACCGGTCGCTCGATGTCACACAGGACGTCCGGCTCCGGCTGGGCGCCACCGTCAATTCATTGATCAGCGTTGGCGTGAACGAGTGCACCAGATTGAACGACGCATTCTGGGGCGCCTGCGTCGAGGTCAGATCCGCCAGCGGAAACGCATAGGCAATGTTGTTGCATCCGCCGTACCGCTGCACGGTTCGCTCCGTGTTCTGGATATAGCGCGCCGCCAGCCGCGTCCGTGAGGATATGTTGTAGTCCACGCGAATGATGTCTTCACGGCGCGGCGTTCTGTTCGAAAACTGCGAACTGTGGTTGTATCGAGCCCCCCCCGCCGTGTCGTTCGGAAGCGGCAGAATGCCCAGAATCGATTGGCCGTCCCGGAAAATGCGGGAAGCCGGAACAACGTTGCCGGCAAAGCATCCCGCGCGGTTGGCCGCCGTGCACGGAAGCCCGGTGTTCGGATCGCGAATCAGCACCAGGTTGCCGTTGCCGTCCGTGGTCTGCGAGAAATCCCCTCGCCGCTCCGCCTCCGTGGGCATCCGTAGCGTGCGGGCTCCACCGGGAATCACCTGCCGGTAGAACTCCTGATTCCAGAAAAAGAACAGCTTGTCGCGATTCCGGTTGAAGCGGGTGCCCGGCAGCAGCACCGGGCCGCCAATGTCATATCCGGAATAGTTGTAGCGATAGATCTGGCGCGGAAAGCCGCGCGCGTTCGAAAAAAAGTTGTTGGCGTTCAGGCTGTCGTGCCGCCGGAAGTAGCGCACACCCCCATGGAACTGTGCCGTGCCGGACCGCGTGGTGTACTGAATGAACCCGCCCGCGGTCTTCCCGAACTCAGCCTGATAGTTCGACGTCAGGATCTTCACTTCCTGAATCGCATCGGGGTTCAGTGTCACATGCACGCGCTGATTCGCTCCCGAAATCACGTTCGAGGAGCCGTCAATCGAGATCTCCTTCTGGGTCCCCCGCGCTCCATTGATGTTGAAATTGCGCACCCCGCCGTCATTCGACACCTGGCCGCTCACGTTCGACACAACACCCGGGATCACCTTCATCAGGTCCAGAATGTTGCGGCCGTTCAACGCCAGATCGCGGATCTGCCGGTTCGTGATGATATCGGACCGCTCGCCCGACTCCGTTTTCAACTGCAGCGTCGCCGCGTCCGCCGAAACCGTCACTGAAGCCCCCGTGGAGTCCACCTTCAACTCGATATCCAGCGCCGTCCGAGCACCCACATCCAGCACCACATTGCTGATGCTCACCGTCGCGAAACCCGCGTGCTTGGCCGTCACCGTATACCTGCCCGGAGGCAGCAGCGCAAACGTATAGTCGCCTGTCGCGCTCGCCGTGGTTGTCAGGGTCAGATTGTTCAGCGCCTGCGCCGCCGTCACTTTGGCCTCGGGAATCACGGCTCCCGAAGGGTCCAATACCCGGCCTGTCAGTGTTGAGTGGACCGTCTGGGCCTGTGCCAGCGCGGCGGCCGCGAGTGCAAACCAGAGTCTGTGAAGCATGATGGTGGAAATTGTAACTCGTCAGGCCAGCGAAAACACAACGTTCGGGCGCAGCAGGAACGGCGCCACCAGACCGAACATGTTCGAAAGCGGCAGATGCTCCTCCGCCATGGGCAATCCCAACGTCCGCCGCGCGAACTCGCGCCGCGCCTCCATGCGGGCGAATGCGGCCGGATACCCCGCTGCCAGTTCCGCCCGCAAAGCCGCATCGGCAATCGCCAGACCATCCTCCATGCGCGTCGAAAAGTAGACGCTGTTCGAAGGAATCACATCGGTCTGAAACACCATGCCCGATCGGATGGGCAAATCCGACCCCCGGTAAACCGGCGAACTCAGCCACTCATCGTAATGAATCAGGTGGCCTTCGTTGAGAAAAATGTGGAACGTGTCGAACGGCAGCCGCTCCTGGATCAACTCGGAAAGCCGGCCGCCCGGCACGCCCGGCCGCAACTCCTCAAGCCACGCGGCCATCGCTTCGTAGTAAGGCCCCGCGAATGCATCAACGTAGTCCCGAGCCGCAACGGGCAGGTCCCCCGCCGACTCCGCCACCCAGTTCGCCCGGCAGATATTCGACCCCCAGTACGCCACGTTGGCTGACCACGGGTAACCACGCTCCACCCGCGCCCCGCTTGGGCTCGCCAGGCTGATCCGGTTCCGCCCCGTCTTGAGCGTCATGTGGCACGATAGCGGCGTGCCGTCGTATCTCGCCTCGGCCAGCAGTTCGAAATCCGTCATCCCCTCGCGAGCCTGGAAGAAGATCCGGCGCATCGCTTCCGATGCCTTCCAGTTCGACTCCTCAAACAACGCGATCTCCGCCGCCGAACACCGCGCGCGAAGACCACGGCCGGGATGCATCATCAGATCCGTGGCATCGCTCACCGCCCCCGCCGCGCCGCGCAACTCGTCCGCGATGTAAGCCGGCACATCCATCCGCCCGGGCCCCGCGTAGTATTTCCATCCCACCACGCCCACCACGGCTGCCCCACCAATGCCTTCCGATTGGAAGATGGCGGCCAAGGTACGGCTCGCATCACGAGGCTGGTCCAGCAGCGAAAACGGCTGGTACACCTCGGAGCGCAGCGCCCCCGCGCGATGAAGCGGGCTTACCGGCAAGTAGGCCGAACACTCATTGCCGGTCAGCAGCAGCGGCGGCTGGCCCTCTTCCGCACCCACAATCAGCAGCGCCTCCTCAAAACGAGGATCAAAGTGCACCGCCCAAAGCAAGTTCGCCGAATGTTCCCGGTCCCCATAAAGCACCAGATGCGTCAGACCGCGGTCGCGCATCGCCGCACGAAGCACGGAAAGCCGTGCTACATACTCGCTCAGCGGAATCTCCACACGCGAAGGCTCCGGGCCGAACGAGGGCCAGGGAATGTCAATAAGATGGTGTCGTCGCACGGTTCCCTGATCCTACCAGCCCCATGACGCCTCACTCCGCCTGATCGCCCGCACGGCCCGGGCCCACCGCCATCTCCCGGCCGGAGTAAGGCCCCCGTCCACCACCGCCGCGCGCGGAGCACTGTCCGGGAAGAGTAGAATAGGAATCGGCTCCGTGCGACTCCTGCTGCTCATCCCCGCCGCCCTCGCGCCCTCCCTGGCGCAGGACCCCCTCCATCCCACCGAACACATCGATCAGGCGCACCGGTCCATCGTCCAGCCCGCTCCCGCCCGTTCCAAAGCCGCCAGTCAGGCCACGGCCAGACTCCGCCAGGCGCCCGCCGCCGCCGGCTCACCCAAAGCCCCTCTCAACACCTTCATCGACGAACACATCTTCGGGCGCATGCGCCGCGATGGCGTGCCCCACGCCCCGCTCGCCTCCGACGAGGAGTTTGCCCGGCGCGTCTGGCTCGACACCACTGGCCGCATCCCGCCCGTCGATGAACTCCAGGCTTTCCTCGACAGCAAGCACCCCGGGAAGCGCGATCAATTAATCGACCGCCTCCTGGCCAGCGAAGCCTTCATCGACCGCTGGACCTACTACTTCGAAGACCTCTTCCGGGCCGGCGGCCGCATGGGCTCCGGCCTCAACCTCTTCCACTTCTGGCTGCGTGAATGGCTCACGCTCGACCGGCCCTATAACGAGGTTGTGACCGACCTCCTCACCGGCGCCGGCAAGAGCAGCTTCAGCGTACCCGCGGGCCTCTACTATCAGCGCGACTTCGTCAAAGCCAAGGACGACCCCGCCACCATGGACGCCCATGACCTGGTGAATCAGCCCGATACCGTGGACGAGTTCACCGTCACCTACTCCAAGGTCTTCCTCGGCATCAACCTTGCCTGCATCTCCTGCCACGACGGCGCGCGCCACCTGGAAAAGGTCAACGCATTCCTCACCGCCAGGACGCGCGATCAGTTCTTCCAGCAGGCGGCATTCTTCGGCAAGACACGCCAGATCATGAACTGGGAGAACGGCTATCAGGCCAACACGGAATACACCGTGGACGATCTGGCGCCGGGCTATGACCGCAAGGCGGAAAGCATCGTTCGTGTTCCCCGCACCGGCAAAGGCATCGCCGAACCGCGCTTCATCCTCACCGGCGAAGCCCCCGCCGCCGGTGTCAATGCCCGCGACGAACTGGCCCGCATGATGACCGGCCACATCCAGTTCGCCCGTGCCTTCACCAATCGCATCTGGGGCGAACTGATGGGCTTCGGCATCGTCGAGCCGGTCGATGAATTCGACCTCGCCCGCTACGATCGCGCAAAGGTCGCGCCAGGCTTCACACTCCAGCCCTCGAACCCGGAACTGCTCGACGCCATGGCGCGCGATTTCCAGAAGAACAACTACAGCTTCCGCCACGTCGTTCGCACCATCCTCCGGTCCAGCGCCTATCAGCTCTCCTCGAATTTCGCGGGCGCCTGGCGCGACCAGTACGCCGGCTACTACGCGCGCAAGTTCGTGCGCATGCTGTCCGCGCCGGAACTGCACGACGCCATCACGCTCGCCACGGCGCGGCCCGCCAAACTCGCCTCGGGCGAATCCAAGGTGCCCATGGCCATGCAGATGTCGGAGCCCAAGAAGGCCGACGGCGCCACCCAAAGCTTCATGCGGGTCTTCGGCCAGTCCAACCGGGACGACATGCCGAAGAAGACGCCGCCTTCCTCGCTCCAGGCCATGATCCTCATGCAGTCCAGGCTGGTGAATGACCGTGTGGCCGCTCGCGACAACAGCCGCGTCGAACAGCTTCTCAAGGATGCCGCCGATGACCGCGCCCTCATCGATGGGCTCTACACCGGCACGCTCTCGCGCAAGCCCACCGCGGCGGAAATGGAGACCGCGCTCGGGGCCCTCAAGGGCGATCGCAAACGCGGTGCCGAAAATCTCCAGTGGGCGCTGATCAACAGCCCCGAGTTTATCTTTAACTACTAGGAAACGGCGATGGAACGGCGAGTAGGCGAACTGTTGGCATCCCGGCGCGATCTGCTCCGGATGGGCGGCCATGGATTGCTCGGCGCCTTTGCCAGCCAGGCCCTCGCGCCAGTCCAGGCGCGCGCCGCGGGCCATGCCAAGGTGCGCGGGTCAGCCCGCTTCTGCGTCGTCATCGAACTCGCCGGCGCCATCAGCCACATCGACACCTTCGACTTCAAGGAAAACGAAGGCACCCAGAAAGACTTCGACGTCCGGGAAGTGAAGCCCGGGCTCTTCCTGCCTTACCGTCTTCTGCCGGAACTGTCGAAGGAAATGGACCGCATCGCCGTCGTGCGCTCCATGAAAAGCCATGAGGTTGTGCATTTCCGCGGCCAATACTACAACCAGTCCGGCCGCCCTCTCAATCCACCCATCGCGCCGGAAATCCCCTCGGTCGGTTCCGTCGTCGCCCACGAACTCGAAAAGAAGCGGCGCCCGTCGGATACCTTTCCCACCTATGTCGGCTGCAACCTCGACACCTCGGGCTGCGGCGCTCTCTCCACCGGATTCCTGCACCCCCGGCACTCCGTACTCGACATCAACCTGAAAACCGAAGGCGCGGGCTCCACCGGCGGCCTCGCCATGGAACTGCTCGAAGAACGCTACCGCCTGCTCAAGGAACTGGAGAAAGCCACGGCCCCGCGCCGCGCCGGCCGCGACCGCAACTTCAGCGGCTTCGGCAGCTTCCAGGACAGTGCATTCCAGATCCTCGGCGACCCCCGTTGGCCCAAAGCCTTCGCCATGGAACCCGAAGAGAAGAAGCGCTACGGCGACAATCTCGTGGGGCTCGGCTGCCTGCTCGCGCGCAATCTCATTCAAGCCGATGCCGGCACGCGCTACATCCACATCACGCATCCGGATTGGGACCACCATCGCGATATCTACAATCACCAGAAATCGTCGAACCACTACGTCCGCTGCAACGAATTCGACCGCGCGCTGGCCAATCTGCTGCGCGATCTCGCCGCTGCCCCCTCACCACGGCAGCCCGGCAAAACCCTGCTCGATGAGACTCTGATTTCCGTCAACACCGAGTTCGGCCGCGTCCCGGGCGCCCTCAACGGCATCGCCGGCCGCCACCACTACAATGAGGCGTACCTCGCCCTCTTTGCCGGCGGCGGAGTCAAGGGCGGGCGCATCATCGGACGCACCGATGCCGCCGGCGAGAAAGTGCTGGAGACCGGCTGGAAGTATCGCCGCATGCAGCCCAAGACCGAAAACCTCTACGCCACCATCTATTCCTCACTCGGCATCGACTGGACCACCGAGATCACCAGCACTCCCTCCAAGCGCGCCTACCGTTACGTTGATGTTCTCGGCGCCACCGAGTTCTGCATGGACGACGAGATCGTCGACCTGTTCGTCTGATGGCGATCCTGCCGCGGACCATCCTTCTGTTCGCCCTGCCCCTGTGGGCGCAGGACGACATGGCCGTCATCCCCGCCGGTTCCTTCACCATGGGCCGCGTCAAGTCCACTTCGGACGACAAAACCAACATGCGGCCCCACGTGCTTCTGGATGACCGCCCCGTGCGCGCCGTCCAAATGCCCGAGTTTCGCCTCGATCGCCGCGAGACCACGCAGGCGGACTATGCCCGCTTCGCCGCCGCCACCGGCCGCGCCGTGCCGCGCCATTGGCCCGGCGGCAAGGTCCCCGCGGGCACGGAACAATACCCGGTCTATAACGTCGATTGGCACGATGCCGCCGCCTACTGCGCCTGGGCCGGCAAACGCCTGCCCACCGAAGCCGAATGGGAACGCGCCGCGCGAGGCGGCCTGGAAGGCAAGGACTATCCCAACGGCGACAAACTGGCCGCCGCCGATGCCCTGTTCAACGTGCAGACCGGTCCCGGTCCCGTGGGACGCTTCGCCCCGAACGCCTTCGGCCTCCACGACATGGCCGGCTCCGTCGCCGAGTGGACCGCCGACTGGTTTGACCGCGACTACTACGGCAGCGGCGAAGACACCAATCCGCGAGGGCCCAGGACCGGGCAGTATCGCGTCATCCGTGGCGGTGCCTGGTCCGACCAGGCCCGCCGAGTCACCGTCTTCTACCGCAACTGGGTCCGCGACACCCAGAAGACACCAAACCTGGGCTTCCGCTGCGCCCGCTGATTCGTCGTCCCCACCACGTTGCCGAAGGCATCGCATCCCAGCACCACTCCGGGCTTGGTCTCGTCGCTTTCCTCCACCAGGCCATCGATCAGCCGAATGCTCAAACCCATCTGCTAGACTAACTAAGTCAAAGGAGTCGAACGCAAATGAATAAACTGGTTCTGCTTGTGCTATCAGCAGGTCTTGGCTCCGGCGCTTTCGCCGGACAGATTCTCACCCGCCCGGACCTCCAAACCATCCTCGGCGGAGCAGGGACGCTGGAGAACTTTGAAGGTTACGCACCGCCCCCTGGTGGTGTGGATTTTTTTCCCGGCTCCAGTTGCTTGTTATTAATGAGTGCATAAGTAGGTAGACATCTGGTAAAATGGATCATGCCCAAGCGAGATGCCCGATCTCTTGATCACAAGACCTTGGAAGAGATCCGCATCCGCGCCGTCGAGCGAGTGCAAGCGGGCGAGAGTCCAGAGGTGGTGATCCAG
>Ga0194132_10008481_pt1 | contig 14663 bp, 12 predicted proteins | sample TA2KigOf80mmetaG_FD_148612 | JGI IMG/M metagenome (GOLD analysis project Ga0194132, IMG submission 148612) | Freshwater microbial communities from Lake Tanganyika, Tanzania - TA2015054 Kigoma Offshore 80m | ecosystem: Environmental > Aquatic > Freshwater > Lake | place: Tanzania: Lake... | reverse complement strand
CTGTCGGCGAACTCGAAGGACATCCACGACCAGAACGACACCGTGGACGCCCCCCTCTACAACCTGCCGTACGATCAGCTCTGCCCGGGCAACGACGCCCTGCAGAAGCTGATGACGCAGTTCCGCTAAACGTCGGTGGAGGGGATGTCATCTGGAAGGTAATGATCTGGATGATGATCCTTGGCTTGAATGTTTATGGTTGTTAAATATGGCGCACCCGATTCAACAGCTACTTGACCACCACATAAGGTATCTTTTGCTGTTGGTTAAATTTTTCTCTGCGTTTTTCTTTTAGAAAAGACGCAATTACGTAAGAATCAAAGCCATCTGCTTGCGGTCTCGCCACGCGTTTCCAATCAATCTTCATAAACATCTCCATGATGGAGGGTCTGTGACTCCGAACAAGATGAAACTGTTCCTTGCGGTCGCTTTCGTCGCGATGGTCGCCGCCACCCCAGCCTCGGCACAGGACAACGTGCTGGATCTCCGCTTCGTCGAGTTCAACACGGAGTCAACGGTCACCTACCAGAACTTCATTTACGACCGCTTCTTCAAAGAAGGAAAAATCATCTTTGAAGCGCTGCACCTGCGCATTCCGGTGATCGACTACAAGGAGATCTCGATCGGCGCAGGCTATCGGCTCGCCGCCGCCGGCGACTATCAGTTGTATGGCCTCGCGCACATGGGTTTCGGAAGCGATCCGACGGGCGACGCCACTTATTTTCAACCGGCCGTTCTGCTGCTGGATTCCAAAGGCAAGGTGACAGGCTCGTTTTTCGGTCAACTGTACGAGCCCGTCGACGACGAGGGTGTCCGGGCGTGGCTGATCGATCCGTTGGAACTGCAGGTATCCGTGGCCGGCCCGATGTCGCTCGGCATCTCGTCGTACCTGTACAACCCGGCTGAGGGCCAGGCGCTGAAGAAGATCGGCCCCAAGGTCAGCGTTGCCGACAAGTTCGGCGCCACTGAATTTCGGGTGACGCACGTCGATGACGGCACCGCCACCGGGTGGGAGATGCAGTTCCGCCGGATCCTAGTTTTCTAGTGCAGGACCTCGTCATGATTGACCGAACCATGTTGTGTCGCGGAGTGGCCCTGACAACTCCCTCGTACGGTAAGTGGCCGCTCCATGTGCTTCGCTTGAACGAGATCGGGCTCGATGAGCAGTTCCTGCAGTCGATCCGTCCATCGTTTGATCGCACGCATTGGGATCACTACGATGTGCTGACCGGGACGCTGCAGTTCCTGCAGCAGCAGTCAGGACCGGTGGCCGCCGAGGCCGCAAGGATTCAGGAGCAGCCGGACGCCGATGCCCGCCGGGCGGCGCTCGATGCGGTGATCGCGACACTCCCAGACGCACTGCGGGACGAAGTCTCGACGTTCCGTCCGCACCGCCGGCGCGCCATGCGCCGTTATGCCCTCGAGCGCAGCAGCGCCGGTGAATGGGCGATCGACGCGCTGCCCGACACCACATTCAAGCAGGCGGTGAGCGACTATCGCGCGAAACCACGGACGTTCGCTCTGATGGAAGACGCCGTGACCAGCCATCCAGGTCTGCTCTCCCTGCTGGCATCAGCCGCTGAAACTATCCGCACGGTTCATCCAGACGTCCGCCGCATCGACGCCTACGCGCATCAAGTCACGGTGATGGCGCGGCCGCGCCAGAGCGGGCATCCCGCGCCGGAGGGCTTGCACCAGGACGGCGCCGATTTCATCATCTCGGCGCTCGTCGTCGAGCGCGCTAACGTGCGTGGCGGTGTGTCGCGAATCTATGAAGGGCGCGGCGGCACCACACCCCTGATCGAAATCGAATTGCAGCGCGGTGAAGGCATCTTCCAGATGGATGCCGGATCGAATCTGTGGCACGAAGTCTCCGCGGTCGCCGTCGACGACCCGGCTCGGGACGGCCATCGCATGACGCTCGGCCTCGACTTGCACGTTGCTTGATCTGAAACCGCCCGTCAACGGAGCCCGCTTCCATGAAAGAAGACAATCCCACCCCTGAAGCCTCGTCGAGCGACGAAGGAAAAAAGCAGTTCTGGCAGACTATGGCCAACGTCGGCAACTACCTTGCCGCGCAGGCCGTGCCGCTGATCATCGGTCTCGCCTCGTTCATCATCGCCGTCGATGCCTGGTGGTCGGCGAAGGCCGTCGAGTGGGAGAACGATCGCGCCCTGGCGACCATGCGGATCCGATCGCACTTCGAAGAGACCGCGCCGGATCACGGGCGATCCGCCATCACCACGATTCGAATCAAGAACGTCGGCTCACTGTCGTTTGCGGTGATCGATTTCCAACTCACGCTCCAGACGGGCGGGGCGCTCAAGGCCGATTGGAATCGCAACAGCCTGGCGCAGCCCAACGCCCTGCTGCCGCTCGGCATGAAGCCGCTCGAGCTGATGGGCTCACCCTCGGCCGAGAAGGCCACCTTCCACCTGGACGACACCACCAAGACCTACCACATCATCGATCCGGGCCGTGAAGTCGAGGTGACGTTCGAACAGCCGCTCCAGGGGTTCGGCCATCTGCAGATCGGCACCATGCTGCACACGCAGCCGATCGCGTTGGCCGACATGGTCGATTCGCTGACCGTACCGGAGACGATCCGCAGCGTCAGCCGCCAGACGATTCCTGAGAACGGCGAAGGCGACATTTCGGACTCCCCGATTTATCCCTATAGCGGGGCGCACATCATGGTGGTGCCGCCGCAGATGGCTGCCACGTCTGCCGCAGCGAAGCCGGTGCCCGCAAAGAAGTAAAGTGCGGGCCGTGAACCAGCCTGAACCGCAGCAGGAACAACCTGCTTGAACTGCCGTTTGCCGGCGCACTGGGAATAGCGCTCGGGTTCAGTCTGGGGGTGGTTGAGGGCCGCACCAAAACGATCGAGCTGTTCTGGCAGAAGCTCGAAACGTGCATCCGCGAGCTGAACGACTCTCACCGGATCAGCGTCAAGACGGCCGCCGGAACCGACCTGGCACTTAGTGTGCTGGCCAACTGAAGAAGTAACGTCCGCTACGCCAGCAGCAGCCGATCGGCCTCGGCAATGCCGCGTGCGGCCATGGCATCGGTGAGCGCGACCAGCACATTCGCGCTGATCTTTTCTCGGATCTCCCTCAAATCTTCAAGCAAGAACCGGTCGTAAGTATCCAGCAGCTTGTCGACCGCAAATAGCGCTTCATCTTCGCGTTCCGACTGCAGCGACTCCAGCAGTAAAACGCGTGATTCGTTGAGCGACAGGCGGGAGATCTCGTCCATCAGGGCTTCGCGCGCCTTGGTGTCGGTTTCGTCACTGTTTGCAAGCAGCGATCGCAGATAGTCTGGCCGCACGTCCATGCCCATCACCAGCACCAGGAATCCGACCACGATGGCCGCGAACGCCACGTTGTACATCGGCTGGTTGAAGTAGCTGAACGACATCAGCAGCAAGCCGGAAAACGCGACGCTGACCGGAAACATGATGCCGCCGATCAGCGACCGCGCGCGCGTCCGCCTCTCCTCGGGGACGGCGTAATAGAGGATGTGTGTCGTCGATTCGTAGACACTCTGATACAGGACGATGTCCAGCGCGCGGGCCGCGAGGACGAAGGACGCGAATGCCATCGATGGCGGACCGGCGCTGTCGCCCCTGCCACCCTGATAGAGCGCGTACACCAGCGTCAGCATGGCCCCGAGCGCAAGCGCCGAGGGGTACACGAACGCGGTTGTACCGACGCCCAGCCTTCGAAACAGGAACGGCGTCAGGACAATCTGCGCGCACACCGCAGCCACCGCGCAGATGATGCCGAAGGTCGAGATGAACTGCGATTGATCGGTGGCGTTGACGACGACCTCGCCGACGGTCGAGTAATACATGTACTCGATCACGAATGCGAGAAAGAACATCGGCAGGGACAGGACCGTGAGAGTGGTCACGATCGGCTCCACCGACAATTTGCCTTCCGGACGCTGCCGCGGCTTGGTCACCGCCGCCCGCCGCTGAGCCGGAATCGTTCTGCAGTAGTAACAGCAGGCCCCGTACGCTGCCGCGGCGAGCGGCAGGGTGTTGTACGGACCGATGGTGCCGACGACGGCCCTAGTGATCGTCCCGCCGATCACCGCTCCAATCAGCCCGTAGGCGGCGATCGGCGGCAGATATTTCTCGGCATCCTCTTGTGAGAACGCCTCGTTGGCGACCGCCCAGAGTGTCAGCGGCAGGAAGATGAAGCACATCTCGACAACGCAGTAGAGCACGTGTGCCAAGACAATGCTTCGGACGCCGATGACGATGAGGATCCAGGCCGCCATGGTCGCCGTCACCGCGACACCGCATGCGATCGACGCCAGGGATGCGAGCTTGACCCGGTGCGTCGACACTGAGTAGATGGACGATGCCAGTCCCATCAGTACTGCGAACGCGACGAACACCATCGGCAGCTGGTCCGCGCCGGCATTCTGCAGGAAAAACGTCGTCTGGGCGACGCGCGACAGCTCGACGCCGAACCCGACCAGCGCAATCAGCAGCGCAAAGCGCCTGGCGTCGGAGTTCTGTTTGACCAGCGCGAAGCCGTCAAGGACGCCGGTCATCAGTGCGCCCCGACCGCCGGCGATGCCGGCATGCTTCCCTGCCGTTCGCTCTGCAGCACCGATACGCCGACGAAAATCAGGAGCGAGAGAACCGGCGGAATCAGCGTCTCAATGCCCTTCAGGCTCGGATCGAGACCAAGGCTGTCCCATGTCGAGTACAGCAGCAGGCGAACGAGCGACGGGATCACGATCGCCAGCACCGCCGCCTGGCCGGTGCCTTTCTTCCAATACACGCCGAGCGCCAGCGGCACGACGCAGCCGGCGAACACGAGATCGAATGCAAGAATCAGCAGTTCGCCGGGGACCGGGAACACCAGCGCCAGCAGCACCGATGCAGCGGTGATGGGCGTCACCATCAGCCTCGACACCGACAGCAGCCGGCGATCGGGAATCACCACCGGCATCAGCGTCTGCAGGACATTGCGCGTCAGCGCCTTCGTGGTCGCCATGATGGCGCCGTCGATCGTGGACATGCCGGCCGCCAGCAACGCCATGACAAACAACATCTTCACGCTCGATGGCAGGGTTTCGGCGAACTGCAGCAACGTCGCCCCTTCAGCGCTGCCCGCGGCCGTGGCGGACGCGATCATGCCGATCACCGCCATGGCGATGCCGACCACGATCGTCACGATGCCGGCGACATAACAGGACGACTGGGCCGCGCGGCCCGTGCGCGCGGCGAACACGCGTTCCATGAAATCCAGCGCGACGATGTCGCCGATCGCCAGGGCCAGGAATCCGGCCCACACGCTCATCGAGCCGTGGTCCAGTCTAGTCAGCGGGTCCCATGAAAAACGATTCGTGAACGCCTGCTCGAGGGTGCCCGCGGGGCCGCCGAACACCAGCACGCCGAGCGTAACGGCAACACCCAGGAAGAGGACGCCGGATTGCAGGACGTCATTCCAGGTGACGGCGAAGATGCCGCCGGCAACCGTATAGACGGCGATCAGCGCCGCAATAATCGGCACCGTAATATGCGGAAGCTGGCCGACGGCCATCTCCATCAGGATGCCCATGCCGGCGAGGTTGCCGGCGATCAGGATGATGGAGCTGATCATGCACAGCACCGCGACAATGGTGCCCGCCGCGGTATTGAAACGCTGCGAGTAGAAGTCGGGCAGCGTCAGCAGGTGCATCGCGTGCAGCGGCTTGGCGAAGAACATGCCGATCAGGATCAGGGACGTACCGATACCGATCGGCAGCACGGCGCCGTCCCAGAAGCCGGCGGTCATGGACCGGGCGGTGTTGTCGTAGGTGCCGCCGAGTTCGAGCGCCTGCCCGCACAACGACAGCGCCAGCACCCAGAACGGGATGACGTGGCCGGCGACGAAATAGTTACGGACACTCCCTTTCACTCGCCGGGAGGCATAGAGGCCGATTACGAGTGAGACGAGCAGGAACGCAATTGTGGGGAGCGTCATACCGTTTCGCTACGGGAAGGGCTCGCCGTACATCACGCCAGGCGCGTCTCGCACTGCACGTCTTCCCACCGCGTGTTGGTCTGGTAGCGGATGGTCACGTTGACGCGATCTCCGGCGCGCACGCTCAGGCTGTGGGTTAGTGGAATCACTACCGGCGGCATCAGGGAGTCGGAGAAATCAAAGTGGTTGCTGCTCGAATACTCGATCGGTGAGGTCAGGCGCAGCGAGTTCACCGTGCCCGGCGTCCACGCCGTGACGGTGATCGTATTGTCGATCGTCACGTCGTTGGTCGTGCTGTAGTCGAACTCGGTGAACAGCTCCGGCTTTGACAGCTGAATCGGTCCGCGGATACCGGAGAACTCGAAGAAGTGACACGACAATTTGACGGTATCGAAGAACGTGTATTCGGTCTGCGCCAGCTGCAGGTAATTGCGCGTGATCGCCGGAATGGCGATCGCTCCGCTCTCGGCAACGTGATTACGCAGGTGGTTGATGACCTGATTCTGGGGCTCGGTCACCTGCCAGGTGCTCAGGTTCTCTGCGATCAGGACCTGCGGCTTGAGGCCGCCCAGGTCCGAGGGTTTCACGTCCAGCGTGCTGCCCTCGATCAACTGGATGCGATCCGCGCAGCCGGACTTCGCGATGTTCTGCTTGGCGAACGCGGCGATCGCCGGGTCGATTTCCGAACAGAACACGGCGCGCGCGCCGGCACGGGCCGCGGTGATGCTAAGCACACCAGTGCCGGTGCCGCTCTCGAACACCACTTTGTCCTTACAGTGCGCCTCGATGGCGCGCATCAGCGGGATGACCCGCTTCATGTCGGACAGCATTTCACGGTGGTACGCCAGTGAGAATCCACCGACGGCCCGAGGATCGTTGTAGTCGATCCGGGATGTCATTTAGTAACCCGATTTTATCATGTTGCCGCTCGTTGCAACCCGACCAGGAAATCGCGGTTCTGCTCGCTGAGAATTGACCAGGGTGTTCCGACCGTCCCAACCGGGTGAGGCCGTGTAGGGATGACGAGGTGCACACCATGGCGATGCATGCGACTGTCCGCAGGCTGCGTCTGCGGGAGGGCGTGTCGATTCGCGAGATTGCGCGCCGGATGAGCCTATCGAGAAACACCATCAAGACCTGACTGCGCACGCCCCTGCGCAGCGGGATGAAGTCTCAGCAGGTCGCCGAGCCGAACGAGATCGGCCCCTACGAAACGGTCCTGCGCGATGCGTTGGCGGCTGATGCCTGTCGGCCCCGCCGCGAGCGCCGGCCAAGCTTCTACGTCAGCGATCCCGAACTGGGTCAGCGGTTGAGCCGTCGCCTCAGGGTCTGAGAACAAGGGTTCGGTTAACAGTTGAGGCCGCTAATACGGTCTATCGTCTCATCAAGTTCAGCGATGGCCAGCCAAGACGCATGATCGCCGGGCCAGCCGCCAGCGATGCTGCCGCCTGTGTGCCGAACACGACGAAGTCGTTGAGGCCCTGCGCGCGGTAGCGCTCCGACGGGGCGTAGCTCGTCGTGAGCAGCGTCGTGCCGGCCACGAACAGGAAGTTCCAGCCCATGCCAAGCAGCACGAGGGCCGTCGCATAGTGCGAGAAGTGCTGACCGACGAAGGCGCTGATCGAGACACACACGCCCATGAGCGCGAGACCGGCGAGCATCAGCGGGCGCACGCCGAGCGTGCGGATGACCCATCCGCTCGCGAGTGACGGCAGATACATGCCGAGCAGGTGGAGCGAGATGACCGACTTGGTGTCGTCCACCGGCATGCCGTCCACGACGTGCATGCTGATCGGCGTGGCCGTCATGATGAAGCTCATCACGGCGAACGCCGTCACGCCGGCGAGCACCGCGGTGATGAACGCCGGCTGACTGGCCACGACCGCAAGGGGACGGGCTGCCGCAGTCACCGTCGTGGCCCGCACGGCAGGACGGCCAAGCGTAAGCAGGACGAGCGCCGCCAGTCCGCAGACCACGGCCAGCGCCACGAACGAACCGGTGGACTCCGGCCAGCCGCCAAGGAGCCGCGCGCGATTGCCGAGTTCAGGGGCCAGCACGGCGGCGGCCAGCGTGCCGAGCATCACGGTGGAGACGGCCCGCCCGGCGTCTTTCTCACTCACGAATTCAGCCGCCGCAAAACGGTACTGCTGCACGAACGCCATGTTGGCGCCGAGCAGGACGGCAGCAACGCACAGCCCGGCAAACGACCCGGTGGCCACGCTCACCGCGCACAGGAGCGAGGCCAGCACGGCCAACAGCGCACTGCCGATGAAGGCCGGCTTGCGACCAATCCGCTGCATGAGGAGCGCCGCGGGAATCGACGTCAGCGCGACGCCCAGCACAGAGAGCGACAGCGGCAGCGTGGCGACGGCCGGCGAGGGCGCCAGGCGCGTGCCGACGATGCCGGCGAAGGTCACGAGCACGATGACGCCACAGGCGGCGCACGCCTGCGCCAGAGCAAGAATCCAGACGTCACGCATCCGCTCGAGGTTACTCGACCGGCCGGAGCGAGGATGCGGCGCCCGGTTATCGTGGTGCTGCCGTCGTGAACCGTCGGGCCACGTCGGCCCACTCGAACATCAGGAAGTTCCGCGGGCCGCTGTTCATCATGACCAGCAGCCCACCTGGAAATCCTGGGAGCGGCGCGGACGTCACCTCGAGGCCGTCGGTCTCATCCGCAGGGGTGGAGACGACGTGCAAGAGCGGCTGATCGTGTGGACCGCCAGGTCCTCCGGACCGCGGATAGATCATCAAGCGGGTGCCGCCCGGCACCTGGTCGCTCGACACGAGGTAGCCCGATCCGTCAGCGTGGCGATAGAGTGCCAGCCCTTCGCGATCGCCGAGATAACCAGACCGGCCAAGCACGGCCAGCTCGGTCGCGGCGGCCGGATGATCGGGATCGGCGTGCCACTTGCGCAGGCCGAACTGCTCATCGGCGTAGTAGAGGTAGCCGAGCTCGTCATCCACTGTCACGGCTTCGATCTCGCCGGTCTCACCGGGCTGCGATCCTAGGCGGCTGAACGCGCCGAACCTGCGCACGAGCCGGGCCTTGGGACCGCGAGGGCCGATGGTCAGGTGGTATTGCCACAGGTAGTCGGTGGCACCACCGGTCTTCGGCGCCACGATCGCAAACACCGCGCCGTCGCGTGGACGCTTGTAGAGCGCAATCCCCATCGGCTCGGCGGCCTCGCCCGTCTGTCCCTCGAGTATCGGCAGGCCGGCCGGGGCCAGATCCTGGATCGGCCCCCCGTCGGCCGGCAGGGAAAACACTCGCAGGCGATGCTGCAGACGCTCGGTCACGACGGCGACGTCGAGCGGCCCGGACGGCGATTCCAGCCCGTACTCGACGTCCACATTGTTGGGCCGGTCGAGTGGGCTGATGCTCTGGCGGAGTTGTCCGTCGAGGCCGAACACGTACAAGCCGCCGCTCGCCGCAACCTTGTCGGTGGCCAGAATCAGACTGCGGGCGGGATCGACGGGGTGCACCCAGATCGCGGGATCGTCCGGGTCGTGCGGCACTACCCCGGTGGCAGCACGGGGAACGAGCGCCGGGGACGTCTCCACTGACCGGGGCGTGCTGCAAGCCGGGACGACGAGCAATACAGGAAGAATCACCGAGAGAGCGGCACGCATGCAGTGCGTATCGTAGTCGCAGCGCCGGACCGGGGCGTAACGACGACGTAACGCACGAGTAACAAACACGCAATGCGGCGACCACCCGCCGCGACGTCGTTACGTGTTCGATACAGACCTGTCACACAGCCGCCACGCCACCCGTTTAGCGTGAAGGCCATGCTGAACGTGGTTTCCCTGTGTGTGTCCCTGGCACTGGTGATCTTCGGCGCCGTTCCTGTCATCGCACAGATGGATCGGGCCCAACTGTCTGGTGTGGTTCGTGACTCGTCGGGCGGTGTCGTACCGGAGGTCCAGGTGGAGCTGACCCTGGTGGCCACCGGTCTGACACGCACGACGCGGAGCGATGCTGGCGGGTTGTTCCGCATACCAGGCCTGCAGGCAGGGGAATACGTGCTGTCGCTGGCCAAGGAAGGCTTCGAAGCCGTCGCCATGGCCGACGTGCGGCTCGGGGTGGGCGAGAACCGGACGCTGGATGTCACACTGACGGTGGGCGCCGTCACGAGCGAAGTCACCGTGACGGCACCGCTCGGCGGCACCGACCGCCAATCGGCGGAAATCGGCAGCACGGTCTCGCGTGCACAGATCGAGGCGACACCGCTCAACGGCCGCAACTGGGCCACGCTCATGACCTTCGCACCGGGGGCCACCAACACCGGCGAAGGAAATCAGGGCAACATCCGCTTCCTCGGCCGCGCCCGCGACGACAACAACTGGACGTTCGACGGCGTCGACGCCACGGGCGTGAAGGACCCGCGACAGGAAGCGTCGCTCAGGCTGGTCATGTCGTCCGAGGCCATCGCGGAGTTCCGCGTCAGCTCGACCGGCTACACCGCTGATGGCGGCACGGGCGCCGGCGCACAGGTGAACCTCGTCTCCCGCGCCGGCAGCAACCGCTTCACCGGCAGCCTGTTCAACTACTTCAGAGACGAGGCGCTCGACGAGCGCCGTGTGCTCGACAACCTGCCCACCGAACCGCCCTTCCGCCTCAACCAATACGGCGTCTCGTTCGGTGGTCCGATCGTGAAGAACCGCACCTTCTTCTTTGGCACCTTCGAAGGCCTGCGACAGCGGCTCGATGTCGCCAACCAGACCGCCGCGCTCGTGCCAAGCGCCGCCTACCGCGCCCGCGCCCAGGCCGCACAGCCGGCGCTGGCGCCGGTACTGGCCGCGTATCCGACCGGCACCAGGGCCACGACGAACCCGGATGTTGATGAGTACTTCGGACGGCGCCGCCTGTCGTGGAACGAAGACAGCTTCCTCGTCCGCCTGGATCACCGCTTCGATGACCGCACTCCCGTCTTCCTCCGCGTCAACGGTGTGAACGGCGTCATCGACAGCGAGGTCCGCAGCGACCTGCTCGAGACGCGGCGGTCCGAGACGTTCCCGATCAATGCCACCGGACAGGTGCAGCGGATCTTCTCGTCCAGCGTACTCGGCGAGGTGAAGTTCGGCTGGAACCGGTCGCCGCTCGAGCGCACCGACCGGGGACTCGGCGGGGAAGGTTACGAAGTCCGCAACCTGTTCACACCAACGCGCCCGACGCTCTTCAACGAAGAAAAGCCGCAGTCGGTCTCCGCGCTGGCCAACATCGTGATGACGCGTGGGCGCCATACACTCAAGGCCGGCGCCGAGTATCGCGCCATCCAGGTGAACGTGGCCAACTCGTCCACCACCAGCATCCGCTGGAACTCGGGCGCCGACTTCCTGAACAACGTCACCAACCGCATCCGGATCGACGGCGAACTGCCGCTGCAGGAAGGCCGCCGCTGGTATGGCATCGGCTACGCGCAGACGGAGTGGCGGACCACCGAACGGCTCACCATCAACGCCGGTCTGCGCTACGAGTACTACTCGGTGATGCAGGAGGCGAACGGCAACGGCAACGTGCTTGACCTCGAGGCCTGCCCACCATCGGCCACGAGCATCTTCTGTGCCCCTGGGACGGCGTGGTACTCGAGCGACCCAAACAACTTCGCCCCGAGGCTGGGCGTGGCCTGGACACCCGGCGCCGGCTGGGTGGTGCGCGGTGGCTACGGCATCTACTACTCGAGCGGCCAGAACGACGACGTGATGGCGCCCATCGACAGCATGGCCGTTCGGGGCGAACTCCTGACGCCCGCCTCCTATCCGGTCGCGCCGTTCACGTCACGCGTGCTGTCGGCGGCCAACAGCCGGCCGCGAGCGCTGCAGCGGGACCGCGACGACATGTTCGCCCATATCTACAGCGTGTCGCTGCAGCGCGAGCTGCCCGGCGGCCTCACGGCGCAGGCCGCTTACGTGGGCTCGCGCGGCCGCAACGTCTTCAACCGCATCTTCGTCAACACCATCGACCTCTCTACGGGACGCCGGCCGGCCGCGCCGTTCCTGTCGACGCAGATCGACCGCAAGAGCTGGATGGGCGAGAGCGAGTACGACGGTCTGCTGCTGTCGCTGCAGCGCGGCCTCCGGGCCGGGCTGCTCGTGCAGGTGAACTACACGCTGGGACGTTCGCGCGACAACAACGCCGGCAATGGCGAAGGCAGCGAGTGGCAGGACGCACGGTGTGGCGAGTGCGAGTGGGGCCCGTCGGATTTCGACGCCCGCCACACCTTCGCGTTCAACGCGGTCTACCAGTTGCCATTCGGCGCCGGACGCTCACGCCTGACCTCGGGGCTCGGTGCCGCGCTGCTCGGCGGGTGGGACGTGGCGGCGGTCGTCTACGCGCGCTCTGGCCGCCCCGTGAATGTGCTCGTCAATCGCACCGGACCGGACGGCAACGACGTCAACCAGCGCCCCACCCTGCTGACGGGCGTCGAGCCGGTGGCCGGTGACACCGACCGGTGGTTCAACGCTGCGGCGTTTGCGGTGCCAGCGGCCGGCCAATTCGGCAACGCGCCGCGCAACGGCTTCCGCGGCCCGGGGACGTGGCAAGTCGATCTGTCGCTGTCGCGTCGCCTCCGGCTGGGCAGCCGCGCCGGCCTCGAGCTGCGCGTCGACGGCTTCAACATCGCCAACGTCGATCAGTACGGCAACCCGGCCCGCGACTTCACGCAGCCGCTGACCTTCGGCACGCCCACGCCGCTCAACAGCCAGCCGACCGGCACCGGCACGGCCCGGCAGTTCCAGCTCAGCGCGCGCGTGACCTTCTAACGGACGACGGACGGCGAACGGTCACTGCTGCTGCGTGGCCACCGTCCGCGAGCGCTTCTGGGCGGCGAGAAACTCGAAGGCCTTCGGCAGGTACGGCACGACGACGTCAGTGTGGTTGCCGCCAGGCACTTCCACGTAGGTGACGTTCGCGCCGGCGGCCTTGAGAGCCACCACCATCGTCCGCGAGCCGTTGACGTTTACGGTGGGGTCGGCGTCGCCGTGCACGACGTACTGTGGAATCGCCTTCATCTTCGCAGCGGTCAGCGGCGAACCCACACCAGCGAACGGCACGAGCGCGGCCCAGACATCCGGGTACTTGGCGCCCAGGGTCCACGTGCCGATAGCCCCCATGGAGTGGCCGATGAGGTAAATGCGCGAGTCGTCCACCGGGTACTGCGCCTTCATGCGGGCGAGCACGGCGAGCACGTCCTTCTCACTGAGTTCCGTGCGTCGCTTCGCCTCGGCATTACCAGCGCCCATGATCTGTGAGCCATAGAAGCCGTCCACGCGGAAGCCGAGGGGCGCCACCAGCAGGAAGCCATGCTGCTCGGCGAGGCGTGGTGTGACACGCGAGTAGGAGTCGAAGAACGAATCCTCCGTGGCGCCAAGACCGTGCAAGGCCACCACGAGCGGCATGGGCTGCGCTTTCTTGTAGGTCGTCGGCACGTAGACGCGGTACGGCATCACTTCGTTGGCGCCGTCGAGCCGTCTGGTACGCATGGAGAAGCAGCTGAGAAGCTGCCACGTCGCCTCAGGGTCCGGGAACAAGGGTTCCGTTAACAGTTGAGGCCGCTAATACGGTCTATCGTCTAAGCGAGCAACCCGGCCAGTTCTTCCCGGAGTTCGTTATCGTCCGGCCAGTAGCGGCTGCTCCCCGATTGCCCGGCCGAGCGCCTGCTGCTGGTGCTGGTCGGTTACGCCGAAGCACCTCGCCGGCGTGGACGGCCGCGGACCATGGATGCCACAGGGGGCGCCAAGCGGGCGGTCTCGGCCGCCACCCGCAAGAAGATGGCCGCCGCGGCAAAAAAGCGGTGGGCTGCCACGCGGGAAGAGGGGGCGTAGCGTCGCCGGTCAGGCGACTTCGACGAGCGCGCGAGGGTTTCTCGCGGCGACCATCAACAGGGTTCGCGCAGCCCCTGACGGTGCGCGCCGACCCTGCTCCCATTCCTGCAAGGTCCTGACGGACACGCCCAGTAGGGCCGCGAACTTCAGTTGTGACAGGCCCGTCTTTTCGCGCACACTCGACACCGACGGCACGTTGGTAATACGGCCATGCTGGCCTCTCTTCAACTCCGCAATACCGTCCAGAATCTCCCGGCCGATGTTTCGCTTAGTCGCCATCGAGCGCCTCCTTGATCTTCTTGAGAACTGGTCCCGCAATGCTGTCCGCTTCGTTCTTCGCGTACATCGTCAGCATCCAGATCTGCCCCTGCTGGAGTCGCAAGTAGTAGATGACGCGGATGCCGCCACGCTTGCCGCGACCGGGCAGCCCCATCGAAATTTCCGCACGCCACCCGACCCCTTGATGACAGCACCGGCATCAGGGTCTTCGGCAATCGCTTACTGAAGACGGGCATATTCGTCGTCCGCCAGGTATTCCTGAACGAGCTTGGTGAACAGCTTCGTTTCGATGAAAGCGAACACTTCGAGCACGATACGTCAGAGACGTAGTTTACACAAGCTCCAACGTCCCGAACGCACCAGGCCTGATCTCGGCCGCCAGCCAGAGCATGGCGGCCTGCCGGGGCCAGAACTCTGACCAGAGCCCGTAATCCGGGCCGGCCTGGTGCGTGACCTTCAACGACCACGAGGGCTCAACCAAGAGCTACGCCTACACGCGTGAGCACAAGGTCGAAGTGGTGCAGACCGACTTGGTGCCGATCCGCGACGAGATCACCACTGATTACGCCGAGG
>Ga0194132_10008480_pt1 | contig 14665 bp, 14 predicted proteins | sample TA2KigOf80mmetaG_FD_148612 | JGI IMG/M metagenome (GOLD analysis project Ga0194132, IMG submission 148612) | Freshwater microbial communities from Lake Tanganyika, Tanzania - TA2015054 Kigoma Offshore 80m | ecosystem: Environmental > Aquatic > Freshwater > Lake | place: Tanzania: Lake... | reverse complement strand
TGCGAGCGGTACTTGTTGGCCTTGTAGTCGATGCGGGTGACGACGTAGGCGAGATGCGAGCCGTCAGGTGAGACAGCAGGTGAAGACGCCCCGATCTGTCGCGAGACGATCTTCTCTGCGAGTTCGGTGTGCGGGTTGGCATCTGTGGAAGTGCTCATCTCGACGACGCTAGTTGTTGCGCAGTGCGCTATCGCGAGTGGTAGTGGCGAGCTGGACTACTTCAGTTCAAGGTAGACGAACTCGTCACTTCGGAATCTTTCAACAGCAAACTCGGACCAGTCACGGCGATCCGTGAGAGACAGATTTACAATAAACCCTGATACCCCGTAGCTTTTGAGGTCTTCAACTTCTCGCTTTGACGGACGATTTGCAAATGCGAGGCTCAATCTCATTCTGTTGATCTGGTCGGCTGTAGGCGGACGGTATCCAGTCTGGAATCGCAGACCTTGTAGGAGAAAACGTCGCTGAGTATTTGCAGGTAGCAGGTAATTCGCCCCACCGAGTGCCTGTTCCCAGTTCTCGCCAGGTCCTCTGAAGTTATTGGCTTCAGTACTGCTGAACCACGACTCTCCGAAGCAGCAGAAGTTGTTAGATGCCAAGACTGTGTCTTGGGGTGTCATCCTGCGAATGTATTTCGAGACCTCGTCAAGCCCTCCAGAACCGAATGCGGCGGCATTTGCCCCAGACGATGTATAAATGCCAGCACCCCAAGTAGCTGCTTGTCGGTAGCCATTCATTAGTTGCCCAGAAAAAACGCCTAGTCCGGCGACTATTGCTATTGCATACAGGAACGGTTTTCGAGGCCCGATTTGGATGGAGGCAAAGAAGAGCAGCGCAATAATTGACAATGTCAATCCTGAACCTCGGACAATGTCCAATAGCCATGCACCGAAACGCTCAGTCAGCTGTAATCGTAAATCAATTCGATTTACAGTGCTTGACACCCCAAAACCAGTGGCAGTAGCGCCTAGCAGAACGAGGAGAAGTATCAGTCGCTTCGATCGCGAATCAGCAACGCCTCGAGACTCGTATCGTTCACGAATGGCGAAGAGAGAGAACAGGTACACAGCAGGCAGGCCGAAGTAAGACGTCGTGGGCCCAACTAATGCAATATGAGTCAAGAGAGAAAATGCGGCGATGCCGAGAGTCGCAAGCGCAGTTGAGGAAAGTCTCTGCTCTTTCCTCGCGCCGAGAAGTGTCAGCAGGACAATCCAAATAAAGAAATGTGTAGCCAGAAATGGATTGTCGAACAGACTTCGCAGCTCCGTCATGGTTGCAGCGATATTCAACTGAAAACCCGACAGTTGCCCTGCATCATTTTCGCGAAATAGCCACAGATAAAGCACCACAAATACTCCCGCCAATGACAGTGTGGGCACCAATGAGACTTGTTTCCGCCGCATCATCTTGGAAATCGTTGTGACTGTGAGGATTGCGCCAACGATCGCCGCCGTTGAAACCTTCGCAAATATGAGCGCAACAGACAGAAGTGTGAACAGCGCGATTTGCATCACTCTGCGGCGATGATCATATTCCATTCCGGAGAGAATGATGAAAGCGAACGACACAAGAAGGGAGAATGTGAATGAGTCAACTCGAGTGCTCGGCGTGGCAGCCACGACGATGAGAACAAGCAGTCCTTGGGAAACCGCCAATGACTTCTTGCGATTCGTTGGTGACTCGAGTATCAATAATGCAAGAGTCGTGGGAAGAATGAGAATGCCAATCTTGAGCAGGCCGTCCCACGGTTGCAGTTGAGCTAACTCGCCGAGACCGCCAAAAAATGCATAGGTGAGCCAGTGATAGCCCGCCACTGAACCACCCGAAAATCCGGGATGTTCCAAGACACTCCACCGCGCAATCGACCAACCAAGTGACTCGAAGAACTGAGCGTCATTTCCTTGGTAGAAGTACCACCATCGGTTGGGGCGCAGGAACGTACTGGCAACTGCTCCAAGCACGGTTGCGATGATTGACAGAATTCGCCATTTTGCGCCCAGGTTCACCGACCCGATAATTCGCTCATAACTCGCCACACCGAACGCAAATGGCATCAGCCATGTGTGTCGAAGCGCAACAACCAGAAGGGCTAGGGAAAGGGCAGAAAGCGGTAGGCGATTGACGGCATGAGAAATCGTGACGGGATTCTCGGTCTGTGCCTGACTTGACAAGATGGCAAGCCCCGATGGCACTCCAACCGCCACCCAGTGAGAGATGGATGGCGGCATCCCTAAAAGCAGTAGTACTTGTGCGAAGAGCGTGTAGGTGCTGCAACCTACGACAAATCCAATTCCGAACCCAAACTCTCTTGCGCCTGACCGCTCAAGGATTCGCTGCCCAGTTGCTGCGAAACTTGCGAGAGTGATGACAATGGTGATTGCGGAAGCAGGCTTGATTTCAAGAACCCACAGGGCAGTGGATGCGATTGCAAACCACTCGCCGAGTCGTACGACATCGTCTGAGCGAAGACGATTCAGCAGTCGTTTCCTAGACACAATCTGGGTTTCTTGTCACGGAGTGAAGGCAACTACAGCTTCAATCACACGATCTTGGTCGCTCTTTGAGAGGTTGTTGTAAAGGGGGAGCCGCACGAGACAGTCTCCGGCATGTTCTGCTATTGGGCATTGACCAACGCGCCCACCGAAGTGCTGTCCGACTGGGGAGATGTGAAGTGGCTGATAGTGGAAAACGCAGGAGATTTCCCGACGCTTCATGTGTTCAATGAAGCGTGATCGTTGATCGAGCGTTTGTAAGCGCAGGTGATAGACGTGGCCAACGTGTTCGCAGCCGTCAGGCACGACGGGCTGCAACACGCCGTGCCCGTCTGCCCAATCGGCAAGACCTGTGTGATAGCGATTCCAGATTTCGACACGTCTCGTGTTTACCTCCGAGGCTCGTTGAAGTTGACCCCATAGGATCGCCGCCAATAGGTCACTCATTACCCAGCTGGACCCGATTTCCACCCACGTGTACTTGTCGACCTGACCGCGCAGAAACTTGCTTCGATTCGTACCCTTCTCGCGCAGGATCTCTGCCCGGTCAACCAGCCCAGAGTCGTTGATTAAGAGTGCTCCACCCTCGCCGCAGGTGATGTTCTTTGTCTCGTGGAAACTTTGTGTTGCCATCGCACCGAACGTGCCGAGGTATCGACCTTTGTACTTGGCGAACAGGCCATGGGCGTTGTCTTCAATCACAAGGAGACCGTGATTCTCGGCCAACTTCAAGATTGGTTCCATCTCACACGCCACACCGCCATAGTGAACGACGCAGATCGCACGAGTCTTCGGGGTGATTGCCTGCTCGATGAGCCGCGGGTCGATATTCAGCGTGCTCCTACTTGAATCGACGAACACGGGCTTTGCGCCGAACAAGGCGAAGGCACTCGCTGTTGAAACGAAGGTGAATGAGGGAACGATTACCTCGTCACCAGGTTTCAGGTGACCGAGCAGCGCTGACATCTCGAGTGCGTGAGTGCATGAAGTGGTGAGGAGTACGCGCGAGCCGCCGAGCGAAGTTTGAATCAACTGTTCCGCGCGTTGAGTGAAAACGCCGTTTCCGGAACTGTGTCCGCCAGACACAGCCTCTTCAAGAAAGCCTTGGTCACTGGCCAAGATGTCGGGCCGATTAAATCGAATCCCCTGGCCGGTCATTAGCGACCGATGTCGGTATTGTCGGCGATGGTGTATGTCGGCTTGTTCATGACACGAAAGTGCATATGTCCAATGTATTGACCCAGAACCCCAAGCACCACGAGTTGCACCCCAGAAAAGATTGCAAATGTGGCAGCCGAAAAGGGAAAACCTGGCACCGAGTCACCAGTCAACAAAGGTCTTCCCAGTACCCAGGCCATCACAGTGATGCTGAGCAGGACCGTTGTCAACCCAAGGGTCGTTGCTAGTCGAAGGGGAACGGTGCTGTAGCCCGTTGCAGTGTCAACCATGAACCGAAACAGTTTGCGGAAGTCGTAGTTCGACCGACTTACTACCCGAACGTCATGTCGTACCTCGACCGAACTGAACTTCGTCGTCGACCAGCCAAGGAGCGCATCAAGCGAAACACCTGGACCAAGGTCCTGTTGAAATGAGTCTCGCAACCGTGTTCGAAAAACTCGGAATGCTGAGACAGTAGCCTGTCCTGAAGGCGAAACCGAATGGCGAACTGACTTCTGCTCTAACTTCGGCTTTGCCCTGAGGTTGCGCGACACATTTAGTTGACAATTTGATCGATGATGTAATCTGGTTTGTTTTGCGTCTCTCTCAACAACTCTGCCAAATTGAGCCCGATGGCGCTTATCATGAGGAGCTGGATGCCACCGAAAGCTATGATGAGAACAGAAATCGTCGCAAATCCCCGCTCTCCAAAGAGGCCTAAAAGCCCTAGTACAAAGTAAACGCTTCCAAGCGCTAAAGCCATGAAAGTCACAAGCAGACTGGACGCCGTCAGAAAGCGCAACGGCTTGTGCGGATACATAATCAGTACGCTTGCAGCCATGGAGATGAGCTTCCATGCGGTGTAGGAACTCTCACCACGAGGACGTTCGTCGCGCGGAAGAACGACATACTTAGGATTCAGGCCGATTTGAGCCATCACAACAGCAAACACACGGTTCTGCTGGGAGAATTGCCGATAAGCCTCGGCGGCCTTGTGTGAGAATATCCGAAAGTTCCCGGCCTTATCGCTAACTTCGAGTCCGCTCGCCCAGCTCAGCAACTCGTTGAAGGCTCGCGACCCGAGGGATCTACGCCTTCCCGTCCCCGAGCTTTCTCGCTTGGCAATGACAATATCCGCATTTTCCCGGACAGCGGTACGATAAAGAATAGAGATATCCTCCGGGCGGTCTTGGAGGTCGCAGTCCATGACGACATACCATCTCGCCCAAGCTGTATTGATGCCGGCGGAAATTGCCGGGTGTTGTCCGTAATTGCGGCTTAGCTTAATCGCTCGAATCCGAGGCTCCTTCGCGCATGTTTTCTTGATCAGCTCCCAACCTTCATCGGGGCTGTGATCATCAACGAGAACCAGCTCCCAGTCCGCAGTGAGCTCGGACAGAGTCGCGCTGAGGCGGCTGGTCAATTCCTCTAGACACTCCATTCCCATGTAGTAGGGGACGATAACGCTGAGTTCCTTCATGGGAGACGATCCAGATTCTTGGTTCATTTGAAAGACTTCGCGTTCAATTAGAAAGACTGTTTCGTGCCTGCAATTGAATTTCCTCTAAGAGCTTTATATGGTCGACTTTCCCCGTTGCGGTCTGGGGTAACGCTTCCAGCCTATACAACTCGAAATCGCGGCTTCCAAGCACCGTAAGCTCACTTAGAACCGCTTCAAACCGGTCTTCTTCAATGGCCGACGTGGTTGCGGCATAGATCTTGTTGTTCAACTCGACGCACGTGAATTCCGCTGCCAGCTCGGTGGTCAGAAGCGCCTCGATATAGGCGAGGTTCACGCTTTGCCCATTGATCTTGGCAAATCGCTTGAGCCGACCTGTAATATAAATGAAGCCACGCTCGTCCAGGAAACCGACATCCCCAGTTCGTAGAATGCCATTAAAGCTGTCCGGCTTTTGCAAGTCCTCAGCCGTCTCTGCATAACCCAGGGTCACGTTCGGACCCTCGTAGACGATCTCGCCTTCGCTATACGCGGGACGCTCCTCCTTATCCGGGCCAGTAATAGTGAACTTGCCGCCGTACATCGCGGCTCCCGCCGAACCCCGAATCTCCAGAAAGGCCCGTGCGGGCAAAGCGGACATGCGTGTTGTCGCTTCGGCTTGGCCGTACATGACGAAGAAGTCCTTGCCGGTATCAGCGACGAGGGTGCGAATTTTTTCCTCAAGGGGGGTCGGCATTTTTCCACCGGCTTGAAGGAATTTGGTTATCTTGGCGGCGTAGCGAGACTTGAAGAACCGTAGCTGCACGAGCTGCTGGTAGGTCTGAGGGACCCCGGAAAGCACATTCACGTCTTCCGAGACGATAAGCTTCAACGTCTGTACTTGAGTAATGGCGAGCGGTGAGACCACGAGCTTGCCACCTGTCAGAATCTGGCAGTTCACCGTCGACTGGCCGAAGGTATAAGACAAGGGAAGCGATGTAATCGCCGTGTCCTGCGAGGAGAGGTCCAGCGAACGAACGATTTGCTGCGTGTTGATCAGTATGTTCTCTGCAGACTGCCGGACGACCTTCGGGCTTCCAGTGGAGCCCGAAGTCGTGGCCAGCAGCGCCAGCCCCTCTACAAACCGATGGGCTGGAGGCCGAACCGGCGCCCAAATGCTGTAGCGGCCCCAGGCCTGAACGAAAACGAACCCGGCCAATGGCTCCGAGGGATCAAGTTTCAGAACCACGAATTCGGGTTCGAATTCCTTGATGAATGGATTGAGCGTGGCCGGGTTTGCACCGGAAGGGAAGAACACCGCCACCGAATCGCCGTAGGCGAGGCTCATATAGACCTTCAACCCATCCAGATCGTTCTCAACGCAGGCCAGCACGAGCGAGCGCCCGAGCCGGGCGCGAATTTGACTGTCCGACTGCCAGATATCGCGAGCCAGGACACTCTTGGTGCCATCTGTCACCCGACAGCTGGACATCGCAATCACGTCGGACAGATTCGATCTCATGGCATTTCGATGTCCGACGGAACTACTAGGCGATTGGCAACCACATCACTTTGAAGCGTCTTGCCGATAACGCTGTCGACTTCGGTCGGCGCTATTCCGGTACCCGGGCGCTTGAATACCAGATGCTCCGGCTTGAGAGTCGTTCCTGCCGCCAGATCGTGGGCATAAACGACGCTGCGGCGCATGTTCAGTCGCTGATCGAGTTCGCCTTGCGACACGACGCGCTCGTAATGACCCATGCACTCCCAGGTCTTGCGACAGCACCTGATCAGCTTGGCAAACTCCTCCGGTTCCGTGGCCATGTTGTTATCCATGCCGATGCGAGAACGATCCAGAGTGAAATGGCGCTCTATGAGGCACGCGCCGAGCGCAACTGCCGCGGCCGGCGCATCAAGTTCCAGAGTATGGTCGGAATATCCGATCGAGACGCCGGGCAGCCGGTCGCGAAGCATCTGGACATTGCGGATGTTGGCGTCGTGATTCCTGATCGGATATAGAGACACGCAGTGCAGCACGACGAGATTCTGACAGCCGGCAGCCTGGATAGTCTCCACCGCAGTCTGGATTTCCTCAAGATCCGCCATCCCACTAGACAAGATCAGCGCCGATCCAAGCTGCGCGAGTTCCTTTATGAACGGTAGGTTATTCATCTCCATAGATGCGATCTTCAGGGCGGGAACGCCGCACTTCTCTACCAAGAAGCTGGCCTCTTCAATGGAGTAGGGCGTTGACATGAAGCCGATCTGGTTTTCCGTGCAGGTCCCTGACAGCTCGAACAGTTGCTCCTCGGACAAGGAGTACTTCTTGACGAAGCGCTTCACAATCGGGTTTTGGTCGTAGTACGACCCGGAATAGAGCGTCTCGGCCGACCAGGACTGGAACTTGACGCAATCAACACCGATTCTTGCGCACTCCGCGATCATCTTCCGGGCAAGGTCCATGTCGCCGAAATGGCTCGTATTGAGCTCCGCCACCACATAGGGACGCTCGTACTCGCCAACGATCGTTCCATCATTGAACTTGGTCATGAGAAAGTTCCTTGCGCTACTCGTCAACCGTCGGGATAAGCATTTCACGGCGAAATGTCTCGCGATCCAGGAACGGCTTCTGGTCTTCAAGAGGGCGCCGGGCCAACCGGCCCGCCGCATCGCGTCCGTAGCCGATCTCGATATATTCTTGTTCGACCTTTCCAGGAATTGTGATGAGAGCGGGGCCTGGCGTGTCGAATTGTGCTCTGATTTGCGCAACATAGTCATCGACGCCGCAACGAAGGAACGGCAATCCGAAGGCCTTTGCTATCTGCTCGAAGTTAGGATCCTGCAAGCCGGTGTCGGAATCAACGCCGATTGTTCGTCCACGGAACAGCTCGTTCTGACGTCGCTTGATGATCGCATACATCCCGTTCAGCACCACCACGATCTTGATGTTGAGGTTGTAGCGCGCGATCGTTTCAAGCTCCTGGATATTCATCATGATCGAGCCGTCGCCGACGATGCAGAGCACTGGCCGTCTGCTACACACGACGACACCGAGAGCCCCGGGGATGGCAAAGCCCATGGCGCCCTGTGATACAGATCGAACCACCCGCTGGGTCGGGAGAAATGGCGCATTCGTGGGTACGATCACGTCGATAAAGCCCGAGTCGCACACGAACACACCGTCGTCTGGCAGCATATTCGGCATGTTCGCCGCCAGTTCGTAGAGGTCAATCGCTTCGGCCGTGCTCTCGAATTCGGGGTTACGCGCGAACAGCGCTTTCCAGTGCTGAGCCTTCTTGAGCCATTGGCCATAGCTCGGCGCCGACCCGCCTTCTTCATTCAGGGCTTCGAGAACCGCCTTAACGTCAGACTGGATGAGCCGGTCGAATGCAATTCCGAGTTTTTCGTGCTCCACGGGGCTGATGTCAACCACGACTGTCCGGGCCGCGCGGGCAAACTTGCAGAAATCGGGACCGGTTGTGAGCGAGTTCATGCGCGAACCCAGAATGATGACCAGGTCGGCGTTCTGAACAGCAAACGCACCGGCCCGGCTACAGCCCTGGCTACCGAGTGAACCGATCGTGACCGGATTGGAGAGCGGCACGATGTCCACCGCGGAGGCCGTGTACACCACCGGGATCGACCGTGCCTCGGCGAACTTCGAGAGAAGTTCGGTCGCGTCGCCATGGCGCACGCCGCTTCCGATGAGAAACACCGGCCGCACCGCTTCGGCCAACGCCGCAGTCAGGTATTCAAGGTCCGCGACAGCCAGAGCCGTCCCTGCGCCGGTCGGGCCCGGGTCGAAGCCCTCGAGTTTGCCCGGCTCGACGCGCGCGTTCTGAATATCGAGCGGGACATCCAACCAAACAGGCCCTCCGTTACCGTCCTGCGCAAGTTCAAACATTCTCTCCAATTCATATCGCACGCGCTTTGGATCATCGAGCATCACCGCCGCTTTGCAGATCGGCTCGACAATCGAAATGATATCGGCCTCCTGCTGACCGTATGTCTTGACTGTAGATCCTGTGTGACGCGTCGTTTCGCGCAGCGTGTTCTGTCCAGAGATCACCACGAGCGGGCGATAATCCTGCCAGGCGCACAGGAGCGCGGTGATGACATTGGTGGACGCACATCCGGTCGAGACGATCGCGACCTGGGGCGACCGTGTCACGTCCGCGCCGCCGACGGCGGCGAATCCCGCCGCCTGCTCGTGATGAGTAAAGATCGGATCGATGCCCTTCGACTTCGCAAGGGCATCATTTAGAAACAGCGCGCCGCGCCCGGTCACGACGAAAGGGCGCGTGATACCTCTTTCGATCAGGAACTCGATGATGTAGTCGGCGACACGCAAGGCTTCCCCCTGCTATGATTTGGGCTTGAATCTCGCCAGCATCTTGGGCAAGCCGATTGCAAAATCAGCCGACACCGCCAATGCACTGTTCACACGTCCCACGGACTCTCCGACGGCAATGCCCCGTTTGAGTGACTTGAGAGTGGACTCAATCACCAGCTTGTCGCCCGGGACGATCTTGCGTCGGAAGGTGGTCTGCCTGATCTCAAGAAAGTTAGTCCGGCTTCCGAAGTGCTCCGGCATCGATAGGAAGGTCATCAGAAAGGCTTGAACCAGGCTTTCCACCAGCACGAATCCTGGCACGTTCGGATCGTCCTCGAAGTGCGGGGGAAAGAACCACTCGTTGAACGTGAAATTCTTCTCGCTGACCGCGCGCTTTCCCGGGACACATTCCGTGACTCGATCGATGAACAGCATGGGATACCGATTGCACTGGGCTCTCAGAATCCCGGTGATGTCGAACGAAGATCCGCCTGGTTGATTATCCATCGAAGGTCACCCCGTAGCGCTGCAGGATCTCTTTGCCTTTCTTGTAGTCGGAAAAGTCGGTAATGTCGTCGATATCCAATTCAATATCGAAAGCTTCCTCTAGCTCTCCGATGAGCTGCATGTGACCCAGGCTGTCCCACTCTTCGATCGACTGATAGGCGAGATTGGCCACTTTCTCCTCTGAAACGCGAAATGCGTTTACGAAGGCAGCCCTATAGCGGGCTGTGTTGGACACTTCGAGCCTCTTTCCGTAGCGAGTGACGAGAATATACGTAGTTCTGAGACACGAGCTTAACTAGCAATTGGAAGTGTATGTTGCTAGCGGACAGGTTGTTTGATGAGTAGGTGGTTGAAACCGATTTCGCCCCTGAGCGGAAACTATATTCATATGCGAGATGATTGATGAAATAACCCAGGCCCATGCGCTGATAGCATTCAAATATTCCGGCGAGCAGTGAAACGTATCGGTTTTTTTCTAAGCGGCGTACCAGGAAAAATCCGACGAGATCGCCCTTGAAGGTGATCGCGTGCAGTTCGCCTCCCCTTGAAATTTCATCATTGATCCAATTGCAATATCTGTTGGCGGATTGAGCCTGAGAAAAAGCCGGATCCAGCGAAAAGCGATCCGTGGTGAAGAGACCGGATGTGATTTCGTCGAAGATTTTCACCTTATCGCTTTGGGAAGCCTGGCGCGACGCGAGTTTGTCGGCGTAACGCTGCATGACACGGTTCAGCGCCGGCATGTGATCGATTTCGACGGTCGTCAGCATTTCCCGGAAGCTGTAACCGAGATTCTCGAGGGGCCCTGCTAGCGCGAACAGGCTGGTGGGAACCTTCACCGAGACGTAGTCGGCCGTGCCGTGAATGACGACGAGGGCGGCTGTCACCTCTTCGGGCGTGTCCTGGGGTTCCAGCGTCGCCTCGTAGACAGTGATGCCCAGATTACGCCGCTCCCACGTGGCCTCCACCAGCTTCATGTCGGGAAACTCCGCGACATCACCCGAACGAGATCCTTGCCTTCCCATGTGAAGGAGAACTGGGCGGTGGAGCCGACTGGCACGATGCGGTCGATGGCCCGCATGCGTTGCTGCACGATACACGTCAAGAGCGCCTCGCGCAGGTCCCCGACATAGCTCATCGTCTGACACCGGTGATCCAGATAGATTCGCAGCGCGGAAAGATCCGTCATCTGCGCCTGCAAGAAGAAGCCCTCCGAACACGCCCGGTTCATCAGCGCCTGAGCGGGCTCCGACACGTCGAGCACCGTCAGGTTGGGATGCTCGTATGCAGTCTGCTGACGGACATCGAAATCCGCGGCTATGGCGGCACTACTCTTAAAGTGACGCACCCCGACGCCCATGTCGGACTTGTAGCCAGACTCCACCAGTACATCTTGGAGAGCCGACCAGAAGGCCGCCTGCGCCTTGAGGTTTTCCGTCGCGTCGCCGATCCAGAAAACAAACTTCGGCGAGGTGCAGGCGTTCTGATCAAACGGGTAGATGTCCCGATAGAACTTCTGGGCGACTTCAACCGGCTGGTATTCTTCCAGGTAGGCGCGCGAGTCGACCACAAGTGCCGAGTGGCGGTTGGCGAAGTGTAATTCGACAGCGTGCGCCCGAACCGGAAATTCGCGGAATGCCGCGATTGTCTGGTCGCCACCCCAGATTACTCGGATGTCGCAGGCCGCCGAAAGAATTTGATTGTACTCTGAAGTCCGGGGGTATTGAACCACAGACAGCATATTGCGAAGCTCGAGTGCTTCGAGCGCATGGTCGAACAGGCTGACCAGAATGTTCGCTTGCTGGAAATCGCGGGAAGAAATCCGTACGACTGTAGGATTGCCCGCCAGCAGCGAAACGGTCATCGAATATGCGAAGTTCAGCGGTACGTTCGACGGCCCGACATGAAAAGCCATCCCTCTGCCGATCAAATCGACCTGGCTTTCCAGGTATCGCCTCTTGACTTTATTCAGGTTGCGGCTGCGGATAAAAAATCCGTACGTCGCTAGGTCCCGGAATTCACGTGAGGCCGGATGCGCCAATATGCTTGCACTCACGTGGTCGAATAGCGCGATAACGCGATCGTCGAATGCGGCGATCGGACCTGCGCCCAGCACAGAGTCAAGGTTTTCGCGGGTGAGTTCGTGCATCTAAACGGTCCGGTAGGTGTCGCTGCAGCCTCGGACTTCAGCCGTTCCGATGCGCCCGTGAATCTCGAAGAACTTTCCTTCTAGGCCGCAGACACAACCTGTTCCCAGATCGCTGTCGCCAAGGATCGTCCCGAGATCTTCCGTCAGAATTGAGAACCCAGGATAAGAGGTCGGGAGCACAGAGAGGACCTGCACAACTCCCGTCTCGCCGTTGAGTAGGACCTTTAGCGTTTCGGTGTCTCTGCAAATGACATCATTGTATTCGTTCGTGTGTAGATAGCCGTTTTCGCAGCCCATGAAAATGGACCCAGTTTGTTCTACCATGCCGTAATAGTCATGCACGCTCGTCACGAAGGGCATTTTTTCTTTAAGCTTGGCCGCAAAATGCTGCTTAGAAATATTTCGGCTCGCGAGCTTCTTCCAGCCGCCGCCATGCAGCAGGCCCGCATCGCCCTTGCCTTTGCGAATATCGATCTTCTCGAGAAACTCTTCCCAGATAATGGCGGTGAATCCGAACAGGCACTTGCGAGGGGTGTCTAGATCTAAGAATTCCTTGACCGCCGCCTCATTAATCGACATGTCATCGTTCAGCGCGAAAAAGCGCTTCGAGGCAAACATCGAAAACCCAAGGATCCCGGCGCCGCGGGCGGAGAACGTCGCAGGGTTTGAAATCTGACCGGGCTGATCGATAATCAGCATTGGAAGGCGCTTGGCGCCGAAGACCTCGGAAAAAATATTCGAGAGTGCTTTGGATTGCCGTCGGGCGGTGTCTCGGTCCAGGAAGATCTGCGACCTTTGCTGCGATGTCGTGCCGGACGACTTCATCACCTTGAAGATTTCGTCGTCTGGAATACTTTTCAGCACGTGCGTCTTGAACAGTTCGGCGGGAACATAAGGGAGTTCGTCAAGTCGTTCCGCAGTCGAACGACCTTGGAACAGCCGGTCTACAAGATTGCGGAAGTGCGCGTTAACTCGATAGTGATGCTCGGATAACGCGTTCAACTTGTTCAGTTTTTCAACCTGATTGCTGACCATCTCGCGAGGCTACCGTCGCCTTCCAAGTTCACCGAAAGTCGATACGGTGTCGTTTGCCAGCTCTCAATTGCCGTACGTGTGTTGCCAACGCAGTACGAGAATGTCTCCACTCTTGCAGGGTCGGGGCTTGATTGGGGGTGGGTAAAGGCCCGGCGACTCGCGCATCCATGCGCTGTGCATCTCCACACAGGGCGGTAATGCAGCTGTGGTCGCGGCGTGGCGCAAGCTTGGTCTTCAACCCATTCTTCGGCTGAACACCTTTCATGTCATGCAACAAACGGCTTCTCCTTGGCAACACTAGGTGGAAACCGCGACCCCCCAGGGGCGTTTAGATTGCGATACGCAGTGCCGCGTACCTCGGCTTGACGACCTCATTGATGATCTTGAGCCGCTCTTCGAAGTGAGCGAATGCGCTCTTCACCGAGTTGACGGTGATCCACTGGAAGTCGTCGAGGGTCCAGCCGAAGGCATCGGCGCACTGGGTGAACTCGCGGGTCATAGACGTGTCGCTCATCAACCGGTTGTCGGTATTGAGTGTGACGCGAAATCGCAGACGACGCAGCATGCCGATGGGATGTTCGGCGATCGACTTGCACACACCCGTGTTTACGTTGGATGTCGGGCACAATTCGAGTGGCACGCGACGATCACGAACGTATTCGGCAAGCCGACCGAGCTGCTCGTGGCCCGGCTCGCCAGTGATGTCGTCGACTATACGAACGCCATGTCCGAGCCGTTCGGCACCACAGAACTGCAATGCCTCCCAAATCGAGGGGAGACCGAACGCTTCACCCGCATGAATCGTGGTGTGGAAGTTGGAGCGCTGAATGAATTGGAATGCATCAAGATGTCGGGTGGGCGGGTAGCCGGCTTCGGCACCCGCAATGTCAAACCCGACGACGCCCTCATCGCGGAATCTGACGGCGAGTTCGGCGATCTCCTGGCTGCGAGCGGCAGTGCGCATCGCTGAGAGAATCGCGTAGATGGTGAGATCCGTGCCTGCCGACCCACGACTGAAGCCGGCGAGTACGGCTCGCACAACCTCTTCGAGCGAGAGCCCTCCCTCGGTATGAAGCTCCGGCGCAAAACGCACCTCGGCGTACACCACATTGTCGGCAGCGAGATCCTGTGCGCACTCAAAGGCAACGCGTTCGATGGCATCACGGTGCTGCATCACGCCGACGGTGTGGGCGAATGTCTCGAGATAGAGCACCAAGTCGTTGCGCTTGGCCCCACGGTGAAACCACTTCTTCAGATCGGCGACATCAGTGGTGGGCAGCTTCTTGTAGCCGAACTCGCTCGCGAGTTCGATCACCGAATCAGGGCGTAAGCCACCGTCGAGATGGTCGTGTAGCAGGGCCTTTGGCGCCTTGGCAAGCACTTGATGGAAGGCGTTCGTCGGCGTCGATACAACTGAGCTCTTTGCAGTCGACATAACTGAAGTCTAAGGATGATCGTTCGTCTATCGTCGCAGTTGTGACGAACGAGGCGGCGCGCTCAAGTGACAAGACCATCAACGAGGCGCGCATCGCTGAGCGACTGGCTGCTCTCAC